>Ga0326512_10000102_pt1 | contig 68524 bp, 49 predicted proteins | sample 1_2617_0518_D_FD_203652 | JGI IMG/M metagenome (GOLD analysis project Ga0326512, IMG submission 203652) | Bovine rumen microbial communities from UC Davis, California, United States - 1_2617_0518 | ecosystem: Host-associated > Mammals > Digestive system > Stomach > Rumen | place: USA...
ACAATAGCTCCTGTTTTTGCAGGTTTAATTCAAAGCGTCCGATTTGTAATACGTTCATGACTTTGCGTTATTTTATGGGTCAGTAATTTAAATGACGGCGCAAAGTTATAGTGAATAAACAAAACTGACAGGCTGATTTACCTTACAAAACCTTACAGATGATTAAATTAAGGCTTTCTTAAAATATTTTTCGTTTAAAAGTCTTTCATCATAGTAATAAAGATTAATACCTTTACTTTTAGATTATGATTTAACTAAACTAAATGATTTGTCAGACAAATGTCAGGCAATTTTATTGCCGATCTATTATCTGTTTTGTAACTTTGCTGAAAAAGCTCATCCGTCAGATTGATGACTGGGCTGTGTGGGAAAAACCTATATAAAGTTAAATAGTACAAACAGATGATATTGTTTAGAAACAAAATTGTACTTTTGCTCATGATATGAAAAGAGTCTGTACCATAAGTCTTTTTCTCTTGCTCTTGCCATTAACTATGATGGCGCAAGTAGAAACGGGTGGTTCCCAACTACCCGATAAGACTGTGGATATCATGCAGACAGCTATCAACCAGCATTTCCTGAAAGACTCTTTGCGTTTCCAGACAGACATCATGCGTCCGCAGTTGTCAATACCCAGAGAGCCACAGTTGGTTAGTTATACCCACCAGATCAAACAGGGTGCGACAGGATTGAACCTGTGGAAAGGTGCTTCCCTCGGCTTTTATGGGGCGACCAGTCAGATGCCAGGACTGATGAACACGGAAACGGGTATGATGATGTTTCACCAGAACGCAGGACGATGGCATTTTACAGCCTCCGCACTAGCCAATAAATACTGGATGCCTTGGCAGCGTACCCTCTCGACACAATACGGTCTTGGCGGTACTGTCGGCTATGACCTCAGCGAGGCAGTGTCACTTCATGCCTTTGGCTATTATTATGCTAACCAAATGCAGGTAGGACCAGCTATGAGTCCGTATGTGAATAACACGACTTATGGAGGCTATGCGGATATCCGTTTCAATAAGACATTCGGAACAAAAATGGGGGTGCGCCGCTATGTCAACCCTATGAATGGCAAATGGACTACAGAGCCTATCGTCAACCCCTATATCAAAATAGGAGACTCTAAAATAGAACTGCCTCTTGGTGGTCTGCTGAAAGCATTGGTATGGGGTGACCGTGACAACCCCATGCACTTCCAGCCCCGTCCACAAGCACCTGTCCAACCCGCCAGAAGAATCAGAAGATAAATTAAGCTACTATGAAACAACAATATGTCATTGTGCTCTTTGCACTGATCATCACTTCCAGTATGGTAAGTTTTACAAGTTATAGGGCAACGGAGCGTGAAGTAAACGAGGATATGAGCCAGGCACTTGCACTTGCCCTTAACAAACAGCAATCGGACGTAATCAGTGCCGATACCATCCAGGTTTTCAACCGCTATTTGCAGATAGAGGCACTACGAGGGAATGCTTTATTGGCAGTAGATACCCGACAAGGATTCCGCCCTCGTCCACAATGTTCAATGGCAACTATCTTCGCACTCTCCGACCAGCGTCCTGCTATGGCTTTATGGATGATGACGATACTATGGAGTTTGTATTGCCTTTGGCAGCGCAGGAAACAAGTACCAATCATCTGTAGCTATGGTGGATTGGTCTATTCTGAAACCGACAGGCGTTTTTTCGGTTTGAAAGGGGAGCAAGTGAAACTAACCCCGATGCAACAACAACTGTTGGAGATGTTCTATGTGTCACCCTCGCATCTGCTGACAAAGAAAGAAATCTGTGATTCACTATGGCCTAAGAAAGAGGATGCCAGCGAAACACTCTATACCCTTATTCGCAGACTGAAACCCATCGTAGAACAGCACTCTAACCTGAAAATAACGTCAGACCGTGGTCGTGCCTATGAGCTGAAAGACAGTTGAGTTCTTTGGATTTCCTATCATCGACAGAAGGCAAACACCAACAAAGATGCCTGATATGACAGAAAAGACCTGACGCTGTCTCAGCGTCAGGTCTAATCGCAAACTTGAACTCACGTTCGAGTTTGTCTTTGGCGCGGCAGAGCTCATGCGAGCATGGCTCTGCACTCGCCCTTCGCAAACTTCAAACAACCAAAAAAAGAAGTTGTTGTCTGAAAAAGTGATGTTTCTTATCGGATGAACAGCAGTTCACGATACTTAGGCAGCGGCCACAAGGCGTCGTCTACGATCAGCTCGAGTTTGTCGATCTGGTAGCGGATGTCATCCAGTTTCGGCTCTACCTTGTCATGATAGGCAATCGCCTTCTCATGCTCATCCTCTATCTTGTTCGCCAGCTTACGTGCGTTGACCAGTTCCTCCACCTGTCGCTCGATAGACGAGGTGCGCTCGGCAACCTCCTCAATCAGTTTGATGTTACGAGCCGACAACGACTCCGCCTTGTCGACAGGGAAGATAGCCGCCATGTTCTCCACGTTCTTCAGGAGCTGGCTCTGGTAGTGAGTGGCGACAGGAATGATATGGTTCATGGAGAGGTCGCCCAGTACACGCGCCTCAATCTGTATCTTCTTCGTGTAGGTCTCCCATTTCACCTCATTACGAGCCTCCAGCTCTTTCTTCGTCATCACGCCCAGGCTTTCGAACATTTGGATGCTCTCAACGTCAAGGTAACGCTCGAAGATCTTGGGACATGACTTCTCCACATCCAGACCACGCTTCGTAGCCTCTACGACCCATTCGTCACTATAGCCGTTGCCGTCGAAACGGATGGGCTTACAGGTCTTGATATCCTCACGCAGAACATCGATGATGGCATGGAACGTGGCATTATGTCCTGTGCCGGACAGTTTCTTCTCCAGTTCAGGAATACGAGCGTCCACCCGTTTTTTGAAGTTGACAAGCGCCTCGGCGACAGCACTGTTCAGGGCTATCATCGCACTGGCACAGTTTGCCTCGCTGCCCACGGCACGGAACTCAAAGCGGTTACCTGTGAAGGCGAAAGGTGAGGTACGGTTACGGTCGGTATTGTCGATGAGCAGTTCCGGGATCTCCGGGATATCCATCTTCATACCCTGTTTTCCTGCCATCGCCAGGATATCCTCCTTATCAGCCTTCTCGATATGGTCGAGCAACTCCGAGAGCTGTTTGCCAAGGAACGAGGAGATAATAGCGGGAGGTGCCTCGTTTGCTCCCAGGCGATGAGCATTGGTGGCACTCATGATTGAAGCCTTCAACAGTCCGTTATGACGATAGACACCCATCAGGGTCTCCACAATGAATACGGCAAAGCGCAGGTTCTGCTCTGGAGTCTTACCCGGTGCGTGCAACAGGACCCCGTTGTCGGTAGACAGCGACCAGTTGTTGTGCTTACCACTGCCGTTGATACCTGCGAAGGGCTTCTCATGGAGCAGTACGCGGAAACCGTGTTTGCGTGCCACCCGCTTCATCACCGACATCAACAGCATGTTATGGTCGACGGCGAGATTCGTCTCCTCGAAGATAGGAGCCAGCTCAAACTGGTTGGGAGCCACCTCGTTATGGCGGGTCTTGCAAGGGATGCCTAACTCGAGTGCCACGATCTCCAGTTCCTTCATAAAGGCAGCGACACGCTCGGGAATACTTCCGAAATAGTGGTCGTCCATCTGCTGGTTCTTCGCAGAGTCATGTCCCATCAGTGTGCGTCCCGTCAGCAGCAAGTCCGGACGGGCGGCATAAAGTCCCTCGTCGACGAGGAAATACTCCTGTTCCCATCCGAGGTTGGAGGTGACCTTCTTCACCTCCGGGTCGAAATAGTGGCATACGTCCGTTGCCGCTACATTGACGGCATGGAGCGCACGAAGCAGAGGAGCCTTGTAGTCGAGCGCCTCACCACTATAGCTGATGAATACGGTGGGGATACACAAGGTGTCGTCGATGATGAATACAGGGGATGTGGGGTCCCATGCGGAATAGCCACGAGCCTCGAAGGTGCTGCGGATACCACCACTGGGGAACGACGAGGCGTCAGGCTCCTGTTGTACAAGCAGTTTACCGGTGAACTCCTCCACCATACCCCCTTTGCCGTCATGCTCGATAAACGAGTCATGCTTCTCGGCGGTGCCCTCCGTCAAAGGCTGGAACCAGTGGGTGTAATGGGTGACACCATTCTCTGTCGCCCACTGTTTCATGCCAGCGGCTACAGCATCAGCGATCTGACGGTCGAGACGGGCACCATTGTCCATCACGTCCATCATCTTCTCATACACTTCCTTTGGCAAGTACTTATACATCTTCTCACGGTTGAACACCTTCTTGCCAAAATACTCAGAAGGTCTCTCTACTGGGGTTTTTACGTCGAGAGGCTTCTTCTTGAATGCCTCACCGACAACCTGAAATCTTAATGCTTCCATCTTCATTTTGTGTTTGTGTTGTTAATAATCGTCTATTTTGACCATTTCTTGATTCTTTCTAAAGCCTCCTCCGTCTTCTCATGACTGCCAAAGGCAGTGAAGCGGACGTATCCCTCGCCACTGGGTCCGAAACCGACCCCTGGGGTGCAGACGACATTGGCTCCATAGAGCAACTGCTCGAAGAACTGCCATGAGGAGGTGCCGTCAGGTGTGCGCATCCAGATATATGGAGCATTCTCACCACCATAGCACTCATAGCCCAGACTCCTCAGGACGGAGAGCATGAGGGCGGCATTCTGCATGTAGTAGTCGATGGTCTGCTGGATCTGTTGCTTGCCCTCAGGGGTATAGATAGCGGCGGCAGCACGCTGGCTGATGTAGCTGGCACCGTTGAACTTCGTACACTGACGACGGCTCCATAACTGATGGAGGGGGATGCGCTCCCCTTCAAAGGTGGCAACGGTCACCTCCTTGGGTACGACGGTGAAGCCGCAGCGTAGTCCAGTGAACCCGGCTGTCTTGGAATAGGAGTGAAACTCGACGGCACATTTGCGGGCACCACGGATCTCATAGATGGAACGCGGTATCTCCGGATCCCGGATATATGCCTGATAGGCGGCATCGTAGAAGATGAGCGCGTCGTTCTTTAATGCGTAATTGACCCATTTGCGCAGTTCCTGTTTCGTGATGACGGTACCTGTGGGATTGTTGGGATAACAGAGATAGATGACATCCATGTGACGGTCCTTGGGTATGGAGGGCGTAAAACCGTTCTCTGCCGTACATGGCATATAGACGACATTGGTCCACCTGCCGTCCTCAAAAGTTCCACAGCGCCCAATCATCACGTTGGAGTCAATATAGACGGGATAAATGGGGTCTGTCACTCCGATGAAGTTGTCCCAATGGAGCACCTCCTGGATATTGCCCGTGTCAGACTTGGCGCCATCATTGATGAATATCTCATTGATGTCGAGATGGATGCCACGGGGCAGGAAGTCGTTCTCCAGAATCGCCTTCCGCAAGAACTCATAGCCCTGTTCGGGTCCATAGCCGTGGAACCCCTCGGCAGTAGCCATCTCCTCGGTAGCCTGATGCATCGCCTCGATGACGGCAGGGCAGAGTGGCTGGGTGACATCTCCGATACCGAGGGAGATGACGTCAGCCTTGGGATGCATTACCTTAAAGGCATTCACCTTCTTGGCGATGTCAGCGAACAGGTAGTTGTTCTGGAGATTGAGGAAATGGGTGTTTACTAATGCCATGTTTTTTTCTTTTTCTTTTTTTATTTCGGGATTCCGTTATTCCGTTATTTCGGGATTCCGTTATTCTGATGATTCGATTTCCCCGTCGAAGACGAACTCGGCGGGTCCTGTCATATAGACGTGGTTGTCACTTTCCCGCCATTCGATGTGAAGGGTGCCTCCGTCCATGACGATGTCATTGGACCTTCCGGCTCGTCTGGTCATACAGGCTGCAACGGCAGTGGCACAGGCTCCTGTGCCGCATGCCAGTGTAATGCCGCTGCCACGTTCCCATACACGGGTGCGGATAGTGGTTGATCCTTCTTGGGAAGGAGATAGCACATGGGCAAACTCGATGTTACAACGTTGTGGGAAGGCGGGATGATATTCCAATATCCGTCCCATTTCTCCCACAAGATCCACATCATCGGTGAAAATGACATAGTGGGGATTACCCATTGAGACGAACACACCTTTATTAAGTCCACGGCTGGATATAAATTGTGCCTCGTCCTCCAATACAGGCTCACCCATATCCACGGTGACACACTCCACGATGTCATGGCTGATGTGTAACTGTAACGTCTTTACTCCAGACAAAGTCAACAGGCGTATCTCCCGTTTGTCCGTCAGTCCTCGCTCATAGAGATATTTTCCGATACATCTTGAAGCGTTGCCGCACATCATGGCCTCACTACCATCAGCATTATAGATATGCATGGTATAATCAGCCTCAGGTACAGGACTGCCGCCGATCAGCACCAGCCCGTCGGAGCCGACCCCTTTGTGGTGGTCACTCCAGGCAATGGCTGCCTCTGAAGGGTTGGGGATGTCGTACTCCATCGTATTGACATAGATGTAGTCGTTGCCGCAACCGTGCATCTTCGTGAATCTGATTTTATGTGCCATATTGTAACTGATATTTGAAGTTTGCTATCTTTTTGTAATCATTTCAATTGCAAAGGTAGTCAAAAGGTAAGAAAGAACAAAAGAAATCGTCCATTTTGTGTGATGAAAAATTAAATTATTGTCATTTTGTAAACTTTTCACGGTTCCATTCTGCCGTTCTCCTTACATCTTGCCATCCTTCCTGTTGGTTTTGATACATTGTGTCAGTAGCACACCTGACGAGTCTATATCTTCTTCGAGAGGAAGGCGTGGACCTTCGCAGCTGTCTGTTTACCACTTGCCATGGCACGGACGACGAGGGACGCTCCGTTGGCGGCATCTCCGCAGACAAAGACATGCTCAGGATACTCCGGGTGCTCTGGCTTGAGGAAACCCATGGCGAGGAGTACCAGTTCTGCCTTGATGATTTCCGGCTCACCCTTCTCGACCATGATGGGACGCCCGCCTTCCGGGTTGGGCTGCCAGTCGATCTCCTGGACTTTCACACCAGTCAGTTGTCCGTCCTTGCCGAGAAACTCCAGCGTGTTGATGTTCCAACGGCGGGTGCATCCCTCTTCGTGGGAGGAGGTGGTCTTCAACGTACGGGGATAGTTAGGCCATGGGTTGTTAGGGTCTACTGGTCCCTCAACAGGTTTAGGCATGATCTCTATCTGTGTCACACTCTTGCACCCCTGACGGTGGGCGGTACCGATACAGTCGGATCCCGTGTCACCGCCACCGATGACGAGGACATCCTTTCCCTTTGCCGTGATGCGTTCCTCCTTGGGGATGTCTATCCCTGCGAGTACCCTGTTCTGCTGGGCGAGGAGGTCGAGGGCAAAGTGGACCCCCTTCAGCTCACGCCCAGGAGCGTTTAGGTTGCGGGCGGTAGGAGTGCCAGTGGCAATGACGACAGCATCGAAATCATTGACTATTGACGATTTGTCATTGACTGTTATCTCCTTACCATAGCAGAACGTGATACCTTCCTGTTCCAGCAGGTGGATACGCCGGTCGATAATCGCCTTGTTGAGTTTGAAGTTGGGAATACCATAACGCAGGAGTCCTCCCGCATCCTCGTTCTTCTCGAAGACGGTGACCTGATAGCCCGACAGGTTGAGGTCATGGGCAGCGGCAAGCCCGGCAGGACCGGCACCGATGACGGCAACATTCTTTCCGTTACGCTGAGGGTGGTGAACGGTGATGTATCCCTCTCGGAATGCCGCTTCTGTGATGGCGCACTCGTCCTCTCGGTTCGTGGTAGGCTCATGTTCGATGAGGTTCAGCACACAGGCTTTCTCACAGAGGGCAGGACAGATACGTCCTGTGAATTCTGGGAAGGGATTGGTGGCGTTGAGCAACTGATAGGCGAGTTCCCAGTCCCCTTTGTATAAGGCATCATTCCACTCAGGTGGTTTGTTGCCTAAGGGACATGCCCAGTGGCAGAAGGGTACACCGCAGTCCATACAGCGGCTTGCCTGTAACTTGCGCTCTCGTGTGTTGAGTGTCTGCTCCACTTCTCCAAAGTCGTGGATTCTGTCATGTATAGGACGGTATCCCGCCTCCTGACGATGTATCTCTAAAAATGCTTTCGGATTTCCCATTTTTCTAATTATTACATTATTACATTTTCTAATTTTTTCATTTTTAGTAGTCTCGCTGGATATCGGCAATCTTCTCATGCAGTCTTGCCATCTGTTCCTCGTGAAGTACCCGCTTGTATTCGATCGGTACGACTTGGATGAATTCCTCTATGTACTGCTGCCAGTTATCTAACATGGTGCGGGCAAGTGTGGAGCCTGTGTGAAGGTAGTGCTGATGGATGAGCTCATGTAGTTCTTTCCTGCTGACACTATCCTCGACAAGATTGATCTCCACCATGTCCATATTACAGAAATAATCGAAGTTGTGGCTCTTGTCCCAGACATAGGCGACACCTCCCGACATACCGGCGGCAAAGTTACGCCCCGTCTCACCAAGCACGACGACACGTCCGCCCGTCATATACTCACAGCAGTGGTCGCCAGCTCCCTCAACGACGGCGATAGCACCGGAGTTACGCACACCGAAACGCTCGCCGACCTTGCCGTTGACATATAGCTCGCCGCTCGTGGCGCCATATAGTCCGGTGTTGCCTGCGATGATATTGTCTTCCGCGGCAAAGTTGCTTCTTGTCGGTGGGAGAATGGCAAGGCATCCCCCGCTGAGTCCTTTGGCAAAATAGTCGTTGGTCTCACCCTCTAACTTGAAAGCGACGCCTTTCGTCAGGAAAGCGCCGAACGACTGTCCCGCAGAGCCCTTGAACTTAACGTTGATGGTGTTGCCGGGTAGTCCTTCCTCACCATATTTCTTGGCGATAGCACCAGAGAGCATGGCACCAGTGGCACGGTCAGTGTTCTTGATGGCATAGTCGAGGCTGACCTCCTCACCATGCTCTATCGCCTTTGCTGCCGCCACGAGCATCTGCTCGTCGAGAATCGTCCCCTGCATACCGAGTGGTACACTGGGTTTCTGGATATCACCTGTGAAATGGAGTGTCCCTTGCTCTTTGTTCAAGAGTCTGCTGAAGTCAAGCACCGAAGACCTGGTCTCTATCAGCTCTGTGTGTCCTACGATATCGTTAAGACTCTTATACCCCATCTCGGCAAGGTACTCACGTACCTCTTGAGCCAGGAAGGTGAAGTAGTTGACCAGGTACTCATAACGTCCCATGAAATGCTTGCGCAGTGCCGGGTTCTGTGTCGCCACGCCCATCGGACAGGTGTTTAGGTTGCATTTGCGCATCATCACACAGCCAAGGACAATCAGGGCAGCGGTGCCAAAGCCGTACTCCTCCGCACCCAGCAGTGCCATGAGTACGATGTCACGACCCGTCTTGATCTGTCCGTCGACCTGAAGCCTTACCTGTGAGCGAAGCCCGTTCCTGACAAGTGTCTGTTGCGTCTCGCTCAGTCCTATCTCCGGAGAGATACCTGCGAAGCGCATGCTGGAGGCAGGAGAGGCACCAGTACCACCTTCTGCCCCGGAGATGATGATGAGGTCAGCCTTCGCTTTTGCCACTCCTGCGGCAATAGTTCCCACACCACTCTCAGCAACCAGCTTGACGGAGATTGCCGCCTTCGGATTGACGTTCTTCAGATCAAAGATCAGCTGGGCGAGGTCCTCAATGCTGTAGATGTCATGATGGGGTGGAGGACTGATGAGGCTGATGCCCGGAATACTATGTCGTGTCTTGGCAATGACCTCATTGACTTTAAAACCAGGCAGCTGACCTCCCTCTCCGGGCTTGGCGCCTTGGGCGACCTTGATCTGTATCTCTTCCGCATTCACCAGATACTCCGTCGTCACTCCGAAGCGTCCGCTGGCTACCTGTTTGGTCTTACTGCTCAAACTGATGCCGTCGACAGTGGAGTGGAACCGCTCGGAGTCCTCACCACCCTCACCGGTGTTGGAACGTCCTCCGAGTTTGTTCATGGCAAGGCAGATAGCCTCGTGTGCCTCTTTGGAGAGGGCACCAAATGACATGGCGCCTGCCACAAAGTGCTTCACGATGGCCTCAACAGGTTCCACCTCGTCAATCTTAATCGGGTTTCTCTTGAACCCCAGGAAGTCACGGATAAAGATTGGTGATTCTTTTTCGTCGACGAGTCGGGAGAACTCCTTGAACTTCTCGTAGCTCCCCGTCCTTGTGGCAAGTTGCAAAGTCGCTATCGTCTCCGGGTTCCATGCGTGTCTGATACCGTCCTTACGCCAATGGAACTGTCCTTGATTGCTCAGGTAGGCGGTATGGGTATGATAGGCTGCCTCATGAAAGGCAACGGCGTCATGCGCGATCCTCTCCAGACCGACACCTCCTATCGTGCTGACTTCTGTTCCGAAATAAGTCCTCAACAGGTTCTCACTCAGTCCGATACTCTCGAAGATCTTGGCGCCACGATAGCTGCGAATGGTGGAGATACCCATCTTCGCCATGATCTTGAAGAGTCCTTTCTTGACAGCCTTGATATAGTTCGCCTCCGCCGTGGTATAGTCCTCTTGAATCTTATGTTGCTTCACAAGGTCAGCAAGAATGGCGAATGTCATATAGGGACACAGCGCACTGGCTCCGTATCCTAACAAGAGGGCAGCATGCATCGTCTCACGGATCTCACCACTCTCGACGATAAGGGCGGTCTGCACTCGTTTGCCGGCACTCGTCAGGTAATGGTGTACGGCACTGACGGCTAACAGACTTGGGATTGCCACATGTGTCTCATCGACATCACGGTCGGAAAGGATGATATAGTTATAACCCTCATCCACCGATTTCTCAGCCTGATGGCATAAGGTGTCCAGTGCGTCACGTAGTCCGTTGGCACCCTTCGCCCCGTCAAACAGGATGGGTAGCTTGATGGTGTTGAATCCTTTGTAGCGGATGTTACACAGGATATCCAGTTGTGTGTTGTTCAGTATCGGGTGGGGAAGGCGCACCATCTTACAGTTGGTCTCATCGGGGGTCAAGATACCAGAGCCTACCCGTCCGATATACTCTGTCAGACTCATCACCAGTTCCTCGCGGATAGAGTCAATGGCTGGGTTCGTCACCTGGGCGAACTGCTGACGGAAATAGTTGAAGAATACCTGTGGCTTCTCAGACAGGACGGCAAGTGGTGTGTCATTACCCATGGAGGCGGTAGGCTCCTGACCGTTGACAGCCATCGGGATGATGGTCGCGTCAATATCCTCAGAGCCATATCCAAACATGACCTCCTTCTGTAACAGGTTCTCTATGCCATTCTCCACATGACGACCGGACTTCAACTTCTCCAGCTGGATGCGGTTGGTGCTCAGCCACTGTCTGTAGGGATGCTCACCGGCAAGTTGTTGCTTGATCTCGCCATCATAGTAAATCTTACCCTCAAGGGTGTCTATCAGCAGAATCTTACCAGGCTGTAAGCGTCCTTTCTCCGCCACCTCTGTCGGGTCAAAGTCCATGACACCTACCTCGCTTGCCACGATGATGGTGTCGTTCTTGGTAATGGTATAGCGGGCAGGACGCAGTCCGTTGCGGTCGAGCATGCCACCGGCGAAACGACCGTCACTGAATAACAGGGCAGCGGGACCGTCCCATGGCTCCATCAGGATAGAGTGATATTCGTAGAAAGCCTTCAGGTCTTCGGATATCGGATTCTTGTCATTAAAACTCTCTGGTACCAGCACACTCATGGCGTGGGGCAGTGACAATCCCGACATGACGAAGAACTCCAGTACGTTGTCAAGACTGGCAGAGTCGGACATCCCTTCTTGTATGATGGGTGAGATATGCTTGATGTCTCCCAGTGCCTCACTGCTCAATACGCTCTCCCTTGCCCGCATCCATCCACGGTTGCCACGGATGGTGTTGATCTCACCATTGTGGGCTAACAAGCGGAAGGGCTGGGCTAATGACCACGTAGGAAATGTGTTTGTGCTGAATCGTGAGTGCACCAGCGCCAGTCCGCTTGTGAAATAGGGGTTAGTAAGATCGGGGAAATACTGTCGCACCTGCATGGACGACAGCATTCCTTTGTATATGATGTTTGTGTTGCTCAACGAACAGAAATAGAAGTCCGGGTGTGAGATGCGACGCTCAATCTTCTTACGTATAATATATAAGGTTCGCGCAAAGGTGTCCACCTTGTCATCGTTCACACCAGTGATGAATATCTGCTTGATGGCAGGCTCCGTACTCAGGGCTGACTCGCCCAGACAGTCCGGGTTGGTGGGGACATTGCGGAGGTGCATCAGCTGCAGACCCTCACGTTCTATCTCCTCGATCATGATACTGAGGATCTCACTTTGTGCTTTCTCCTCTTTGGGCAGGAATACTAGTCCGGTTCCGTATTTTCCCTTTTCGGGTACAGGAATACCTTGTAGCAGAATGAACTCATGCGGGATCTGTATCATGATACCGGCTCCGTCACCGTCCTTGCCGACTTCCGCACCACGATGGCGCATGTTCTCTAATACGCGTAATGCCTGGTCTACCAGTTCGTGACTCTTGTTGCCGTGGATGTTGACAATCATGCCCACACCGCACGCGTCATGCTCATACTCACTTCGGTAAAGTCCTCTCTCTTGGTTTTGAAGTTTACGTTTTGTCATATTATCCTTGTTTGAATCAATTCTTTTGTCTTAATTCGAATGCAAAGGTAATTCAAAAAGTCAGCTAATAAAAGAATTTGCTTACATAAATTATTGTAAACATTTAAACAACTGACAAAATGAAACAAAACGAAGTGTTTTCTTTTCAATATGTCAATCAATAAGCATTACATAGGCGGCGATTGTTGACAAAGTGTTAGTTGGGACTTTTTTTTACATGAAAATGCAGGAAATATGTCATGTGTTCCTTCTTAAACACTTAACTTTGCAGCGAGAACAATGATAAGTCACGTACGGACACATTATTTATTTAAAAGGATTTAAGGTATGAAAAAGATTGAAGCGATTATCCGCAAGACAAAGTTTGAGGATGTCAAGCGAGCTTTATTGAGTTCAGACATCGACTGGTTTGAGTATCATGATGTGCATGGTATCGGACAGAGTCGCCAGGAGCGTATCTATCGTGGTGTTCAGTATAGTACGGATGTGATAGAGCGTGTGGCTCTGACCATCGTCTGCCGTGATGTGATACTGGATCCCACTATTCAGGTGATATTACGGGTAGCCCATACGGGAGAGATAGGAGATGGGCGTATCTTCGTCAGTGATGTGATAGACACCTGGTCTATCCGTACTGGTGAACACGGAGATACGGTATTGAGAGACAAGAAATAGGATAATAAACACAACACAAATTAAACACAACGATTATGAATGAGATAGGATTATCACTGGATACCGTTTGGATGCTGTTGGCAGCGATGTTGGTATTCTGGATGCAGCCCGGTTTTGCGTTATGTGAGGCAGGTTTCACACGTAGCAAGAACACGGCGAATATATTGATGAAGAACTTTGTCGACTTTATGTTCGGCTCTCTGTTGTTTTTCTTTGTAGGTTTTGGCTTTATGTTCGGAAGTGACGGTGCAGGATTCATCGGAGCACCTAACTGGGGCGACCTCTCTTTCTATAAAGGTGACTTGCCGGTAGAAGGTTTCCTGATTTTCGAGACCGTCTTCTGTGCCACCTCAGCGACGATTGTCAGTGGTGCCATGGCGGAGCGGACGAAATTCTCCATGTACCTGATTTACAGTGCTATCATCTCCATGTTGATCTATCCCGTAGAGGGACACTGGACATGGGGTGGCGGATGGCTTTGTAATGATGCTGCCGATAGTTTTATGATGACGACCTTCGGTGATGTGTTCCATGATTTTGCCGGTTCCGCCATCGTGCATAGCGTAGGTGGTGTACTTGCCTTGATCGGTGCCATCGCTTTAGGTCCTCGTATCGGGAAGTATGATGCTGACAAGAAGAGTCGTGCTATCCCGGGACATAACCTTACTTTGGCGTCCTTAGGTGTCTTCATCCTCTGGTTAGGGTGGTTTGGTTTTAACCCAGGCTCACAGCTTGCGGCAAGTGGGGAGGTCAATCGCATAGCTATCTCCCATGTGTTCCTGACTACCAATCTTGCCGCAGTGGCAGGTGGAACGGCAACGATGTTCCTGACATGGTGGAAATACGGAAAGCCCTCTCTGTCTTTAACACTGAACGGTGTGCTGGCAGGTCTGGTAGGTATCACGGCAGGTTGTGACCTCGTATCACCCCTTGGGGCTGTTGTCATCGGACTGCTTTGCGGACTGGTACTCGTCTTTGCCATTGAGTTTATCGACCATAAGTTACATATCGACGACCCTGTAGGTGCCTCTAGCGTTCATGGTGTATGTGGTATCTTAGGAACACTGATGACAGGATTACTCTCTACGACTAATGGTGCATTCTATGGGCATGGCTGGGGCTTCTTCGGTGCGGAGTGCTTCGGTATACTGGTCATCGACCTTTGGGCAGCTGCCTGTGGTTTTGTATTGTTCTTTGGTATCAAGAAACTTCATGGTCTGCGTGTAGAGGCACGTGTAGAGGAAGAGGGACTTGACATCTATGAGCATGGAGAGAGTTGTTATAACTAATAAATTTTAAGGTATGAGAAAGATTGTGATTTTAGCAATGGGAATGGTGCTTAGCGGCACCACCCTTGCACAGGAAAAGATAGAGGCAACGATTGGTGCCGATTTTGTGAGCCAGTATATCTGGCGTGGATTAGACGCGGGGCATGTCAGTATCCAGCCCACACTAGGTGTAGCTTATAAGGGACTGAGTCTTTCGGCATGGGGCTCGGTAAGTTTCAAGTCGGAAGACACCAAGGAGTTTGACCTCACGGCATCCTATACTAATGGAGGACTGACCCTCGGAGTGACAGATTATTGGTTTGACACACCAGAGGAGCGTTACTTTAATTATAAGGCTCATGAGACCAGTCATGTCTTCGAGGCTTTTGTCGCCTACGATTTCGGACTACTCTCAGCCGCATGGTACACCAACTTTGCCGGCAACGATGGCCTGAATAAAAACGGTAAGCGGGCTTACTCTTCTTATGTGGAATTGAATGCTCCCTTTAAACTCGCTACCTGTGAATGGACAGGAACATTAGGAGTAGTGCCTTATGCGACCAGTTTCTATGATACTTCTGGCTTCGCGGTGACGAATGTCGCTATCAAAGCGCTGAAGGATATCAAGATTACAGACTCCTTCTCTGTCCCGATATTCGCACAAGTGATAGCTAACCCTTGCTCACAAAGAGCCTATTTCGTCTTTGGATTCACGCTTAAACCGTGAGTCCAAAGACTCCCTTTTTTCGCAAAACTTCAAAACAATCAATATATGGAAACAAAGTATATCTTCGTAACAGGCGGTGTCGTTTCGTCATTAGGAAAGGGCATCATCTCCGCCAGTATCGGTAAACTACTTCAGGCACGTGGGTATAAGGTCACCATCCAGAAGTTCGATCCTTATATCAACATCGACCCTGGAACCCTGAACCCCTATGAGCATGGGGAGTGCTATGTGACAGTCGACGGGATGGAGACAGACCTCGACTTGGGACATTACGAGCGGTTTACGGGTATTGAGACCACCCGGGACAACTCGATTACCACAGGACGTATCTACAAGACGGTGATAGACCGGGAGCGTCATGGTGACTATCTAGGAAAGACTATTCAGGTGGTTCCGCATATCACGGACGAGATCAAACGCCGGATGTTACGAGAAGAACTCAACGAAGGACTGGATTTCGTCATCACAGAGGTGGGTGGTACTATTGGTGACATCGAGAGTGCCCCTTTCATGGAGGCTATCCGACAGTTGCGCTGGCAACTGGGTCGTAATGCTGTTTGTGTGCATCTCACCTATGTGCCCTATCTGAAAGCCGCTGATGAGTTGAAGACGAAACCCACCCAGCATTCCGTCAAGGAGTTACAGAGCATGGGTATCCAGCCTGATATCCTCGTCTTGCGTACCGAGCGTCATCTGGACGATGGCTTACGCATGAAAGTAGCCTCTTTCTGTAATGTTGACCTGGAGTGTGTGGTACAGAGTGAGGATATGCCCAGCATCTACGAGGTACCCGTGAGTATGCAGCGACAGGGACTTGATGCCGCCATCATGCGGAAGATAGGTATCCCGGTGGGAGAGACGCCAACGATGAAGTCGTGGCACGACTACATTCAGAAACAACGGAATGCTACCCGTGAGGTGCATATCGGACTGGTGGGCAAATATGCTTTACAGGATGCGTATAAGAGTATCCGGGAGAGTCTGACCCTGGCAGGTATCTATAATGATGTGAAGGTGAGGCTCCATTTTGTCAATAGTGAGGACATCATGAAAGAGAATGTCGCGGAGAAACTGGATGGTATGGCTGGTGTCATCATCTGTCCGGGTTTCGGTCAGCGAGGTATTGAGGGGAAATTGGTCGCGGCACACTATACCCGAACGCATGATATTCCTACCTTCGGTATCTGTCTGGGTATGCAGATGATGGTGATAGAGTTTGCCAGGAACGTATTAGGCTATGCCGATGCTAACAGTTGCGAGATGAACGCACAGACGACTCACCCTGTTATCGATTTGATGGAGGAGCAGAAGAGTATTACCCAGATGGGAGGAACCATGCGGCTGGGAGCCTATGACTGTGAGCTGCAGCCTGGGAGCCGGACTTTCGAGGCATATGGCAGAGATACGCTCATCAAGGAGCGTCATCGTCATCGCTATGAGTTCAACAATGCTTACCTTGATGAATATGAGAAGGCAGGTATGAAGTGTGTGGGTGTCAACCCTGCCGCTAACCTGGTGGAGATTGTCGAGATACCTGACAAACGGTGGTATATCGGAACACAGTTCCATCCGGAGTATTCCTCTACTGTACTTCATCCGCATCCATTGTTTATGTCGTTTATCAAAGCTTGTAGTGATGGAACAGTTGAAGCATGAGTGTGGCGTGGCGATGATCCGCCTGTTGAAGCCGTTGGATTATTACGCCAAGAAATACGGAACATGGGCTTACGGGTTCAACAAGCTCTATCTGATGATGGAGAAACAGCACAACCGCGGTCAGGAGGGTGCCGGTATCGCATCAGTGTGTCTGAGAAAGAAACCGGGTACGGAGTATATGTTCCGTGAGAAAGCAGAAGGGAAAGATGCCATCACAGAGATATTCAGCCGTGTGACGGAAGAGATGGCGGGTGAGCTTTATATGGGACATCTGCGCTATTCGACCACAGGCAAGAGCGGGTTGACGTTTGTGCACCCGTTCCTGCGTCGTAACAATTGGAGGGCAAAGAACCTCTGCCTGTGTGGTAATTTCAATATGACCAATATCGATGAGGTGTTTCAGTTCCTGACCCAGCAGGGACAGTCCCCGCGTATCTATGGTGATTCGTATATCACGCTTGAACTGATGGGACACCGACTGGACCGTGAGGTGGAGCGTCTCTATGATGAGGCGAGAGAGAAAGGACTGGAAGGTCTCGACATCACTAGTTATATAGATGATCATGTGGAGATTGCTAACGTACTGAAAAAGACGATGAGTCATTATGACGGTGGCTATGTGATGTGTGGACTGACAGGCTCGGGGGAGATGTTTGCGGTACGCGACCCATGGGGCATCCGTCCGGCATTCTACTATCGGGATGACGAGATTGTTGCCGTAGCCAGTGAGCGACCAGTGTTACAGACCACCTTTGACTTGCAATATGAGGATATCCGGGAACTGGGGGCGGGTGAGGCACTTATCGTACGCAGCCATGGTGAGAGTCATCTGGAACAAATCATGCCGCCACAGCAACTGAGTGCCTGTAGTTTTGAGCGTATCTACTTCAGCAGGGGGTCTGACCGTGACATCTACCAGGAACGGAAACGACTGGGTGTGCAACTGATGCAGCCTATCCTCAAGGCTGTCAATGGCGACGTAGCCAATACGGTATTCTCGTATATCCCCAATACCGCCGAAGTGGCATTTTACGGCATGACGGATGGCTTCCGCCAGCAAGGCTATCAGGTGCACACAGAAAAGGTCGTGTGGAAAGACATCAAGATGCGTACGTTCATTGCTGATAACAATGAGCGTAATGACTTAGCTGCTCATGTTTACGATATCAGCTACGGATCACTTCGTCCTTACGAGGATAATCTCGTGATCATCGATGACTCCATCGTCAGGGGCACCACCTTGAGAGAGAGCATCTTCAAGATTCTTGACCGTCTGCATCCTAAGAAAATAGTCATGGTGTCCAGTTCTCCGCAGATTCGCTATCCTGACTATTACGGTATCGATATGCCCCGTTTGGAGGAGTTCTGTGCCTTCCGTGCCACAATGGCACTGATAGAGGAACGAGGGATGTGGCAGTTGGTCAACGACACCTATCTGGCTTGCAAGCGTGAGTTACAGCAGTCCAAGGAGCACATGCGGAACTGTGTACGTGCCATTTACGAGCCCTTTACCGTTGAGGAGATCAACGACAAGATCGTAGAGATACTACGTCCTGAAGGTATGCGGACCCCCGTCGAACTTGTATTCCAAAGCATAGGAAGTCTGCATGAGGCTTGTCCTGACCATCCTGGAGACTGGTATTTCACAGGACATTATCCCACACCTGGAGGCACACGGCTCTGCAATCAGGCGTTTGTGAACTATATTGACAACAAACAGAAACAACAACAATCATAAAAAGAAAGATTATGTGTGGAATTGTAGCGATATTAAATGTCAAGGAACAGACACAGCAGTTGCGTCAGAAGGCATTAGGTATGAGTCAGAAGATACGCCATCGCGGTCCTGACTGGAGTGGTATTTATTGTGGCAAGTCCGCAATCCTTGCCCATGAGCGGTTGAGTATTGTCGACCCTGAGTCGGGAGGACAGCCATTGTATTCTCCTGACCGTCAACAGATCCTCGCCGTGAATGGTGAGATATATAATCATCAGGAGATACGTAAACGATATGAGGGGAGATACTCGTTTCAGACAGGCTCCGACTGTGAGGTCATTCTTGCCTTGTATCAGGACAAGGGTATCGACTTCCTGGAGGACCTGAGTGGTATCTTTGCCTTTGTGCTTTATGACGAGGAGCGTGACGAGTTCCTTATTGCCCGTGACCCGATAGGTGTCATCCCTCTTTATATCGGTTATGATGATGACGGTACTGTATATGTCGCTTCTGAGTTGAAGGCATTGGAGGGACAGTGTCAGCGTTATGAGCCATTCCTGCCCGGACACTATGCCTACGGCAAATTAAAAATTAAAAATGAAAAATTACAAATGGAGCGATACTATCATCGTGACTGGATGTCGTATGATGCCGTGAAGGATAACGGGGCAAGCTCAGAGGATATCCGTCAGGCATTGCGGGCAGCCGTCAAGCGGCAGTTGATGTCTGATGTTCCTTATGGGGTGTTGCTCAGCGGTGGTCTTGACTCTTCCGTGATCTCGGCTGTCGCAGAGAGATATTCTGAGATGCGTATTGAGGATGACTCACAGACAAAGGCATACTGGCCTCGTCTGCATAGTTTCGCAGTGGGACTGAAAGGGGCTCCTGACTTGGCGAAGGCGAAACTCGTTGCCGACCATATAGGCACTGTGCATCATGAGATCAACTATACCATCCAGGAGGGACTGGATGCCATCCGTGATGTCATCTATTTCATCGAGACGTATGATGTCACCACGGTCCGTGCCTCCACACCGATGTACCTCCTGGCACGTGTCATCAAGTCGATGGGTATCAAGATGGTCCTGTCAGGTGAGGGTGCCGATGAGATATTCGGGGGCTACCTCTATTTCCATAAAGCTCCCGACGCCAGGGCATTTCATGAGGAGACAGTGCGAAAACTCTCCAAGCTCCATCTGTATGACTGTCTGCGTGCCAATAAAAGCCTGTCTGCCTGGGGGGTGGAGGGACGTGTGCCCTTCCTTGACAAAGAGTTCCTGGATGTGGCGATGCGTACCAACCCTGCAGCGAAGATGTGTCCGGGTAAGACCATAGAGAAATGGATAGTCCGGGAGGCTTTCTCGGATATGTTACCTGAGGAGATTGTATGGCGACAGAAGGAACAGTTCAGTGACGGGGTAGGGTATTCATGGATTGACACCCTCAAGCAGATCACTGCTGAGGCTGTCACTGATGAGCAGATGGCACATGCCGCGGAACGGTTTCCCATCAACCCGCCGAAGAACAAGGAGGAGTACTACTATCGTTCCATCTTCGCGGAGCATTTCCCTTCTGACAGTGCGGCACTCAGTGTCCCCAGTGAGGCGAGTGTGGCGTGCTCTACTGCCATCGCCTTGGAATGGGATGAGGCTTTCAAGAATATGAATGATCCCAGTGGACGTGCCGTGAAGGGTGTCCACGAACAGGCCTATTGAGTGATATAGAGCCTTTATTCACATGAATAAAGCCCTTAAACGATTGTTTAAGGGCTTTAATTGACTTTATTCTCCGTATATCTCTTTCAGTTTGTCGAGGAGTTTCTTCCCTCGTAAATCCATGGCGACAATCTTGCCTGTGGGGTCAACAAGGATGTTGGAGGGGATGCTTGTGACACCGTATGCGTCAACGGCGGCACATTTCCATCCCTTCAGGTCACTCATCTGTTGCCATCTCATTCCCATTTGCTGGATAGCATTTATCCATGCCTCCTTCTTCTGGTCGAGGGACACGCCAACCACGTCAAAGCCTTTGGCTTGGTATTGCTCATAGACGGATATGACATAAGGCATCTCCCTGCGGCAGGGTCCGCACCAGGAAGCCCAGAAGTCGACGAGCACATAGTTGCCTTTGCCCACCCACTGACTGAGTTTAACTTCTTGGTCGTTCACATCATTCATCGTCAGTTCATGGAACTGGATACCGGGTTTACGCTTCTCATAATTCGCCAATAACTTCTTGGGGATGTCCAGTTCAGGGTTGCGGTAGTAGGAAGCCTTCGGGTCGAGTGCCTCTTTCAGTCCCTCATAGCCCAGCTGGTACATCGCATCCTTGATATACTTGACGGGCAGGTCGTTGTCCTGGTTGTCACGGATGATCTCCTTGATAAATTCGAGTTGTGCGTCACCCAGTGAGTCGAGACGCTCAGATAATATCCTTGCCTTTTCCTTGCTTTCCGGAAGTTCTCCCTTAGGGTCTTTCTCCTGAATAGCCTTGAACTCATTCATGATTTTCTCAGCCTGTTTGTCGAAGGCATCCATCATGGGCTGGTAGGGGTCAATTGTTGTCTGTGCCTGTGCTGTCATGGTGACGGCAATCAGTGCGGAAATAATCAGTTTCTTCATGTCGTTATCAGTTATTTGCCTGCAAAGATACAAAAAATCTCAAATTTCGATAGCCAATTATCTTTTTTTTCGTACCTTTGCACCCGCTTAAGAGAGTAGGGGTACTTGCGAAACCTGATAGTCAGGCGGACCCCCTTTAACAAAACAAGAGAATTTATGGAACAAGACAAAAGGAAAGTCAGTGTACTTTTTATGTTTTTTGGTACACTGTTCTGCGTTTGCCTGATTACGGCAAACGTATTGGAAACAAAACAGTTATCGTTCGGACCAGTCAATCTGACAGCGGGTGTCATCGTATTCCCGGTGAGCTACATTATTAATGATGTGGTGTGTGAGGTATGGGGCTACCAGCGTACCCGTATGCTCATCTGGATGGGTTTCGCGATGAACTTCTTCTTTGTGCTGATGGGAGCCATCGCAGACTGGATCCCTGGTGCAGACTACTGGGATGGTGATGAGGGCTTCCATGTCATCTTCGGTCTGGCACCACGTATCGCCCTAGCCTCCTTCATCGCTTTTATCCTGGGCTCATTCACCAATGCCTATGTGATGTCACGCATGAAACTGACCTCGAATGGAAAGAACTTCTCGGCACGTGCCGTCTTGAGTACCGTGTTTGGTGAGGGTGTTGACTCTATCATCTTTTTCCCTTTGGCACTGGGTGGCGTTATCCCCTGGGAGGAGATGCCTTCGTTGATGATCTCGCAGGTGACCTTAAAGACGCTCTATGAGATTGTAGTACTGCCTGTCACCATCCGTGTGGTGGAGTTTACTAAGCGTCATGACCACGAGGATGTCTATGACCGTGATATCAATTACAATATCTTTAATATCTTGAAACTATGAACAGAGAACAGGACCATTTGCAGCAATTGGGCAAGAAGACTGAGTATCGGATGGACTATGCCCCGGAGGTGCTGGAGACTTTTGAGAACAGACATCCTGATAATGACTACTGGGTACAGTTCAACTGTCCGGAGTTCACGTCACTCTGTCCTATTACCGGACAGCCTGATTTTGCGGAGATCAAGATTCTGTATATCCCTGCGAGGCGCATGGTGGAGTCGAAGAGCCTGAAACTCTATCTCTTCTCCTTCCGTAACCACGGGGATTTCCATGAGGACTGTGTGAATACCATCATGAAAGACCTGGTGAAACTGATGGAGCCTAAGTATATTGAGGTCATCGGCTTGTTTACTCCGCGTGGCGGTATCTCCATCTATCCTTATGCCAATTACGGACAGCCAGGGACGAAATACGAAAAGATGGCTGAACAACGGATGCTCAGCCATCAGATTATCTGATTTTTTCGGAATCCCGAAATCCCGGAATTCCGAAAATCCGGAATTATTAATCAACCGAAAAGACGAAGTCTTGAAGGGTACAGAGGGATTTCTCTTTCGTATCCGATGAGAAGATAAAGAAAACAGCATGCTTACCTGTCAGCTCAGCAAGGGCTGGCAGGTTTGTTTTCAGTTCTGTAGGATTCTTCGGCATATCCGTTTTCAGCTCGATAGTACCGAGTTCTTTTCCACCTTGTGAAACCCATGGACGGTCTGCCATGATGGTGATCTTCCCGTCTATCCCCTCCGGAATCAGGTTCAACAACAGGCTCACATCCTTCCTGCCGTTGACAGCATCGAAGTTGAAATACTTATACCCCACGATAGAGCCATCGGTATTGTTGACCACGAAATTGGTGTTGTTACGGAGGTCGTAGGGCTTCTCAAACTTATCGTCGGTACCATAGCTGGCAGCCACATAAGAGCCGTAGAACGTGTTGTTGGGCCACTCGTGGATGGCAACCTTCGGACCAGTGTACCAGCAACAGATACCAGCAGAGTGACGCTCAAAGGGGTCAAGACCGTTCAGGGCAAAGCCCTCGGAGGTGTATTCTCCCTCACTGATCTCCACCTCGCCACCAGGTCCTTCCTCGACTTTCACGGTGATAGGTGCCACCATTGCCTGACGGGCAAACTCATTGAGTCCCGACTGTCGGTGATAGAACACATACCACTGTCCGTTGATCTCACAGATACTGCCATGGGTGTTGCCAGAGACATTGGCAGAGGCGATCACGTTGCCTTGCTCATCTTTCTCACGGGCACGACCGTCGATAATCGTTCCGCCATAGGTCCACGGACCCAACGGCTTGTCGCTATAGGCATAGGCAAGGGTATAGTTAGTGGTGGGCAGCCCGAACTCACCTTCCTCCGTGAAACGGCTATAGATAAACACATACTTGTCTTTGACTTTACGGATGGAGGAGGCTTCGAAGAAACGGAACTTACCTGGTTCCTTGTAACCGGATATCATACCATCCACCACCTTGGTGCCAGGCATGACAGTAGCCATGGTGGCAGGGTCAAGCTCTGCCGCCATCGAATGTCCGAAACCCCAATAGCCATAGACCTTCCCGTCATCATCCACGAAAACTCCTGGGTCAAACTGTAGAACACCATCCGTGGCATTCGGGTTCTCCTTGCTCCAGTTACATACCTCAAAAGGTCCGTCAGGACGGTCGCTCTTGGCAACCAGTCCGTTACGCCCCCCATGCTGGTCGTTGGGGTAGAGGTAGTAAGTCTTCTTCCCGTTCTTATCCGTCACTAAGGTGACGTCAGGGGCGAAGAGCACATCGGCAAGACTGTCCTCGTTGAGAATGTCCCCCTTCGCATTCTTGCTGACAACGAGTATCTCACCATCGTACCGCCAGTTGTTCAGACTGTCTACCGAGGCGGACCATACCACCTGCTCTCGTCCGCAATAGTCGGTGATACGACTATCGTGAGAGCCATAGATATACACACGGAGTTTCCCCGGTTGGTCAGGATCCTCAAAGACGTAAGGCTCTCCGTCGGGAATATGTTCCCAAAGGGGAAGATAGGGGTTGCCGACGGTCGTAAGACCTTGTTGCTTCTCTGGGGTAGAGGCACTGCTTCCACAGACTGTCAGCAGGAGTCCTGCTGTGAGCACAGTGAAAGACTGATAGATGGTTTTTAGTTTCATAAGTGGGTTTATTTATTGATTGTCTTCATTCTTACGGTAATAGCCCTGTTCGTGATCACTGAATTTCAGCACGAGGGTGTCACGTCTTAGCTGGATGATATCAACGGTGTCTCGCTCAGGAAGTCCTTTCTTCCCGTCTGCAAGACGGACAGAGTCAGTGATAAGGATAAGCCTGCCGTTATACAGTCGCCATTCCTTATATCTCCTGATGGCGGGATACTCCACCGGGCTCATATGATCGGTAGTCGTCTGTCTCATACCGCCAAAGCTCTGGGCGATATTGCCCCGTTTCAGTTGGAAACCATACTCACGGGGAACCATGAGCGACTGTCTCACAGAGTCAGGAATCCGTGACAGCATCCTCTTTTGCACACGGTCGGGCATCTGGTCAAGGTTACGGAAGTGTGGCATCACCTGATAGCACCATTTCCCACGTAGCCGTTCGATGTTCACCACCATCAGCGCCTCCGCCTTATCCTCAGGATTGAGGATGACACCCAACTCGTCACCGATACATGGACGTCCATAGATTTGACGACTTTGGAACGCATTGATGATATCAAAGGTGTCCGGGTCACCTCCGCTGAATGGCAACAATACCAAAATGGAATCGGTACATCCCTCGCAGGCAAGACCGTAAAGTGTGGAGTCTCCTGGTAGGTTCTTATGTGTATGAATGGGCTCAGTGGGCTCTCTTTTTATCGGTTGTTTCTGATGGCATGCCGTCAGCATCGTCCCTAATAATATAAATAAGGTGAAAACTTTCTTCATAAAAACTAAATTTTCGGCAAAGATACAAAATAATTGAGAGTTGACAATTGATAATTGATATTTTATTCGTAATTTTGCAAAAACATTAACAACACATTGTAGATTCCAACTATCTATGAAGAAGAAAATAAAATTCAGTCTTGTCTATCGTGACATGTGGCAGTCAAGTGGTAAGTTCCAGCCTCGTAAGGACCAGTTGGAGCGTATCGCACCAGTGATAATTGACATGGGGTGTTTCGCCCGTGTAGAGACCAATGGAGGTGCTTTTGAGCAGGTCAACCTGCTTGCCGGCGAGAATCCTAATCCCGCCGTCCGTGCATTCTGTAAGCCCTTCAACGAGGCAGGAATCCAGACCCATATGCTCGACCGTGGCCTTAACGCCATCCGAATGTATCCCGTTCCTGACGATGTCCGTCAGTTGATGTATAAGGTGAAGAAGGCACAGGGTGTGGATATCCCCCGTATCTTCTGTGGTCTGAACGACACCCGTAATATCATCCCGAGCATCAAATGGGCGAAGGAGGCTGGTATGATCCCACAGGCAACCTTGTGTATCACCACCTCTCCCGTACATACCGTGGAATACTATACGAGGATTGCCGATGAGGTGATAGCCGCTGGTGCTGAGGAGATCTGTCTGAAGGACATGGCAGGCATCGGACAACCAGCTCTCCTGGGTGCCCTGACGAAGAGTATCAAGACGAAGCATCCCGATATCATCATCCAGTATCACGGACACTCAGGACCTGGTCTGTCGATGGCTTCTATCCTGGAGGTCTGTAACAATGGTGCGGATATCATCGATACCGCTATTGAACCGCTTAGCTGGGGTAAGGTGCATCCTGATATCATCTCGGTACAGTCGATGTTGAAGAACGAGGGTTTCGAGGTGGAGGACATCAATATGAATGCCTATATGCAGGCTCGTACCTTGACACAGGAGTTTATTGACGACTGGCTCGGCTACTTCATCAACCCTGCCAACAAACACATGTCCAGCCTGCTCTTAGGTTGTGGACTGCCTGGTGGTATGATGGGCTCGATGATGGCTGACCTTGGTGGTATCCATAGCATCATCAACAAGAGTCGTGCGAAGAAGGGTGAACCGGAACTGACAACCGATGATATGCTGGTGAACCTCTTCCAGGAGGTGGAGTATGTATGGCCTCGTGTGGGCTATCCCCCATTGGTGACACCATTCTCACAGTATGTGAAGAATATCGCTCTGATGAACCTGCTGACGATAGAACAGGGCAAGGGTCGCTTTGTGATGATGGATGACTCCATGTGGGGCATGATTCTGGGTAAGAGTGGTAAGATTCCCGGTACCATTGACCAGGAACTCGTGGAACTGGCAAAGAAACAGCATCGTGAGTTCACGGATGTCGACCCGCATACGCTTGTTCCTAATGCCCTTGACGACTTCCGTAAGGAGATGGATGAGAATGGCTGGGAGTATGGACAGGATGACGAGGAGCTCTTTGAGCTCGCCATGCACCCGGAGCAGTATCGTAACTTCAAGAGCGGACAGGCGAAGAAGAACTTCCTCGCAGACTTGCAGAAGGCGAAGGATGCCAAGATCGGTGCCAAAGTATCTCCCGCGGAACTCGCTGCCTTCAAGCATGCGAAGGCTGATGCCCTCACGGCTCCTATTGCCGGACAGGTCTATTATCAGTTCTCGGGGGAGGGTGCCTGTGAGCCTTGTCTCGAACCATTTATCGGACAACAGTACAAAGAGGGTGATACCTTCTGTTATATCCAGGCACCATGGGGCGAGATCGTTCCTATTCCCGCAGCCCTTGGCGGCAAACTCGTCGAGGTAAGTGCCAAGTCAGGCAGTAAGGTGCGACGAGGTGATAACCTCGCCTGGATAGAGCGAGAAAGTTAATGGACTATCAGTCGCTTCTTGATAAGTATTATCCACAGGATGACGCTCTGCGTCGTCTCTTGTTAAAGCACAGTCGGCAGGTCGCCGACCGTGCTCTGCTTATTGTGGACAAACACAGGGAACTGCCCGTCGACCGCCAGTTCATAGAGGAGGCGGCGATGCTCCATGACATCGGTATCTTCCGTTGTGATGCTCCTTCTATCTTATGTAATGGTACGGAACCGTATATCAAACATGGTCCCATCGGTGGAGAGATCCTTCGTGCTGAGGGCTTCCCTCGCCATGCCAGGGTCGCAGAGCGCCATACAGGCACAGGCTTGCCGGGCTATGAGCCGGAGACATTGGAGGAGCAGATTATCTGCTATGCTGACAAGTTCTATTCCAAGTCCAGTCCCGACCATGTGCGTACAGTGCTGGAGACTGCCCAGTCTTTAGAGAAGTTCGGTGCCGAAGGGGTTAGGATTTTCCTTGAATGGGCAGAGCGATTTGAGTAAAAAGAAAACTCAAATAAAATTTGGTTTTCTTCTCACTTATTCGTAATTTTGCAGCCGTGAGAAAAAATACGCTCATCATCGTATTACTCTTCGTCCTTACTTTTGTGATGGCGGAGCTACCTCGTTTGCACTTTCCTCAGGAAGTGAGAGACGAGGATAGTGTCCGTGTGGACTCTTTCAAGACAGACACACTGACCGCTGACCGCCCAGCAAAGAAAACAGAGGAGGACACCCTAAGCATGGACTCCCTGCAGAAAGCCATATGGAAGCATAATAAGGCTATTGACGATTCCTTGCATGCGGACAGTCTGAACAGGGAACGTAAGAAGGGTATTGATGCTCCGGTGGAGTATCAGGCTGATGACTCCATGACTTATGAGGCAGGGTCAGGTATTGCCCGTCTGTTCGGTAACTCACAGGTGAAATACCAGGATATGGACCTGCAGAGTGACCAGATATATATGCAACTGGACTCTAGTCTGGTGCATGCCACTGGCTCCCGTGACTCAACAGGAACGAAGTTCGGTACTCCTGTCTTTAAGATGGGTAGCGACAGCTATGAGAGTGATACGATGGCATTCAACTTCAAGACGAAGAAGGGTCTTATCCAGAATGTCTATACCCAGCAGGATGATGGTTTTATGGTGTCTGAGCTCTCCAAGCGTAACGAGAAAGGTGAGTTGTTCCTGCAGCATGGTCGTTATACTACCTGTGATGAGCCTCATCCTGACTTCTATATCGCCCTGTCAAGAGCGAAGGTACGACCCGGTAAGGACGTGGTGTTCGGTCCTGCCTACCTCGTGGTAGCTGACGTCCCCCTTCCTTTTGCCATTCCTTACGGTTTCTTCCCCTTTACGAAGAGTTACTCCAGCGGTTTCATCATGCCTACTTATGGTGATGAGACTTCCCGTGGTTTCTATCTGCGTGATGGTGGTTACTATTTCGCGATGAGCGACAAATGGGACCTGAAACTGCTTGGTGAGATCTACACGAAGGGCTCATGGGGACTCTCCGCAGCCTCCAACTACCATAAACGTTACCGCTATAGTGGTTCGTTCTATGCCAGTTACCAGAACTCGGTGACGGGTGATAAGAACATGCCTGACTATGTGAAGTCAACGAGTTTCAAGATACAGTGGAGCCACCGTCAGGACTCGAAGGCGAATCCCTATTCCTCCTTGTCGGCGAGTGTTAACTTTGCCACGACGAACTATGAGCCGAACAACCTCAACTCGATGTATAACCCGCAGGCGATGACCCAGTCGACACGTACCAGCTCTGTCAGCTGGAGCACCAGTTTCTCGAGTATCGGTATGACGCTGAGCTCCACCGTCAACCTGAACCAGAACATGCGTGACTCTACCATCGGTATGACATTACCTGACTTGAATATCTCCATTGCCCGTTTCTATCCTTTTAAACGCAGACATGCCGCCGGCAAGGAACGCTGGTATGAGAAGATATCCATGTCCTATACGGGACAGTTGAGTAACTCCATCAATACGAAGGAGGATAAGATCCTGCACTCCAGTCTGACGAAAGACTGGCGTAACGGTATGAAGCACTCTATCCCCATCAGCGGTAGTTTTACGTTATTCGGCTACCTGAACCTGAACCCCTCCATCACCATCAACGACCGTATGTATACGCAGAAATACAAACGGTCATGGGATGAGGACAGGCAACGGGAGGTTGTGGATACCCTGCAGGGATTCTATAATGTGTATGACTGGAGCCTTGCCTTGACGGCATCTACCACACTCTATGGCTTCTATATACCTAACAGGAAGATTTTCGGTGATAAGATACAGGCGGTACGCCATGTCTTCACACCAACGATCGGGTTTAGTTACGCCCCGGACTTCAGCAGTTCCCGTTATGGCTATTATGACACTTATACGAAGACGGATGCGGATGGTAACGTGTCGTTGGTGGAGTATTCTCCCTATACCGGGACACTCTATGGGGTACCGGGAAAGGGTAAGACGGGAAGAATCTCCATGGATATCAAGAATAACATTGAGATGAAGGTTCGCAGTGATGATGACTCGACTGGTTTTAAGAAGATCAGTATCATCGATGAGTTAGGAGCCTCTATGTCGTATAACTTCGCCACGGACTATCATCCGTGGAGTGACCTTTCCACACGTCTGCGCCTGAAACTCTCGAAGAGCTATACCCTTAACCTGAATGCAGTATTCGCTACCTATGCCTATGAGATAGACTCTGTGACAGGACGTCCTTATATCGGTAACCGCACGGAGTATAGCAAGGGACGCTTCGGTCGTTTCCAGGGTATGTCCCAGAACTTGTCGTACACGCTAGATAACAAGAAGATAGCTAACTTCTTCAAATGGCTGAGAGGTGAGAAGGTGAAGAAAGACAAGGACAAGAGGGACGAGGAGAAATATGATACGGGTGTGGAGACGAATGTCGATGATAAGATGGAGGCAGGAAAACATGGTGCCCGCAGGAGTGAGTCCAGCAAGGCAGAGACGGATGAGGACGGCTATATGCTGTTTAACGTGCCTTGGTCACTGAGTATCGGCTATGGTATCACGATGCGTGAGAATACTGGTGGACGCTTTAACTACGACACGATGCGCTATCCGTATAAGTTCACGCAGAACCTGAATCTCAGTGGTAACGTACGGATCTCTGACGGGTGGAATATCTCGTTCTCCTCGGGTTATGACTTCGAGAACCATAAGATTTCCATGACGACGGCATCGCTCTCACGTGACCTCCACTGTTTCAATATGTCATGCTCTGTGGTACTGGCTCCCTATACCAGCTATAACTTCTCGTTCCGATGCAATGCCGCTACGCTTACCGATGCCTTGAAATACGATAAGCGCAGCAGTTATTCGAATGCCGTACAGTGGTACTGATTTCGTAATTTCGTGATTCCGTGATTCCGTAATTCCGTAATTTCGTAATTTCGTAATTCCGTAATTCCGTAATTCCATCATCATTCCGTTGAGAGCAGGGCGTGTATCGCCTCCTCCTCTCCTACAATCCATAGGATGTCACCAGCCAGGAACTTACGGGACGGGGATACTTTCGACAGGTTCTCCTTACCTTCTTCCAGTCCGATGACCATGCAGCTGTAGATATCACGGATACCGCTCTCCTGAAGGGTCTTCCCTACAAACGGACTGTCACTGCCGATAATCATCTGGTGCAGTTTCATCTCACGGTCCTCCAAATGGAGGTCCTCTCCGAAGACCTCTGTCTCCACCGCCTGCTTGAACTTGTTCAACTGGTCGTCACTACCGATGATCTCCAACTTGTCACCGGGATAGATGACATAGTCTCCGTCAGGGATGTTCAGACGGTGATTGGCACGTAGGATACTGGTGATATGCACCCCGTATTTCCTTCCGAAATTCAGTTGCTTGAGGGAACTGCCCATCCACATGGTGTTCATGGGCACGTCAAAGACAGCGATATGCACATCACGGTCCAGCAACTTACCTTCATAAAGGGGACGTTTCGTTCCATGTACCTGGGCAGCGATATCTCTGGAACGGAGGTTCAGGATAAACAACCGCTCCAGTCGGATACTCCTTTGCTTGATGGTACGTGACACCACTGTCAACGCTACGACAATCACACCGATGGTGATCATGATAGCACTGGAGAAACGACTGAGGTACTGGCAGATATAGAAGATGAAACCAACGGCAATGGTGGCTCGCACCAAGATCGTGAACAACAATGGCATACGGTTGATGTTGCTCTCTGCCCATAATGCCTTCCATTCCTCACTGCGGTTCTTCTTCATCACCATGGCACGGAGGAAAGGTGCTATGATGAGGATGGTGAGAATTCCCGTGATGGCATTGGCATACCAGTGAAGCTCCCATCCTGGCAACATCTTACGGGCGACAGGAAGGACAAAGGAGAACATCACGGCAATAGCTGCTGTCGACAGGATAGAGTAGATCAAGGTGTTGACTAACATCTGGGTCAACAGCTTCTTCCATTTGCTATGCTCCTTGGTGGAGGGATGACTCATCGACAGGTGGTTCAACAACTGGATGAGACGGTTGGGCAGTCTCCGTTCCAGACTGTTATAGACGGGAGTCGCCAGACGGATCATATAGGGGGTGAGGAATGTCGTGATGACAGAGACAGCAACAACGACAGGGTAGAGGAAGTCGCTGATAACACCTAACGACAGTCCTAACGAGGCGATGATAAACGAGAACTCACCAATCTGCGCCATGGAGAAACCGCATCGCATGGCTGACCTCAGACTCTCACCGCCCAGCATGAAGGAGAGGGTACCGAAAATACTCTGACCAAGGAGGATGGCAAAGACTAAGGTGATGATGGGAATGGCATACTCCATCAGGATCTCCGGGTCTACCAACATACCTACAGACACGAAGAAGATGGCTCCGAAGAGATTCTTGACAGGCTCTACCAGTTTCTCGATACGCTCTGCCTCAATGGTCTCGGCAAGGATACTACCCATGATAAAGGCACCAAAGGCGGAAGAGAAACCAACCTCTGTCGAGAAGACTGCCATCGCACAGCATAACCCTAGGGATACGACGAGTAGTACCTCGGCATTGATCAGGGGACGTACCCGTCGTAAGAAGGGGGGAATGGCGGAGATACCGACTACCAGCCAGAGGATCAGGAAGAAGCCGATCTTAAGGATGGAACCGATCATCTCACCACTGTTAGGGTTGTTGCCACTGGCAATGGCACTCAGCATCACCATCATCACAATGGCAAGGATATCCTCGAGGATGAGCACACTCATCACCAGACCGGCAAACTGCTGCTGGCGCAGCCCTAGGTCATCGAAAGCCTTATAGATAATCGTCGTGGAACTCATGGCGAGCATACCACCGAGGAAGATACAGTCCATCTTACTCCACCCGAAGAGCTGTCCGACCAACAGACCGGTTATCGACATGAAGAAGATAATGGTCGTGGTGGAGATGATCGGGGAGGCTCCCATCTTCAGGATCTTCTTGAAAGAGAAGTCCAGTCCTAAGGAGAACAACAGGAACATCACACCAATGTCTGCCCATAGATGAATGCTCTCAAGGTCTGCGACAGAGGCTGTATAGGGCATATGGGGACTGACCAGGAAACCTGCCACGATATATCCTAATACCAGTGGCTGTTTCAGTTTCTTGAAAATAAGGGTTACGATACCTGCTGATACCAGGATCAGTGCCAGGTCATTAATCAATGCAGGAAGCTCTGCCATTTTCTAATTCTCAACTTTCAATTTTCAATTTTCAACTATCAATCAGGCATTATAACTGCCAACCAGCTCGCAGATCTTTATGATGACTGCCATCGCTTTCTCCATCGACTGGATAGTCACGAACTCATAGGGACCGTGGAAATTGACACCTCCAGCGAAGATATTGGGGCAGGGGAGTCCTTTGAAAGAGAGCTGGGCACCGTCAGTACCACCGCGGATGGGTTTTACCTTTGGAGCGACACCGGTCTCTTGCATGGCTCTCAACACCAGGTCGATGACATGCATCTGGGGGTCGATCTTCTCTTTCATATTATAATATTGGTCCTTGACTTCGGCGAGAATGGTTCCCGCACCGTATTTCTCGTTCATCTTCTCCACACAGGACTGGATGTAACGCTTACGGTCCTCAAATTTGTCTCTGTCATGGTCACGGATGATATAACTGAGTTTCGCCTGCTCGACATTCGACTGGATACTCAGCAGGTGGTAGAATCCCTGATAGCCCTCTGTGGTCTCTGGGGTCTCCTCCTCAGGTAGCATCTTGGCAAACTCTGCGGCAAGGGCATTGGCATTGATCATCTTGTTCTTTGCATATCCGGGATGCACACTGACCCCTTTGATGGTGATCTTCGCGGAGGCAGCGTTGAAATTCTCAAACTCCAACTCTCCCACGTCTCCGCCATCCATGGTATATGCCCACTCACAACCGAATTTCTCCACATTGAAATGATGGGCTCCCATACCGATCTCCTCATCGGGGTTGAAGGCGACACGGATCTTACCATGTTTGATCTCCTGATGCTCCTGGAGATAGACCATTGCCTGGATGATCTCGGCAATACCTGCCTTGTCGTCAGCTCCCAGCAATGTGGTTCCGTCAGTCACGATCAAATCCTCACCCACATGCTGCAACAGCTCTGGGAATTTCTTCGGCGACATGATTCTCTCCTCTCCATTCTCCTCTCTTCCTAGCAGGATATCGGAACCGCCATAGTTACGGACGATCTGGGGTTTGATATCGGCACCGCTACAGTCGGGTGACGTGTCATAGTGTGAGATGAACCCGATGGTGGGCACCTTGCCCTTGATATTAGACTTCAACGTGGCATAGAGGTAGCCTTTCTCATCGAGCTCCACATCGTCAAAGCCTTCGTGCTCAAGCTCTTTCTTCAGGTATTCCGCGAAAATCAGTTGCTTACTGGTACTAGGTACACTGTCGCTGTCCTCAGCCGACTGTGTATCAAACTTGGTGTAATTTAGGAATCGTTCAGTAATATCCATTGTGTTATTTGTAATATTTGCTGGCAAAATTACAAAAAAGCGTGCGAAATGCCAAATTTATTTGCGCATTTCCGAGTGCATAGTATGTTTTCCCAAAAGATTTGCTCGTTTACTCTTCGAACACATAGCCGAAACCTGTACGACTGACAATGTTTTGGGCATAGGTCCCTAGTTTCTTGCGTAAACGGGTGATGTTGACATCAACAGTCCGGTCGGTGACAACGACTCCTGTCCATACCGTCTCCATCAAATATTGTCGGGAAAGTACTTTCCCACGGTTGGCAAGGAGCAGGTGGAGGAGGGTGAACTCTGTGGGCGTAAGACTGACTGCGTCACCGTCAACAGTGGTCGTCTTCTTGTCGAGGTTCAGTTGCAGCCCGTGATAACTCAGCAGGTGCTTGCCCAGACGTGCCTCTACAATGTTCATGACGTAGTCTCCGATCTTCTCACAGTCGGCGATGATATCGTTGAAGAGGGTCCCCAGCGCATAGGAATACTGATGGGCGTCGACGCCCATGACTGTCTCTCCCCTGAGTTGGTCACGGAGTGCATTGATGTCATTTTCAATGGACAGGGAGTCGGCAAGTGACAGGTCTTTGCGTCGGCCGCTCACCACGACAATCATCTGTACCACTGCCTCGTTCACTAACCGGAGCATGTCATGAAGCCTGGCATATTGTCCGGCAGTGAAGTCTTCTCTGTTCTCACGCAGATGACTGACCGTACGTGCTATCTTGTAACAGGCGTCACCGATGGACTCCAACTCACCGATCTGACGGAGGATCACACGTATCTTGTCCTTGGTGTCGTCTGACAGATGCTCATTGCTTACCTGTTCCAGATAGTTCGCTATCTCTATCTCCATATTGTCGGCGATGGTCTCATAGCGCTCGATACGTGCATGTTGACTCGCAAACTCTTTCTTGTCTTTCTCGTCAATAAGGGTGCATGCCATCCCGAACATACGGTGCATGCGCTCGGCATAATGCACGATTTCCTTTTGTGCCTGTAGGACGGCAATCTCCGGGGTATGTATCACACCACCACTGATGAAATGTAACGTGGTGGGCTGATGGTCCTCCGTCTTGTTTTCTGGCAGGAGGCGACGGACTATACGCTCCATCTGGGGGATCAGACCAATCAGCAGGGCTGTGTTCAGGATATTGAAACAGGTATGGAACATGGCAAGCACAACGGGAATCCGTGCCTCATGTCCTGACATCGTGGGCTGATAACCTACCAGATGGCATACCATATCGACAAAGGGATAGAACACAGCGAGTACCCAGATGACGCCAAACACATTGAACAACAGGTGGGCAAGGGCAGCCCTCCGTGCCTCTGTGCCAGCGCCAAGGGCAGCCAGGTTAGCTGTCGCCGTCGTACCGATATTCTCACCCATGACCAAGGCAATACCCATATGGATGGGTAATACGCCCGTGGAACAGAGCAGGATGGTGATTGCCATCACTGCCGCGGAGGACTGTACCACACAGGTGATAAGGGTTCCTGCTGCCAGGAAGGCAAGGATGGTGAGATAACTGTTGGTGTCGAAGGAGGCGAAGAAATTCACCACATCGGCATTATGGGCGAGGTCCATGTCTCGTCCCACACTGCTTAGCATGACCAATGACCAGAACAGGAAGGCAAGTCCGAAGAGTAGGTCTCCTGCCACACGGTGCTTTTTCTTGTAGATGAGTACCATTCCCACCAGGAAGGCAGGAAACACTAGGACGGTCAAATCGACATTATAACCTAATGACATGATCCATGCCGTGAGTGTCGTACCGATATTGGCTCCCATGATGACGGAGATGGCTTGTGCCAGTGTGAGCAGTCCTGCCGAGACAAATGACACGGTCATAACGGTTGTCGCTGAGGATGACTGGACGGCACAGGTCACCATCGTACCTGTCAGCATACCGCTTATCCGGTTCCCTGTCATCCGCCCTAAGAGGTGTCTCAGACTGGGTCCTGCCATTTTCTGTAAGGCGTCGCTCATGGTCTTCATACCGTAAATAAGCAATGCCAGCGAGCCTAGTAACCTGAAAAACAATTCAATTGTCATATCTTTGTATATTATGTATTACGTTGCAAAGATACGAAAACAATGTCAAACCGACGAAAAATGAAGGTTACATTTCTGTTACGATTGAAATATGTCTGGGAAAATGATTCCCCTGGACAGGGGAGGGTAGGAACATTGGGACTCGAACCCAAGACCTCTTCAATGTGACTGAAGCGCTCTGAACCAACTGAGCTATGCTCCTATAATATTTCTTTATCTTCTGTGATCCCGTTGGGATTGAATTTCGTGATCCCGTTGGGATTCAAACCCAAGACCTTCAGAACCGGAATCTGACGCTCTATTCAGCTAAGCTACGGGACCTGTAAAGTAGCATCTTCGTAAAAACGGTTGCAAAGATAGTGCAAATCGAGCAAAATACAAAGAAAAATTCTGTTTTTCTTTTATTTTCCATCCCCTGTCATTGAAGTCAAAATGAAAGGAAATGATAAAATTTAGTGTCATTTTGCAAAATAATTTGGTTTTATTCTTGCAAATTAGTTTAAAAGTAGTACCTTTGCAGTCGCAAAATAACAGAATAAAGTAAATAGTAAATCGTCAAATAGTAAATATACGAGATGAGTCAACTGATTAAACCCACCGGCTACCAGTCGTTGCTCGACATGAAACAGACAGAGCAGGGTATTAAACTGATTAAGGATTTCTTCCAGCAGAATATATCGACGGAGCTGCGGTTACGTCGTGTCACCGCCCCCTTGTTCGTGCTCAAAGGACTGGGTATCAATGATGACCTGAACGGAGTAGAGCGTGCAGTGTCCTTCCCCATCAAGGATTTAGGGGATGCTCAAGCAGAGGTCGTCCACTCCCTGGCGAAATGGAAACGTCTCTCGTTGGCAGAGTACCAGATAGAGCCGGGTTATGGTATCTATACTGATATGAATGCCATTCGTGCCGACGAGGAGCTGGATAACCTCCATTCCCTGTATGTCGACCAATGGGACTGGGAGGCTGTCATCACGAAGGAGCAGCGCACCATAGCCTATCTGAAGAATGTGGTGGAGCGTATCTATGCCGCTATCCGTCGTACGGAGTACCTCACTTGTGAGACGTATCCGCAGATCAAGCCTTTCCTGCCGGAGAAGATCACGTTCATCCATGCCGAGGAACTGTTGAGGATGTATCCTGACAAGTCTCCCAAGGAGCGTGAGGATGCTATCTGTGAAAAATATGGTGCCGTGTTTATCATGGGTATTGGTGGCAAACTGTCGAATGGTGAGAAGCATGACGGTCGTGCTCCCGACTATGACGACTGGTCGACCATTGGTGAGAATGGCCTGGCAGGTCTGAATGGGGATATCCTCATCTGGTATCCTGTCTTGGGACGTTCCTTCGAGCTTTCCTCCATGGGTATCCGTGTCGATAAGGAGTCCTTGCTCCGCCAGCTGCAACTGGAGGGTAAGGAGGATCGTGAGGGCTTGTATTTCCACCAGAAACTGCTTCACGACCAGTTGCCATTGAGTATTGGTGGTGGTATCGGACAGAGTCGTCTCTGTATGGTACTGCTCCACAAAGGACATATCGGTGAGATCCAGGCCTCTATCTGGCCTGATGACATGCGCTCAGAATGTAAGAAACTAGGAATGACGCTGATATAAATTAGTAATTAGTAATTAGTAATTAAAATTACGCCAATTCCAAATCTAGGAGATCCCGCAGTTTCGCAATGGCGGGATTTTCTTTTTCCATCAGTTCATATTGTTCCTTACGGGTCAGGATGCGGACTCGCTCTTTCTGTTCCGCGATCCTCATGTCAAGGGTGATAGCATTGTTATGGAGATAGATCCTCAGCGTACTGAGGATACTGCCTTTGATCTCTGTCATCTGGTCAAGGGCAAGCTGGTTGTCGACCACCACCTCCACATGAGGCATCTCCTTGATGACCGGGTTCATGTTCTTCATACGGGCGGCGATACCACTCAGATACTGGGGCATGCGGTTGCACATCATCATCCACTGGAACTCCAGGTCTTGTTGCGAGAACTCCAACTGCTCGTCTTTGATGATGCCATTAGGGTCGTCAGGTCCCAGTGAGCCTGGGATAATCTGCATCTTGCTCTTCGCCTTGCTCTTCGCCCGCAGCTTATCCCACGAGAAACCGACAGCCTTCTTCGGCTGAGGATTCTGAGTACTCTGAGAACTCTGAGCTCTCTGAGCTCTCTGAGACGCAACCTCCTCAGCCGCAGCTACCTGTGGGGCTGCATTCATAGGATGAGGCTGTTGCATCAATTGCTTAAACAGGGATTTCAATCTTCTGGGCTTACGCCCACTGCCAGCCCCCTCGTCGGGCTGTGTGATCTGTGCGATTTCGATGAGTGTCAGTTCCACCAGCAGTCGTTTGTTAGACGACTGGCGGTAGTTGATGTCACACTGGTTCATCAACCGCAGGGCATCATACAGGAAGCGGATCTCACATTTCTGTGCCTGTTGCTGGTAACGCTCCCGCTGCTGGTCACTGACCTCCAGCAAGGGCAGGGTCTGTGGGTCTTTCGCCATCAGCACGTTCCTGACATGTTTGGCAAGCCCGCCGATCAGCAGTCCTCCGTCGAATCCCTTGTTGATGATCTGGTTAAGCAGCACCATGATGTCGCTCACCTTGTTATCCACGGCGAGGTCGATGATCTTGAAGTAATTCTCCGCGTCCAGCACGTTCAGGTCCTCTATCACTTTCTGGTACGTGATATTCCCCTGACAGAAAGAGACTGCCTGGTCGAAGATGCTCAGGGCGTCACGCATACCGCCGTCCGCCTTCTCCGCAATGACGGCAAGAGCCTGGTCCTCATACTGGATGCCCTCTTTCTCCGCTACCGCTTTCAGATGGTCGATGGTGTTACGTACCGTCATCCGCTCGAAGTCGTAGATCTGGCAACGGCTCAGGATTGTCGGCAGTATCTTGTGTTTCTCTGTGGTGGCGAGGATGAAGATGACATGCGAGGGAGGCTCTTCCAGCGTCTTCAGGAAAGCGTTAAAGGCTGCCGTGGAGAGCATATGCACCTCGTCGATGATAAACACCTTGTATTTACCCACCTGTGGCGGTATACGGGTCTGTTCCATCAGGGTCTTGATATGCTCCACGGAGTTATTGGAGGCAGCGTCTAACTCAAAGATATTGAACGACCGTTGTTCGTTGAATGCCTGACAACTCTCACAATGCCCGCAAGCCTCTCCCTCTTCGGTAGGGGTCATACAGTTGATGGCTTTGGCGAAAATACGGGCACAGGTGGTCTTTCCCACGCCTCTGGGACCGCAGAAGAGGTAGGCATGCGCCAGTTTCCCGCTCTTCACCGCATTCTTCAGCGTCGTGGTCAGTGCCTGCTGTCCCACGACCGCATCGAAGGTCATCGGTCTGTATTTCCGTGCAGAAACGATATATTCTTCCATAATACATGTGAATTTCTTGCAAATTTACGAAATAATTGAGAATTTACAATTGAAAATTGAAAATAATTTCGTAATTTTGTGGCAAATTATGAAGCGACTGAAAGAAATAGCAGAGAGATTGTACCGCATCCCCTGGCTGAAATACGGGGTGGTGACGTTATTGGCGGTTGTTTTCATCGGTTTTGTGGATGAGAACAGTGTGTGGCATCATTTCAAGAACCAGCAGCAAATCGGTGAACTGCAGGATGAGATCAAGCGCCAGACAGACCAGTATAACCGTGACCGTAAGAAGATCAAGATGCTCGACAGTAACCCCAAGGCGATCGAGAAGATCGCCAGGGAGCGTTATTTCATGAAGGAGGACAACGAGGATATCTTTGTCTTCAGTAACGACCAACCCCAGTCTACGAGTTCCAATGAGACAGTTGAGTAAAGTGGAGACAGCGCTCCTGCTGTTAGGGGGCTTATTGATGGCGATAGGTTCCGGCGCCAGTATCTTCTTCCAGTCGTGGGCTCCTTATGTTTTCGCCCCCGGTGCCTTGATGTTTGCGAGTATCCAGATGCGCCAGACATACGAGGGAAGGAATGTGACCATCCGTCGCCTCCGTCGCATCGTCCTGATCAGTGATGTCCTTTTCCTGTTGGCGGGACTGATGATGCTTGCCAACCAGTCGAACTTCCTCGGGATGGATTTCCTGTTATATATTAAATATGTTCACAACAACTGGATTGTCATCCTCTTGGTGGCTGCCATTCTGCAACTTTATACCAGTCATCGTATCGCTCATGAATTGGAAAAAGAGGCTCAGTAGGCAAAAAATACTAAATATTTGCACAAATATATTAAATTGCGCAAATATTTTTCTTCTTTTCAAACCATCGTTGTACATTTGCATCACAAATGAATGAAACATCTATGAAGAAGGTCTTATTTTTGTCTGTCATAACAGTACTCCTGGCGTCGTGTGCCAGTACATACAACGTGGAGGGCTCCTCGTCAGTATCGGCGTTGGATGGCAGCAAACTCTATCTCAAGGCTATCAAGAATAACGAATTCAAGAATATTGATTCCTGCGATGTCGTGCATGGTGAGTTCCATTTCACGGGACTCCTCGACACGGTCCGTATGGCTAGCCTCTATATGGATGACGAGAGTATCATGCCTGTCGTATTGGAGAAAGGGGAGATTGTCATTAAGATTGACCCGGCAAGACAGATGGTGGGTGGAACACCGATGAACGACTCACTGTATAAGTTCATCGATAAGCATAACCAGTTGACTAACCAGATGAACGAACTGTCTCACAAACAGAGCCAGATGCTCCTGGAAGGAATGGATGAGGGGGAAATCAACCGTCATCTGTCTGGTGAGGCAGCGCAGATAGCCGCTGAGGAAGACCGTCTCGTGATGAAGTTCATCGAGGCGAATTTCGATAATGTCCTCGGTCCTGGTGTCTTTATGATGATCACCAGTCAGTACCGTTATCCGATCCTCACCCCGCAGATAGAGGATATCATGTCGAAGGCGACACAGAAATTCAAGGACGACCCCTATGTCAAGGACTATTACCAGACGGCTCAGGAGAATGAGAAACGGATGAGTGGGGTAGAGAAGGAATAGCCCATGCGTACGATTATCGAAGGTGGAACGATAGTGAATGAAGGTCGTACCTTCGATGGTACGATCATCATCGATGATGGCACGATTATCACTATAGCTCCTGTTGGCACTATAGTCCCTATCAACCCTACCGATACTATCATCAATGCCTCGGGCTGTTACATCCTCCCCGGTATCATTGACGACCATGTGCATTTCCGTGAGCCTGGGCTCACGGAGAAAGCGGATATCGACACGGAGAGTCGTGCAGCGGCAGCAGGAGGTGTCACCACCTTCTTTGATATGCCGAATACGAAGCCCCAGACTACTACGCCAGAGGCACTGGAGGAGAAATTCGCGTTGGCACGACAGAAGAGTCATGTCAATTACAGCTTTTTCTATGGTGCCACGAACGATAATGCGGACACTTTCCCGCAACTGGATATCCATCGTATTCCCGGTATCAAACTCTTCATGGGCTCGTCTACGGGGAATATGCTGGTAGACCGCAGGGAAGCCCTGGAACGTATCTTCAGCAGTACTCCACTGCCCTTGATGGCTCATTGTGAGGATACGGAGATCATCAACCGTAATATGGCAATGGCAAAGGAGGAATATGGTGATGACCCGTCCGTGGCTCATCATCCGGAGATCCGTAGTGTGGAGGCTTGTTACGAGAGTACTAAGCTCGCCGTGGAACTGGCACGCCAATACCATACCCGCCTCCATATCGCGCATCTGACGACTGCCAAAGAGCTGGAGTTTTTTACTCCGAGTTCTCCGAGTTCTCCGAGTACTCCGAGTCCTCTGATAACCGCCGAAGCTACCGTCTCCCACCTCTATTTCTCCGACCGCGACTATGCCCGTTTGGGAACCCGCATCAAATGCAACCCCGCCATCAAGTCGGAAAGGGACAGGGAGGCACTGCAACAAGCGCTCTCTGACGGTCGTATCACGGTGATAGGCACTGATCACGCCCCGCATCTCCTCTCCCAGAAAGAGGGTGGATGTGCCAAGGCGGCAAGTGGTATGCCGATGATCCAGTTCTCGCTGGTCACTATGCTCGAACTGGTCGACCAGGGGGTATTGTCTTTGGAACGACTCGTCGAACTGATGTGTCATAACCCGGCACGCCTCTTTGAGGTACGCCAACGGGGCTTTATCCGTCCTGGCTATCGGGCGGACCTCGTCCTGGTACGTCCTCAGTCCGGATGGACAGTGACACCTGACTGTATACAGAGTAAGTGTGGGTGGAGCCCGATGGAGGGACACACCTACCTGTGGCGGGTGGAGCGCACCTTGTGTAACGGGCATTCCGTCTATGTCAACGGACAAGTGGACACGGACTATATCGGAGAGGAGGTTGCTTTCAGATGAGGAAGTCTTACGAGATTCACGAGGTGCAACCCTATATCAACTGGGACTATTTCTATTATGCATGGCAGTTGAGGACTCCGGACCAACAGCAACAGTGTAGACTGGAGGCTGAGCAAGTGCTCGCCCAACTGGAGGGCAGATACCGTTCTCATGCGCTCTTCGAACTCTTCGAGGCTCATGCCGAGGGGGATGATATCCACCTCACAGGGGGACAGTCCCCATGTGAGCCCCACCTCACAGAGGGACTGTCCCCCTGTGAGGTGTCAACTCTCACCTTGCCTTTGTTGCGCCAGCAACAGGGCGACTGTCTCTGTCTCTCCGATTTCATCCATCCCGGGCACGACCACATAGGGGTCTTTGCCACAACGGTGGATATGGGCCTGGAGACTGATTTCGACCAGGACCCTTATCAGAAGATGATGGTACAGCTGCTTGCCGACAGACTCGCTGAGGCTACTGCGGAGAGACTCCATGAGGAGGTGCGTAAGGAGATATGGGGCTATGCCCCTGATGAGCATCTGACGATGGCAGAGCTCCATACCGAGAAGTTTCAGGGCATCCGTCCCGCCGTGGGTTATCCCTCCCTGCCGGATACCAGTCTGAACTTCGTACTCGACAAGCTCCTGGCATTCCGGCAGATAGGTATCCGCCTCACTGAGAGTGGTGCCATGAAACCGCATGCCAGTGTCAGTGGTTTGATGATAGCGCTCCCTGAGGCGCATTACTTCTCTATCGGGAAAATAGGGGAGGATCAGCTCCACGACTATGCCCACCGCCGTGGGCTCCCCGTCGAGACCCTCCGCAAATTCCTCTCAACGCTCCTCTCTAACCGCTAACCGCTAAACTATAATCTATAATCTCTAAACTATAAACTAAAAATGATTGCACGTTACGCAGTACCTTTTTTCGTGATGATGGCATTTGTGGTCGTCCCACTCGTCGTCTTTTTCCTGTGTCGTTATCTCTTACCCCGTCGTTGGGGCAAGAAGGTAGGCATCAGTCTCTCCTTGATCATCATCCTCTTCGCCTTCTATGGTATGTTTGTAGGCTACCAGCAGTTGGAGGTCCGTCAGGTGGAATATCGGAGCAAAGACCTGCCTGCAGCTTTCGATGGCTACCGCATCGTGATGTTCTCTGATGCCCATGTGGGTACCATGACAGGCAACCGCCAGTGGCTGATGGAACGTGCCGTAAACAGTATGCTGGCACTGAGTCCGGATATGATCGTCTTTGCGGGTGACCTGCAGAATGTGTATCCTGACGAGATCGTCGAGCATCTCCCCCAGCTCAGCCGGTTGAAGGCTCCCGACGGTGTCTTTTCTGTCCTGGGTAATCACGACTATGCGATCTATGAACCGGATGACTCGCTGACGAAAGAGGCGAATGCGAAGAAGACACAGGTGTTGGAGCGACAGGCGGGATGGACCCTCCTGATGAATGAGCATCGTGTCATTCACAGGGGTAGTGACTCCATCATTATCGCGGGAATGGAAAACTGGGGCACCGTCAAGCGCATGCCCCGTAAGGGTGATGTCGCCAAGACCCTTGCCGGTCTGAATCTCCCCTCCTCTGTAACCAATAACCCTTTCATCCTCATGCTCCAGCATGACCCTACGGCTTGGCGTGAGTTGATCCTCCCGCAGTGTCATGCCCAGCTCACGCTGAGTGGTCATACGCATGGTGGACAGGCGAATGTCTTTGGCTTCTCTCCTGCTGTCTTCAGTTATGAGAACTATGGTGACTGGACGTATGAGGGTTCTCGTGCGTTGTTTGTCTCCACGGGCTTAGGTGCCCTCATCCCCTTCCGCCTGGGTCTTCCAGGCGAGATCGTCGTCCTCACCCTCCGACGTGGATAAAATAAGACCCTCCTAAATCCCCCCTGTTTAGGGGGGACTTTTTGTTTTCACACGGATTTTGCACCTCACAAGGGGACAGTCCCCATGTGAGGTCCGCCTCACAGAGGGACTGTCCCCTTGTGAGGTGCTACTGATCAGGGTTCTCTACAAACCCCTGATATTCAGGAGTGAGAGAACTCATGATGACGTCATACGATTGCTGGAGCGTAGACTGGACATTCTCCGGACCCTGAGACTGCGGATAGATCGGAGCATGGATCGTGAGCGTCAACGGATGCCAGGTGACGAAATGCCAGTCACGGAAACGAGGCATCACATCAAAAGAACCATTAATCGTCATGGGAACCACCGGGAGTTGTAACTCATCCGCTAACGTGAAGGCACCCTTCCGGAACACCCCCATATGCCCCGTAAAACTACGAGAGCCCTCCGGGAACACCACCACACTACAATTACCCGTCTCCAACGTATGACGGACCGTCTTGTACATCGCCCGGACTTTCGCTGTTCCACGACGGTCCACAAAGATCTGATGAGACTTCTCACAGGCATATCCCACGAAAGGAATCTTCTTGAGCTGGTGTTTCATCATCCACTTGAAATTCCTTCCTAAATAACCATATATCAAGAAGATGTCAAAAGCACCCTGGTGGTTTGCCACAAACACAAACGACTGGTCCTGGGGGACCTTCTCACTCCCCTCCACCTTGACAGGAAGGAGGAAGACACGGGTAATCACCCTTGCCCACCAACGACCAGGGTAATAGCCCCAGTAATGTCCATCCCCGATGGTACATCCTACTGCCACAACAAAGGCTGTCCATATCGTCATCAGGATAGTGACAGGGACTGCAACGAGCAACTGATAGACTCTATACAAGTATTTCATCGGTTAGCGGTTAACGGTTAGCGGTTATCGATGGATACTTGCGGGTCCATCCGTCCCAACGGAGACGCATCACACCAAAGAATGCCTCACCGAAAATACCACCCGACATCTTTGAGGTGCCCTCCCGGCGGTTGACGAAGATGACAGGTACCTCCTTGATCTTAAAGCCGATCTTATAGGCGGTGTATTTCATCTCTATCTGGAAGGCATAGCCCTTGAAACGGATCTTGTCGAGCTCGATGGTCTCAAGCACCTTGCGCTTGTAGCATTTGAAGCCTGCCGTGGTGTCGTGTACCGTAAAACCGGTGATAAACCGTACGTATTTCGAGGCGAAATAACTCATCAGCACTCTGCCGATGGGCCAGTTGACGACATTCACGCCACTGACATAACGACTGCCGATGGCGAGGTCATACCCTTCGTCTGCGCAAGCACTATAAAGGCGGGGGAGGTCATTGGGGTCGTGACTGAAGTCTGCATCCATCTCGAAGATATAGTCATAGGTGTGTTCCAATGCCCATTTGAAGCCTGTGATATAGGCGGTACCGAGTCCCAGTTTCCCTGTCCTCTCAAGGATAAACAGTCGGTCGGAGAACTCTTTTTCCATGAGTCCTTTGACGATGGCTGCTGTACCGTCGGGTGATCCATCGTCAATGACGAGGATATGGAAACATTTGTCCAGGGAGAATACGGCACGAATAATCTTCTCGATATTCTCTTTCTCGTTATAGGTCGGAATAATAACTATGCTGTCACTTTCGTTCATATTTGTTTATATTTGTTGCAAAGGTAGTGCAAACCGAGCAAAGAACAAAATAAATCGCGATTTATTTTTTCTTTCGAGGTGCAGCCTACTTTAGACCGCAGGTCAAAGGTAGTGTAAACCGAGCAAAGAACAAAATAAAAACAATCTTTTTTTGTCATTTGAAAAAAACTTTGTATTTTTGCACGACTTAATCATAACTATATGGCGAGACAAGCTAGGCAGGTGAGTGGTACGGGTATCTATCATGTAATGATGCGTGGCATTAACAGGCAGAATATTTTTGAAGATGAAGAAGATTATAAACGTTTTCGGGAGTTACTCTTTCAAATGGTGTATCCTATAGATGATACAGGGAAGGAAATTCCGGCACGTTGTACTTTTTACGCATATTGCATGATGTCTAATCATGTCCATTTGCTTATTAGAGAAACTGCAGAGAATTTGTCTGATGTCATAAAACGGATAGGTGTTTCCTACGCACAATATTTTAATAAAAAGTATGTGCATTTTGGTCACCTTTTTCAAGATCGGTTTAAGAGTGAACCAGTTAATGATGATTCATATTTCTTTACAGTCCTCCGCTACATCCATCAAAATCCTTTAGCTGCAGGAATAGTTGGCAATGTAGAAAGCTATCCATGGAGTAGTTGGGGAGAGTATGAGAGAGCCGGGAATGGTATTCCTGCCATATGTAGTACGAGACCTGTACTGGCTAGAATCCCTTTGGATGACTTAAGGTCTCTTGTGGAAGAGCCCCTTCCTAAAACCTATGAGGTTCTTGAATTCGATAATAGCTACAGGAGCAAGACAGACGAAGAGATGCGAGAGTTCTTCAATAGTTCTTTCGGTATCGAACGTCCAAATGAAATACAAATGTATAGCCGTGATCGGCAAAATGATATGTTGAGAGCTGCAAAACAATTTGGTGGAAGTATACGACAGATTGTACGCTTGACAGGCATTAGTTTTACTGTTGTCCGCAATGCGTAACCTCACAAGGGGACAGTCCCCATGTGAGGTCCGCCTCACAGAGGGACTGTCCCCTTGTGAGGTAAAAATTTGAAAAATGACGATACAAGAGTTAGTACAGCTATATGGGCATAGTCCACAGGTGGAAGCCCTACGGAAAGCAATAGGGGAAAAGTCGGTGAGGACGATTTTCCTCCAGGGACTCGTCGCCTCCTCCGCCCCCATGCTCTTCGCCTCCCTCCCCCCTCGACAGAAGAGACCGGGGAAGTCCACCTCTTCCCCTCAACAGACGGTGTCAGAGAACGTCTCCCTCTATATCCTCCAAGACGAGGAAGAGGCAGGCTATTTCTACCACGACCTCAAACAACTATGGGGAGACGAGCATGTCCAGTTCTTCCCCTCCTCCTTCCGCCGTGCCATCAAATACGCACAGCGGGATGCCGCCAACGAGATCCTCCGTACCGAGGTGTTGACGAAATTGGTTCAGGGGGCTGCAGGCTCACAGGGGGACAGTCCCTCTGTGAGACGGACCTCACATGGGGACTGTCCCCCTGTGAGCCGGGAGTCGGAGAGGGTCTTCTCCATCGTCACCTACCCCGAGGCCCTTGCGGAGCAAGTGGTATCGGCAGCGCAGTTGCAGCAACAGACACTCGTACTCCGGCAGGGACAGACCGTGAAAGCTGATGACCTGGTGAGGAGTTTACGGGACTTAGGGTTCCAGGAGGTAGACTATGTCTACGAGCCCGGACAGTTTGCCCAGCGTGGTGCTATCCTCGATGTCTATAGTTTCAGCAGTGAGTATCCCTTCCGTGTCGACTTCTTCGGGGATGATATCGACTCCCTCCGTACCTTCGAGGTCGATGACCAGTTGTCGAGGGACAAACGGGATGTGATTAGTATTGTGGGGCAAGACCCTCCTAAATCCCCCCTGTTTAGGGGGGACTTTTCTGGCTCGGGGGGCTCACAGGGGGACAGTCCCTCTGTGAGGCGGACCTCACATGGGGACAGTCCCCCTGTGAGGGAGTCGGAGAGGGTCTCCTTCCTCTCCTTCCTCCCGAAGGGGACGCTCCTGGTCGCCAGGGACTTCTCGTTTGTACGGGATGCGATAGACCATAGTTGTCAGGAGGCAGATCCTAAGGAGGTACAGGTGATCAGTGGGGAACAGTGGGAACAGGAGTGTACTGCTTTCCGTCAGGTGGAGTTTGGGAGTCATCCTTCGAGGACCCCGGATGTCTCCCTGGTGTTCCATATCTCCCCGCAACCGCTGTTACATAAGAATTTCGACCTCCTCCGCCAGACCTTCTCCGACTACCAGTCGAAGGGGTATCACCTCTATGTGTTGGCGGATAGCCAGAAACAACTGGAGCGACTAAAGGAGATTTTAGACCCTCCTAAATCCCCCCTGTTGAGGGGGGACTTTCCTGACTCAGGGGGCTCACAGGGGGACAGTCCCTCTGTGAGATGGACCTCACATGGGGACAGTCCCCGTGTGAGCCCAACTCTCAACTACGTCCCCACCTCCCTCCATGCCGGTTTCATTGACCATGATCTGCAATGCTGTGTCTTCACCGACCATGAGATCTTCGACCGCTTCCACCGTTACACGCTCCGTTCTGACAAGGCACGGAGTGGGAAGGTGGCACTCACCCTCAAGGAACTCCAGCAGTTTGAGGTGGGCGACTATATCGTGCATGTAGACCATGGCATCGGGAAATTCGGGGGATTGGTCAGGATGCCGATACAAGACCCTCCTAAATCCCCCCTGTTGAGGGGGGACTTACCTGGCTCAGGGGGCTCACAGGGGGACAGTCCCTCTGTGAGAAGGACCTCACATGGGGACAGTCCCCGTGTGAGCCAGTCGGAGAGGGTCAAATACCAGGAGATGATCAAGATCATCTACCAGGGTGGGGGAGCCATCTATGTCTCCATCCACTCGCTTTATAAGGTCAGCAAATACAAGGCGCAGGATAGTGGGGAACCGCCTCGTCTCTCCCAGCTGGGTACCGGTCAGTGGGAACGGATGAAGGAACGGACGAAAAACAAACTGAAGGATATCGCCCGTGACCTCATCAAACTCTATGCGACTCGCAAACGGCAGAAGGGTTTTGCCTATAGTGCCGATAGCTTCCTGCAGCATGAGCTCGAGGCGTCGTTCCTCTATGAGGACACCCCCGACCAGTTGAAGGCGACCAATGATGTGAAGGGAGATATGGAACAGGCCCGCCCTATGGACCGCCTGGTATGTGGGGATGTGGGTTTCGGTAAGACGGAGGTGGCTGTCCGTGCTGCTTTTAAGGCGGCGTGTGACTCTAAACAGGTGGCGGTACTGGTACCTACCACCGTCCTCGCTTTCCAGCATTACCAGACCTTCCAGCACCGTCTGAAGGACTTCCCCGTCAGGGTGGACTATCTCACCAGGGCTCGTACGGCGAAACAGACCCGTGAGATCCTGCAGGACTTGGCAGAAGGAAAAATCGATATCCTGGTCGGTACGCATAAACTCATCGGTAAGTCGGTGAAATTCAAGGACCTCGGACTGCTTATCATCGATGAGGAACAGAAATTCGGGGTGTCCACGAAAGAGAAGCTCCGCCAGCTACGTACGAATGTCGACACCCTGACCCTCACGGCGACACCCATCCCCCGCACCCTCCAGTTCTCGCTGATGGGAGCCCGTGACCTGAGTATCATCCAGACACCCCCGCCGAACCGCCATCCCATCCAGACGGAGATCCATACGCTCAACCCGGAGGTCATCGCTGATGCCATCCGTTTCGAACTGTCCCGCAACGGACAGGTGTATTTCGTCAACCCGCGGATCAACGACCTCCAGCGCATCGCTGACATGATCCACAGCTATGTCCCGGAGGCTCGTCTTGCCATCGGACATGGTCAGATGAAACCTGACGAGCTGGAACAGATCATCTTCGACTTCGTAAACTACGACTATGACGTGCTGCTCTCTACCACGATCATCGAGAACGGGATAGACATCCCTAACGCGAATACCATCATCATCAACGGGGCACACCATTTCGGACTCTCTGACCTCCACCAGATGAGGGGCAGGGTAGGGCGTGGCAACCGCAAGGCGTACTGTTACCTGCTGGCACCGCCGCTCGCTGACCTCCCGCAGGAGAGTCGTAGACGCCTGGAGGCGTTAGAGACCTTCAGTGAACTGGGCAGCGGTATCCAGATAGCGATGCAGGACCTGGACATCCGGGGTGCCGGCAACCTCCTCGGTGCCGAACAGTCGGGCTTTATCGCCGACCTCGGCTACGAGACGTATATGAAGATCTTGAATGAGGCGATGAAAGAGCTGAGGGCCTCGAGCCCGGAATTACGGAATGACGGAACAAAGGAATCACGGAAAGGTAACCCTTCACCCTTAACCATGAACCATGAACCCATCGACACTGTCGTTGATGCCGACCTTCCCCTCTATTTCCCCGACCAGTATGTGCCGTCGGACAGTGAGCGGATGTTACTCTATCGGGAGTTGGACAACCTGCAAACGGAGGAGCAGCTGGAGGCATACCGCTCCCGTCTCATCGACCGTTTCGGTCCTGTACCGCCTGAGGGGGAGGAGTTGATGCGTGTTGTTCCTTTGCGTCGTGTCGCTGGTCAGTTGGGGTGTGAGAAGTTGATGTTGAGGCAGGGGCGTATGACGCTTTATTTCGTCTCGAACCCGGAGCACCCGTTCTACCAGAGTCCTGCCTTTGATGCCATCCTCCAGTTTGTCGCCACGAATCCTCGTCGTTGTCAGTTCCGTGACGCTAATGGCAAGCGCTCTCTCCTCATCGCTGATGTCCCCACTGTCGCCTCTGCCCTTTCCCTGCTTAAATCCCTCGGACCCTCCTAAATCCCCCCTGTTTAGGGGGACTTTTTTATTTTTAGTCACACAGATCTTGTAGATCCCACAGATTCATTTTGCACGGATTTATGGATAGCCCCTTTGGGGCTAGAAATTATTCAAAATTAACGATGTGACAAAAGGCGAGGCTGTTCGCCTCTCTCAAGTCTAAGCCATAAGAGCTGAGCTCAAAGCGAGCTTTGGCTCTTCTCTTCTGTCTTACCCTTGCCGTTGAAGCTTTGCTTCCCCGGTCTTTTGTCACATCTCAAAAAATTATTCAAGGCTGGCGCATACCTAATGTCATCTCAAAAAATATTCAAATCCTACGAACTCTCTAGGATGATGGATGAAGGTTGATGTCAACCCGCTAACTGCTAAACACTAACCGCTAATCTCTCAATGAGTCAGCTTTGAATAATCCAGAAAAGTTTCGGAGAGGTGTAGCTTTGAAATATTCTTGGAGTTAATCTAGGGAGGCGCCAGCTTTGAATAATTTTTTGAGATGGTTTGGGATGTAACATCATCGAAAAGATGATGCATGGTGTTTTAGGAGGAACATCGTAAAGCTTGCTTTAACGATGGGACTCATGAAACAGCATGGGAGCTGCCGATAAGGCAGTTACATCCCATACCATCGTTAATTTTGAATAATTTCTTCGCACAACGTGCGAATCCTTATAAAAATCTGAGCTCACATCAGACTTCAGACATCAACCATCAGACATCTACAAGATCTGTGTGACATTTTAAGGAAAAAGGAGCCATTGGAGAAGGGACCGAATAAATTTTTCAAGGTATAGTAACTAATTTTCAATAATATTTTGTAACTTTGCAGCCGAATAACGAGGAGACACGATGGAAAACAACTGGGTAGTGATACGAACCTTCAACAGAAAAGAAATGGAGGTAGGGTCATTCCTGAAGGAAAAAGGACTCACGTACTTCATACCCATGACCTACAAGGAGAAACTCGTCGGCGACGAGCAGAAACCCCGTAGAATCCTAGTTCCCGTGATCCACAACTACGTGTTCCTGCAGAAAAACTGCACAGACAACGAGTTGCACGAGATGCTTAACCAATGCCGCGTCCCCCTCCAGTTGCTCCGCAACAAGCTGGACAACCAGATCAGTGAGATCCCCGACAAGGAGATGACCGATTTCCGCCTGCTCTCCGACCCCGACTATGCGAAGACCCCGGTGGAGTTCCTGGATGCCAACGAGGCAGAGGCAAAACCTGGTAAGGAAGTCGAGGTGTTACACGGTCAGTTTGCGGGAGTCCGTGGGAAGCTTCACCGGAGCGGTAAGAAGTTCTGGCTTATCAAGACCGTAGGGAGCCTCAGTGTCATGCTCCGCATCTCCCGCTGGTACTGCAAGGTGATAAATTAGAAATTAGATAATCGACGCAGTCGCTTTTACAAAGAGCGAAGCTCGACTAAAAGAATTAGAAATTAATGAAACGAACCCTTTTTTCAATGATATTGACCATGCTGTCGCTGGGTGCCTTCGCACAAGGCATGAGTGACAGTGAGGTCGCTTCTTTCATTGCCCGTGAGGCAACAGCAGGCTCCAGTCAGGCGCAGATTGTGACGAAACTGATTCAGAAAGGTGTGCAGATCGACCAGATTCGTCGTGTCCGTAACCAGTATGACAAGCGTCGTACGGAGAGTGGCACGGATGCTAATGCCGCAGGAGCTGCTGGTGGCACTGACCGTATGCGTCAGAACTATACCGGCTCCACCACCCAGGAGTTGAATACCGCCAAGGTAGGCACCACTGGAGAGGTCTATGCCAATGCTAGTGACGATGTGGCACAGGTGGAGCATGACGTACAGGCGACGAGTAATGTCACCGAGGGTACGGGTAAGAGGATCTTCGGTCATGACATCTTCCGCCGTGGAAGGTTGAGTTTCGAGCCGAATATGAATATCGCCACGCCCGAGGATTACGTGCTGGGTCCTGGCGATCAAGTGATCATCGATATCTATGGGGCTTCGCAGAAGACCCTCCAGTTGACCGTCTCCCCGGAAGGTGACATCACCGTCCCGGGCTATGGTCCCATCACGGTGGCAGGCATGTCTGTCGCTGCTGCTCAGTCGAAGATTCGCTCCACGGTGGGCTCCCGCTATAGCAGCAGTACGCTGCGCACCACCCTGGGTCACACCCGCACCATCATGGTCAACGTGATGGGTGAGGTACGCACCCCGGGAACCTATCACCTCAGTGCCTTTGCCTCCGTCTTCCATGCCCTTTATATGGCTGGCGGTATCAACAGCAATGGTACCTTGCGTAATGTGAAGGTATACCGTAACGGACAGCTCGTGACGATTGTCGATATCTATGAGTATATCCTCAACGGTCGTCTGGCGGGTAATATCCGCCTGCAGGAGGGAGATGTCATCCAGGTCGGCTTATACGACTGTCTGGTGGGTGTCACCGGTAATGTGAAGCGCCCGATGTTCTATGAGATGCGCAAGAACGAGAGTGTTGCCACCCTCATCAAATATGCTGGAGGCTTCACCGGCGATGCCTATAAGAAATCCATCCGTCTGACTCGTCAGACCGGAGAAAAATATGCTGTCTATACCGTCGATGAGTTTGAGCTCAGCTCTTTCCAGGTCGATGATGGTGATGCCATCGAGGTGGATGGCATCCTCAACCGTTATGAGAACATGGTGGAGGTGAAAGGTGCCGTCTTCCGTCCAGGACAGTATCAGTTAGGCAATGAGATCAACTCCGTCCGCTCGTTGATAGCCCATGCCGCGGGAGTCACCGAGGATGCCATGACGAACCGTGGTGTGCTCCACCGCCTAAAGGCAGACCGTAGCCTGGAGATCATCGCGGTGGATGTCAAGGGCATTATGGCAGGCACCGTTCCGGACATCCCCTTGAGGAACGAGGACGTGCTCTTCATCCCGACGGAGGCAGACCTGCGCCAGCAGCGCACCCTGACCATCACGGGAGAGGTGATGAGCCCCGGTACCTACCAGTATGCGGATAACACCACGTTGGAGGACCTCATCTTACAGGCAGGAGGTCTCACAGATGCCGCCAGTGTAGTTCGTGTGGATATCTCCCGTCGCATCCGTGACCCGAAGTCAATCGCCGCACCCAATGAGATCTCCAAGAGTTTCTCCTTCGGACTGAAGGATGGTTTTGTGGTGGATGGCACCCCTGGCTTCCTCCTGGAGCCTTATGATGTGGTTCATGTCCGTCGGAGCCCAGGCTTCAAGACCCCTCGTAACTTCACCGTTACTGGTGAGGTGGTCTATGAGGGCGCCCAGACCATGACGACGAAGAATATGCGCCTGTCGGACGCTATTAAATTGGCTGGCGGTCTGACTGCCCAGGCGTATCCGAAGAACGCCCGTCTGGAGCGTGTGATGAATGATGACGAGAAGGCTCGTCGTGACTTCCTCATTGAGCAGGTTCGTAAACAGTCGGGTGGCAGGGGGAATGACTCTATTGCCATCAACCAGTTGGCACTGGCAAATACTTATCCCGTGGGTATCTATCTCGACAAGGCATTGGCAAACCCGGGCTGTGAGGAGGATATCGTCTTGCGCGAGGGCGACCGTCTCGTCGTACCAGAGTATATCAGTACGGTGAAGATATCGGGTAATGTGATGTTCCCGAATACCGTCTCCTATAAGCCCGGCAAGAGCTATCGCTGGTATGTCAACCAGGCAGGTGGCTTCGGCAACCATGCCAGGAAACATAAGACCTGGATTATCTATCCGAACGGTACGATGGCACAGGTGGGTCATGGTGCCAAGGTGGAGCCCGGTTGTGAGATTGTGGTACCGATGAAGCCGAAACCAGAGCCAGGTCTCGTCCAGCAGTGGGTAGGCATCGGTCAGTCACTGGTGAGCATGTCCACCCTGTTAACGATTATGATCAAGCAGTTCTAGGTTAACGCAAACCCTTCACCCTGAACCCTTCACCCTGAACCCTTCATCTCTAACCCCTAACCTCTAACCCTTCAATAAAACATGGAAGAAAAACAATATATCGAACCGCAAGAAGAGGAGTCCTCCATAGACTTCGGACAAATCTTCGCCGCACTCAAAAAGCACAAGCGTTTATATTTTAAAGTACTGCCCATCACCTTCGTCTTGGCATGTATCTATACCCTCGGACTCCGTAACTACTATACCTGTGAGGTTCTGTTGAGTCCGGAGTTAAACACCAGTATTAACAGGTCTGGTAGTTACTTGACATTATTATCTCAGATGGGTATGAACATGCGAAACTCGGCGATGGTGACAGATGCATTGTTCCCAACGATCTATCCGGAGTTGATGAACTCGACCGATTTCAAGGCGACGCTGTTCAACGTCCCTGTTCATAAGAAGGACTCTATCCGTATCCTGTCGTATTACGACTACCTGGCTTATGAGCAGAAACCGTCGTGGTGGGGCGCCATCATCTCGGCACCTTTCGGGGCACTGGGTAGTCTTTTTGGAAGTGAAAAAGACACCATCGACCAGCATAAGGTCGATCCCTTCATGCTGACGAAAGAACAGTCACAGATTGTGAAAATGATTGATAAGAAGGTGGTGTGTGATGTCGATCAGAAGTCGATGGTGATTTCCATCCAGGTCACGGATCAGGATCCGCTGATCTGTGCCACCATTGCGGACACCGTGCAGCAACGCCTCCAGAACTTCATCACCGACTATCGCACGAAGAAGGCGAAGGTCGATTTGGAGTATTGCCAGAAGCTCTTCAAGGAGTCGAAGGCTCGCTATGACAAGGCGCGCCAGCTCTATGCCAGCTACAGTGATGCGAACCAGGACATGATCCTCCAGTCGTATAAGACGAAGTTGATTGACTTGGAGAACGAGATGCAGTTGCAGTTTAACAACTATAATGCGATGGCTCGGCAGCTCCAGATGGCGGAGGCGAAGGTGCAGGAGGACACACCTGCCTTCACGCTCTTGCAGAGTGCCACGGTACCGGTGAAGAAGTCGGGGCCTGCTCGCTCGAAGATGGTCCTCGTCTTCCTCTTCCTCGCTTTCCTTGCCACCACCGTCTATATCTTACATAAGGAGAAGCAGTTGAAGCCTCTGCTGGGGTTGTAGGAAGACCCTCCTAAATCCCCCCTGTTTAGGGGGGACTTTTTTTTATAGTCACACAGATTTTTATTAGAACACGATTGCACGAATAAGAGTAGCGACTTTGTCGCTAGTAATCGTTTCAGTGAAACGCTTCGTGAGAAGGGGTTCTCCCTTCGGTCGAAGAAATTATTCAAAATTAACGATGTGCCAAAAGCCGAGGCTGGTAGCCTCTCTCAAGTGTAAGCCATAAGAGCTGAGCTCAAAGCGAGCTTTGGCTCTTCTCTTCTGTCTTCCCCTTGCCGTTGAAGCTTTGCTTCCCCGGTCTTTTGTCACATCTCAAAAAATTATTCAAAGCTACCGCATACTTAATGTCATCTCAAAATAATATTCAGGCCTGTTGCCTTCACTCTTCAGCCCTCATACATCAGACATCTCACTTCTTCCATCATACATCATTTCGGAGTCCGTAGGAATTGTATAATTTTTTGAGATGGTTTGGGATGTAACATCATCGAAAAGATGATGCATGATGTTTTAGGAGGAACAGCGCCAAGCTTGCTTGAGCGATGGGACTCATGAAACAGCATGGAAGCTGCCGATAGGCAGTTACAGCCCATACCATCGTTAATTTTGAATAATTTCTCGCCGAAGGCGACTCCATTAAAAAATAATTTACTAATTTTGCAGACTGAATTAGTAGTAGTTAAACTAAAGGTATGAATATAGCAATTGTAGGAACCGGTTATGTCGGTTTAGTCAGCGGCACCTGCTTCGCAGAAATGGGCGCCCATGTCACCTGTGTCGATGTCGACACCCAGAAAATTGAGAAGTTAAAGAACGGCATTATGCCCATCTACGAGCCAGGACTCGAAGAGCTGGTTAAGCGTAATGTGGGTTTCGAACGCTTGAAGTTCACCACCGACCTCACCGAGGTCCTCGACGATGTCGAGGTGGTGTTCTCCGCCGTAGGCACCCCTCCCGATGAGGACGGCAGTGCCGACCTGAAATACGTCCTCGCCGTGGCACGCCAGTTCGGACAGCACATCAACAAATACACCATCCTCGTCACCAAGTCCACCGTCCCCGTAGGCACTGCCAAGAAGGTGAAGGCAGCCATCCAGGAGGAGCTCGACAAGCGTGGCGTCGACGTGCCCTTCGATGTCGCCAGCAACCCGGAGTTCCTGAAAGAGGGTGCCGCCATCAAGGACTTCATGTCACCCGACCGTGTGGTCGTAGGTACGGAGTCAGAGAAGGCTACGAAGGTGATGACTCGCCTGTACAAACCGTTCCTGATCAATAACTTCCGTGTGATCTTCATGGATATCCCCTCTGCCGAGATGACGAAATATGCGGCGAACGCGATGCTCGCCACCCGTATCTCCTTTATGAATGATATCGCCAACCTCTGTGAGCGGGTAGGGGCGAATGTCGACAGTGTCCGTAAGGGTATCGGCACCGACTCCCGTATCGGTACGAAGTTCCTCTATGCCGGTTGTGGCTATGGTGGCTCCTGCTTCCCCAAGGATGTGAAGGCACTGCTCCACACGGGTCTGGACAACGACTACCACATGGAGGTCATCGAGGCTGTAGAGCGTGTCAACGAGAAACAGAAGTCCATCGTCTACGATAAGATCCTCAAGACCGCAGGTCCTGTAAAGGGAAAGACCATCGCCCTCCTGGGGCTTGCCTTCAAGCCGGAGACGGATGACATGCGTGAGGCTCCCGCCCTCATCGTCATCGACAAGTTGTTGAAGGATGGTGCCACGGTGCGTGTCTTCGACCCCATCGCCATGGAGGAGTGTAAGCGTCGTATTGGTGACAGTGTCACGTACTGTAAGGATCTGTATGACACGTGTGATGGTGCTGATGTCCTTGCGTTGATGACGGAGTGGCGCCAGTTCCGTATGCCGTCGTGGAATGTCATCCAGAAGGTGATGCGTGGTAATGTGGTCGTCGATGGTCGTAACATCTATGACCGGCACGAGCTCGAGGACCTCGGCTTCGTCTATACTCGCATTGGGGAGAAGTAGGGAGACCCTCCTAAATCCCCCCTGTTTAGGGGGGACTTTTTGTTTTTGGGGATTCCCCAAAAGCCCCTTCCTTTTTGCAGTGGAACTGCATTCTTTTCTAACCACCCCCGTCCCCTCCTTAGCAAGGAGGGGCTCCACCTCTCCTTTGTCTTTCCTCCCCTCAGGGAAGGAAAAAAAGCAGGAGGTGGCATGCCACCTCCTGCTGGGTTTTGGTATCGCGGGACGACGCGATATATTATTTATTTGCTACCGCTTTGAGCGTATAGCGGTTAACTTCTTACATCTTACATCATCCCTCTTACATCAGCCATCAGACATCAGCCATCAGACTTCTTCCATCAGACTTTCTCGAAAACATTCCCGCACGAGGGGTCTTTAGAGTCTGTCCTATTTTCGGAATCTTCATTGAGTCTCAGGGTGCGTAGCAGCCTGAGGAACGAAATACGAGATGCCGTTGAAGCGGAGCGCGTTCTTCGAGTGATTCCGAAAATCGGACAGACGTGCCCCGAGCTCAGGACCGTTTTCGCCCTCTCTCTTTGTTTCGTTTCTCTCTCCGGAGAGAGAAATGAAAAGGAATCCCTCCTTATGGTAAGGAGGGGACGGGGGTGGTTGAGCCTCGCAGCGCAGCTGCAAAAGTTTTTTTGGTTCTTTTTCAAAAAAGAACAACCGTACTTACAGAGTTACTTCCAAAAGCCATTTCCAAACAGGGAGAACCTCGATAGTGCCATGCTTGTCACTAATCGTTTCTTCCTCATCGTAAGTCAGAATCAGCCTTCTTCTACACGACAGTCGGTGAGGCAGTTTTTGTAGAGCTTCCGTTTCACGTTTCCTGGTTTCTTCATCACGTAGAGAATAACTCACCTGGATAGCCAGCTCGTCATCAGGAATGTAAAAATCCACTTCGTAGCCGTCATGATAGAAAAACACGCGTCCATTGTCAAAGTCATGACCATAAATCCGGAACAATTGAATAGCCACAAGGTTCTCCAGAAGCATGGTGTCCTTATTAATAAGGAACAAGCCAAGAATACCAGTGTCAATAAAGTAGTATTTACAGTTACTTTCCTTATCAGCCAGTGTAGATGCATAGTTTCTGAGTCGTAATAACAACCATGCCTCCTCACAATACTCCACGTATTTGATGGTAGTGGCAAGACTAAGCTTTCCGCCAACACTCGACAGGAGGTTATTGATGCGGTTATAGGAAATGGGACGACAAACGCTCTCTGCCATCTTGCGTACGAGTACGCGGATGCCAGCCACATTGGTAATCTTGTTACGGGCGATAATGTCACCCATGTATATCTTCTGGTAGATGCTGCTCAGATAGTCTCGCTTAGCGGGCAAGAGAGCTGCTGCAGGCAAACCACCATATCGCAGATACTCGTCGAAGGTGCGTATTACCCTGGCACGTCCTTCTGTGGTCAACAGATCGATTTCGCTGGAAGAAACCTGATGTACTGCAACGAATTCCTTGAAGCTGTACGGATAAACTTCTGTTATAAGGAAACGTCCACCAAGGGTGGTGTTTATCTCGCCAGAGAGCATCTTTGCGTTACTACCAGTAATAAAGATGGTGTATTGGGTATCCGCCATCCGTCGGGCAAACTTATGCCAATAGTCGATGTTCTGCACTTCGTCAAGAAACAGCATGGGGCGCTTGCCATACATTTCCTGATGACATTCCAAAAGTTTATTGAAATCCTCTGTGCCAAAGTTCTCCAAGCGTTCATCCTCAAAGTTCAGATAGAGCATTTCATCCCACTTATGACCTGCTGCAAGCAATTGCTGGATATAATGATAAAGCATATAGGACTTACCAGACCTGCGTACACCAACGAGAACGCGGCATGGAAAATCATCTATAACCAATTCACGAGGCTCAACAACATATCGTTCCACCTCTTGCTGATTATCCCGAAGGATTTGTTTCAATATCTGCTTATCCATAGGGTACTAGTATAGAAGTCGGCGACAAAGATACAAATTATTTAATGAATTTGCAAATTTTTGGCAGATTTTATTTAATCCATTAAACAATTCCTCCTTTTTCGCAGATTTCTTTGCTACAGATGATTTGACAAAAACCAGAAAAACCCTCTTTTCTGAGATAAATACTCTTATCAGAGCATTTTGATGTTCTTAGTGGTCATCTTACTTGTGTGCAAGCACCCAGATAAGTTGCCCTCTAATCCCATCATCCCTTTCAGGGACTCTATCTCAGAAAAGAGCGAAAACCTCGATTGTTTCACAATCTAAAAAACATATAAACGATAGATCGCGTCGTCCCGCGATACCAAAACCTCGGAGAAATCGCGGTTTCTGCGATTTCGACTTTTCCCCCTTCCCTGAGGGGAGGGGGAGACAGGGGAGAGGTGGAGCCCCTCCTTATGGTAAGGAGGGGACGGGGGAGGTTGAGCCTCGCAGCGCAGCTGCAAAAGTTTTTTTGGTTCTTTTACCAAAAAGAACAACCGAATGCTTGGCATTCTAAATAATAGTTACTTTGACTTACGTCGAAAGTAGGCTGCACCTCGAAAATAAAAGAAAAAATGATTTTTTCTTTGTATTTTGCTCGGTTTACAGTACCTTTGCAAAAACGAAAAAAGAAGATGGAAGTAATTGAAACTGCTATACAAGGCGCCTATATCATAGAACCACGGGTTTTCGAGGATGCCCGGGGCTATTTCTTTGAGTCCTTCTCCCAACGGGAGTTTGACGAGAAAGTATATCCCGTCACGTTCGTACAAGACAATGAGAGTATGTCACGATATGGAGTGATGCGAGGCTTGCATTTCCAGCGTCCACCCTATACCCAGAGCAAACTCATGCGTTGTGTACGAGGTGCCGTCCTTGATGTCGCGGTAGATATCCGTAAGGGCTCTCCCACCTACGGGCAGCATGTCGCCTGCCTTTTATGTGGGCGTGACGAAGAAGGAAAAAAGATTGCAGAGCAATTCGAGCAAGAATCTATAACCGCTAACCTCTCACCGCTAACCGGAAAAATTGGTCTCCAATTTTTCATTCCGAAGGGGATGGCGCATGGTTTTGCGGTGCTCTCGGATATAGCGGTATTCCAGTATAAGTGTGATGAGTTTTATCACCCGGAGGCGGATGGTGGTATCAGTATCCTTGACAATTCGTTGGGTATTGACTGGCGTATCCCTACTGCGCAGGCAATCCTCTCTGACAAGGACACGAAGCATCCTCTCCTTCAAGACTTCGATTCTCCCTTCACTTTTTAAGTAATAGCAGACCCATAAGACCCACAAGACCCTCCTAAATCCCCCCCTAAACAGGGGGATTTAGGAGGGTCTTATACTAATCAGCGGGATGCTGATAAAGTTTCTTGACTTTCTTCATATCATGCGCCACCATAATCCTCACTAACTCCTCAAAACTCGTCTTCTGCGGATTCCATCCCAACAGCTGCTTCGCCTTCGTCGGGTCCCCCAACAACTGGTCGACCTCAGCAGGACGGAAATACTTCGGATCCACTTCGACGAGCGTCTTCCCCGTCTTTACGCAGATACCCTTCTCATTGATTCCGTCACCTTCCCATTTCAGTTCGATGCCAGCCTCCTTGAAGGCGAGTGTACAGAACTCCCGTACCGTATGATACTGTCCAGTGGCGATGACAAAGTCATCCGGTTTCGGCTGTTGCAGGATGAGCCACATACACTCTATATAGTCCTTGGCATAGCCCCAGTCACGCAGCGAGTTCAGGTTACCGAGGTACAGCTTGTCCTGGTAGCCCTGGGCGATACGAGCCGCCGCCAGCGTGATTTTACGGGTCACGAAGGTCTCACCACGACGCTCCGACTCATGGTTGAACAAGATACCGTTACAACAGTACATCCCGTAGCTCTCCCGGTAGTTCTTCATGATCCAGTAGCCATAGAGCTTAGCGACGCCATACGGGCTACGAGGATAGAACGGTGTCGTCTCTTTCTGTGGCACCTCCTGCACCATACCGTAGAGCTCGGAGGTAGAAGCCTGGTAGATACGACAGGTCTCAGCGAGTCCGGCGATACGCACTGCCTCTAAGAGGCGGAGCACACCCATCGCATCGGCATCGGCGGTAAACTCCGGGACATCGAAGCTCACCTTCACATGGCTCTGTGCGGCGAGGTTATAGATCTCGTCGGGTTTGATCTCTGAGATGATGCGGATGAGGGAGGAACTGTCTGTCATGTCTCCCCAGTGCAGATTGACGAGTCGTTTCTTCTTCATGTCACGTACCCATTCGTCGAGGTACAGGTGTTCGATGCGTCCTGTATTGAATGAGCTGCTACGGCGCAGGATGCCGTGTACCTCATATCCTTTTTCTATCAGGAACTCTGCCAGGAATGATCCGTCTTGTCCTGTAATACCGGTTATCAGTGCTTTCTTCATTTATCTTCTTTTCTATATTGTTTGCAAAGTTACAAAATTAATTATAAATAAAGCAGCCTACGGCTGGAAATTTATCAAAATTAACGATGTGCCAAAAACCGAGGCTATTCGCCTCTCTCAAGTCTAAGCCATAAGAGCTGAGCTCAAAGCGAGCTTTGGCTCTTCTCTTCTGTCTTCCCCTTGCCGTTGAAGCTTTGCTTCCCCGGTCTTTTGTCACATCTCAAAAAATTTATCAAAGCTACCGCCTTGAATAGCTTAGAGTAGGGAGGCGGCAGCATGAATAGCCTAGAATAGGGAGCTCGTAGGATTTGAATAATTTTTTGAGATGGTTTGGGATGTAACATCATCGAGAAGATGATGCATGGTGGTTTGAGTGTAGGTGAGCCAAGCTTGCTTGAGATCACAGACAATCAAAACAGCATGGAGACTGCCGATAGGCAGTTACAGCCCATACCATCGTTAATTTTGAATAATTTCTTCGCACAACGTGCGAATCCATTAAAAATCCGTGGCAAATAAATCTGTGAAATCTACAAGATCTGTGAGACTAAAAATTTAAGGAAAGTTTTGGATATAACTAAAACTTTTAGTAACTTTGCAAAAAGTTTTAAGTATAACTAAAATTTAAAGTCGCATGGAAAAGTATGACTACATCCCCCGTCCCCACTATATAGACAAAGTAAAACCCTATATAGACAAGGATATCATAAAAGTGTTTCTAGGACAGAGACGCGTAGGAAAAAGCTATGTCATGCGACAAGTGGCAGACGAGATACAAAAGAACCGCCCGACAGCGAACATCATTTTCATCGACAAAGAGCGTTTGGAATTCTCCGACATCTCAGACGAAAAGAGTCTTTACCAATATGTCTGTGACCATCTGTCAGGAAACTATAACTATCTGTTTATAGATGAAGTCCAAGAGATCAAGAATTTCCAGTTAGCACTTCGCAGCTTGCTCAATGAGCGAAAATGTGATATCTATTGTAGTGGAAGTAATGCCTATATCCTGTCAGGAGAGTTAGCCACCTATTTATCAGGGAGGAGCATCAGCATTCATGTACATGCCCTGAATTATCAAGAATACTTACAATTTTACCACATGGAGCCATCGCGAGACAGTCTTCGCTCTTTCCTGTTACGGGGAGGAATGCCCTATTTGGTTCATCTCCCTGACAAGCGGGAGGTCATCTTTGAATATTTAAGGAGCGTCTACTCGACCATTCTTCTGAAAGATGTCGTGGCACATCAGTCGATCCGTGATGTTCCTTTTTTAGAAAATCTTTGTCAGTTCCTGGCTGACAACGTAGGGTCTCTGTTCTCTGTGAAGAATATCAGTGATTATTTGAAATCACAGCATATATCCAAACCTGTGTCTACGATTCAGAATTATCTGAAGACTTTGACAGACGCTTTTCTCATTTACAAAGTTCCACGTGCGGAAGTGCAGGGCTTGCGTATTTTTGAGATTGGGGAGAAGTATTATTTTGAGGACTTCGGGATCAGGAATGCTCTTCGGCAGATTGATGTCCAGGTGGATATTAACAAATTGATGGAGAATGCTGTGTTTACAGAACTCCTGAGTAGGGGATATCAGGTCTATGTGGGGAAGAGGCAGGAGAAAGGAATTGATTTTGTCGCTATCCGTGACCAGGAGCGTGTATATATACAGGTTGTTTATCTTTTAAACTCGGAGAAGGTGGTTGAAAGGGAGTTCGGTAATTTGGCTGATATCAAGGATAATTATCCCAAATATGTAATATCTATGGACGAGTTTCCTGTGGCTCAGCCATATCCTGGCATCATCCAACTCCATTTACAGGATTTCCTAACCGCTAACTATTAAGTCATATAAGTCACACAGATCTTGTAGATCCCCCAGATTTATTTGCCACAGATTTTTATAAGGATTCGCACGTTGTGCGAAGAAATTATTCAAAATTAACGATGTGCCAAAAGCCGAGGCTGTTCGCCTCTCTCAAGTGCAAGCCATAAGAGCTGAGCTCAAAGCGAGCTTTGGCTCTTCTCTTCTGTCTTACCCTTGCCGTTGAAGCTATGCTTCCCCGGTCTTTTGTCACATCTCAAAAAATTATTCAAGGCTGGCGCATACCTATATGTCATCTCAAAAAATATTTAAATCCTACGGACTTCCCGATGTCATCTCAAGATAATATTCAGGCCTGTTGCCTTCACTCTTCAGCCCTCAGCCTTCATCCATCTTACATCATCCTTCTTCCTTCTTCCATCAGTTATCTTGCATTATTTTCTTGATATATCCTGTTTGTGGATGTCGGTGATAACATTCGGTGTATAGATGTTCACTGCCGAAGTTGATGAGCATGCCGTAGGCAGTATGAGTCAGGTTCATATAGCTCCATAATTGACGACGGTGAGGGGTATCGACATAGGATACCGCCTTCAGCTCTATGATAATCTGCCCATTGACGACCATATCTAAGCGATAAGCCTGCTCTAACTGGACATCATCCCAGTAGATGGGCAGGAATACCTGGCGCTCTACCTTATACCCCTTCTGCTCTAACAAATAGGCTAAAGCCGCCTCATAGGCAGACTCCAGCAGTCCCGGCTTGTACTTGGCATGCACTTTCATCGCCTCCCCCGTGATGTCACGGAGGACACCCTCTAAATCTAGATTCTTTTCCTTCTCATCCATAGTATACTTGTGAATAATCAATAATAACACTGCAAAGTTAATCAATAAAGTTGAAATCATCAAACTCCAATCAGTATTTTTATTCTAGAGTCCGTAGCCTTGACTTATTCCGCAGTGACGTAGCCCTAAAATTATACTTGGAATTAGTCCAGGTATGCGCCAACTTTGTATAATCTAGAAATATTCTGGAGTGGCGTAGCCTTGAATAATTTTTTGAGATGGTTTGGGATGTAACATCATCGAAAAGATGATGCATGTTGTTTTAGGAGGAACAGCGCCAAGCTTGCTTGAGCGATGGGACTCATGAAACAGCATGGGAGCTGCCGACAGGCAGTTACATCCCATACCATCGTTAATTTTGAATAATTTCTTTGCGACGCAAGGAGCAAACTCCTTTCTCTGCAAAGCGTTTCAGGGAAACGATGACTCTGACCAAAGGTCAGATTTTATATTCGTGAGATTAGTGTTCAAATAAAAATCAGTGGCAAAAAAATCCGTGAAATCCGTGTTGCTAAAAAATGGGAATGGATTTTTGAATTATTTTGACACTGAATGTATAAAGATTGTTAACAGGAGAGCTCTTTTTTTAAGGCTGTGCAATGCTATAGAGTGTACAATAAAGAAAAAGAAAATAACGACCTTTACACCCTGAATATTTTTCTACTAATTTTTTTATCTAAACCTAAATTATGAAGAAAGCAACAGCTAAGAATGTAAAAATCAGGAAAGAAGAAGTTGCGGAGCTCATCGCAAAGAAACTTCTTGAGAGTGTCAAAGAGGTCGAAGGACTACAGTACAAATTACGTCAAGCGTTCAGTATTCATGGAAGCCATTTCTCCCAGAAGAATGCCTTCAAATTATCCAAGAATCACTTTGCGGAGATTGTTGGAGGTGCCGCCATCAAAGACGACAAGAAGGCTTTCATGATGTTATGGATGGCTACCGGAGAGAAAATATGGGACTGTATTAATGAGGACATGGAGGAGTTTGAAGAATTAGGAATTAGATAATCGTCGTAAGACGCTTTTACAAAGCGAAGCGACTAAAAGTAATCGACGCAGTCGCTTTTACAAAGAGCGAAGCTCGACTAAAAGAATTAGGAATTAGAAATTAGAAATTAGAAATGAGATATTAAAACCATATACTAGTAAAAACTTATGATTGACTATTTAAAATTTAGCCTCTTCGGTTCTTTGAAGGGAACGGAGAGTAAGGCAGTGAGTGTCGACGAGATTATCAGACTCATCAAACATGATGACAGTGTCGCACAGAAGACGGACCTCTATCGGCAGATGGCTCAGAACATCAGCCGTGAGACGGCAAAGAAGGAGATCAAGGAGAAGGTGATGCCCGCCTTTAGCGTGGGTGTCGTCTTTAAGAGCTATGGCAGGAAACTGTCTGATGTGGAACATGCCACGGGGCTCGCCTTGTGTGATTTGGATAAGACCCCCTCTAACTCCCCCTGTTTAGGGGGAGAACAAGAGCGGGAGGAGGTCAGGAGGAGGATTTGTCAGGATCCACATACCTTCTTGTGTTATCGGACAATCAGCGGGGAGGGCTTCCGTATCCTCTATCGGTTTGTGAGGGAGGACAACCGCCATCTCAACTGTGAGGTGTATCCTGCCGCTTTTAAGAAGGGAAATGACTATTTCCAGGAGCTGACGGGGTGTGAGTACGATAAGGCTTGCCGGGATGTCGTCCGCCTCTCCGGTCTTGCCCATGATGCGGAGGTGTACTATAACCCTGACAGTGAACCGTTTGTCATCACAGACGAGGAGTTCCTGACGGAGAGTCTGTCGAATGCTCCTTCAGAGCCTGGTAGACCTCGTAAGATGTATGAGGTAGATTCTCAGCATGCCACTCCCGAAGAGGCATGGCAACGGGTCCAGCAGATGCTGACGCAATGGGGGATGAGTTATACGCCTGGCTCCCGCCATGACTATATCTTACATGCCGCAGGTCTTTTTAACCGTTTTGGCGCCGACCAGGACGCCTTGTGTGAATGGGCTGCCCAGGAATGGGGCGACCTGTCTGAGAAAGAGCGTCGTGACGTCATCAGTTTTTGTTACCGCAGGAAAGAGGAGCATGGTATCTGGCGACTGGCTCAGTCCTCGGGGAAGGGTCGTAAGAATGCCTTGCTGTCGACGACGGAGATCCGCTCATGGCTCTCTGAACGGTGCCAGGTGTGTTATAATGTCGTAACGGACCAGACGATGTATAGACGGTTAAGGGTTCAAAACCTCACAGGGGGACAGTCCCTCTGTGAGACGAGCCTCACATGGGGACTGTCCCCGTGTGAGGTGGAGTACGAACTTATTGACGAGCGGGTGGTGGAGTCGATGAGGTGTCAGATGGAGGCAGATACGAGGAAGCGTGTACTGACGAAGGATGTGCTCAGTGTGTTGAACAGTGACTTCTCCGTCCTCATCCACCCTATCCGTGACTATATCCACCAACTGGCGCCATGGGACGGGAAAGACCGGGTGCATGAACTCGCCACCCATCTTGTGGCGGAGCCTGTCATCGACGGACAGTCTCCTGAAGAGGCACAGCAGGATATCGAATGGGCGCTCCATAAATGGCTCGTCGCCATGGTAGCTACCTGGATGGACGACAAACAGGCGAACCACCAGGTGTTCACCCTGATCGGTGAACAGGGCATCTATAAGTCGACCTTCTTCCGTCACCTGTTGCCCCAACCGCTCCGTGGCTACTCCTGGGAGAATGCCCATAACTCCTTTGCGGCAAAGGATGACAAGCTCGCCATTGCGGAGAACTGTCTGGTGGAGATTGAGGAGATAGAGGCGATAGAGGGGCGACAGATGGCTGAACTGAAAGCCCTGGTGACTGCCGAGAGTATCAACGAGCGACGCCCCTACGCCTTGTTCCGTAAACTGAAGCCCCGCCTCGCCTCCTTCTGTGCCTCCGGTAATGAGCAGCGTTTCCTGACCGACCAGACGGGCAACCGCCGCTGGCTGTGTTTTAAGGTGAGTCATATCGATGACCCCCGACAGTGGGACATGGACTACGAACAGCTCTACGCCCAGTTGCGGGAGGAGTACCAGCAGGGCTTCCAGTTCTGGTTTGACAAGTGGGAGGAGAGGCGGGTGGAGCGTCTCAACGAGCCCTTCCGCCTGATCAGCACGGAGGAGCAACTGATCGGTGCCCGGTTGCGGAAACCTCAACGTGGGGAGGAAGCCAAGAAAATGAATGCGTCGATGATCTCCATCTTCATTGGTGGTGGACACTTGTCGAACCAGATCTCTATTCGGAAGATCGGGAATGTCATGCGAAAGATGGGGTTCAAATGGACGCACCGAAAAGATGGTGATTATTATTATGTCGTAGAAATTGGTTACAATGAGACGCAACTCTATCTATCTGATAATGAGCAACTTGGAATCCCATTTTGACGAAAAGGTGATTTAAGTGATTGTATTTTTTGTAAATCTATATATTACTAAATTAATTATCCCCATAATTATTTTTGCTATATATACCTTAATTCCGCAACACTTTGATTTAACTTTATTTATAAGTTCCTGAGCAACAAAAAGTTGCTCAGGATTTTGCCATGTCAGATTTTTCACTTATCTTAGTGTTGCAAATCAAAACAAGCGTAAAT
>Ga0326512_10000103_pt1 | contig 68476 bp, 93 predicted proteins | sample 1_2617_0518_D_FD_203652 | JGI IMG/M metagenome (GOLD analysis project Ga0326512, IMG submission 203652) | Bovine rumen microbial communities from UC Davis, California, United States - 1_2617_0518 | ecosystem: Host-associated > Mammals > Digestive system > Stomach > Rumen | place: USA...
GGCTGCACCCGAAGACTTGGCATACGAAACCGATGTCGCATTGGTCGGTTCGTCTGGCAGGGGTATAACAAGGATTGATGAGCAGTACGCACAAGGTACGAGCGGCACTACGGCACCTTCTTCTGGTTGGGGTACGACCATTCTAAATCCTACGTCAGCAAAGCCGTATGTATGGAACCGCGAGGTTACATATTTCACTGACGGCACTACAAGCACATCGACAGCGCATATCCTTCTTACCTATTGGGCAAACAAGACGAGTGAAGTGACGAAGTATGCTGTAGGAACAGCTACACAACCTTCCTACAGTGAGTTTACAGACACAACCATTCCGAATGTCGAGAAGGGGCAATACCTGTGGACTATGATTGAAACCACCTACGGAGATGGTTCCAAGTCACGTTCATACTCCGTTTCTTATAAGGGAACGGACGGTACAAATGGTACAAGCCCTTACTTTGCCGACATCGACAATGAAATGGACTCCATCGCATGTACGTCAGCGGGCAAGCCGAGCAGTGCGCAGACGGTAAGTACAACGGTGTCGTTCTATTTCGGATCGACAAGGCAGAACTGCAAGATAACTGGTGTAAAGAGGAACGGGACTGCAATGACAACGGGTACTGCGGTAAGTGGTATCACACCGACATTCCCGTCAGCAGCAGGCTCGACACGCACATTGTCACTTGCGTACAGCACATCAGCTACAGTTAGCAAGGACACCTATGAGATAACTGTTACAGACAGCAACGGCAACAACAGCCGTACCCTGTACTTTGTAGTAAACGGAATAAGGGCAGGTGCGAACGGCACAAACGGTACAAACGGTACAAACGGAACGGATGGTGTTGACGGTCAGAATGCAGTTGTTTACAACCTTCTCCCGAGTGACCAAGCAATCAACGTGGGCAGGGATGGAAGTGACTACGTTCCTGCGACTGCGACATTGACTTGCGGATACACGAAGAGTGATGGTACGAACATCACCACTGTTGCAGATGTCACTGCAAAGTTCGGTGACTACAATATCTACCATAGGAAACGTACACGCTCGACAGGAGTATGGCAAACGACATATTACCGCTACTACACATACAAGGCTCATGCAACTGCCGCATATACGCTGAAAGACTTTAGCGTGGCAACATACGATGCCGTAGAGTTTATTATATGTACGGCTACGGGTACAACCGTCACTGAGGCAAACCTTTCAAGTTACACCATCATTGACAAGGAAACCGTTCCTGTCGTTGCGGATGGCGAGGAAGGGAACGGTATCAAGAAAGTAACCGTTACATACGCAGGTTCTACATCGGGAACTACCGCACCTTCAAGCGGATGGCAGTCAACCGTTCCTTCCGTGGCATTGGGTAACTTCCTTTGGACTCGCTCAATAACCGAATACACCGACACATCGGTTGCAAACACTACATCATATAGCGTAAGCCGTATCGGTGCTGATGGTGCAAACGGAACACCAGGTCAGCCTGGAGCAGACGGACGCACCCCATATTTCCATACTGCATACGCAAACAGCGCAGATGGTAGCGTGAATTTCTCCACAACCTATTTCACGGGCGCATCCCACATTGGCACTTGTACGGATTACAACGAGAGTGATCCGTCCACCTATTCTTCCTACGAATGGGCTGAACTGAGAGGTATGGATAACGCAGGTGTGTATGTGACCGATGTGAAGAACTACTACAAGGTGACGAACACCAACGCTATACCTGCCATTGACAACACTTGGTTGCTGTGTCCTCCTGAGACGATACCGCAGACTTCTGATGACAACCGCTACCTGTGGAACTATGAGGTGACTGAGTACGGATGCCAGTACCCGAATATGGTGTTGAACTCGGATAATCCGACGATAGGTGACGACCCATATCTTTTCCGCTTCAACTCGACAAATGAGTTTGTTCATGGCGAGGTTTACTCCTTCGCAATGAAAATCGGACAACTCCCTTCACCGAAGACATATTATGTATTGCAGATACAAGGCCCATCCTATATTGACGGAGTGCAAAAAGCATCATCACGCGCCGTATCGCAGAAGGTAGGTCAGAATCCAAGCTATCCGACACGTCTTGTTCCTAACGAGGATGGCATCATCACGGGTACATTTGAGTGCAACCTTCATTCAAGTGACACCTATGGTGATGTTGACCATGTTCAGCGAATATGGGTATCGGCATTCCCCGAGGGTGGCACATACGATGTTCCTTCATTCGATTGGATTACCGTTGTCAAGGGTACTCAGGTGGCAAGCTGGTCTAAGGCATTGTCCGAACTCACGCAGACCATTCCTCCGCACCTTATCGGTACACAGGGCGAGAAGGGTGAGTCCGCATGGGTGGCAGACCTCACAAACGAGATGGATAGCGTATCATGTGATGATACTGGATATGTGGTAAGCCAACAATCAGTATCAACAACGCTGTCACTGTTCTTCGGGCAGACCGCCAAGAACTTCGGCACTCCCACCGTAAAGCGCAACGGCTCTACCATCACGATAGGAACTACTTATGATTGGGGTAAGGTTACATATTCAAGCAAGACGCTGACCGTCACATACTACACCGCAGCCAAGATAACGGGTAAGGATGAGTTCGCAATCACACTGACGGCATCTGACGACAGCAGTACCGTAAGGACTCTGACCTTTACAGTCAACGGAGTGGTAGGAGATGTATATAATCTCCTGCCGAAAGACCAGAACATTAACGCTACAAGGGACGAGGCTGGCCACTACCTTGTAAACGGCTCTTCCACATTCCCGCTTGTATGCGGATACACAAAGAACGTGAACGGTGTTGTCACAACGGTCGAAAGCCTTGAAGACTGGGATATTGAAGGGAAATACCGTATCTTCATCCGTATAAGGAGAAGGTCGGACGGAAAGTGGCAGTTGTGGGACAGTAGCAAAACGCCAAACACAAACTATGAGACGGGTGTGCCACTTTATAACAGGTTCAGGGGTGCAGATTTGGTTAAGTCTGGTACAACATACACCCGCAGTACGGTCAACATAAACACCTATGATGCAATAGAGTTTATCCTTACCGACCAAGGTGAAGATCGTGCAGGTGGATGGGCTACCGCTAATACAAATGCCATAGACTCTGAGACGATATATGTCGTTGCAGACGGACTCAAAGGCGATGGCGCAGACTTTGTTTCAACCGTATTCAAGCGCAGCAACACCAAACCGTCAACTCCTGCTGGAGGTACATACGCTTCTCCCGTTCCGAGTGGATGGGAGGATGGAATACCAGAGGGTTCCGCGATTGTCTGGAGTTCCCACCGCAAGTTTACGCAGAGCGGTACGGGTCAGGATGCAACATGGTCAACACCCGCACAGGTCACTGACACTGCAACCTATGACGTGGAGTTCGCAAAGGTTCAGCCAAATGATGTAACACCTAACGACCCGACGGCAGCACCGAGCATCTGGTTTGACCCGACGACGGACAAGTCTGAGGACTTCACTCAGATGGCATGGAGAGCCGAGAGGGAATGCAAGAACGGTGTATGGTCGGATTGGACTATTGTACGCATCAAGGGCGAGCAGGGTGCAGGAATCAAGCAGGCGACCCTTATAAGGAACTCGTGGGCGAAGTCAACATGGGAGACATACTGTACCAAGACGACGGCTACCGCATGGACCGATGACAACGGTGACATTACGGCAAACTGCCGTATCGGTGACATCTTCATCGTACAGGGCGAGGCAACCGATACGCATGACTACTACACGCTTTATCAGCGTCTTTCAAGCATAAGTTCCACGGGCAAGTGTAACGGATATACCGTGAGCTACACCATCGGAAAGAAGGGCGATGACGGAACGAGCGTGTCGATTACAGCAACGGAGACAAAGTACGTCAAGAAGGAAACGAAGCCTACTGAGGCTCAGTTCAACAGCTCGACATACACCAACGACAACTTCCCGCCGTTCGCATTAGGGGAAACCTGGTGGTCGAGGACTACGGTCACATATTCGGACGGAACGACAACTAAGGCATACGGCGTAAACAAGATAGGTCAGGACGGTTCTTCGGGTACTCCTGGCGCACCTGGTATTGACGGACGTACAACCTACTTCCATATCGCATACGCCAACACCTCGAACAACAGCGACAGCTCGTTCTCAACTACCTATTTTGCAGGAGCAAAGTTCATCGGCACCTGTACCGACTTCAATGAGGCAGACCCGACAACATTCTCTTCATACGAATGGAAGGAGTTCAAGGGTGAGGACGGCCTCGGACTTACCGCACCTCCCGAACTGGTGGAGACGGCAACGAGCCACACGCTTGCATCCTCGGCATCAAGCGGCGTGACCACATCGACCGCAGGTTGGGACACCGTGACCGTTTCAACTCCGACATTGAAGTATATATGGAAATATATATCTTACTCCTATGAGGCCGCTGTGCCGAACCTGTTGAAGAACTCGCTGAACCAATGGGGTATCGCGATGACGAATGCGACGTACATTGCAAAAGTTTATCTCTGGGAACCGCTTGTAGAGGGGGAGACATACACGCTTACCTTCCACAGCGATAACCTTAAAGAGACCGACCCGAGTACGGGCGCAAGGCTATACAGCATCACATCGCTTTCCGTCAGGACGCGGCATAACGCATACCTCACATCATCCACCAACCTTCTCACACATCAGAGCGGGTATCAGGTGCATGACGGGAACATCTACTGCCTGACGTTCAAGTGCAAGGCGGCTACGAACTACAGCAGTCCAGGTGAACCAAACCCGAGCAACGCAATATATCTGCAATCGGTAGGATTCAACCCATACACGGCAGGTGTTTGCCCGAATATCTCATGGATGATGCTCACGAAGGGCGAGTCTGGTTATTCGTGGCAGGAAGCACCGCAGGGCGCAGCACACAATGACAGCCCTTGGATAACGGGCGTATATGGAGACAAGGGAGGAAGCATCACCAATGCCGTACTTATCAGGGAAGGTTCGTCCTATACCGATTCGTGGTGGCAGAACAAGATCAGTGACACATCGGAAATAACATGGTCTAATGCGGCCATCGTCAATGAGAAGTGCCGTCCAGGTGACATGTTCGCCGTGCAGGGAGAGTCGTACCAGACGGGCAACAAGTACACCCTGTACTACATGTACACAAGTGGAAGCGGTACGTCGGCAAAGGGAACGTATGTGTCGCATCAGGTGTCGTATAAGGGCAATGGCATCGTATCGCAGACCGAATACTATCTTATCAGCGAATCGGACAGCGGGGTATATACGGACACCGTTGGATGGACGACAACCATGCCTACCCCGACGTTGGAGAAGCCGTACCTGTGGAACTATGAGGTGACGACCTACACCGAGGGCAATCCGAAGACAACCAATCCGCATGTGATTTACAACCTTGCGCAGGGTGCTGCTGGAAACAACTACATCAGCGGTGTCACCAACTACTATCTTGCTCACGCGAACAACACTGGAGTAACGAGAAGCACATCAGGATGGGTTACAGACCCGACAGCTTCCGCAGCTCAGACAAGTGCTACCAAGCGATACCTGTGGAACTACGAGGTGGTGGAGTGGACTGCTCCCGAAGAAGGCAGGAACCTTGTTACAACAAAGAAAGCAGACGGAAGGTGGAATCTAAGCCCGTTGCTTACGGATGACAACCGTGCAACCGTTACCGCAAGCGTGAAGCTGACGGTCCCCGAGGGTAAGACGCATATCAAGTTTGCGCTCTACGGGAAGAATGCAAACGACCAGTCAACATACTCGACGATGGCAAATGTCGCAGCACCCGCAGGCGAACATACACTCAGTGCCACTTTTGTCTATAACTTCAACAACTACACCTCGATAACCGATTTCCGCGTATATTGCACAACGGGAGCGAATAACAATCTGGCCTTGGCAACAGACGTGGATTGGGTGAAGTTGGAGTTCGGCAGTGCTGCAACTGCATATTCCCTTTCACCCGAGGCAATGAAGTCGATGACCGACCCGCATATCATCAGCGTACACAGCATCGACTCATACAAGTCCACATGTTTCATCAGGACGAACAACGTACTGACCACAAGGCCTACTGGTGGCAGCTACGCAAGCCCGAAGCCCACATCGACCATAACCGATAACGGAGTGGTCAAGTCATGGGAGGACGGAATACCTGCGGGTGAGGCAATCCTTTGGGCTACAACAAGGAAGTTCACATCTTCGGGAACGGACCAGGATACCCAATGGAGCCTGCCGCGTCAGATGACCGATACCGACACATACGATGTCGAGTTCGCGTTGAAGTATGTCGTGAACGGCAGCGAGGATACGCCTCCTGCACCTTCGGCAAACAATCGCCACAAGGATGATTCACCCTATGGATACAGCGGTCAGATATGGTTTGACCCTGTGAAAGACAAGTATTCCGCATCAGGTGTGTTGCGTGACTTCACCAAGATGTACTGGCGAGCCGAGCTTGAAATCAGCAACGGCGCGGCGGTAGGTGATTGGACGATACTGAGAATCAAGGGTGAGCAGGGTAACACTGGTCAGTCATCGTTCAAGTCAACGATGTTCGTCCGTATGAACAGCACCCCGACCAAGCCTGCAAACGGCAAGGGCAGCTACTCCACACCGAGTCCTACCGACTGTCTCGCAGGCACGAACTCTTCTGGTACAAGCGTATATTGGTCTGACGGCATACCCGCAGGGACGAACAAGCTGTGGGCAACCACCCGTATTTTCTCCTCAGACGGAGAAGCACCCCAACAGACATCTTGGTCAACACCTCGGCAGATGACGGACACAACGACCTACGATGTTGAGTTTGCCAAGAAACAGGCTAATGACGCTACTCCGAGTGACCCGACCACTTCGCCTAATATATGGTACGATCCCGACACGGATACATCTCAGGATTTCACAAAGATGTACTGGCGTGCAGAGCGTGAGTGTGTCAATGGCGTATGGAGTAGTTGGACGATACTCAGGATAAAGGGTGAGCAGGGCGACGACGGAGATGATGCGGAGACATACGCATTGCACCCCGTGGAGAACGGAGAGACATGCAGGATGTACTACAACACCAACACCTCTAAGTACGTCATTATGGTGGCATTGGACTATAAGGTGATGCACATCGTAGGTGCTACCCCGACAGAGATGACAAGCGGTGTGACCGTGAGATGGAAGTTCAACAACCGAGCGGACTCCACATACACGAATCTTACCTACAAGAGCAGCAAGTGGACGAACTACGGAACAAGTGCATACCCGACAACGAACTACAGTCCTACGGGTGACTTGTCGTCGGCCACGACAGTCATTGTTCAGCTCGTCATCAACAACGAGGTCAAGGATACACGTTCAGTTCCCCTGACATTTGCGGCACAGGCTGTAAGAGATACAGACGAAAACGGAAGATACTTGCGCGACATCGTAACTGGGACGGGCTACGAAGGCGGCTCTCTTGTAAACCACCTTGCTACCGTCGAACATACGATGTTGGAGATAACGTCACAGGTGTCAACCATCAGTTCGGAATACGTCTCGCAGTCAACGCTCACGCAGACCGCTGCATCAATCAACTCAAAGGTGTACGGTGGACTGGTAAACGGCGCGAACCTGCTGCTTGACTCGAAGAACCAGACATCGGGATTTGACTCCTCGCTATCAACAGCAGCCGTTCAGGAGCAGACAAAGAAATACTTCGCATGTTTCAACTTCGGAAGTACGAAACCTGGCCCTGGTGATTCAATCATCATATCATGGCAGCAGACGAATGTGAGTGGTGCCGTTTACCGTGTAGGATTGTACGGCATTCTCCCGACGGGAAGCTACGGCACACTGAAAACAAGCGGCGACCTGACGACCACCGCAAGCGGCTACTATGCCTACAAGGTGACATTGGATAACAACTACACCTGCTACAAGGCATATATCTACACTAAGCAGGATGCTGATAATGTTTCGTCCATCACTCAGGTCGCTTGGGCAAAAGCCGAGTTCTGCGACCAGAACGCAACGTATGAGGATGCGACAGAGTGGACTCCCGCAATCGTGGAAACGGGTAGCGAGATAAGCCAGACCGCAGACAAGATTATCATGGCTGTTGAAGGTACTGGCATCGACATCACGAATCAGCAGATTACGCTTAATGGCGATACGCAGATAAACGGTACGTTGTCCCTCTCCAATACGGGCGACGGCTTCATGCTGCGTTCGGACAGCGGTTCTGCGCTGATAACACCAGGGTCGATAGGCTCATACAGCAACTTCAACGAGACCACCTATACAAGCACCCCGCAATACCACCAAGAAGCTGGTGGGTTCTATAAGGAGGGCAATTATTACAGGACGATACCTTACAGCATGTATGTCAACCTCGGTACGTTCAGTTCCAACTCCGAGATAAGGGTGCAGAGCCTCACGTTCAGCCATATCGTGCTTACGGACAACTATCCTTCCGTGACAGGTACTGAGGAAGGAACAATCACATTCTATGAGGGTAGCGACGAGGAATCGTACCCACTCACAACGGGAACGACATACAGCTACACGACATCCGTCAACGGAGCATCGGTAAGCATCCGTATCTCAGGTTTCTTCAAGGTAGCATCGGGTACGACATCCTATACCCTCTTGGATTCGCTGAAATCTGGCAACATCGTGACGATGTTCGGCTTCACACTGAGAACGCCTGTTCAGGGTGCATTTGTAAGGATTGCATCGGACGGATTCGGTGTTAACAGCGGAAACGGAAAGACCGCTTACTTCGGTCCCGATGGTGTGCATGTGACACCGCTGTTGCAGAGCGTCAAGACCATATCCAACAGCGATGGTTCATCGTACACCGCCAATGTCACGGATGATGTGATTATCGTCACAAGAACATCTGCCACCACCGTCACCCTTCCAACGAACGGCAACATTCCTGCGGGAAAGACCATTTACATCAAGAACACTGGGTCGTCAACACTGACCATCCAAGCCATTTACGGAAGCGGAACTGGTATGCTGTGGAAGGGGAATGCAAATTCTGCGACAGGTATGGACTCGGTAGGTAACAAGATGACCTACTACATATCATTCGATACGGGTAGCGGTATAGGATGGCTACAAGGATATTGCGGATAATAAACTTAAACAAAGGAAAGGAATAAAGAGATGGTAGAACAGATTAAAGGAGTATTACTAATGGTTTTCAGCGCACTGAGCGGTTTCTTCATGCCGATACAAGACCTCATGCTTGCAATACTGATATTGCTCGGTGTGAACTTCTTGTCAGGGTGGATTGAAGATTCCATTCATGCCGATGGATGGAAGTGGAAAAAGGCATTCAAGGCATTCTATGAGTGCTGTATCTTATGTGGCATCGGTGCATTCATCTTCATCATGGGTCACTACATGCACAAGCAGGATGCAAGCGTCCAGTGCCTTACCGCCATCTACTTCGCAGCCATTTGGTTCTACAGCGTGAACATCCTCGGGAATTGGAAGAAGATCCTCGTCAAGGGTACGACCATCTACCGCTTCATCAACTTCCTGCACTGGCTTGTCAGTATGAAGTTTGTGGAGAAGATTCCGTACCTGAGTGAGTTTATCAACAACGGAGAAGGAGGGGAAAATGAAGGTAACAAAGAGTGAACTGCTGCGCATCTGCCCGAACTACCCTGCTGACAGGATAGATACCGATGTGGTGGTGTTGAACGCTTGGATGGAGCCGTTCGGTATTACTACGGCATTGCGGTTTGCGCATTTCATCAGCCAACTTGCTTTCGAGAGTAATCAGTTCAGGTCTTTGGAGGAAAACCTCAACTATTCTGCCGACAGGTTGTTGCAGGTCTTCCCGAAGTATTTCAAGGACAGGGCAACGGCTGAGAGGTACGCACGTCATCCCGAGATGATAGCCAACAGGGTCTATGCGAACCGAATGGGTAACGGAGATGAGGCATCGGGCGATGGGTGGAAATACCGTGGACGAGGCTATATCCAACTGACGGGAAAGCAGAACTATTTGGCATACGAAACAAGTGGTTTCTGCAACGGACATCTTACGGCACATCCCGAATGGCTTGTCAAGAGTCCAGGAAGGATCAAGAGTGCGCTATGGTTTTGGTACAAGAGCGGATGCAACAAACTCGCTGATGCCGATGACATACGCACCATCACTCAGAGAATTAACGGTGGTATGAACGGTTTTGCCGACCGACAATACTACTTACGGAGAGCAAAGAGAGTAATGTTCATTTAACACAATAATATATGGAAGAGAACAAAATACTTGCATACGTTCGGGGGAATGATGTACTGTTCATAGTTTCAGTGACCACCCCTGAGATTGATGGGGAAGGACAGCCCATAGAGGACAGTTACGTTCCCGTTGACTTCACTGGGTGGGATGACTATTCCCTCCGTGTGGTCAAGCAGGGAGTGACGAGAACCATCGTTGCCGAGAGCAGTCAGCTTGTCGAGGGAGAGGACGGAAAGATTGTTGTCGATGTTCCCTACACTGCACAATGCGGAACCTACTCGCTTGAACTTGTCGGCAGGCAGAACGGCCGTCATGAGCGTTCATACGAAATCATGATGTTCGCTATCGTCGAGAGCAACGACAAGGCGAACCTTATCTATGAAGTCATTGACGGTTACAAGTCAACCGACTTGGATATTACCGTTCAGATGGTGTCTTCCGCATTGGTCTATGGAGAGAATGCCTATCAGATGTGGAAGCATCTCCCTGGCAACGAGGACAAGACCTTGCAGGACTACATTGACGAGGTGTTAGACCTTGCATCAATGACGCAGGAATGCGCTGACATTATTGAGAATGCCAAGCCAGACTTGATATATGAGGACAACTACGTTTACCGTTGGAATCCTGTAACCCACGCCTACGCCAAGACAAACATATATGTGAAAGGCGATCAGGGTGAGCAAGGAGAACAAGGCATTCAGGGAATCCAAGGCGTCCAAGGTATTCAAGGTGAGCGCGGTCTGCAAGGAGAACGTGGCGAGAAAGGCGATGATGGTGTAGGAATATCAGGAATCGAGTTTGAGGAAACGGATCAAGACGGTAACAATGTGTATAACATCTACACCACGGATGAAAATTCCTATCAGCTTGTGTCGCCAAGAGGTCCGTCTGGTCAGGATGGTCAGGACGGAACGGATGGTGCGCCTGGTCTTCCTGGTGCAGACGGTCAGGATGGCATTACCCCGCATATTGATGTCACTACGGGTAATTGGTTCGTAGGAAGCACCGATACGGGTATTCATGCTCAGGGACAGCAGGGTATTCAAGGCCCCGCAGGTCAGGACGGACAGGACGGACAGAATGGTACTAACGGTACTAACGGTGTGGATGGTATCACTCCGCATATCGACTCTACCAATAAACATTGGATGATAGGTACCGAGGACACTGGAATTGTAGCCGAGGGTCAAGATGGCCGTGACGGTACCAATGGAACCAATGGCACAAACGGAACAGATGGCGCAGACGGTATTACTCCCCATATAGACAGCACCACAGGTAACTGGTTCATCGGTGATGAGAATACAGGTGTTCATGCTCAGGGACCACAAGGTGTTCCTGGTACTACTCCTGACATCAGTGGCAAGGAAGACAAGTTAGCAATAGACTCTACCGCAAAGACGGCATCATTCACGGCAAGCGTAGGAAACTACTACAAAGTGAACATTGCTGCAAGTGGTAGTATTACCATCACTCTCACAACACCTACTGACAGCACCCATGTAAGCAGTGCGGTGTTTTTTGTGACAACTTCTACAAGTCCTGCATTGACCTTTTCGGCAGCAAGCGGAGTTACCGTTTATAAGGCATCTTCTTACTCCATTGAGGCAAGCAAGGTATATGAAGTCAATGCCCTTTGGAATGGCATTGCGTGGAGTATTGCAAGTGTAGAACTTGAAGCACAATCATAGAAAGGAGGCATTATGATTGCAGTGAATAGACGAAGGTATATGGGTGGTGGAGGCGATATTGATTGGAGTAAGCAATACCTCACATTTGAAGCGTTGGAAGATGGTACTTTCAAGCATAATTCCGATGCTTTGGAATATTCTCTTGATGGGGGCAGCACTTGGGTTTCACTTGCTGCAAATACAGATACACCCACTATTTCAGCAGGTAATACTATCCTGTGGAGAGGCAATATGTCTGTGGGTGGTAATACAAGGTATTTTGTTTCAACAGGAAAATTCAATGCAAGCGGCAATCCACTTAGCTTGAAAAATGGAGATAACTTTATTAACGCGAATCCTGTCGCAAATAATTTTTACTTCCTGTTCTACAACTGCACAGGACTTGTAAGCGCAAAGAATGTCATTATACCTTCGAATATTTCGGGAAAGAATAGTATATGCGGTTCCATGTTCAGAGGTTGCACATCACTTGTAGAAGCTCCTGAACTTCCTGCTACAACACTAAGCTCTTCTTGCTACAACTATATGTTTTACGGTTGCACTTCATTGATTGTTGCTCCAGAATTACCAGCCACAACATTGGTAGGCAACTGTTACGATAATATGTTCTATGGCTGCACATCGCTAACAACAGCACCACCAAAACTACCCGCTGTAACATTGCAGAATGCTTGCTATTCAAACATGTTCAGAAATTGTACGTCATTAACAACACCTCCACAAACATTACCAGCTACAACATTAAAATCACAATGTTACCAATACATGTTTATGGGCTGCACATCTTTGACCACGACTCCAACTATGGCACCGACCATATTGGCAAATAAGTGCTGTCAAGGAATGTTCTCAGGTTGCACCTCATTGGAAAATGTGATGCTCACTCTTCCTGCAACTACGCTTGAATCGTCTTGCTATTATGCTATGTTTGTAAACACAAAAATAGCAACTGCGCCATACTTGCCTGCAACTACGCTTGTTACAGATTGCTATGGAATGCTGTTTGATGGGTGCTCCAAATTGAATTACATAAAGGCAATGTTTACAACGACTCCAGGAACAAGTTATACAGTAAACTGGGTAAGAAATGTACCTTCTGGTGGTACATTTGTAAAGAACTCGGCAGCAACTTGGGCAGACACATTTGGAAATAACGCTATACCTACTGGCTGGACTGTTGAAACCGCATCATCTTAAAATAAAGGAATATGAAGAAGTATTATAACAGCACCACAAAGGAGTGGTACATCGAAGGTCAGTCAGTGACCAAGTATATAGACGGAAGCCTGTTTTCGGGCATTCCAAGTGTTGAACAACTTGAATCTTGGGGATTTGAGGAATGGGTAGAACCTACTCCAACCCCCGAAGAACTATTGGCAAGAGCCAAGGCAAGCAAGATAGCAGAGCTTGAAGCCTATGATACTTCTGAGGAGGTCAACTCATTCAGTGTGGATGGCAAGACCATGTGGCTTGATGCAGCGACAAGGCAGCAGCTTAGAATCTCTCTTGATGCCATGCAGCAGGCAGGCAGGGAGAATGTGACCAAGTGGTTTGATGGTGTGGAATACACCTACCCGATAGATGTGTGGTACTACATGCTCGGACAAGTAGAGGTGTATGCTGCTGATGCTCTCAATATGACTGAAAGCCACAAGGCAGCGATAAATGCACTGGAGAGTATTGAGGATGTGGAGGCATATCAGTTTACGGGATACCCAGAAAAGTTAAGTTTCTAAGTTTAACTAAAAAGATAAGATTATGAAAGGTTGGCTAAATGTATTATTGGCTGTATTAGCAGCAATTTTCGGAGTGATGCAAGAGGTATGGTTGGGAACTGAACCTAACTTCTTATCCTTCTTTGCAATGAGCGCAAGCTACGCTGTGTGCTTTACATTTGGTGCTGAGATTCTAAGAATGGTATTCGTGAAAGGTCATCAGTGGTCTTGGAAGGACATCATCTTCGGAGGACTCTGCGGTATATTAACGGCAATAGCGGCTACTGCGGTATGCGTATTGTAGATAAGTTGGCGAAGGTGGGGAGTGACAAGTTCCTCCACCTTCTTGCATGTCAGGTAATCGCCTTTGTCGCAGCCTATCTTGAATCGCTTGCCGATGGAAGGTACATAGGTGCTGCAATGGGATTCGTTGTCGCAATGGCAGTTGGTATCGTAAAGGAGATGACTGACAAGAGTGTTGACAAGGGCGACCTTGTTGCGGACTTCATAGGAGCCGTGACGGGTGCGCTGTATTTTCTAATCTAAAATTCAAAAGTTATGGAAGTATTACTTGCTTTATTATCGTTTATGGTTGCAGGATGTTATATCGGACATTTCTGCATCGTGAAGAAGGGTGCGCCCGAGTCTATCAGTTCGCTTGTCTATGGGATGCAACACAAGTGGCTGTGGAGTGTATGGATTGTTGCAGTGGGTATGCTGCTGTTCCCTCGGCTGATGACCAAGATGCCTGAGATGTGGCAGTTCGTTGGTTTTTTGATGATCCTCGCACTTATCGGTACTGCACTCACTCCTTTGTTTGTTACTGAGAAGAGAACGGCTCATTACATCATCGGCAGCATTCTCGGCTTGCTTGTACTGGCTTGTGTGTATATCATCTCTCCGTGGTGGCTGTTGGTACTAATCCCCGTAGTTCCATTGACGGGAATGTCTATGTCGGATGATTGTCCCCAGTGGCTTGACGGAAAGATTCTCTTCTTTGCCGAATTAGCCTGTTTAATCGCTCTCTACGGCTCTCTGATATGAAAAAGGTATTACCATGCCTCCTGTGCCTTTTGACAGGCGCAGCGATAGGTTATTTCAGCCACAGGACACCGAAGGTCAATACGGTCATCAAGACGAAGACCGATACCTTGGTAGTTGAGCATACCGACACCATGCCGATAGTCAAGACGGAGAAGGTGTTGAAGTATGTCTATGTGGGTGGTGATACTATCTACGGGAGCGATACTATTATCGTGCGTGACTCTATTCCTGTTCCGATAACGCAGGAGGAATATCAGGACTCTCTCTATCACGCATGGGTGAGCGGTTATCTGCCGAACCTCGACTCTATCAAGGTTAAAGAGCGCATCGTCACGAACACCGTAACCATTACCAATACAATCAAGCGTAAGTGGAACATCGGTGTGACGGGTGGTTACGGCTACGGATTCGTAAGTGGAAAGATTGAACCATTCGTAGGAATTGGTATTAACTATAATTTGAGATAATAGTTACTTTATGTTTTCATAAGTTAGTTTTTCAATGAGAATCCAGTCCACAGCGGTGGCTATTTTGTTAGTTATTAAAGATTTGGTTTTTTCATGGTTTTATTAGAAATTGTTAGTAGATTTTTGATTTCAGCCTGTCCGTGAGGGATGGGCTGTTTTTCAATAAAAAATGGAGTCCGTCAAGACTCCACCTTTTCACTTATCAGCGTACCTAAACAGGAATCCGCAGTGCGGACACCTATACACCTCTCCTTCCTCGTCCAATGCCTTTGCAATGTCGAGTTTAACTTCGTTGTTACATTTCACGCATTTCATACGCTTCCTCGTATTTTTTTAATTTACTTTCTATGGATTTTCATTCAACAGCGGTTGTATCTCTATGATCATTCCATCCTAATTCATAGCCCAATCTGAACAATGCAAGGAACTTATCGTAACCCAAAGATGCAACTTCGTTGAGTTCTACATGTTGCTCAAACAGCTTTTTTATTCGAGCATTGAACACATCTTCGACTTCCTTATGCTCCTTGTCCATCTTATCAATGAACTCTTTCATCTTCTCGTCAACGGGAAGGTCGAAAGATACGCTCCATGTCGTTTTATATCCCCAATCAGTCATACTTGTTCCTCCATAAATTTTCTAAAATCCTTTTCTAAACGTTCGTGCTCAATAGCGAAATCTTGCGCTACAATGTAGCAACATACATCATTTTCTAAAAAAGATATAGCCTTCTCAATCACTTCTTCCCTTGCATGTTCACTGCCAGCAAAGAAAGCGTGAGCTTCCGCTATCTTAATCATGTCATCCACAATACCCTTACGAATGTACTCAGTATCACCTTCAAGCGGTGTCACCATCGCATCGTTGCAATCAAATAGGTATATTCTTTCAGGCATTTCGTTTGCTTTCATACTCCTTCCTCCATCGTTTTAAGAAAAACTTCAATCACATTATTTTTGTTACAATATTCACCAAAGATTTCTTCTAAGTAATCACGAGCCAATTCCACCAAGCAAGTGCTTTTTTTGCATAATCAGGTGGAAGATTTACCCCATCGTTGATTTTTACAAAATTCATTAGATAATGCCTTATCCTCTCCTCCTCGTCATCCAAGGTGTCGTTATTACCTGCGATATACGCATCACATAACATTCTGTGTACCTCAAGACCATTGTAGGTCTTGTCACTGTCGCAATGACTGATAGCATAGTCACCTGCGTTCAAATTAAGTTTAGATTCTTCATCCATAATCTATTCCTCCAATTTTATTTTTTTTGCTAACAATTCTTTCTTCTCAAAGTCAAAGGTATATCCAGCATCAGCCATTGCTTTCATCAGAGTATCACGTTGTTCTTTGGTGGCTGGATGCCATATTGCGTTTGAAAAACCACTTTGTGCAATGAATAATTCAGAATTAATTAAGTGACAATATATTTCTATTTCATTGCTTGAAACAACAGATTTAAGTATTGCAATACAGATACCTCCCTCATAATCACTGATAAGTACATCACCATCCTTTGCATCTTGAGTGGTCCATAATTTAGATTTAGTGGCATCCCCAAACCATGTACCATCAGAAGTCCAATATTGATGAGTATTATAAGGCATATCTTCAACCTTTGTAATAAGTACAGGTCTATCTAACATAACCCAATCACCAACCTTAAACTTTGGTTCAACCTTATCAGCAGGTTTCTGCTCATCAAAGATACATTCATCAACAATCTTATTGTATGTTTCAGAATCTACACCAATACTTTCTGCCGCTGATTTCATTTCTATTACAGGTTTCTTCTCGACTTGCTTTTCATTTTTATATCTTATAGTTTCAGCAATAAGGCCGTCTTCATTGCCATCAAGAATAGCATCTTCCAATATGTCTTTCTCACCTTGCTTTTCAAGCCAATCAATGTATTTCTCACATTCGTTTCTGTCCCATTCATCTTCCGCAACACCACCAAGTTCAAGTAGCTCTTCCAAATGTCTTACTAAACCATTCCTTATCTTCTCATCCTCGAACTCTGCAAGTTCGGGGAAAAGGTCTTGCAAGTCGCTTACAAACGGCTTAGTTGTAGGATAAGCACATAATTGACGTGCCTTTTCCAAAGCCTCATCATAGGCTTTTGCTTTTTCTTCTATAGTTTTCATATCACTTACCTTTTAATTGTTTATAGCAATCACAATCCTTGCAATAATTCTCATCCTTGACTAACCCGTCAAGCAATGACCAACAACCTAATGTGGGTGTGGTAGCATCAGGGTAATTACACCATTTTGGTTGTTCCATATCACTTATCTTTTAATTCATACTTATCACATGCTTTGTTGTAGAGTTTTACACAATAATTCCGCTTGTACTTCTTTCCCCATGTTCTTACTTCACATAAGTACATCGTGCTTATTTGCGGATGCCGCATTAAATATTTGCAATTTCTGCATCTTGGCTCTCTTTTCTTAGCCTCTTTTTCAAGTTCATATCTCCGCTTTATTTCAGCACGGAGTTCTTCTGTCGTATAATCTTTCAGTTCCATAATTATTTTCCTTTTAGTGCTTTAATAACGTCTTTAATCTCACTTTTTAAGTCATCAATACCACATTCCTCTAAAGATTCCTTCGTGGTATCACGAACAAGTCTTATCATATCACCCAATACTCCCATATCACTTATCTTTAATAAACACAACTTTAACCTTATCCCCTGCCTTAGCAAGAGGTTTGTCATTCTCGTAGTCATAGAGTTCAGTGGCATCAAAATTGCTATGCTTGTACCTATATCGCTCCACGAAGAAAAGTATTATGTGCAATATAATCCAAACAATAAAAAACCTGATAATCATAACCTATTTTCTTTTTGCCTTAAATCGTTTTAACACTTCTTGATAATATCCAAGTGTTTCTGTTTTAATATCAGTCTTGCAAAGTTCTATTTCAGTATCAACTTCTGCAAAGATGATGTATAGTTCTCTTATGTCTTCCCAAGTAAGGTTCTCTTTCACTTCAATGGTGTTGATAGAAGAAAGAATATCAACACACCCTTGCTTCATTCCATCATAGAACTGCTGCATACTTCCGTTAATAGCATTATCGCCTAAATGTTGAGCATATTTTCTCTTACTCTCTATCTCCGCTACTACTGCGGATTTTTCTATCAGTTCCATATCACAACATTTTAAGTTCATGCAACTTCAATATCATTTCATAACAAGCATCAAGTAATTCCTTGTTTGTACAAGTAGCCAAAGAACAACCATAACTTCTATTATAATATGATACGAACCATGTGTCTAAAGTATTCCTAGTTATATCTAAAGTACAACAGACATTATCTATCTTAATATATGCTTTAATAGGTAATATTTTCAATAATGCTGCAAGTGACCAACAAGGCGTAGAATCCGTTTCTAACAATTTCGGATTTCCTTCCCATACCCAAGGATGAATGTCACCAATGGGTGCATACCGCATATCCGCACTTTCAAGTGGTAAAAACTCTGCGAGAACCTTTGATTGCGGAAGGTCTGTAAATGATTTAATTGTTGCCATAGTTATTTCTTTTTCAATTGTGCAATTACCTTTCTTAACTCTTCGTCAAAGCAAATATTAGTAACCTCCTCTATCTGCTCAAGCACATAGTTCGCACCATCAACAAACCCAGCATACCTGTCATACACACATACTATCTCGTCTTTCTCTTCTTCGAGATATTCTTCTGATATTTCCTTGATTGTTTTCATATCATTCCTCGTAATAATGTTGAATAATAAACTGATGATACCTCTCCATTGCCTTGCGTAGCTTGGAGGCATCTGTTGTCATATACTGTGCTGCATAGTACATTCCGTCAGCAAGCTCTTTCATTTGTTGTAACTTCTCTTTGTCTGTCATATCACCCTACCTTATTGGTACAACCTTAAAACTGAACTCTTTCAACGCCTCCAAGAACTTCTTCTTGGACTTGTATATCTTATTGTCAATGCGGTAGTGGGTTCTGCCTTTGCCGTAAGTAAATTCATCCTTTTTGGGAGTAGTTACACTAAACCCCAACCTTCCACTCTCATCGGAATAGGTGGCTATATGCTCATCTTTCAGTGCCATGTGACACACACACCTAAACGGAATCTTTGATAACTCTTGCTCTGTCATATCACTTTGTTTTTAGTTTCAACGAATCAATCACCTGTGTAAGCTGATAATTAACCGCCTCACCGTTGTGGTACATAGCCCTTGACTTTGCCATCGTCAAGAACATAACCACATAGGCAGCAACGAGAAGAACCACGAAGAACCAGTGCTTGCTGATCCCGTGGATGATGTCATACAATAACCTGTTGAGCGTAACAGCCCAAGACTTAAATAGAATTACTATGCCTCGCCAAATTGTAGCAAAGGCTAAGTTGTAGTGGGTTCGTGTCATAATAGTTTTGTTTTATAGTTCAAATAATGTTGTCTGCTTGAATGTTCGACCATCCTTGGTCTTTACTATTCCATTACATTCTCTATCAAATCTCTCGCAGCCTTTGTCGAAGTATTCCTTGTCGAGTTCGCAACCCACGTAGTCGAAGCCCATCTTGTAGGCTGCGATACGGCTTGACTGACTGCCCATCATGGGGTCGAAGATGCGGTCGCCTGGCTTGGCATAGTTCTTCAGCAGCCATGCGTACAGGGCGACAGGCTTTTGCGTGGGATGGACTTTGCCGCCTTCTGCCTTACGTTCTTGCATACACTTGTGAATCGAATACGTGAACATCTTGGCAGGCTTGTGAACATTCGTCCACGCATATTCAAGGCTGGCAAAGTTGTCAACGGTCTGCTCCTTGTTCCAAATGATGAAGTACTCGGATTTCGGGAGCATGAAGTTATTACCGCCCCAAATTATCGAATACTCGCAGACTCGGAATAGTTCGTCGAAAAACTCTTGGTCGGGAGCCTTGTCCCATGTCAGTGGATGATTGCCATATATTCGTGGCGTTTTACCGCCGCTTGGGTGAGCAAATCTCTCTATGCCATATGGTGGGTCTGCGATTGCAAGCGCGAAATACTTGTCGGGCAATGTTCGCATATACTCCATGCAATCAATGTTGAAAACTTCACTTCTCATAACTCTCTAAACACTTTCATGTATCTAACTGAAAATTCAATCGCACGGCTTACTTCACTTGGTTTCGGCGTCCTATAGATACCAGGGAAATGAGTATCCCTACGATACCTGTTGAGCTGCAACAATACCGCCATGTGGTGACGCATCTCTTTTTGGGAAACGAACTCGTCAGTGGTGCATTCATCACCGCAATGAGCAGCATCACCGAATCTAAACGGACACAACCCATAGCCGTAATGGTCTTCGCCACTGAACCAACAGCAGTTGCCGCAGAATTTCTCATTTATCTTTGTCATTTCACTAACATTTTGAAGTTCCTCTTTGTACTGTAATTCCCATATCCAAGATCCGCAACCTCGGTATCTATTTCTATCCGCTCTACGCTCATCTTATGTTCCTTCTCCATCTGCTCGATGGTATGGATTATCTTCTCCTTGTACTCCTGTATTGTCATGACTTGTTTTCTTTAAGTTCAATAAGTTCTTTCTTCATTTCTTGAAGCCCGTTCCAAGAAATGTTCATCCAATCATCCATAGGCGTATTATTCAGCAACAATATAGGCTTAAACTTTAAGTCCTCTCTGTGCTCAATCATTCCGCACATGGCACAAATGTAGTTCTCATAAGCATCTATCTTCTTCTGCATTTCGCAGATAGTATTCACGTCAGTCTTCGTCAGACTGCTCTTTTTATTACGTTTCTTGCTCATAACTAAGACTTATTACGTTCGTTCCACTCTGCACCGCTGAACACCTTCCACTTTCCATCAGCCAACTGCACAATCCAATCATAGGTCACAGCCTCCTGCCCGTCTGCAAGCATGTAGCGGTATTGTACTGCATTCATTCCACCTGCCCCGATGACGAGTTTGTCGCATCGCATCACACATGGCAAGTCCATCACATCGGTCACGTTGTCGCTGACCTGTATTGCATAAATGTATTTTTCCATATCGCAAACTATTTAATCACTTCATTGTAACTTCTCTCAAAACCATCCTTCTTGTTCAAAGGATTATCGTAGATGTTCTCCAATACGTCCTCGTTATAAGATATTGCCACCTTTCCGATTTCGTTTATACGGTCAATGTCAACAGCATGACGCTCGATGATCTGAAATGCCACCTCGCAGTCATGTTCATCGTTCAGGCAGATGTCCTCCCCGTCATTGCATGTGAGATGATGTACCTGCTCCCAGGGGTCACGGACATAACTCAGCCGAGCATCGGTGAAGAATCTGCTCAAATCCGAACCCGTCTTTTCCTGTATCTTGCGGAAGAACGTGTCGAACATACCAACGGCATAGTCCAATAAGCTCAGTGAGGTCGTTATACGGGCTTTAATCCCCCTCAGTGGTATGTTGTACCGAGCCAACACATTTAACACGCTCAGACGGAATATATCGAGGTCGTGTCGCATCATCTCATAATGTTCATCACTGTAGTCCATCCAATACTGGCTCCTGTCTCCACACGGATTGCTTCGCATTGTCCGCATGATAGCAGCATCGTACTTGTCTATCCTCTCCATAGCTATCTTGGCATTCCTCTTGACAGCCTGCTTATACAGCTTCGGTTCCTTTTTCAGTTCATCGAAAGCCGACTTCGTTTCCATGATAGCCATATTGTTTAGCGGTGCTATGACAGTCCAGAACATAGCCGAGTAGTGGTCGCGTAGATTATCTGCCTTGACAGCAGAGTCGGTAGGGTATACCAAGTTAGACACCCTGCCCTGTGCCGAATGTGCCAAAGTCATCACATCGGCTTCCTGCTTTGCCTTGATCTGCTCCTCCAACGGCAACCTCTTGTTCGCCACAACCGGAGGAAGGTTCATTCCTTTCAGTATTTGTTTCATTATCCTAATGGGTTTGGTCTTATTTCTCCGAAATTCTTCATGCAGAACTCCTCCCATGTCATTGAGCCTTTCTCTGCCTCTTCCCTCTCCTTCTCTTCCCGGTCACGCTTGTACATGTCTTCAAGCACCGAAGCCCTGTATGGCATGAAACGGTTCTTCAAGGCATCTATGATGGCATCCGGGGAAACGTATCCGTGGAAATCAACATCGTACGATCCTCCGGCAAGCCTTGCAAGGAACAGCATCACTTCGGACAGCTTCAGGAAGAAGAAGTCGGTAGCCATCGTCTGCGCCAACATGCTCAGTTGTTGCGGTGTCATCTTGTTCGGTGTATTGATGCCTTCCTGGAACGTAGCCAGTTGTGCAATCAGCCACTGGATGTGCGATGTGCTTCCGTATGCATTGCTGAGATCCACAAGCGTAGGAGCAGTTCCAGTGATGCACCGTGACGGATATTGTGCGAACTTCGGTGAGTTGTTCGGGTTGTAGACCAAGGCGAGATCCTTCAATGTCGGATACGCTTTACATAAATCCGCGATCTTCTTCAGCGTACCTGGCAATAATCCTTGCCGCCTCGTCGAGACGTTGCTGACGCTGTTGTTCTGCCGTTCGTTTTGTATTTCCTGTAATGATTTCATCGTGCCAAGATTTGTTGTTCAAGTAAGTATAAGGGTCTTTCCTATACGCTACGTCAGGAGTCGATGTAACATATGCAGGTGTGGCCGCTATACACGCCTTCTTCTCGCCTGCCGATAGCTTTGACCATTTTTTTATACATTTCTCCTTTCCACGTTTCTTCTGGTACATGTTCCACCATGTCTCAAAATCATCATCCGATACCTGTATCTCCTCCTCTTCTCCTTGGCCGTGTAGCCATCCAGCCTCAAAGAAGTCGAAACATAGGTCTTTCACTCCTTCAATTTGACCGATATGAGAGTTAGTGTTTTCAGCTCTAGCCCTCCATTCCCTGCTAAATGCTCTTGTTATCTTCTCTTTCATTTGCGTACCTCCAATAATGCCCTTGAGAATCAGGCGTCTTTCTTGTTCCAGAACAGATAGATGAAATTATAAATGTTGCTATTCCAAGCTTGCGTCTGGCCTCATTCATGGAAGGATAAGTGCATAAATAATTGTGGTTTATGTCGTAACACTCAACAGCAATTGGATTACCGCTTTTATTTCTTGTTTTCGCAATTATTCTTTCAATCGCGGTACCATATGTCAAATTGTACTGTTGCGTACACCACTCGATATTACCCACATAATTATTATATTTGATCTCATCCTTATGGTTTATGTACCTAAAACCATTTGGGTTATCAATAAAAGCTTCTGCCACTAGCCTATGAATGTAAAACGGCTTTGTGTATCCATGTTTACTGAGGTGTATTATTGGGTATCCATTTTTTGACGGTTTCCCTTGCAGAATAACAGAAGGCAGTGTCTTACTAACAAGTTTGTTATATACCTTGTATGTTATTTTTCGTTCAACAGAACGCACATTCCCATACGTTGAAACCTCATAAAACCCCTCATACCCTGGTATGTCTTTCCAAATCTCTTCCATGTCAATTACGTTTATTGATTACTTTTCTTGATGCTTTCATACGCATAGGAATAATGCAACAACACCTGCCACCATCTCTGCCAAAAGGATTGCATTGAATGCTCCCGGATGCCTTTCAGTCCATTTGCCGAATGCGCTATATGTGCGCAGTTCGTTTCGGTAAATTGTTGATGCTTCCATGTCTTTCATTGTTTTTTTTGTTGACGGGGTGAAGTCATGCGACCGCACCCCAATAATCAAAAGGGAGATCGTCTGCCGATCCTTCAGTTTGTACTTCTTGTTGCTGTTGCGCATACATGTTCGTTTGCTGGGGCTGTTGAGGCTCATCCTGGTATTTCGACTCCTTCAGGTTGGAGATGTAGTAGCTCACACCCTCTCTCTGCTCCTCCTTCTTACAGGTGGCCTTGATGAAAGCCACGTTGCCGTACTGGTCAACCTCCTTCTTCGCATGCACATCGATTCTCAGCATCTTATGCGCACCATCCTTGAACATCACCTCCTGAACAAGCTCCGGGTGACTCCTTACTATCCTTCCGATAGCGGTCAGATCTATTGTTCCGTATAATCTCTTCATATCATTTAATTATTACTGTATCAACATTCTTTATCTGCTCAATCTTATCTGCCATATACTTCTGCGCAAGCGACAGACGGCTGATGATTTCCGCATCAATGTCCTTGTCGCGATACATGCGTAGAACCTTCAGCTGCTTGGATGCCGAGACGTACGGGCAATAGGAAACGAAATCGTACCACTCAAGATCCCATGCAAGCATGTTCAGTCGCATCTGCCAGTAGTACTCAGGCTTCTTCTCAAGCAGGTCATCTATACTTCCAAGCAACAGGTAGTCGAGATGGTTCTCAATGGCGAACGGACATTTTATCTCGCAGCCACCTTTCTCTTCCCTTACGATGCCGTCAGCTGATGCGCCTGCGATATTCTCAAATCCTGGAACTGGGACAAACTCCACCTCCATCACCTCATAGTCCATCAGCTTGGCATATGCATCCCTTGCCATTGACTCAAAGTCGGTGCCGTAGCGCATTGCCGCATTGGTGATGTCGTGCATCTCTATATACTCATCCACCGTTCCGTCACTCATTGGGATGTAACGCTCCATAACCTTCCTGTTGAGATATGTGTATGTGGCATCGCTGAACGGCATCTCAACCTTCTTCGTTGCCGGGATGTTCTTCGCCCTCGGATGTTCGGTCTTGTATGCCTCTATCTCCTCATCGGTCATGTTGACCTCCTGTTTGGAGTTCTTCATCAGGTTGTGGAACTCGGATGCGGTTATCATTCCAAGACGCTGGCGATGCCATGCTGAAGATCTCTGCTCAATCATTTCTCTTCCTCCGTTAACGGTTGTTCACTTTGTATGATGATTTCATCCGGCTTACATCCCTCGACCTTGATGACAAAGTCCAGAAGGAAGAAATACTCGTCCTCGGTGATGGATTCGCTCCACCTCTCACGCAGTCTGTTGAGGATTCCGACTGCTTTCTTGATGTTGTTCGTCATAATTTATTTTCCTTTATCGTTACTAAACAGACCCTTAGAGGGATCAACCTCCTCCGCAGTAGCCTCTACTACACGCTCGTTGTCGACATACTCTGGTTCTATGAAATCAATATTGAGTTCATCAAGGTTGTCCGCTGTTGCATCAGTCTTCGCTACAGCTTGGTCGAAAGATAATGCACGTTGCATCTCAACGGACTTTGGAGCGTATTTCAAGATAGACTTCAACACGGTCTTGCAAGCCATTGCCTCAAAATCCGACTGCCATGGAGATCCCTTTCCAGAGCGGAATGCCTGAGAGAACTTCGTAGCATGAGCCTTTACCTTCTCCAACGGCCAATATGCAGCCTTTACAAATCCGTTGATAAGTTCAAACTTAGCGTAGAATCCGACCACATTATCGTTTTTCTTTTTAGAGGAGTCGAATGCCCAGTCCTCATTAAACTCATCACCACTTACAAGTTCTCCTTCGTGTACTGGAACTGCGAGGATTCTCTTGAACTGGCCACTGCGCATACATAACTGAAGGATTCCAAGGTATCCGATTTGAACCTGCGCCTTGTTGCCATACGGTATCAAATAGCACTGTCCTAATGTCGGGATGATCTGCAACTGCAACGTAGCAGCTACCATTGCACCTGAGATGATGCTCATTGGGTCACATTTGCGCATTGCCGCGCTTCCGTTGCCAATAGAGATGATTGAACTTGCAAATGTGTTTGCAATGGTCGGGTTCCCCCATACCGACTGCAATTTGCTCTGCATCTGCGGAGATGATACGATTTCCGCAAGTGTTTGTGGCTTCTTTGCCACTGATACTTCGTTACTCATAATTAATCGTTTTGATTTATTGTATATTTAATCATTGCATTGTAAACTTTTGAAGGTATTTTACCAGAGCGATAATATTGTTCAGCTACACTCTTAATACGATTCTCCTTGTAAGTCTTGTATGCCGAGAATGCCTCGGATGCAGTTGGGTAATTACCAAGGTATTTATAAGACAATCCGTCTCTACAATAAGCAGAAAACCTCTTTCTATTTCTTGCAACACCTATTGGCAGGACACCCCTTGAATTCTTAGAAGAACAGAACAATGAATTGATTTGTTTAGGTACAAAAACACATGTTTCAGGGCTGTAAATCTTATTCCCCTTTACCAAGATGTCCTTATCCAACTCATATCCATCTTTATAGTAACTCTCAGGACTATCAAACCATTCCTTGAAATTCGAGAAATAGAGCCATTCTTCACACACAGAACATCCAATATAAGAAGGACCGTTATTTTGGTAGCTGACACTATAACATCTCTTTATCATTGAGTTCCATACTACATATGATGGGATAACACACCCGTCAACACATATTGGCAAATCGTAATCGTTAACACCTACACCGCAAATAGGCTTCCTGTTGTTATATGACGCAACACCCCTTTTGGAAGAAATCGTCTTCTCACTACCACACTCAATGCATCCTTTGCCACACAGGTGATCTCTTGGAGTTTGTTCAAAAACACCATGTTTGGCGCACATTATGCGAACCTTCGTCCTGTTGTTCACATAAGTAACAGTATCGTAGCTGTATTTGTCTCCATGGACAATCCGAGCCTTTTCTATGAAGTCTTCTAATGACAATCTCTTCATAACCTAATGTTGTTTATTTGTTCCAATGATTCAGTTCATACACTTTGTCCCTTGCCTCTTCCCGTGTCTGGTAGTCGGCAATGTGTTCAGTTCCAATTTCAGTCTTCTTCCACACGCCCCAGTTGCGACGGTGGATGTGATAGAAGTACTGACCTGTCTTTAAGTTATCTATAATCATATTCAATCTGCTTTTAAAAAGAACAGCCGGGCTTCGCAGCAGGGCTGCATAATCAAAACTAACCAAAAGAAAAAAATCTAATCCACGCTTGGATGTAGCGAAAAAATGAGCTTAACAATTAAAATATATCATAAAGTACACACATTATCTCTCTTGCCTTATCCAGTTGTTGGTACTGGTGAGATACCCAGCCTCCCATGCCTCCTCTATCGTGGCATCAGGGTGCTTGTCCAGCCACATCCTCATCTGCTCCTTGTACGTCATGGTTCCGCATCTATTTCCTTAACAGCCTTCTTGAGTGCCTGCGTAGGCTTGAACTTCAGTTTTACCACATCCTTCATTCCAGGTCGGTTCTCCTTCTTGGCGAAGTCATACCCTGCCCTTGCGCGCTTGATATGCGTGTCGATGGTCAGGATGTTCCCGATCTTCACGGGAGTGTTGTTCCTTACCTCATCAAGCACGAACTCAGTCTGCGCCTTCAGGACATCCCTGATGATTGTGGTGTTGTACCCTGTAATGAGCGAGAGTCTCTGGATGAACTCCCCTTCGAGTACGGCTAAACTTTTCGGTCTCATATTAAGTAGTTTTATTTGTTCCTTTTCTTGTATTGAAGATATAATTCGGTGAGTGTATCCTCAGGGAATGTCCAGTGTGACGATCTACCCTCTCCCCGGATGCCTCCCAAGTGATGGGCGATGTCGCAGACGTATTTCCGTGACAAGCCGAGTTTCTCAGCTGCCTGTGCCGATGTGAGCATCTTTCCGTCCTTCGGCATCAGCCTTGCCATCCTCCTCATGAACCCGTCATCATGCACAAGCCTTGTGACGATTGCCTCGGAAATCCTGTCTATTTCGTATGCTGATAGTGCCATGTTACTGCGCTATTGTTTTATAGTTATCACGGATGTATTCAATGTCCTTTGCATGAAGACCGAACCACTCTCCTTTCACACGTTGGCTCTCAAACATGTTATGGAGTTCCTTCTCGACATCGCCATCAATAACAAGAACCACGGATATGGTAGGGTTCCCGATGGCAAGACTCTTTATCCTTTTTTTAGGGTCGTATGATGAGCCTATTTTGTACATGCCGGATGAATCGGTAACGATATATGTGTACCTCTTCTCTATAGGTCTTTCCATGGCATATTCGGGGAACGTGGTATAGTTCTTAAACAGTTCATTGAACTGCGTATTGAATGCCGACTCCATCATATATTCTTTGTATACCTCATTATCGAGATATATCAATAGATGTCCGAAATGACTGAGACACATCCATATGTCCTTTCCAGTGTCTTCGTATCGGATGTTCGTATACCCCTTGAAGGATTTATCAAAGGCCATCTGCTCATGGATAAACTCTGCAACGGACTTGCTCCCGTTGTTTGAGTCATTCCACTCCTTCACAATTGAAGTTGCATTGAACATACCGTTGTCGGTACGTTGCTCAACCATAAATTGTCCCATGGGTACTATATTCGTCTTCATAGGTAGTTACTTTGGCATTGCTTCTAACTCGATACTTATCATAACCTTGTCGGTCATCTCCTTGTCCATCATCTCGGACACATCATCCCATATGTCCTGACCGATGATGATATGCTCACGTCCGCTTACTGCAAGACTCTTGTTGGTAGCGGTAGATCCACCTTCTTCGTACCACCTTGTCGTGATACCCTGGTCGAAACGCTCGACTATAATCTTTGTCTTGGTCATACCTTATTAATATATTAACGGTTCAAAACAGGTGTATCCCCCTCACGCATCGCCCTTACAGCGAATACAAGACCAGTCTCCAACTCAAACTTCTTGGTTTCGTAGTTCACGACACCCTCCTGCATACTGTCCGTTTCCTTGATGATGGATATCAGCGATCTCGCAGACCTGACCTTTCCACCATCCTCACATGGGAACAATCTCAGCGAACCAGGAGGTATCTTCCGAATCTCTTCTGTAGTTACGTTCATTGTTTAATAGAGTTTTAATAAATTAATTAATGTTATTTAATTTGACAAGTTGTGTGGTGTTTGGAAATTAATGCCTATCTTTGCAGAGGTTTTGTGAAAGAATTCGGCATATATGTTGCCATTTTCGACACACTTGTTTGATTGATTACGCTACAAATTTACAAATATGTTTCCATATATGCAACATATTTGCCATTTTTTTAGTATATGTTAATATATATTTATACAAATTTGCAGAAAAAATGAGTAATAGTATGGGTTTTGAGGACAGCAGTATGCGTGAACGCATCATAAAGCTGATACACCGTGAAGGTATATCGCAGAGGGAATTTGCCAATAGGATTGGCAGAAGACCGCCTAATTTATCAAAGATACTCAATGGAGAGCTTAACATACCGAGAGGTCTTGCCAATGAGATACTGAAGGTGTTCCCGAATCTTAACCGTGACTGGCTGATGTTCGGTGAGGGTTCTATGTACGATGAGAAGGATGATGCCGTTGTCCAATCAATAAGCACCCGCCCGAGGTTGCCTAAGAACCTTTCGGGAGGTGATGTTGAAGAGTACTACAAGGGTTCCAAGAGGTCTATGTGTCAGGAGAAACCGATTATCACGCAGTTTTCCGACTACGACTTCAGTATCATACTGAAAAACGACCGTATGCTTCCGACATACCGTCCGAGTGATGAACTGTTCTTCAAGGCATCGGATATTTACGAATGGGGTAACGACTACTTGTTGGACACCAAGGAGGGACCGAAGTTTAAGAAGGTCTATCCGTACACCGACAATAAAGGTCGGGAATGTTTCCGTTGTGTATCCTACAACAAAGAGAAATACCCTGATTTCACAATACCCAGGGACATTGTTCTTGGTCACTACCGTCTTGTCGGTGTGTTGCGAATACTATAATAAACATATACGCGTATGAAGAAAGCAATGTTATTCATGGCCGTACTGCTACTTGCATCGTGCGGCAGCAAGCCTGCAATCGTAGGCAAATGGATCAAGGAAACGGGTGAAGGAAAGATGAAGGACACAAGTATCGAGATTTTCCGTGCCAACGGGGAATACGAAGGACTGATAACCGTAAGGTCAGGACATGTGTTCATGGAATCTTCCGCAACTGGTACATATGAACTGAAGGATGATTCTGTCATCATCCATGCAGATACCATATATCTCGACGGAGAGCCGTACGGACGCTCCACCGTGAGGAGAAGGATAGTTCAGGTGAACGACACCATCATAGAATTCTGCGACAAGGACAACCTTTTACGATATAAAAGAGTAAGGAATGAAGAAGAATAGCAAAATCGCTTTGGAACGACCGATAGACCGCATCAAGGCGATCGCCCAGTTCTTTATAGACAACGGTGCATTAGCATCGATGAAGAACTTCGAGGAGGCCTGTGACCTCAGTTCAAACTATGTGAAGAACCTGTCAGCTACGCAGAAGGGAAACCCCGGTGTCGATGTGGTGGCGAAGATCTACCGCACGTTCAAGGGAATCAGCCTCGAGTACATCATTCTCGGTGAAGGTGAGATGTTCGCCATACCATGGAAGGATGCGCTCAATGCGGCAAGGGATATCGGAGAGAACTACAAGCTGCAGAGGAGCATCAGGAGGATGCTGAAGGACAAGAGCAAGGAGGAGATACTCGAAATAATCAGTAAAATGTGATACACATTTGATACATACACCCAAGAAACGAGGTGTAAGTGACTGAACAACAGTACTTCAATCGATTCCCCTATCCACTACGAAGGGGAGTTTCAACACTCCCTTTTTTGTGCCTGTACATCAGCCGTTTATGGCTGTAACCTCTTGGAAACAAAGTAAATACGGGAATTGAACACGTTTGAGCCATTGGAATAAAGTGGCATAAAGCGTAGTAAAGTGGAGTATGTTTGTGATACATTTGTGATACACTTTTAGAATTTTGTGATACACTTTATGAAAATACCTACAATTAACTATGTATACGACCGCAGGCATGTTGCGAATAGTGACAGGAAAGGCAATGTCGACATGGTCATAACGTACAACCGGGAGAGGAAGTACATCTCCACGGGTGTGCAATGCCTTCCACACCAATGGACTGGTGACAGGAAGGGGAACGTGTATGTAAAAGGTACGGGAGCCGATGTGGAGATGAACCAGATACTCCTTACGATGTACCAGAAGGCATACAAGATCATCTCAGGGATGGTTGATAGCGGGAACGTGGACATCAGTGCCATCCCTACCCTACTCAAGGCTCAGAACGTGGATATGACGTTCCTAGACTACATCAGGAAGAGGATGGAAGAGAGGAACGTGACGGAACACACGCACAGGTCGTATGTGACGATGTACAACAAGGTGTATGAGTTCGGGAAGATACGTTTCTTCTCCGATGTCACGCAGAAGAACATCCGTGACCTTTCCGAATGGCTGCACTCCTACTCATGGACTGAGAAGGACAAGTTCGGCAATGATGTCAGGAAGACGTATTCCCAGGCATCGATTTACAAGATAACAAGTAACCTCTCGGTGTTCATATCCGATGCCGTTGTAGACGGATACCTGAAAGAGAACCCATATGTGTCCAAGAGAATGAACGAAGACAAGGGTAAAACGCGGATAGACGAGTTCCTGACGGCTGAACAGGTAGGGATGATAGAAAATGCCACCATGCCTACGCAAAGCCTTTCAGAGGCGCGTGACCTTTTCCTCGTCCAGTGCTACACGGGTCTTGCCTATGTCGATTTGATGTCGTACGACTTCACGATACACAAAGGAGGCAAGGACAAGGAGCTGTGTACTGGCATCCGTCACAAGACTGGTGTGGAATTCCACTTCGTTATGACCAACAAGTGCCGTAGCCTTCTTAAGAGGTACAAATACGTCCTTCCCAAGCTGCCAAACCAGAAATACAACGTAAAACTGAAGATGGTGGCCGATGCCGCAAAACTCGACATCAGCCTGACATCGCACATGGGAAGGAGGACTGCGGGATCGCTATGGCTGAACTCGGGCATCCCCATGGAGGTGGTGTCGAAGTGCCTCGGTCACAGTTCCGTGTCTATGACGCAGAGGGCATATGCCAAGGTACTCGACAAGACCATCATAGAGGCATTTAAGAAGCTATAGGGACGTTTTGCGATACTGGACGGGTGTGATGCCCACATGTCGGTAGAAAGCCTTGTAGAAAGCCTGATTTGAGCGGAAACCGCACATCCTGGCAATGTCGCTGATGAGCATATCCTGCCTTCTTCGGTCACGGAGTATGGTCATCGCATAGTCGCATCGGTACTTGTTCACCCAGTCGCGGAAACAGGTGTGGAAATGGGTGGTCATGGTAGCTGAGATGGTTCTCGCATCCCTTCCTATGGCCTTACCCACTTCCGATGCCTTGAGTCCGATCTCAAGGTACCTCCGCTTGATGACAACTTCATCAAGGAGTTCGTCACGCACCTCTTCAAGCGTTTCTGGACTAAGGTAGAATCGGTAGACGGGGTCTTTCTCCCTCCTTCCGGCATCCTGGTACTTCGGGGTGTATCGTTTCGTTACCATATTATTGCTTGTTTTGCCTGTTTGTTGATTTCTCCAACCACTTCTGCTTCCTCATCATGGCATCGTAGATGCAGTTCTGCGCCTTCTCGATGATGAATTCAACACTCTCCGTGTCGCGAATGAAGAACGGGTTGAACCTGTACTTGACCATCCGTCTGAAGAACAACTGGTCGTTCATGTCCGACAGGTGTACGGCAATCTTCATTTTTGGTATAAGGAGATCCACCGGGAATCCCTTCACCTTCGCATCCCTCACATTGATGATGCCGTTCTCATCAAGGAACTTCATCAGTTCTTTAAGTTTCTCTTCGTTTTCGTTCATATTCCTTCGTTTTATCAGTTTTCAGTCACCAGAGTCCACACTCCATCTCAAACCAAGTTCAGGGCAATATGACCAGTGGTCGGTACATCTCCATTTCGTATCACCGCCCTGAACCGTCCATTTGTTGTCCTTCATCTGCTCACGGAAGGCATCCATGATGGCTTCGATAAGTCCTGATCTCAGGAAATCACCCCTGTAGTAGCTGATGGCGTTAAGGTAGCCCAAATCGCCAATAGGAGCCAGTTTGTTCAGGTCTTTCAGCCCGAAAAGACCGACTTTTCGTAAAAGTTCCATTCTGTAGTCCATGATTTTTCTTTTAATAACTGTTTTTATGTATTTTCTTTATCTTCTATACCATGTATTTTCATATGGCAGTCACGACATAGTACTATAACGTCTTTGCAAGTGTACTCCCACGCCAGACACCCTTTCTTGTATTGTTTGTGATGGACTTGCAGATCACTATCAGCACCGCACCTCTCACACCTCTTCCCCCTTACTTCAAAGATGAACCTCCTGAATGCGTACCATCTGTTGTCGTTTAACTGGTCAGCGTAAGCGGTATATACACGCTTTGGCTTCTTCCTTACTTTTCGGTTGACCTGAGATTCAAGAACCTTCTCCTTCGGGATTGAACCTGATTGTATCTGACTCTTTATCGTGTTCCTTACAAGGTTTTTCGCTTTCTTGCTCATTCGTGTCGTGCCTCTTTCCTTTGCAATCTGCCTTACGGCACGTTCAACAATGATGCTGTTAACGACATTACAAGCAGCCTCGAGCGTTTTTACCTCACTACCCTTCTTTGTAGTCCAATCTTTCTTTTTCCAGTAATCATAGACCTGCTGTGGCTCACAATAAAGCCCCTCTTCGGCAATACAGATCTCTATCAAAGACATCGTTGGTTCACCTATTATAGTATCTCCTTTGAACGTCATAATTCAACCATTCATTTTTTACCATCTAATAATATACCATACCAATAGCGGTTCTCCGTATAGGTGTTGGCAAGAACTTTATAACCGTGGTTCTTAGTCGTGAAAGTATAACCTTCAACGAACATACATCGTACATTCGGAAGGAACTGGCTGAGAAAACGTGTTGTCTTCCTGCACCAATTCAATTTTACTGCGAATTTCACGATTTCCTCCGCTGTTCTTGCACAATAACCCAGTTTCTTCGCTATCGTTTTGTAGGAAAGTCCGTATTCCTTGTACCTGAACACACCATCAGCATCTCTTCGGGCATAATACTCGCTGAGTTTTCTTGCCTTCTTGTAGTCCTCTCCGTTTTTCGGATCGGTGGCAGTCCGTAGTAATCGCTCGATGAAACGCTTGTGGCTGTTCAGGATAAGGAATAGCAGACTTCTGAGTGTCTTGTACATCATCTTGAATGTGTTGTAGTTGAGTTTGTCTACATCGACATTCCTGTGATGCGTTTTTGACGCGAGTCGCTTTATCACCAGGATATCTCCCTTTGAACCACACCACTCTACAAGCTGCATACTCTCCCAAATGGGAATGTACTTCTTGATCGTGGATGGCGATGTTCCTGATAATGCGGCTATCCTGTTCATTGATGCGCCCTTTATGGAAGATGTACGACCGATGCGTGATTTCAGCAACAGGAGCAACGAGACAGCCTTTTGTGCCGTCTTGTCACCCATAATGCCAACCAGTATCGTCCTTCTTATCTTCATAAAGTAAACACAAAAAAGAAACCCTATCAAGTAATCACGGTACTTAATAGGGATCTTCCTTATAAAGTCGGCTTTCGCCTTGTTTTCAATTCCTTTCTACAAGCCCGTGATACTTGTTTTCGTTGCAAATATAGGGTTAAATATAATACAAAACAAATCGGACTGGAAGGCGAAAAGTGGAGTATTGTGGAGTATGCTATCTATACATATAGTAATTAATCCGAAAAATCAAAAAAGTTCATATTTAACATTGTTTAAACAAATACCCGCCCTATTGCGATAAAGAAGGGTTATTTTAACCGAATTGACGGAAATACGACATCGTTTCTTCAGACAACGTCCTGATGGGACACATAATGTACTTCTGAGCCGTCATTTCAACGCTCTTGTGAGCCAGAATGCGGCTGATGGTATATATGTCGCACCCATGGAGATAAAGCAGTGAGGCGCACGTTCTGCGACCCAGGTGCGAACTGGCAAAAGTCCACTTGGGGGCGGTATTGTTCTTACCGCGCTTGTAAAGCGTTATTTCCTCATCAATGTCACACAGCTTGCAGATCCTGCGCAACGTGTCGTTGAAAGTATTGTCACACACCTTCTCCCGATATGCGAAAGGCCACGAAACGGTGTCGCCATATGCGAATTGCCCGGTCAGGATTCTTTCAGCCACAGGGCATAATGGCACCTGAGCCTTTATATGGGTCTTTTCCGAAACATAGCATACATACCCGTCACGGATATTTGAAACCGTCAGTTTCGTTATGTCACCATGACGCGCACCGATAAGACATGCCAAAACAAACTGCTGATGCACAACTGCCTCGGTAAGCGTATCCGGGATGTAGCCGATGACACGCGAAAGTTCATCATCGGTGAGGTATATCTGCTCCGAAACATCGTTTTTTACCGACAGGATCTTCTCCCATCCCTTCGACAGGTTGCACTCCTCCTGGTACATGTTGATGATTGATTTGAACTGTGCGGTATATGTGTGCGCGCTACTGGTTGCAACCTGAGAACACAACGAATCGACAAAATTGTACAGTGTCGGTTTCGTGATGTTGGCGAATTCGCACTCACATCCGTTGTTGGCATCACTGAAAATTGCCATGACACGTTTTGCAGTTTTCGGATACTTCTGCATAAACACTTCACTAAGTTGTATCATAATCGTAATTTATTAAATTTCAAAAAATCGTTGTTTCAAAAATACACCCGCCCTATCGCGAAAAAGGAGCTATCTCCAGGAAATACCCGCCCTATCGCGAAAAAGGGCTTCTGACGGCTTTTCTCCTTCATGGTGGGCAATTATACTATAGCGTACCTTTGACGCGCTCACAGGTCTTCTATTGCAGTCCTGATGAGATCGTTCAGGTACTGGTTCATGGATACTTCGCCACGTCTTTCGTTTACAACCTGATAGAGGTCGTCGGAAAGACGGAACATGAATTTGTGATAACCTTTGTCAGTCCATCGGCAACCACGGGCAATACCTTTGTCGCTTCTCTCCTTCCTGATTTTCTTCTCTTCCATAATGATGATATGTTTATATGGTTTATATTTTCTGCCCCATACTCTTCAGGGAGATGGCAACGAGATTGATAACTACTACCATGGGGATGAACCACCACGGCATAATACATGCACATACGAATATTGCCAGTAACGCACAAATAATGAGTCCTATCATAACTGTATAATGTTGTTTTAAGATGAATAATTAACTACCTATCCGGGAAGACACCAGGCGCGTAATATCACGCTCACTGACTTCATTTCCCGACATGTCGTACATGGTGACCGTGACACGGGAGATGATCTCCATACGGCTGATGGCACCACGGATGATGTCAAACAGTTCTTCGTGGTCAAGAATCATGATAACTGATTCGGTCGCACCTTGATTTGTAACTGTGTCCACTGAGTAGACAAAAACGAATTCATTCATAATAATGTATCTTTAAACTGATTAATAATTAGGTCTTAGATCGTATCGGTGGAGCTGAATACTATTTGCAGCCAGTCACCGCGCTTATATATATACCCATGGTATCCGCGCTTAGAGGCTTTTCCATGGTAGATATGTTAGAGTAACACTGATGTAGATAGTTAACGCACACTTTGTATAACGGTAACGAAAATGATAAATTATCCGTAGTAGCCGGAAAATTGAAAAATGATCGCAACAGGTTGTAAACGGTTGCAACCAGATACAAAGCTATTACAACCGGGTGCAAAGCTATTGAAACCGTCTGCAGATCCTTTGCAGCTTGCAAATGTTCCTTTGTCCTGGTATGTTCCTTTGTTCTCTCTCATATTGTTTTTTGTTGTTTGTATTACTTTCGTATTACTGTTGTATTGCTTTCGTATTTTCTTTTGTTGTGATCACCCCGGACGCGTCGCCCGGGATGATTTAAGGAGCGTTTTAACGCTTATTCTTTGCAATCTTTTATCTTTTCCTTTATCGTTTCCGTATCAGGTAGCAACACCAGAAAAACGGATAATAATATAAACAAGTGAAACATGATTAAAGCGTTTTTAGATTTTATATAATTCTATCTTTTCAATAAAACCAAAGTCAAAATACAAAAGCTTGTAACCTGAATAATCAAATATTACACCGTCGCAAAGAATTAAATTTTCTTCAAAGTCTTCTTTTGTAATTTCATTGCCTGTTTGGTCCTGATATGCACAGTTATTTTGCAGCCACATAATAGCATTTTTATATGATCCTATTTGCAAATAATTCTCCAATTCTTTAGACTCCCATAAATTATTATAGTTATCTAACTGTGATATGATTTTAATCATGATATAAAGCGTTTTAAATTGTTTGTATATGTGTATTATTATACCGGGCGTATAATTACACCCGGTTTAAATTTAGAGGCCTGAAAAGCGTTTTATTTGTCGTTTTCGCTTTCGTCGTCGTCTTCACTGTTGTAATAGTGATCGCTTAATTTTGCGCTACCTGTTGCGTATAGGGATGCAAACAAGCTTTCAATATTTACCCGGTTAAAAGTTTTCTTTGTTTCCATAACTAAAAATATTAATGTTGTTTATACTGTTGTTTGTTCTTTAGTTTAGCGCGCCAATAACTAAAATTAGCGCGCCAATGAAATAAAATACTATCATAATTTTACGCCGTTTTAACTACAAATTTTGTGTCCGGAGCTACAAAGGTACGTACGCCGTTAATTACTTTGTAGTCATTTGCTACAGGGTGATAGGATAAACCGATAACACATTTGCCGGGATCTAAAAAGCGCATATCGTAATTATTGCCGTTAATTACTTTATATCCTTTGTATGTTTCCGGCAATTTGTCACCAGCGAACACAACTGCAGCCCGGCCGCCGTTTTCAATGAATTCCTTTGCCGTTTTCCAGTTGTAACCGTCAAAGCTAAAAGTAAGATCGTAATTACTATATTTGCCAAGTAATTTAATACGGTTTGGTACCTTTGTATAATCGTAAAACTGAATATTTGGAAACAATTCCAGGATATTTTTACCTGTATCAGGATCGATAAATAATTTAGGTGAAAGATCCGAAGTACAGTTTAAACGTACGGCAAAAGGTAAACCTAAAGACTTTGCACGCATGTATGCTTTTGATATTTCACGGATCAAAATACGCATAAATAACGGCCTATTTTCGTAAAATAAACGCGTTTTCTTGATTCTTGATTGATTAATTTTTGATCCTTCTTTGCCTCTCGCTAATTCATCAATTTTGTTTTGTCCTGATCCTGACAAACAAAATTCGTGGCAATGTTTACCACCGGCGCAAACCTGATGACCGGACATGTTCCATGGAGCTAAATACAAACCGAAAGTCAAAGTACCCGCTTTTTCGCTCAAATCTAATTTGTGTGAAGTAGATACACCACCTAAATAGGAGATACCTATTTCTTTTTTGGCTCTGGTATAGCTCAAATTTGCATCTAAATTTTTATAATTCGTTTTCATATTGCAAAAGTTTTAAATTGTTTTTCGTACCTTTGCACCCTGAAGTACATTAGTACTGTATTTATTTATCTTTTTATTCCCGGCCGCCTGTGATAGGTAGCCGGGATATTTGATATATTTATTTTCTTTCGCCCTGTCTCCTTTGTGCGCTCTCTAAATCGGTACCACATGAAACATAATACCAATTTGTCCCAAAATGATCTACGCAAAGTATATAACAGTCCAAAAGATCCGAATAAGTGAAAAGTAAACCAAAATGTTCCTCTAAATATTCTACCTGTTCCGTTGAGCAATCAGTAATAAACCACTGATAAATATCATGTGAACTTTCGAAATAATGAACATCTTCGTTAATTTCGTCTTCGTCTTCGTAAACGTTTCCGTCTTCGTCTTCGTAATAGAACAAAGGAAAACGTGCATTTTCATACAAAGAAAGATCCTTTTCTACCAGGTTGTTGCAAAGTACATAACTATTGCCTAACCAGTTAACGGCAACGCCGTAATTTGTTGTAAAATTAAAAGTCTTCATAATTCTAAAATTTTAAATTGTTTGTACTTTATTTATTTATCTGTTGCAAAGATACAAAGAAATAATGATACCACCAAATAAATACAAGGAAAATTTAATCTAAATATCACTTTTTTCTTCTTTTTCTTGCATAATAGAAAATATAAACCTATATTTGCAAAGTCTACATTACAAAATAAGGTATTAAAGTATGATTCTAAGCAATGATCTGAAACAGTTATTACAAGCGTATAATCTAAACGCGAAAGATGTACTTTTGTGCTTTGCCGTCGCTGCTGGTATGCAAATTAATGATGCATATAGCATTTTATTTGCACGAACAAACACACCACAAAACGAGCTGCAAAGATTAAGTGAAGATTATTTAAAAAGGACTCCGGCTGCAAAGATCCTGATTAATCGTGTTAAAACTGGTAAGAAAAAGGAGATCATAAAAGGAGATGACAAGGAAAAGAAAAACGTAAATAGTAAGGAGAGAGACGAATTAAAAACGCGGCCGGGTATCATTGCGAAATTAATTGAAGAAGTTACAAACGTGGCCGGAAAAGATGCTATTTCAGGACTCCAAACGCTTGCAAAGTTGCAAGGTTTTGACAAACCGGATGAAATAAACGAAGAAGATAAACGGTTTTTTGTACTCCCTTATTTGTCAAATTGTAGATCGTGCAAGCTGATGCAAGTATATTGTGAACTGAAACACCAGGAACACACCGAAAACACCTAAATAAAGGAGTTTTATTGCATTTTATAGATATAAAATATAAATTTGTGTGTGTGGAGTGATCAGGTACACCCGGACACCCTGAAACACCCCCACAAAAACACACCCCCACCCCCTATTATGATATATAAACCCCAGTATCGTCCCCTCTCAAAATTTTTTCTTTTTTATTTTTCCAAAAATTTTTTCCCAAATTTTTTTGCTCAAAAATTTTCTCCTTTATATCTTTATTTGGTTTTATATATTTATGGTGGTTTATACCCCTTTTCCTACCTTCTTTTCCTTCCTTCTCCCCAGATTTTGTTCATTTTGTTATTTTGTTGTTTCAGTAATTTTTATTGATTGTGGTTATTTTAAATGTTAAATTTCGGTAGTTTTTTGTTAATTGTTTAGTAATTAACCTTTATATAGGATAGTTATTATGCTGTTAACATAATTTAGTGTATATATAATATTATAATATATTATAATTTATAAAATTATATAAATATATATATTATATAGTTAAAAATATATAAATAATATAGTGTGTATATAGTAGTAGATAAGTTAGTTTATGTTTAAAAATAAGTTTGGGTATTGAGGCTATGTTTTTTGCTGAAGTTGATTATTGATAGATAGGGATTATTTTGTGGTTTTGTGTTGTCTTAAATCGTCTTTTGAGGCTGTTTAGGTGGTGTTTTGAGGCTGTATAGAGGCTGTATTTGGTGTTGTTTTATGGATTTGGAAGTTTGGATTAAATTTTCTATCTTTGTGCGGTGTTTAATATTGAGTTCTATGAGTTACGTTATGGGTATCGACCCTGGTAAGGGAGGTGGCATTGCCGTATTGGATATGGGTTCGCATGATGTGATAGATGTCGTGCCTATGCCGTCCACCCTTACTGACATCAGTGATTTCGTATGTAAGTACCGTGATGCGGAGTGTGCGTACATTGAAGTAGTGCATTCGATGCCCCGTCAGGGTGTTGCCTCCACCTTCACTTTCGGTCAGTATTACGGTTACGTCCAGATGGCGGTGACATGTCATAATATCCGCTGTATCGATGTATTGCCGTCGAAGTGGCAACAGTCGTTGGGTGCGAAGTCTTTGAAAGGTGAGTCTTATGCCTCCCACAAGAGGCGTCTGAAGGGAATGGCTCAGAAACTGTTCCCCGGTGTGAGGGTGACGTTGGATGTTGCCGATGCGTTACTGATAGCCGAGTACGGTAAGAGGAGGGAACTGGGTATATGAAGAAGAAGAGTGATGTTAGCGTTGTTCCCGACCACCGTTGCGGTGAGTGTTCGCATGTGTCTCCCGTGTACCGTTTCCACACTTTGAACGTATATGGTCTTCCTACGTTGGGAACGTGTCCCTACTGGAAAGAGAGCCGTTGTGTGTTGTTGAGCCAGAAGCCCTGTAGTCATTTTAAGTTGAAGACATGATATGTGACATATGAGGAGGTTGAAGTTAGAAGAACTGTTCGTAGGCGCGTATGTCTGCACCTATCCGTCCGAAGTTGGTGTCGTACCGATGATGGTGAAGGGTATATACCCCGACTCGTCGGTCTTGTTGGATGACGGTGTGAAATATACGTTGGATGTCATCGCTGGTGTGAGGATCTGTGGTAACATCCTCCGTCACATGGGTTTCGTCAAGGCGCGTGGAGAAGATGTCTTCCTGATGATGGCGCGTGATGTCCGTCTGACGGTGTCGTTACGTCAGCGTCATGGTGATGTGTGTTGCCGGAGAGTGGCCGTTACTGGCCGTGTGACATGTTGGAACGAAGAGATCCGTTACGTCCATGAACTCCAGAGGTGGTGGATAGACCGTGTCCTGTTGAGTATCGGTATTCCGTTACCGTTAGTGTATAGTACCGATGTAGAACCCGAAAAAGAAGACCTGTGATGTGTTGCGATGAGTGTGTGAGATATGAGATGTTGAACTATTACGGTGGTCTCAAGACGTACCACTACTGTCTGTGTGATGGAGTGTACCATCCGTGTAGCGGTAAAGAGTGTACGCGTCCAGGGATGTTCCGTCATAAAGGAGAGTGATTATGAAATGTGAGAACCATGACTGCCCGTTGTGCCGTTGGGGCGAGTGTGACGGTGACCGCGAGTCTGCTGTTGAGTACGGGTGGTGTGACAAGACTGATGAACTAAATACTGAAGACATATGAGTGATATTGATGTAAGGGTGATGGAAGTCGGTGAGTGCCGTCCGTTCGGTAACTACCGCGTATGCCATGAGAAACGTGATGACGGCAAGTGGATCGTGTGTACGTCCGTTCATGGTGACTGGAAGGTGTCGTGGCGGGATGACAACCCGATGTACGGAGTGATGTTGTCGTATACGAAAGACAATTCACTTGAAGCGTACCTGAGTGCGCTTTTCACACTGATGATGCTGGCCACGTCGCACAACCATGATGCCTTGGCAATTATAAATGGAGACGGTTCTCCGTTTATGGATGGTTTCAGTAAGCTGTGGAATGACCAGATAGTGTATGAACTCTCCTTTGTGAAGCCCGTCAGCAGGAATGCTGATGATAGGATGTTGAAAGAGGCGGTGGATTTCGAGAACCTCCGTGATGACATTAACGGACTTACTGGTGAAGAAGATGGCTGACTATACGAAAGAACAGCTGGAAGAGGCGAAAGAGTACCTCAGGAGGAGGCTTGAAAACGAGTCTTCGATGAGGGATGACATCGGTGATGTGTTGTCGTTCTACATCATGTTACTTGTGATGTTACTCGTCAGCGGTGAATCCGAAGAGAGGATCAACGAGACCCTTGACGAACTCGTCATGATGATACTTGAAGACTGCGACACACTGGCCGTTGACGAACATACCGATGAGAGTGCGGCCATCCTTCTGTTCATCCATGGCGAGATCGGAGGGAAGACCCTTGATGACAGGATTCGTGAGCGTGTAGGTACGCTCTTTGACGAACTGAAGACGACCGTGATGATCGGTCTTCTTCTGAAGATGAGTGCCGATGCCATCGTATCTGCGTTCGTTGGCGGTATGAAAGACCCGTGGAACAACAGTATCATTGTTGAGTACCGTTCAAAGGTGGCTTCGGGTGAGATTCCTGCCGACCCTGACATAGATGCCGAGCCGAGGCACTACGGAAAGGGTGTCCCTGTGTCTTCGTATACGGCTCTTTCCGACATTGCGGTGTATGCCGTGTCTGCGGGATGGAGCGTGTACGACTATCTCTCCAACAGGGATTCCGTCGGCTATCATGTGTTCCGTGGTTCATCGTATCCGTGTGATGAGTGCGACAGCCATGTCGGTTACCATGACATCAGCGACACCGAGTCCCTTCCATTGTTCCACAACCACTGTAAATGTTATGTTGTATGGGTAAGATAGATATAGGTATAACGACGAACAACAAGTCCATGTCGAAAGTGAAGTACGATATGCTTCTCGATGAGATATGGGGCATCATGCAGGAGGGTTACAGCGGCAAAGATATCGAACTTGCCATCCGTATACGTTCCCAGTATGAGAGAATCGGCACGATAACGGACATCATCCGTTCTGCCGCAGAGAAGTCATCATTGTCGCGTTTCGGTGGCAAACTGTACTGTTTCACCGGGAAGATATACGAACAGGTGAACTTCCGTGACGTGAAGAACATTGTGTATGACATCATGAAGAAGATGGGATGTCCGAAGTGCGACTTCATGCGCAAGGACGGCATCGTCCGTGATGTAGTGGATGTGTTGGAGAAGAACCCCCTTGAGGTGCGCAACGAGACGGTTGTCTTCAACAACTGCGTCCTTGACACCGACACGATGGAGACACATCCGCACAGCAAGGACTATCCCCAGGTGACGATGCTGAACTACGACTACGATCCCGAGGCGAAGACCTTCATGTGGTATCAGTTCCTCAACGAGGTGTTACCCGACAAAGACCGTCAGAGGATACTCCAGATGTTCCTCGGTGCGGTGTTCGTAGACCGCTCCCTTGCCAAGATAGAGACGATGCTGATACTGAAGGGTTCGGGATCGAACGGCAAGTCGGTCATCTGCGACACCGTGATAGGTGTGTTGGGAAAGGAGAACGTCAGCAACTTCGGTCTCGGTGCGCTCATCACCGGAAGCGACAGGAAGATGAACGTGGCGACGATGAACGGAAAGCGTCTGAACTACTGTTCTGAGATACAGCTCAAGGAGTTCGGGAGCGGTTCCGACTCTTTGAAGGCCATCATCTCGGGTGAGCCTATCGAGGCGCGTTTTAACTGGGGTCAGAACTTCACTGCGAGGAACCTGCCCTTGCTGATGGCGAATGCCAACCAGTTGCCGTACATGAAGGACATCTCCCACGGCATGGCACGGAGGCTGTGTGTCATCTCAATGGATGTGGAGATACCGAAGGAGAAGCAGAACAAGAGCCTGTCTAACGATATGATAGATGAATACCCGGGCATCTTCAACTGGATCATGGAAGGTCGTTCCGAATTCGTGAAGAACGGCTACAGGCTGCCATTTAACCATGACCTTGAGGATGCCCTTGAGGATTACCAGAGCGAGTACAACTCCGCTTTGAAGTTCATGATGGACGAGGGGTTCAAGCGTCAGGTATCATCCGATGTGACGGATGTGGTGCCGAGATGGATGAGCCTCTCCTCCCTCTACCAGCGTTACTCGAGGTGGTGTACTGGCAACCATGTGGAGGATGTGCAGACAAAGAACGGGTTCAGCCGTTCCCTCTCCACTGCAGGATGGAGGAAGCGTACCACCAACTACGGTGTGGAGTTCGGTGTATATGGGAAGGTGTCGCTGAAAGACCTGCAGATGATGGGTGACAAGGCTCAGAAGATGCGTCAGGCGGTCATCACCGAGAAGATATTCCGTGCGGACGGGCGTGACTATGCGCAGGGCATGGTTGCACTCGGGAAGGCATGCGGTGTCGGCAGGAAGGTCATCGAGCGCATCATCTATCAGGGGAAACTGCAGAATGCCACCACCTATGCCGAAGGAAGACCTTTGTACGACATCGAGAAGACGCTTGCCGTACTCCGTGCAGAAGGGTTCTTCCTTGATACCCGTGAGAAGCACTTGCAGGCATGCTCCGAGGCAGAGCTGAAGTACATGCGCGGATTGTTCAACGTAGCCATGAAGTACCACGAACTGCCGTTCCGCAAGTACAAGATGACGAATGTACCCCGTCTTGACGGAACCATCCGTGTCGATGACACGATGACCATTGAGGAGGCGAGGGAGAAGGCTGCATCGGGTGACTTCAGCGGTGATGACAATTTCAACAGGAAGGAGTCCGATGACATGAGCTGGCTCACGGATGGTGTTGAAGAGGAACTTGGAAATGAAGATAACGACCAATAATTAACACATTATATTATATATTATGGAAGGACGCGAACTGAGCGTGGTGTTGAGGGAACTTGCCCGTAACCAGGGCAACCCTCTTTGCGATATGTGGTATGGCAGGTGGGAGGATGACACCGACCTTGACGGTCTTCTCGACATGTACATCAGGGGCCATGACTTCTGCATTGAGAACGACTACCCTACCCTTGACTTCATCCGAAACAACTTCGACCGGGATGAACTGAGGAAGCGTAACATCATCCTTGACTGCAAGGGAGAGGAGATAGGCGGCATGAACGGAACATGGATATTCCTAGGTGACTGCGACTGCTCCATCCGTTTCAAGGGACTGAAGGCCGCTGACATATACATACACCATCAGTCGGAGGTGAAGATAATCGCAGAGGACGGTTCGATACTTTTCATCACGCTCTGCGACCAATCGGATGTCGTTCTTCAGGCAGATGACTGGTCGAGGGTTCGCAAGTACGATAAAAGGAAAAAGGAGGGCTGATTACCCTCCTTATTTATTGGTTGTTGTTTTCCGTTGTTGAATTGTTTGCCGTGAACGTGTTTCTCATCGTCCGTAACTGATAGAGCCTGTCTGCCTGCTGCTCCTGCTTTGCCTCCTTCGTTAACCTATCCATCTCGTTGTTGGCAGCATACGGACAGTATTCCGTTGCCGACTGAACCGAAAGGATACCCGAGTTCTTCGCATTGACGAGGTCTGCGACAAGCGATGATGCATTCTCATGTACGAACGGCATGATGTATCCGAAGATGTCATCGTTGATCCTTGTGAACTCCGTGATGCTTTTCTGCTCTATGCCGTATCCCTCGCAGAAGAGTGACTGCATCTGGTCTATGGTTTCCTTGTAGTCCTTTGCCTCAAGTGTTGCCTTGTCAAGGGATGGTGCGTAGTAGAGCTTCATCGTTCCCGTAGGTGTATCACCCGACTTGAGTTCCGGCTGACGTACGATGTATGCACCCTGGAATATCTCGTTGAGTAGGTACTCGATGTACTTGGTGTAGTTCTCCGACAGTCCGTTTGGTTGCAGTAGCGACACGTCATCGTCCTTGCCCATCGTGAATGCACGGACACGTCCGAGGGGGTCACCCTGGATGTCGATGTCATCACCCTTCATGACATACGAAGGAAGTGCCGCACCCGCATTGTTCTTGGCAAAATATGACAATGCCACCTCATAGTCGTCAATGAGAGGCTGGACGAGATTCCAGCAGGGACCGTTGTCCTTGTCCCTCATATATACTATCGGTATACGGCTGAATCCGTGTTCTCTCCTGAAGACGAGTTCAAAGGCATCAAGTCCGATGTAGTCCTTCGCCTTGTTCACTGCACCCTTCAGCCCCTTCACGCTCTGGCGGTATCGTGACAGGTACTTGTCGTCCCATACCTCCACATACACCGTGTTCTCCTTTCCGTCCTCATCGTATGAGCAGAACTTCCGTCCGAAGGTGTTCATCTTCCCTGTTATCGGGTCGTAATGCGGGAACAGCGTGTCTCCGTTGAGGAAGGAGAGTACCCTCGCTCCCATCTTGCCGTTGTCGAGGTAGTACACAACAGCACCATCAGCCGTTATCTTCACCGACCTTGCGAGTTCATAGAACACCGCCTCCATGTTCTTTCTCAGCCACCCTGTCTGGAATGCCTTGTACATGGTGTCCTTCGTGCTGTCGGTTTTTTTGTCGGTGATCTCGAAGTGGATGTCGTTGCCCGTGAGGTGTACAAGCTGCTGGCAAGTGATCAGGCTCTGCAGTGTCGAACCGATACGGAACGTCTCCTCCCTATGGAACTTGATTTCCTCCTTTCCGTCCACCATGTCCGTGGAGTAGTTGTAGAACTCGGGGAAGTAGAAGTCGGACATCACCCGGTGGGAGAACGGATAGAACTCCTCAAGGTAGTCCGTCTGCGTCATCTGCTGACCCTTCATCCTTCGCTCTGCGTATTGCATCGTGTCAACGAACATTGGCTCGTTGTAGTTCTTTGCTTCCGTTCCACCGTTTGTCAACCTGTAGAACGGCTTCTTAGTCAATATTTCCTTAACTGTCATCGTTTTGTTGGAGTTGAGGAGTCAGAGTAGGGAGTTTTTCTACCATCTCCTGCCTCCGAAGTTATACATATTTCCATAAATTCTCTTGTGCCTGTCGGACATACCCGCTATCAAGCCCATATTGTGTGGTTTGTGCCGGGTCTTCTTGATGTTGAAGATCTCACGGATGGCCGCACCCTCTATGAAGTCGGGTGAGCGGTGTATGATCTTCTTCATGTGCTTCACCTTGTCGATAACCCTTGTCGGGTCATCCTCACGGAAGCGTATCACTTTCCTTTCCTCGTTGAGGATTTCCTGAAGCGTCTTGTTCTTGTAGTTACGACCGCTGAACCTCCTTGTGAGGAGTTCGGATTCTATGGAGTACGTTCCGTCCTTGATGTGGTCTGCGAAGTACTGGAACGACTGCGCCTTCAGGTTGTAGAACATTCCCTTGAACTTATCATCCACCGTTTCCTTCGCATTGAAGGCTACGGCTTTCGGGAAGTATCCCTTGAATACCTGTCCGACACCGATGAGGTCATATGCGAAGTTGTCCTCACGAACCCTCCATCTCTCAAGCAGTGCCTTCGTGAACTCAACGGTGGCCTTCGCATTCTTGGAGCAGACGGCAATGTCGAGGATGTGGTTGCCCTCCCATAGCCAGAACACACACTGGTCACCTCCGTCGAATGCGGCATCACAAGATATCCTCCGTATGCCGTCACCAGTCTGTATCGAATTGGCGAAGAAACGCTCCATGTGTTCTATTTTGATGATGTCCGTTCCCGCAGCCTTGTATTTCCAGTTGCCGTCAAGGAACCTTGCGCGGGTCTCATCATCCTGACCGATAAGGTTTGCGAGGTATGCGGGGTCGGAAGACATCAGTGCGATGTTGTCAGCGAGCTTGGCAGGAACGAACGTGACCGACTTGATGAGAAGGTCTTCAGGTCGTCCGTACCTCTCGAACTCGGGTTTCCAGTATGCCATCAGCGTGTCCTTGCACTTTCCGAACACCTCTTCACGCGTATCTCCCCACACGATCTGCGTAACATCATCACCGTCCATGAAGCAGTACCGCACCTTCCCTGCCCTTTCGGGTATCGGCAGACCCGTTTCCTGGTCTATCCACCATTCGATGAACCTCGCCACCCAGGAATCCGGGTCGGGGTTACAAGTACCGATGATGCGGTTGCGTATGTTGTATGCGTTACGGTTGGACATCGTAAGCACCTTGAACTTCTTGTATGACATCTGCGTGACCTCGTCGATTCCGATGTAAGGATACTGCTTACCCTGATATCGGTCATGGAACGCGCCTTCCTCCATGGCATGGTAGGAGAATGTCAGCCATCCCCCGTTGTTGAAGTTCCACGTCATGTCGTTCTTGGCACGGTTGTATGTACCGAACTCGTCATAAAGTTCCTGTGATGTATCGATGATGTCGGAGAGGTCATCCAAGTCCTTACGGAATATGATTGCACGGAAATTCGGGTTGACGATGTCGTACAGGGCTTGCATGAGTAGCATGTACGTCTTGCCTCCACCTCTGGCTCCACCACCTATCATGATGTCTGCAGTCGAGGACAGCATATCCTTCTGGCCGCCCTCCTGATAGACGATGCATCTCCTGTCTTCCCGTAGCTTGTATATCTCCTCTTCGTGTACGATATGCAGACAGTCCATCAGTTCCCCGAACTTCTCTTTGAGAGCGGGAAGAATGGATTCCTGAATGTCCATCACTGGTGCGAATTTCTGCAAAATCATATCCCGAAAGCTATCTTTGGGGGCAAAGATAGAAAAAAAATGCATTATTTTTAAGAAAATGTGCAGAAAATTTAATCTAAAATTTGCGTATATTGAAAATTTTGCTATTTTTGGCGCAAAAATAAGCACATAATATGTTCATGTTTAGATAGGATATAGTTTTACTGATTGATTTTAGGATAACTGGAACAACAATGTAATAGACATTTTGCAGCAGGGTTTCCATTCGTGAGAACCGAGGCCCTTTCTTTGAAACACTTTTAAATTAGGATAACATATGGAAATCGAAAAAATCGTTTCTACCGTGCAGTCGAAAGTGGGAAACACCGACTTTTCAGCACAGACCATCAAGAAGTACGTTGAGTTGAACCCCGTTGCCGATGGACAAGAGCCTGACGAGGCATACTTTACAAAGGCAGTGTCATTCTTCCAAGGGATGCAGGGTCAGTACAACCACGACTTCTCGACCAAGTTCGCGGAGGCAAAGAAAAACCTGCTTACCGAGGACACGTTCAAGGACATGTCTGCAGAGCAGATTGCAGAGATCAAGACGTTGTTGGAGGGATTGAAACCCAACCCCGCTCCGCAACCGCAGGAAAGTGAGGAGGTCAAGGCTCTCAAGGAGCAGTTGAAACAACTCACCGACCGACTTGATTCAAGCGACAAGGCAAAGCAACATGCCGAGGTTCTCCAGAAGGTGAAAGCCGAGATGAAGAAGCAGAAGGCAAATGACGACTACGTCCTTGAAAAGACTCTTTCCAATGCTCAGTTCGATGAGACGAAGTCCATTGAGGAGCTGACGAACGAGTTTCTGGCGAAGTACGATGCCGAGTATACCGCATGTCGCGGAACAGGCGCACCACCGAGGAACAGTACTCCCGGTAACAGCGGTCAGGGGAACACATGGCTTGACCAGCAGTTCGAGAAGAAGAAAGCCAAGGAAGGTTGGGGTAAGAAAGGTTGAGTACAGACCCGCTTAGTGAGTTTTATTTAGTTTTCAGGATTAACAAAAAGCACGAAGAAAATGAAACAGGATTTTCAGATCGGTAATTCGTTCGATTCGCAGACCGTAAGTCTTGGTCATGCCAAGAAGGTATGGCGTCGCATTGATGAGCAGCTCCCTGGCGGCTACCATGTGACGAACATGAGCGACTTCGCTTCTGACGGATTGATTCAGGCTGGTATGGCTGTCGTTAAGGACACAACCAGCGGTGCTGATGCCCGCGACGTAAAGGTGCTGACATGGGCGCAGATCAAGACTGCGGTCACAGGTCAGTCTCCCGCAGGTATCGACTCTCTCAGCATCATCGGCTTCACACAGGAGGATGTTCCCGTGATTCAGCATGGTTCGGGCGGCTCTGCCACCTACAACTACGGCACTTGCAACATCATCGTGAAGGGCGAGATCTACGGCTATATGCTCGGTGCTACCGTAACCGATGCCGCCACCATCTCAGCAGCCATTAAGGGCATGACACAGAAGAACGGCCTTGCAATCCGCGTGATTGACTAAGCCAAGTAATTAACCATTAAAAGATTAGAAGATTATGAGAACTATTCCCGTAACATTGCGTGACATCATGTCACTTGGTCTTGGTGGTGCAACTTGGCAGCAGTTCGTTGACAAGTACGAGGAGAAGTACGATGCAGTCAGCATTGACGGTTTCGATTTCGACCCCATCACCATCGGATATACATTTGCGCAGCTTGTAAGCAAGACTGCCGCAACAGTCCTTCCAACCTACGTTGACCCCGAGTCAGAGGGCTTCGAGATGCCGCTCGGAACAGCCGAGGGTATCACTGGCAACATCCCGACACAGAAGTTGTTCTACTCTGTGAACCGTGTTGTTGTCCGCGAACAGATGCAGCTTGCACAGCGTTTCGGTGCCTTGGCATTGAACGATGACATGCGCGACATCATGTTCAAGTTGCTCGATGAGGGTACTGACGGTCTGATTCAGGCATTCTACAATGCACTGAACCATCAGCGTCATCAGGTGGTTTCAACAGGTCAGTTCCAGATCACCGCAACCAACAACCCGAGAGGTATCAAGGGTGTGACCATCGGTTTCGGTGTTCCGTCTGCAAACATCGACGCTCTGACCTCTACCGCCCGTTGGTGGACTAACGTAAGCCACACCACAAGCAATCAGGGTTCTGCATCAGACCCAATCAAGTACATGCAGGACAGAGTGAAGTACATCCGTCGCACGGGTCACTACTATGGTCCTCTCCGTCTTGAGTTGAGTCAGGACTTGTGGGATGACCTGCTCACCCACACCGCAGTATTGCAGAAGATCGGCTACAACCTCGTTCCGACCGCTGCAAGTGCAGCTATCGCACAGAGCGTTGGTGAGAACGCAGGTGACGACCAGAAGAAGGAAATCATCCGCAAGCTCATCAAGGTTGACGAGATCGTGACTCGCGACACCTATGCTTACGTTTCTGCTCCCGACACCACGGGTTCAAACGCTCCCGACCTCGTTACCACTCAGGTGGAGAACTTCAAGAAGGAGAACATTGCGTTCATCCCGACAGGAAAGATCGGTGGCATCCAGGGTGTTCAGCCTCTCTCAATGGGCTACGATGCAAGCGACATCGCCTATGCAATGGGTAATCGTCTGCTGATTGAGCAGGAGGGTATTCCTCGCACTCATAGCATCAACGTGAACGGTGAGATGGCACAGCTTTGTGTTCCTTCTGCCGTACGTCAGATGTTCATCTCAACAGTAACCGTTTAAACCTGTACGTTATGACTTACGACTCGACCGTTACATTAGGGGATTTCCTCAAGAGTATCAACACTTCATTGATTACCGATGAGGCAGTCTCATATGTCTGCATGAAGCGCATGATAGATTCCGATCTGCCATGTGCCGACATCAGTGAACGTGACCGCGACTTGGCTGAAGGTACGATGTACTACTGGTTGTCAAACCTTCCCGTGGGAGGTTCTACTGAAAAGGTCAGCGATGGCGGTTGGAGTCATTCTGAAGGTGGATGGACGGTATCCAAGACGAACATCGATGCATGGTTGAAAAAATACCGTGACCTGTTCGCCAAGTGGGACGAGAAGCCGATGGGCAGTACCATAAGAATCATCAATTTCTGAAATGGGCAGATTAGGCAAAAACCACATACGATTCCCTCACCGCTGCGAGATCTACTCCATAGGTGAAGTCACTCCCTTCAGCGAGGGAGAGAAAGTAACCTTGTGGAAGGGTCGTTGCAGGAAAGAGAGCAACACAAGTGTGCGTACGTTCTACGGGCAAGACCATGTGTTCAAGTCCGACTACCGTGTGCAGCTTGGCTCTCTTGTCGGTGGGAAGCTGGATGGTGACGTTGACTTCGCCCATGACGGAAAGGAAGGTGATGAATGCGGTGCTGTGGTCAAAGGCATCAAGTCCGGGATGTTCATCGATGTTACCGACTTGAGCGGTACAACGGTAGGAATGAGGGTTAGCGACAGCTACGCAGGAGATTTGGGAACAACGGTTTATTGTGACAATCCAAAGAACTGACGGATATGGCAGATACACACTACGAACAGATTCTCAGGATGTTGTACGACAAGGTCTCTGGTCTTACGGACAAGGTGTTCACGAACACCCGCCCTCTCGCATATGAGCAGATGGATGACTTCATTGTCGTCAGGCTTGTCAGCGAAGACCCGTATGCCGACACGCACAATATGGGATATGTCCAGTACCACATCTATGTCCGTGACCGACAGGGAGGGATTGAAAACGTCCCGAAGATGGGCGAGTTGGTGGAAGGTGTCAAGTCACTCCATCCGTTCAACAATGCCTATGCATCCTGCAACTCCAAGCCTACCCAACTTCAGAGTAAGTCTGACGGAATGGGATTCCACGTTACGGTTATTCAATTTCGTTTAGTTATCAAACTTTAAAAAACAATACGGAAATGGCAAATATTGTTTCTACAACCAAAGATACGCTTCGTACCATCTTTGATAAGGTCAACCGCGTATACTATTTCGCTGACAACAAGACCACTGGTGGTGCAGTCAAGGCTCTTGGCGCACTCACTGGCGGTATTGAGTTCCCCGTTCTTGAGGACGGTGTTACCTTTGACACTGGCGAGCCTGATACATCAGAGGTAAAGCTGACTGACGGAACGACTTGGACATCCAAGGTTTCTCAGGGTGAGAGCGACATCTCATTCCAGGTTTCTTCAGTTCATGCCACCATCAATGAGATCCTTATGGAGAAGAAGACCGATGCTGCTATCAGCTCTGCAGTCCAGATCGGTGACTTTGACTATACTGGTCAGGGTTATGCTCTTGCACCGAAGAAGATTTCAGGCGCACTCGTCATGGTTTCTTCCGACAGCCTCACTGGTGTATATCTTCCCGATGTTGAGATGTTCGCATCATTCAACGGTGAAGGTGGCGATGACTCCACTGGCTACTACAACGTGAGCGTTACCCCGCTGACCGATGCCAATGGTGCAGCATTCTACATCCTGAACGGAACGGCACACTCTGCTTAACCTGATGTATTCCATGATAGATAGGGGGTGGGTGTATGCCCTACCCCCTTTATTGTTTTACATATGAAGAAAAAAGGAAAAGTCCTCAACGAGGCAACTAACGAAGACCAGCGGATGTTGAAGTCCGTCACGAAGAACTATGCGGATGTCGTGGAGGTCAGGGGAAGGAAGTTCAAGGTCAAGTGGATGCACCCGGCAACGGCAGACATGATCACATGCCTAATGCTGAAGAAAGGGAACGATAGCAAGATTCTCTCCCAAGGTGCTGCACTGATTGTGCTGAACGGTTTTTGGAAGAGTCACCTCTTCTATTGGCTACTGTGGAGATGGTTCTACTACATCAAGCAGTACAACAGCGAGGAACTTACTCCCTTGTTCGAGATGGCTCAAAAAAAAACTCAACAGCATCAGGTAACGGCTTACTTGAACGCTACAATATTGTTGACCGCGTTAAACGACGCAAAGAAAACGATGACGAAGGAGGAAGCCGAGCGTACCCTTCGCGCACTCAGTACGGCCAACGCTGGGAAATCGCCCAGAAGCACGGAATCGACACCGGGCCGCTCAAGTTCCTCGGAATCCCCATCAGCGGGATGATGTACTACATGAACTGGGTGCTTACGAATGCGCAGATTGAACTGCTCACTGCAGATGTCAGCGTCATTGATTACGGAAGGACTAAGAAGAACAGGAAGAAGTACGATTTTGATGACACCGATGCGGATGAGAATCAGGTCAAGAAGGCTGGTCAGGACTGGATAGAGAGATACGGAACGGAAGAAGGTGCAGGCACGAACCTTACGTTGAATGACATCTTCCGTGGCGGTAATATAAATGCCGATGTTGGTGTTAAACTTGGTTAGAGATATGAATGATACGAACACTTTATTGATAAGGAAGGGTGATGACGGTGAGGTTGTCAACACCTATACCGAATGGGGCATCGTGTGCGCCAAGGTGCCGTTCAGGGCAGGTGGCACTACGAAGAAACTTGCCACGCGTGATTGGCCTGATGAGAACGGAACGGACACGTTCATACCGACTCGGTTGTGTATGGAATCATATGATGCTGAGTTCGAGTTCGCATACAAAGGTGAGGAACTTGCTATAAACATCATGAATCTCAGTATGGCACTCACGCAGATAGATGCCTTCAAGAAATGGCTCACTGGAAATGACGGTCAGTCGGATGAAGGCACTGGTGCAGACCTTACTATCTACTCCCCGTTCAGCACGATTGGTCGCAAAGGATGTTACCTTGTAAGCATCAGCGATGAAGAGCCTTGCGTGATTGCGAAAGGCAGGGGTACTGACATTTACAATGAGAATGTCGTGACCTTCAAGGCAACATTCAAGGTCACCGACCCGGTCACCAACGTAACGCTTACTGAGTGATGGCTGACAACGCAAAGGTTCTTGACAACGGATTTGCAAAGGGTCTTGAGATGATTCAGGATCACCTTGTAAACTCGCTCATCCAGTCGGTGAAACAGCTCCTTGATGAACTTCCGAGGAAGAAGGGATATTTCGGTTTTACCGGGCAGACGCAGACATCATACATGGGAGGTGTCTATGTCAATGGGAGCCTGCGCTACATTATAGGTCAGCAAGTATGGACTATAAGGCCGAGAAGGGGAAAGATACCTAAGGGCAAGACTGCGTTTTTGAAGAACCCTTATGAAGGAGAGGAACGTGCAGTACATGGCGAGGTTGACATCAGCAACCCGAGCGGTCGGCAGACATCCCTCAATTTCCTTCAAGGCTATAGGGCGCAGGCAAAAGGTCTTACGGTTGTCATCACTACGGGTACTGAGTATTCCGAATTCCTTGAAACCATCAAGGGGATGGATGTACTTACAAGGACGTTCACCGATGCTCCTAAAGTCCTGAACTCAAACTGGAAACCTATACCATGATTTCTTTGGGGGAAGAAAAGAAAAATCCCCCGACATTAATAAAGACTCTCACATACATTATTAATATAGCAACCGTACAGCCGCCTGCCGGGGGATGATGCCCTGTCTTGCGGAAGTACGGTTTCGTATGTATGCGAGAATCGGGTGCAAAGATAATAAATTATAATCAAAGCGTATGAAAGTTTACGAATTTTTATCTTTACACAAGGAATTTTTGAAAATGCTGCACAGTTTCGGCATCAGTTTTGACGATTGCAAGTGGGTGGAACTTTACCACGAATACAAGAAAATGAAGGATATGGATCACAAGATGGTCTATATCGTTGCTTTTCTTTCGGAAAAGTATGAGATATGTGAAAGAAAAGTGTATAAAATCATCAAGTCTATGGAACGTGACTGCATGATTGATGCAGTGGGATAAGCCGTAAATGTTTGGATTTTGTTTGTGTGGGAACTATCTTTGCCAGTGTCAAAGCGCGATGACACAGTAAACCCTATTATTAACATCACAAACACAAATTTTATGGCAGAGATTTATTCAATCCCCGAATCATCCGCAAGCACTCCGCAGTTCACCATCCCTATCGGTGGAATGGGTGGAGGCGGTTTGTTCGGGAACGGCAACAACACCATCGGTGAACTTATCGGCCTTGCTATCGTTGCATCCATCTTCGGATGGGGTGGTAACGGGTTCGGCGGCTTCGGTGGCGGCAACGCAGGAGGCGCAGGTTTCCTCAGTAACCAAATCAGTAACGACTCGGGTCGTGAGCTTATCATGAACGCTATCAACTCACAGGGTGAGGCACAGCGTACAGCCGTTCAGACCCTCAGTTCGATGCTCGGTCAGGACTTCTCACTCGTCAACACGCAGATTCAGGGCATTCAGAACGCACTGAACACAATCGGTGCCAACCAGGGCTTGAACGCATTGCAGGTCATCAACGCAATCCAGAGCGGAGATGCCAACCTCGCGGCTCAGTTCCAAAGCTGCTGCTGCCAGAACCAGTTGGCATTGAGCCAGGGTTTCTCGGGTGTTCAGCAGAGTCTTGCATCCAAGGCTGCAGCAGACCAGCTGGCAACATGTCAGCAGACATATGCCCTCACCGATGCGATGAACCGCAACTACGTTGCTCTTGACAACAAGATTGACGCACTCGAGTCAGACCGCAAGAACCGTGAGATTACGGCTCTTACCGCACAGGTGCAGAAGCTGGAGTCCGAGAAGTATTCCGCAAGCCTTGTTCAGCAGGCAGTATCTCCCGTATTGGCTCAGTTGGCAGGTATCCAGAACGAGGTTGAGTCCATCAAGAGATGCCAGCCGCCCACCGTCACACTTCCGAACAACCAGTACACGGCTGTTCCTACGCTCTATGCGAACATCGGTGCTGACTTTGTTGCATCGTATTGGGCTAACCGACTCAGTGCAGCCACAACGCCCGCAACTGATGCAGCCGCAGGAGGTGGCGCAGCATAGTAATCAGAGAGTATCACTAATTAAAAAGTTAAAACTATGGATTTCAATGCTTTGGGCGAAAGCAGCCCGATTTATGTCATTCGCAAGAAACCGTTTGAGTTCCTTACGGGAACGCTGAAATCGAAGGTTCAGAAACAGCCTTCCAATCCCTACATGCCACAGCCTACACCCCAACCGATAGACATCGTTGTGAATGTAGGTGGTAGTGACGAGACCGTTCCGAACGTACCTGTAGGAATGGAGGTGGTCGAGTACAAGGGTTCATACTATAGCACGACATCCGAAGGTGCGCAGCAAGCCATCTCGGGACTGATGCAGATAGGACGTGACGGACTTGACAACCAACAGTATTTCCGTTCGCTCATAGAAGAGGGTGAGAAAGCCATTGAAGGCATCAATCCTCAGTATGCAGAGGGTAAGCGTCAGGCGCGTGTAGTCAAGGAACTACAGGAACGTGCGGATGCGCAGGACAGGAAACTCGATGAGATACTGTCCTTCATGCGTGAGCTGTCGGGTTCGCCCAAAGACAAGAATCCCTAAACACTACGACTATGATTATTATCAAGGACGAAGGCAAGGAGCAGATGCGCTCCAATATGCGTGAGGAGATGCGTCACGGATTCCGTGGAGGCGCACGAATGAGAGATGAGGAATCGTACAAGGAAGGGTACAAAAACGGATGGGAGGATGCAGAAGATGAGCATTACCGTCGCACCCGTGACTCCCGTGGAAGGTACATGTAATTAACCGAAGGGCGGATAGAAGGACGACTTTTTATCTGCCCTTTCTAAAAAGGAAGGAATATGAAATACATAATGACAGAGGAAGAGGCGATATACATGCAGACCTATCAAGGTCATTTCTCGAGGAAACTGGCTGCATGGGCTATCTCAAACATGGAGATGAAAGACCCTGCAACGGGTACGATGAAACGTGTGTCTATACGTTCGGCAGATGACGTATCGGAGATACTGAGGGCTAACGGAGTCAAGATACCAGAGGAGAGTAGGTATGACAGTTGGTACGTTTTTATGATGTCGGTGGCTGATTACCCGAAGACACTCACAACTGACGAGATGCGTTCAAGCTACGTTGAGGAAACGATATGCGACCCCGATGGAAACAGCGGAGATGTGCTTGCGTGTTTCGCAGCAAAGATGTGTAACGCAGGCATCCCTATCCATTGGGAAATGCTCATCTGATAGCCTATGCAGACCGATTACTTGGACGTTGCAGGCAAATGGGGCATTGTCCTGTGCCACGACCTCAGAAGGCTCGATGAGTATGAGATGAGGCAGATGATGATGGCATTCGGCATGCACGGTGAGAGGATTGACAGGGCGATAGACGTTCTGCTATTCCATGAGAACACGGGTATGTGCATCAGCCGCCCAGGAATCCGCATGAGCCTTGTCTTCATAGGTGATGCAGATTCTCCCGAGCAGTGGTGGGACACTCTCGCCCATGAAGTCCTCGACCATGTGAAGGTCGATATTGCAAGTTACTACTATGTTCCGTGGAGGAGCGAGGACTCGGCATGGCTTACGGGCTATCTTATGCGTAAGTTGGTAAGGCTGTACGGAGAGCCTTGCAGTGAAGGATAGGGACTGGCAACAATGTCAGTCCTTATTTTTTTGATTAAATTTTCAATATTTTCTTGCAGAAAATTTAGTTATGTGGATTTTTTTATTATTTTTGGCGCAAAAATAATAAACATTGCACATCTTTGCCGAAAAACGGGAGATTGCACAAATCAGGATAACATATGGCAGATCTCGGTACACTATGGTTTGACACCCGACTCAAAGACTCGGCAACCAAAGACGCGGACAGGATTCGTAAGGAACTCAGCCACAAGTTGAGTGACATCCCTATTAACATCAAACTTGAACACAGTAACATTGATGCGATGCGTCAGCGCATTGCTGAATCGTTGTCAAAGAAAGACTTCAAGATAAGGGTCAACATAGACCCGTCAAGTCTTGCCGGGCTTCAGAAGATGGGAGGTCTCACGGAGGCGCAGGCAAGGGCGGCAAAAGCATCTGCGGAGGCGGCTCTTGCAGAGGCCAAGCTTGCCACCGAACGTCAGCGCACCATTGCTACGACAGCAAATGCCCAAAAGGCTGAACTCCTTCTTGAGCAGGCTCGTATGCGTGTAGCCAAGTCTATGAGCGAGGAACAGAGGAGTTTCGTAGCCATGAGGGCAAGCCTTAACGGAGGTATCAGTGCCGTGTCTTCCATGACCGAGGCGATGGTCGGATTGTTCACCATCCACGCAGGTCGTCAGTTCCTGCAGAACATCATAGACATCGGTGGACAGTTGGAGAAACAGCGTATCTCCATGGGTGCGATCCTCGGTGACACAGCCCGTGCCAACACCCTGTTCAACCAGATAAAGGGTCTTGCCATCAAGTCTCCGTTCGGTGTAGTTGAACTTGACCAGTACTCCAAGCAGTTGGCCGCATATGGTGTTGAGCAGAGTCAGCTCTATGACATGACAAGAAGACTTGCCGACATCTCTGCAGGTGCAGGCCAGGACATCGGTCGTCTTGCATTGGCACTGGGTCATGTGAAGAGTGCGACATACCTTACTGGTATCACTCTCCGCCAGTTCTCCATGAACAACATCCCGATGCTGAAGATGCTTGCCGAATATTACTCCGAGGTGGAGAAACGTGCAGTGTCAACGGCAGAGGTGCAGAAGCGTATCTCTCAGCGTCAGGTATCATATGAGGATGTAGAGGCGCAGATCAAGCGAATGACCGATGAAGGCGGTATGTTCTACAACATGCAGGAGAAGATTTCCGAGTCGGTTGCAGCTAAATGGAAGAACCTGCGTGACTCCATGGACATCATGTATGGTGACATGGCAGAGGGGAAACTTGGTCAGGTACTGAAGGATACTGCAACTGCACTGATGGCGATGACCACGCACTGGCAGGAGATGATTGCCGTAGTCGGTGTTGGTGCAACCGTATGGGGAACATGGAGGATGGCTATTGCCGCAAACAATGTACTCCTTGGAAGGAACACCGTTGCCACGTTGCAGAACATCAATGCGAACCGGCAGGCGCAGATGTTGATGATGCGCTATGCAGCAACATACCGAAGTTTAACTGCTGAAGAAACGGCAGCAGCAATAGGTGCAAGGAACCTGACCCGTCTTCAGTTGCTTGGTGTAACGCATATAAACAAACTCTCTGCTGCAAGAAGAAGTCTTATCGCATCCACAAGGGCGCAGTCTATTGAAGAGATGAGGATGGCTTTGAATAATCATAAGATTATTGCCGAAGACCTCACAAAGGCGGTTGCTTTAGGGCAGGTGTCTAAAGCCCGTGCGAGATGTGCAATTATGACATCAGCCCTTACTGAGGCAGAGAAGAAGAATGCCGTTACTGCAATAAATAGCATCAGGACTTATGGAAGATTTACTGGAGTTGTCAATGGACTCGCACTTGGGTTTGGCAAACTTGCCGTTGCATTGAAGAGCCTTTTGTTCAGTCCTCAGTTGTGGATATTTGCCCTCATCGCAGGTCTTACCGAGTTGTGGATGAAGAACAAGATGGAAACCGACAAGGCAATTGAACTGAACGATGAGTTGTTCAACCGTGCCGAAGAGGGCATCAAGAACATCCGCAATATGATGGAGGAGACCAACATGACCTTCAACGTCAACGGAAAGAACAATATAGAGAATTTCGGTAAAACCCCAGGAACATTTGGATTCCCGAGTGCGGATTCACTTTCCAGTGACGATATGCGTAAGAGCATGGAAACATGGGAACAGTTCATCAAGGAGTATGCAGCCACTCCGAACATCATGCTCAATGCGGCATATGCCACCGACCAGACCGGGAAAGCCGTACACTCCCTTGCAGAACAATACAAGATATTGGGCGAAAACGCAATCATTGTTGCTCAGAGCTACGAATACCTACCCAATGTAGCACAGGCACTTTCCGATGCCATTCAGCAGGCGAAAAACGGATGGTTTGATGATGACCTCATGACTGACATCAAGGACTATAATGACGCGCTGAAAGAGCAAACGCACACCATTGCGCTGTACTACAAGCAATACCAAAAGGCATCGGTCAAGGCACTTGATGCAGCAAGGAGTGATGCTGCTTTTGCCAAGGCACTCAAGGATTCCAAGATTGCCCTTGAGGATGTGAATGGGCAGATGCAGTTCCTTGCCACCCATCAGGATGAGTACACGGATGCCGTAGAAAAGTTCAAGTCTATATTCCAATCGTTCTCCAACATCGGTATGGAATGGCTGTTTGACAACAGCAAGGTTACAAATGCCACCGATGAACTTGAGGCTGAGTTCAAGCAGGTTGCCCAAAACATGAAGACCGAACTGGAATCAACATATGGTGACTTCGATAAGTTGAGCGATGCTGCAAAAAAATCCCTTGGTCAAGCCATCGCTATGGCTCTTGCAGACATGGTCACGAAGTCGGGTGCATCGGTTGATGAGGTAAAGGATAAGATTATGGAACTCGGCAAAGTCGAGTTCGGAATACCTATTGATGTCAAGACTGCAGAGGCGGCTGCAAAGATCAGTGCGCTGAAGGAGCAGTTGAATAAGCTTGTTGATGGTGAATGGATAATAGACATAAATGCTGCAACAAATGCATTTGATGTCATCCAAAAGATTCGTGAAGCATACAAGACGGCAAAAGACCAGATCGAGAATGCAGAGCCTATTTTGATGAAGTACGGACTGACTGCTGTAGGTGTCGGTGTAATGAAAGATGAGGACATAAAAAATGCAGCTGGTGGTGATGAGTTTGTCAGAAGTGTATTGGAAGGAGTCAGGGATGCGCAAAAGAAGATAAACCAAGCCATAAAAGCAAGCGATAAGTATAGCTTCTCCCTCACTGACCCGACAAGAGGAGGTAAGGTGTTCCGTGACAAGAAAGGTGGCAGCGGTGGAAGTAAGGCTGACAAGGAACTCAAGGAAGCGCAGACAAGGTTTGATGAAATCAAGTCGTTCCTTGATGAGTACAAGAAGTACAGCAAGACATATAGCGAGGATGAGAGCATCAACATCCTTGAGAGCCTTTTCCCGACAATGAAGGGAAAGGGTAAGGAAGCCGTAAACAATTTCAAGCAGGTTCTTGAGAATATCAAGAATTCGCTCAAGATGTCCACTGAGGATCGTAAGAAGTTCGGTATCAGCATTGACAAGTACATCGCTGACTTCAACCAAAGCGAGGCTCAGAAGATTATTGATGACCAACTGAAGGCAATCAAGGAATATATATCCGAACAAGGAGAGAACTACAACCTGTATAAGACTCTCTTTGAGAAGACTGGTAGCGAGGACTTTGCAAGACGTGCCTTTGAGAACGGAAGGGTGTTCGATGACTTTGCAAGGGAACTTGAGTCAAGGCTGAAAGGAATAGTCGGTGAGAACATAGACTATGATATCAGTGAGGTTGAGGCAGAAAACCTATACAAAGGTCTTAACGGAGCATACGAACTTTGGAAGAAGATAGTAGACATCACCAAAAAGAACTATCACGACTCTCTTACAAAGGGAGGTGATGCAATTGAGAAACTTCTTACCGTACAGGAGAAGATCGCCAAGAAAGAGGAAGAGATTGTAAGGACGAAGGAGAAGTACAACCTTGCCGATGATGACCCGATAATACTCAAACTTACGAAGGACTTGAAGGATCTTCGTGCAGAGGCATTCAAGGCAAGTGCGGAATATCTCAAGTTCTATGATTCCATCCTATCGCTCACCATTCCTGAAGCAGAAGAAATCGGGAAGAAGATCCGTGAGAACCTCAACAACGAACTGAAGAGCGGAACCATTACAGCGAGAGAATATTCCAAGCAGATAAAGCAGATAAACGACCAACTTGACAAGTTGCGCAAGAAACAGGGCAACATGGCATCGTTACTCAGCGGAGGTCTTGAAGGAATGTTCAAGAATATGTATGAGCAGGCAGAGAGTGATTTCAACAAGTACTCTACTGAACTCGGTCAGGCAGCTGATGACTATCAGAATGCTATGAAGCAAGGGGATGAGTTAGGCATGAAGTCTGCAAGTTCGGCTATGATGTCCGCTGATTTCATGAAGGAAGGTGCAGCATCAGCAATGAAAGGTGCGTCCGGTGCGATGTCAACGATGATGGTCATTGACAAGATTGTCCATGGCATCAATAATATCGTACAGGGCATGAAGGGTACGTTCGATGAGATCCGTGAGATGTACGATGCGCTTGGAAAAGACACCGAGAGCGACAGTTGGGAAGACATGAACACCTTTATGGAAGGTTTCTCCAATGCAAGTCAGAATGCCACGAATGCATGGGATTCTTTGAAGAATGGTGATATAGGTGGTGTCATCAAGGGAGGTGTCGGGTCTGTCACCTCATGGATAACTGCAATTGCAAGGGGACACGACAAGAAACTGGACAATGCCATCAAGAAGTCAGCGCGTGAGGTGAAGAACCTTGAGAACGCATACAAGAACCTTGAATGGGAGATAAGCAACCAGCTTACTGCAGTTACCAAAGAACAAAGCAAGAAGATGCTTGCCGACCTTCAGAATACCCAAAAGGAACTTGAGAAACAACTTGAGAGCGAACAGAAGAAGAAAAAGTCCGATGCTGATAAGATCCTTGACATGGAGCAAAGCCTTGAAGAGGCAAAGCAGAGGATAAGGACGTTCTATCAGGAAATGGCAAACGACCGATACGGCATAGACCTTGACAACTGGGCTGACAATATTGCCAACGCTTTGGTGAATGCCTTTGCTGAAGGAAAGGATGCCGCTGTTGAATTTGACAATGCCGTAGCAGACATCATGAAGGATGTTGTCGGGAATATCATAAAGATAAGCGTTGTCAAGCCTGCAATGGAAGAACTGAAAGATTTCCTCTTCGGTTCAAAGGGTATTGCAACAACCAATTCCGACAGCGGTGTTGAGATATCGGCTTCCGAGGCGGCTGACCTTGTAGGAAAACTTTCATTGTTAAAAAGCCAGATTGACAACGGAAAGAGTATATATACCGTTGTCGCAGATGCGATGAAGAGTCTTGGCATTGACATGAACGGAAAGGATTCAAGTGCGATGACATCCGGCATCAAGGGTATCACCGAGAACCAGGCAGACCTCTTGGCATCGTATATCAATGCCATCCGGGCAGATGTGGCAATAGAGCGTGAGATGATGATGACGGCACTCCCTACCCTATCTATGGAAATCCAGCAATGGAACGTCATCGCACAGCAACAGGTGGCTCATCAGGAGCAGATTGCAAGCAACACTTTAAGGAATGCGGAGGCTGCGGACATGATATACGAACTGCTTCACCGTGTGGAACTTGGAGGCTCTTACTTGAACGTCAAGTAAAAATATTTAGAAAATATAAGCCAAAAAATTTGCATAAAAGGAGAATTAGTTTATTTTTGCAACGTAATCAGGATAACGGGACATGGCATACACGATATACGACAAGAACGGAAACGAGCGGCTTGCGGTAATTGAAGCATCATTGCAGCCGAATGCGGGAAGGTTCGTTGAACCCCAACTGGAGTACAACGGCACTTGGATGGGCGAATGTTTTGTTACGCTCAACATCAAGTCTCCCGTACCGATAATATTCGCTATCGGTGACTATGTCATGTACCGTGGTGAGAAGTTCGTCATCAACTACGATCCAAGCGTTATCAAGAAGGCCACCAAGAAGTCAACGGGTGATGCCTTCTGCTATGACAACGTGAAGTTCTCTGCTTTGTCGTATGAGTTGTCGGACATCCGTATGCTTGATTATGTGGAAGGCGACAACAATATGCACTATGTCGGCCTTCCCGTGTTCTCATTCTTCTGCAATGACATAGACGACTTTGCAGACCGCTTGCAGGTCAATACGGACCGCTACTGCGAAAAGAACGGTATTACCGATGGATACAAGTGGATATTCGTCACTCCGAGTTCGTCAAGGTCCGCGTCACGGGCTGGCGGTGCATCTGGACGTGCAGAGGAGGCATACGGAGACACGTTCGGGAAGTACGGTCCTTGGGTTGACAATGAGAAGAACAATCAGAACATCAGCATCGACAACATGAGCGTGTGGGATGCGATGAAGTACATCAAGGACAGCTTTGGTCTGAACTTCGTCATAAGGGGTCGCGTTGTCATCATAGGTGCGGCAGGTATGCCGACAAAGGACGTGTTTGCATACGGAAAAGGTAACGGTCTCTACGAGATTGAGCGGGTAGCAGATACCGAACAGCAGATTGTGACAAAGCTGTATTCATACGGTTCCGACAAGAATATGCCCGAAAGGTATTATGCCAACGTGGATAACAGCGACCTTCCCAACAACCTTGCGGTAGGTTTCCTTATGATGCCTGGGTTCCCTACGCAGTCTCTATATCAATGGGTGAAGACCCATCAGGGAACGAACTGCAACGACAGCACGGGTTATGCTACATGGCATGGTTATTCGGCATACTTCTCTAAGGATGCCCATCTTCCTTATGTCATGTCGGCAAATGCCTATGAATATGGTGTAAGGGAAGCAACGAAGTATTTCAATGGTTCTGACGGTACGGAAGAGATTTATCCAACAATCGAGAACTCGGGAATAGATACCGTATATGATGCAGAGGTGATAGAGGACAGCGGTGTGTTTGCAGAAGGCGATACCGTTCCCGACTTCACCATTACACTGCCGAACCTCGGTTTCGACCTTGCTTCCCTCATAAAGAACGAGAGCGCAATAGCGATGAAGGATGGCCCCTGCGGTGGGCGTGAGTTCAACATCGTTTCAGCGACGCAGGACGAGAACAACCGATGGGTTGTCACATGCAACAGGACGAAGGACGATTCACTTGGCCTGTACTTCCCATACTCATACGCAGCATCCACTGGCGGTACGCCATCGGCAAACGAGGTGTATCAGATAAAGCCTGGAAGCAAGTATGTGCTTATCGGTATCGAGATGCCTTCAACCTATGTTGAGATGGCCTCCGCGAAGTTGTTGGAGAATGCCCTTGCATTCCTGTTCAAGAACGACAGCCCGAGATACACATATATTCCGAAGGTTGATGAGGTTTTCATGGCTCGTCAGGCGCAGGAAGCTGTCGTTTCGGAAGGTGATGCCTATCATGACATCCTGAAAGAAGGTGACGTGATGGTGTTCGAGGACACCGATTTGACGATCGACGATGCCGTATGTATCGACACCTTGCGCATCAAGGAGTACGGCAATCAGCAGATACCTACCTATGAGATTACATTGCGTAACGAGAAACAGGTAGGTACTATCCAACGAATCCAGGAGCAGATAGGAAAGATTACCTCGGGCGAGACATCCGTTGGCGGTGGTGGCGGTTCAAGTGTAAACGTCGGTGTCGTAAGGGGTCTTATAGAGACCTACGGCGCGAACTACTTCCTAAGAAGGAACACCGATGAGTCCACTGCCGCATGGCTGCGATTCCTCGCCAATGGAGGCGTCAGGTTCGGAGACACGAACCAGTGGTACATAAACCATAACGGCGAGGCTGTCCTTAATTCACTGAACGTAGATAACCTCAATGCCCTCAATGCTCACTTTGCTCAGTTAATCATTGACGAGATAAAGAGCGTTGGCGGTATGGTTATTTTGACACCTGCTAATGCAAAGGTATATGCCGTACAGGTTAGAAGCAGTTCCATTACAAGGCTGTACTTCAAGGCATACGATGGAGAGCGGCGCGTCTATCAGTCTTTCATCACGAAGGACCAGGTACTTTGTGCAACGTTCAATACCGCAGGACTTGACGGTAGCGGGAACTACAATGTCAGCAACAAGTTCTATTGGACGACGGTATATAACGTATCGTCAGAGCCTGTTGAATACGAAGGAGCCTTGTGTCATTGGATAGGCGTGTACAGCAGTTCGGCCACATACACAAGGGGCGTGTTCAATCCTGAGGCTGGGGATGAGATTACCCTTCTCGGTAACAGCGGTACGAGCGATGCGCAGAAGGCACGAAGGAACGCCATCGTCATGTCGGCATACGATATAGACTTCCTTGACACGGGTTATGGTGTGGAAGGTGATGCGGACTACGTTCCCAAGCTGAAAGCACCGTTCTTCGTGCAGTACGCAGGCATCAATGACTTTACTCTCTATAACAAGCGAGTGAACGTAATGTCGTTCGGACTTAACCAGTTCAAGGGTAAGTTCATCGCATCGGGTGGTGACGACCTGGAAAGCATGTTCAATGACGTGCAGAAAGGTATCAAGCCGTGGACGCATCAGGTGTGGGCTGACAGTATTACCGAGGTAAAGAGCGGCAATACAAGGACGGGATGGACTATCAGCGGTTTCTCGAAGATATACAAGTCAACAAGCCGTTGGTTCTGTTTATATACTGACTATACGGAAGGTGAGAGCCACATTGAAGAGAGCTTGTTCACGGGCGCAGATGTCACTTGGATGCCGTTTAATACAACAATTAACGGTGTTGTATATAAATACCTTCTGACACAAAGCGACACGCAGCCTTCCGATAATGACTTCAACACAAACGGATGGGACACGACAGCAGGTCATCCGATGACTAAGGGTTGGTACTTGTGGACCCGCGAGACCATCACATACGGAAACGGCACTGTTGTAAGCACCTATACCCCTGCCCGTATAGGCGATGATGGTGCGACAGGGCAAGAGGGCGTTTCCTCTTATCTGCATATCGCATATTCAACATCGGCAGACGGAAGTGAGAACTTCTCTACGACCTCTTTTGACGGTGCTGCATACATCGGAATATGCAGGGATGAAGACCCTGACGACCCGTTAGGTGCAACAGCATACACTCAATATTCTTGGTCAAGGTTCCTCGGCAACGACGGTCAGGACGGAGAAGACGGTCTTGACGGACTGTCTGCGCCACCTTCATATATAGAGAATAAGGTAAGCCACTATCTCGCTTGGAATGCAAGCAGTGGCGTTACAAAGAGTACAGGCACATGGAGTACGTCTTACCCTGATACTACTGGAGCGAACCGTTTCCTGTGGCAGTACGACTCGTTTACATATACTGTCAACGAGGGTGTGAAGAACCTGTTGCTTGATTCTAAGAACCAGTTCAACTACTATCAGCAGAACAACAACTATATTGCAAAGATAAAGTTGTCGGAGAACCTTGTAAACGGCAACACCTACTCACTTGTATTCAGGGCGGAGGACTTATCTGAGTTCGGAATCACGCATTGCAACTTTGACGTTTATCTTACTACCGCATGGATTGCTCCAGGAAAGTCATCCTCTTCAAGGCACATTTCTCAGGCTACGAGGATAATGCAGCAGGCAGACGGAACATGCAGGGTGACGTTCACGGCTGTTACTCCCGATGATACAAACAAGCAGCTTGCCATCTATGTACAAGGCATAGGCATGTCGGAAGACGTACCAGAGGTCTATTGGGCTATGCTTACCGAAGGGGCTGTAATGCACCAATGGGCGGCTGCACCCGAAGACTTGGCATACGAAACCGATGTCGCATTGGTCGGTTCGTCTGGCAGGGGTATAACAAGGATTGATGAGCAGTACGCACAAGGTACGAGCGGCACTACGGCACCTTCTTCTGGATGGACTACGAATCTTCT
>Ga0326512_10000104_pt1 | contig 68195 bp, 55 predicted proteins | sample 1_2617_0518_D_FD_203652 | JGI IMG/M metagenome (GOLD analysis project Ga0326512, IMG submission 203652) | Bovine rumen microbial communities from UC Davis, California, United States - 1_2617_0518 | ecosystem: Host-associated > Mammals > Digestive system > Stomach > Rumen | place: USA...
GTAAAAGGCTAAAAAGAATAGTAATCAAGTACGAGCATAAAATTACAAGAAAAAGTTGAAAAAATTCAAAAAAGAACAAAAAATGCTTGAAAAAACGATTTGATAAGAATATAATAAATATAGTTTTTAGATTTTATTTACGAAAGGGGTTTTACAATTATGGCAAACAGAATTTCACTCAATGCAACATCTTATCACGGCGAAGGCGCAATTAACGAGATCGTAAATGAAGTTAATTCAAGAGGTTTTAAAAAAGCATTTGTCGCATCTGATCCTGATCTTATCAAGTTTGGTGTGACTGCTAAGGTTACAGATCTTCTTGAAAAAGCAGGTTTAGCTTACGAAATCTATTCAGATATTAAGCCAAATCCAACAATCGAGAATGTTAAAAATGGTGTCACAGCTTTTAAAAATTCAGGTGCTGATTATATCATTGCTGTTGGTGGCGGATCATCTATGGATACATCTAAGGCAATTGGAATCATTATTACCAATCCTGAATTTGAGGATGTTAGAAGCCTTGAGGGAGTAGCTCCAACTAAGAATCCTTGTGTTCCAATAATAGCAGTTCCTACAACAGCAGGTACAGCTGCTGAGGTTACAATCAACTACGTAATCACTGATGTTGAGAAGGAACGTAAATTCGTATGTGTTGATACTCACGATATGCCTATTGTTGCTGTCGTAGATCCACAGATGATGTCAAGCATGCCAAAGGGTCTTACAGCTGCAACTGGTATGGATGCCCTCACACATGCAATTGAAGGCTATACAACAAGAGGCGCCTGGGAGATGACAGATATGTTCCATCTTGAGGCAATAAGACTTATCTCTAAGTATCTTCGCTCTGCAGTTAATAACGAGAAGGAAGGAAGAGAAGGAATGGCTCTTGGCCAGTATATTGCTGGAATGGGCTTCTCAAATGTTGGTCTTGGTATTGACCACTCTATGGCACACACTCTGAGCGCACATTATGATACACCTCACGGTGTTGCATGTGCTTCACTTCTTCCAATTTCTATGGAGTTTAACAGAGAGTTCACTGGTGAAAAGTACAGAGAGATAGCCAGAGCTATGGGAGTTGAAGGCGTTGATTCAATGTCACAGGAAGAGTACAGAGATGCAGCTATTGAGGCCGTAAAGAAGCTTTCTAGCGATGTAGGTATCAATCCTAAGAATGAGAAGATTAAAGAAGAAGATCTTGATCAGCTTGCATGCGATGCACTCAACGATGCTTGCTATCCAGGTAACCCAAGAGAGGCTACTAAGGAGCAGGTAATTGAGATGTTTAGAATGTTGATGTAAGATTTTTAAAGCTACTTATATATTAAGATATAAGCCATTTACAATAAGTAAAAAAATGTCCCATAGCTTAAGGCTATGGGACTTTTTTTTACTTAAATTTTTTAAAGCCGGCTTTTAAACCTTTAAAGTCAAAAGGAAGGCCCAGAATGGCAGAAGTATAATACTTAAAAATGTTGTGATTACAACTGCTACGGCGGCTAGATCTTCATCATATTTAAATTCGACGGCAAAGACTGAACTGATTGCTGCTGTTGGACAGGCGGCAAGGATGAAAACTATTTGAGCATATACTCCATGTCCTTTAGTCAAAATTAAGACTAAAAAAGTAATGGCAGGAATAATCAAACTTCTGCTGACTATGATTAAGAAGAGATAGATATTTTTGAAAAGCTTTTTAATATCAGTGTCTGCGATAATCATTCCAGTTATTATCATGGAAAGTGGAGTGTTAAGTGTTGCAATATTGCCTATTGGCTTAGAAATAATATCTGGTATTGGCAGCTTGGCCAAATATATGATTAAGCCAAGAAATACAGATATAATGGCAGGTTGAGTTATTATAGTTTTTAACTGCTTTTTAGGGTCCTTATTTCCGCTCAAAACACTGTAGCCTAAACTCCATAAGAGGATGTTGAAGGCTGTTACAAAGGCTGATGCGTAAATTAAACCTTCTCTTCCGTACATAGCCTCAATTAAAGGAAAGCCCATATAGGCACAATTAGAAAAGGCGCTGGCAAAAAAGATAATATTTTTGTCTCTTATTTTGATTTTGCGGCATATAATAAAGGCTATAAGGCAGGATAGGAGCAGGAAAGAAAAAGAGTAGATTAAAGTCTTTATCAAATCAGATAGAATTTTTGAATCAAATTCCATCATATAAGAATCGATAATCAGGCAAGGAACGACTAATTTCATCAATAGGTCGGAAAATGCGTTTTTATATTCTAATTTGAATAAGTGAAATTTGACAGCGATAAAACCTGAAAATATAAGAATAAAGAGAACAATAACTTGTTTCATAGTGATAAGTGCAAGATTCATTTGAAATACCTCCTAATGTGCTATATTATTGATTAATGGAGATTTAGTCAAGTGAATTTCATCTTGTAAATTATATGTATTTTAAAAAATCTGTAAGACTAATTGTTGGAGGCAAAATGAGGGCAAATATCTTAGATTTTGGGGCTAAAAGTCAGGAGGATTTCCTGAATACAGACGCAATACAAAAAGCTATTGACTATGTCAATGAAAATGGAGGAGGCCAGGTAGTTATACCGGCAGGGGATTATTTGAGCGGGGCCCTTTGCCTAAAGTCAAACATAGACTTTCATCTTGAAGCTGGAGCCTGTCTTATTTCGAGCTTGACGGAAGAGGATTTTCCAAAATTTATGGATGATTTTGAAGATGACAATGAGGATACAGGCTGGGAGGACGGCTGTTTTCTTATGGCCAGACATGAGACTAATATCAGTATCACTGGCCTTGGCAAGATTGATGGCAGAGGAAGGGAGGTCTTTTATGAGGACGATGATGATGGTGGAAGCCATGAGAGCCCTCTCAAAGTTAAAGGCTTTAGACCTCGAATGTCCTTCTTTGAGGATGTCTCCGGCTTGACTGTAAAAAATGTATGCTTTTATGATTCTGCATTTTGGACTCTGCATATGGCCGGATGTAAGGATGTTCTTATCGATGGAGTTAAGATTCTTAATAATGACAGAGGACCTAACAATGATGGTATAGACCCGGATTCATGCCAAAGGGTACAGATAAGAAATTGTAATATATCATGTGCTGATGACTGTATTGTCGTTAAAACGACTGAGCCAATGTCTAAGCTCTACGGGCCATCTTGCGATATTTTAATATCGGATTGTATACTCTATTCCCACTCATCTGCCTTAAAGATTGGCACTGAGACTTGGGGGCCTATTTATAATGTATCTATGCATGATTGTATAATAAAAGACTCAACTAGAGCCGTTGGCATATGGTCAAGGGATGGCGGTGAGATTCATGATATATACATACATCATATCTTTGGCAATACGCTAAGATACGCTGATAGAAAAAAGCAAGACTCCAAAGTAGTAGTTTGGTGGGGGAAAGGTGAGCCGGTCTTTATTAGTTCAAGCAAAAGGGCAAATGTTGATAGACTTCCAGGCAAGATTTATAAGATATATTTTGATCATCTTAATTTAAAATGTGAGGGCCCTTTCTTGATCTTAGGCGAAAAGTATTCACCTATTAATGGCATTTCGGTCTCGGATTCACATTTCCTTTTTACAAAACAAGGTAGCTTGCTCCCTGATTGCATAGATGAACAGCCATCTGTCAGGGGAATACACAAGGAAAAACTGGCTTGTGTCATGCTAAGAGATGCTAGGGATTGTCAGTTCTTAAGAACAAGTTTTGACGTGAATCAGAGCCTTGAGCCTTATATTGAAAGCTCTTGCAGGGATATGAGCAAGGACTGATTTGGATTATAATAAATGCATGGAAAAGATTGCCCAAAATACAAGGGATAAGGCAAAAATTGCATGCAAAAAAAGATTAAAAAATAAAGATGGAAAATATTGATGAAGCAAGTGGATGGAGATTGAAGATGGAAAAGGAAATGGAGAATAAGATGGAAAAGAAGAATTCGCTTGGAAAAGGAATAGCCTGTATTTTGACAGCTGCCTTTTTCTTTTCAATGATGACTATGTTTGTTAGATTGGCAGGCAATTTGCCAACTTTTGAAAAAGCTTTTTTTAGAAACTTTGTTGCTGTTTTTGTAGCAATAATAGCTATTTTAAGATCGAAGGATGGTTTTAAGAAGAGCATTAAAATTGAAAATAAAAATATTGCCTTACTTTTTTTTAGATGTCTTTTTGGAACATTCGGCCTTATATGCAACTTTTATGCAATAGACAAGATAAATATAGCAGATGCTAATATGCTCAATAAACTTTCGCCTTTTTTTGCCATTATTATGTCAATATTTATAATTAAAGAGATTCCAAAAAAGAATGATATTATTGCAGTTATATGTGCCTTTGTGGGAGCCCTTTTTGTAATAAAGCCAAGTGGTAATGCTGAGCTTTTGCCAGCTTTGATAGGACTATTGGGCGGTTTCTTGGCTGGTAGTGCCTACACATGTGTTAGATTGTTAGGTGTTAGGGGAGTTAAAGGGCCTGTCATAGTTTTTGCTTTTTCGCTTTTTTCTTGCCTGACAACATTTCCTTTGTTTCTTCTTGATTTTGAGCCAATGTCAATTGAACAGTTCTTATGCCTTTTGGCAGCAGGACTTGTGGCTTCGATTGCACAGTTTGCAATAACAGCTGCATATAAGTATGCACCGGCTAGGGAAATATCAGTATTTGATTACAGCCAGATAGTATTTGCCACAATATGGGGGGCTTGTATTTTTGGAGAGATCCCAGATATCTACAGCTTTATAGGCTATGGAATTATATTTTTGACTGTAATTATTCGCTGGTTATATTTGAAAAGAGTTACAAGACTAGCTGAATAGCGCATTTCAATTAATTTATGCTAATGGCTTTCATTTATGTGCTTTATGAGACATAAACCAATTGTGCTATATTACAAATAAAAATAAATGTGATAAAAAAATTATAAAAGTTAATCAAAATAAAGCAAAATATGCTATTGCTTGTTGAAAATAGGCCTTGAGTTTGATATTATTTATATATAGGTTTTACTATAAAAATTGACTTGGAGGTTTATTCATGGATGAAAAAAAGAAAAATTAAGGAAATAAGAAAAGAGATTAAGGCTGACATTAAGGAGACTAAAAAGACAACGCCTTTTCTTAAAACTATTACCTTTCAGGTGTTTGCAATTAATTTGGTGATTTTATTAGCCTTCTCGGCATTTTCATTCTTTGTAATTAGAAGTATGAAAAATATGGTCTTATCTTCAATTGACGCAGCTACTAACCAGGCTGAGACTATTAGAACAGAGGGCAGATTAAGAGACAAGACAACAAGCATACAAGGCTATGTGCAGACAATTTTAGAATAAGCCGTGTCATTGCAAGGATTTCTACTGCAGTAAATGAAATAGTTGAAAATATTAACAGTAACAAGGGTGATCTCACACAGAGGATTAAGGTAAAGACAACAACTGAATTGTCAAGTATTGTTGATGGCTTAAATACATTTATCGAGACTTTACAGACGATTATCAGAGGAGCTAAAGATGGTTCTCAGGTGCTTACAGCTTCTTCTGATTCCATGAATACACAGGTTCAGAAAGTATCTGATAATATCACTAACACATCTGCTGCACTTGAGGAGTTGTCAGCAGGTATGGATACTGTTGCATCTACTGCAGAACAGATCAATGAAAAGTTAGATGACGTTAAAACAGCTGCCAATGAGATTAACAAAGAGGCTGATGAGGGGGCTAAGACAGCTCTTATTATCAGAAAAGAAGCCGACGACATCAAGACCGATGCCATTAAGAAAAAAGAATTCACTGGTGCAAAGATGGAAGAGCTATCTGGTGTTCTTGAAAGATCAGTTAGGGACAGTGAGAAGGTTAAACAGATCAATGACCTGACTAACGAGATTCTTGAGATTGCATCTCAGACAAACCTTTTAGCTCTCAATGCCTCAATTGAGGCTGCAAGAGCTGGTGAGGCCGGCAGAGGCTTTGCTGTAGTTGCTACAGAAATCAGCACACTTGCTGAGAGTTCAAGACAGACTGCAGGTAATATCCAGAATATCAGTGCTGATGTAACACAGGCTGTTAAGGATCTTGCAGATAATGCACTTGAGGTTATTGATTTTATCAACAAGACTGTTATAGCCGATTATGACAACTATGTTGATACTTCAAATAAGTACGAGAACTCAGCTCTTATTATCGATACAACCCTTGATAAGTTTAAGGAGAAGGCTGATAACTTGATCGAGATTATGAATCAAATGACAGATGCAGTGTACTCTATCACAGAATCAGTTAAGGAGAGTTCTGAGGCAATTAACCTGTCTGCAATTAACTCATCTGAAATTGTTGAGGAAGTAGCTGGTATTACAAAAGCTGTAGACGAGAATAATGAGGTAACTAAGCAGCTTGTAACAAGCACAGAAATGTTCGTAAATCTTTAAAGGGGTGGGCTATGGATAAAAAACACAATAAACAATTAATCAAAAAAATTATGATTGCTGCAATTATTGCAGCAATCCTTATGGCTGCTGGAATTATGGAGGGCAGTATTCTTACAACTAAGAACTTGATTGATAAGTTCTATGACGAAGAATTGAGAGCGTCATCTATACAGATGGCATCGGAGCTCAATAATACCTATGACGGAGACTGGTCCTTAAAAGGAAATGATATCTATAAGGGATCAGATAATATCATGGAAGAGTATGATAAAGCGATGAATGCTCTTCATGAGAAAACTTCCATTGAATATGCTCTTATTTACAATGACTCAATAATGATTACAACCATTACTAATAGCGATAATTCCAGTCAAGCAACTGGAGAGAAAATTCCTAATGAGTTTGTTGAATCAGTTTTAAAGGAAAATAAGGAAGTCTCAGTCAATAAGCTTGAAATAGCCGGTAAGTCATATTTTGGATACCTTGTACCAATAAGTAATGGCAATAAAGTAGTTGGAATGGTTTTTGCAGGTAAGCCAAAAAAGGTTATTAATTCGGCAATTTATTCAATAGCTAATGTTATAATGGCAATTGCAGTTGCTTTTGTTCTTGCTTTCATAGTAGTTGCATTTATTTTTGCTAAGAAAATCACAAGAAGGTTTAGAATTATGGCTGACCAGGTTGACAGTATGACAAAAGGACAGCTTGGTATTGAATTTGAAAAATCTAATCTTGACAGAAAAGATGAAATCGGCCTTATTTCAACTGGCATGAAGAATCTTGATCAAAAGTTGATTGATGTAATCGGTAAGACCAAGGAATCATCTTTGGTATTGAATGAATCTGGAAAGAAGCTTTTAGACTCAGCCGAGTCAGCAATAAATGCTTCAAATCAGGTAACTAGTGCAGTTGATGACATCTCTAACGGGGCAACTGCTCAGGCTGAAAGCGTTCAGACTGCTGCTGAAAATACAGATGCAATCGATAGAGATATTGAGCTTATTACAGGGGCAGTTGATGAACTCAGCACATTTGCCAAGTCTATGAGAAAGTCTTGTGATGAGGCTGTAGAAGCTATGGAAATGCTTATAAGTAAGTCCGAAGTTGTTGCTAGCTCTGTCAATGACATTGGAAAAACAATTAAGTCTACCAATGAATCAGCTAAACAGATTGCGACATTTTCATCAGCAATTCAGGATATTGCAACACAGACCAATTTGCTCTCACTCAACGCCTCAATTGAAGCGGCCAGAGCTGGAGAGGCAGGCAAAGGATTTGCCGTGGTTGCAGATGAAATCCGAGTTCTTGCTGATCAGTCGGCTAATTCAGCAGACCAGATTGATATGATTGTAAGAAAACTGGTTGAAGATGCTGAGAGTTCTGTAGATGTCATGAGAAAACTTGATGACAATTGCAGAGAACAGGGCTCAGTGCTTGGCACAACTAGGAAAGATATGTCATCTATGGTATCAAGCGTTTCGAGTGTCAGTGACAGTGTTGCGCAGATAGAGCAAAGAACTGATGATCTCAACAAGGTTAAGAATAATCTTGTAAGCATCATTGAGGACTTGTCTGCTATATCAGAGGAAAATGCGGCTTCTGCTCAGCAGACAAACGCCTCAATAACAGAACTCAATGAGACCTTTAGAGCCTTGGGAGAATCAGCATCGAGCTTGCAGAAACTTGCACATGAATTGCAAGATAATATTGATTACTTTAATATCTAGTATTGAATCATGGTTTGTATTTAAAAATTTATTTAATATCTTAATTTATTTAAGGTTCGCCTAAAATTACAAGAGGCGGGCCTTTTATATTTTGACAAAAACAGGGCTTATTAACTATAATAGGACTATTAAATCTTAAGGAGGTCTTGCTGTGTCAGCTTTTATTGAACTTAAATGCTCAGCCAATAAAAGAATCATTGATTCTATAAGAGAAGCTAATATTAGCTTTGACGCTCCTTGCGCTGGCAAAGGAACTTGCGGCAAATGTCTTGTCGACATCATCAATGATGATGGAAGCATAGATAGGGTTAAGGCTTGCCAGACAATACCTGATAAAGACCTGCTTATAAGACTGAGCAAAGCAAATGAGATGGTATTTGATCAGGCAAATCTTTTGGTTCAAGAGAGCATAGACAGAAAAGATAATGAAATAAAACAAGTTGATATAAAACAAGTTGATATAAAATCAAGTGGCATAAATAAAGCAGAAAATATGGCGAGCAATCGCAAGTTCTTTAAAATAGCCATTGATATAGGTACAACTACTGTGGTTGCTGCGCTGAGAACTAGTAATGGCTTGAAAATGGCTTCTAGGCTCAATTCACAGAGAATTTATGGGGCTGATGTTGTATCAAGAATAAAGGCTCAAGCCTCACACAGACTAGAACTGCAAAAGTGCCTGATAGATGATATCTTAAGACTTGTCCATGAACTTTGCCAGGCTCCTGAAAAAGATATTAGCCTTTTAATTGCGGCCAATACTACCATGATCCATCTCTTGATGGCTTATCCAGCAGAAGGCTTAGCAGTTTACCCCTTTAAGGCTCACAATCTAGATCTGATACAGACTGAAATTGCGGGCATGAAGACTTTGATTATGCCTTCGATAAGCACTTATATTGGGGGAGACATAATGTCAGGAGTCTTGGCCTGTCATATGGATATGGGCCTTGAAGCTGCTTTAAAGACAGGAAGTGAATCTGCATTGGATTCTGAAGTGACGTCTTTATTCAAGAATAATAAAGATAAGCTCTTGATAGATCTTGGAACCAATGGAGAGATGCTTATAGGTCATCACAAAACCTATATGTCTGCTTCTACGGCAGCTGGACCAGCCTTGGAGGGCGGCAATCTCAGTCACGGTATAGGTGGAGTCAAGGGAGCTGTAAGAAAGGTAAGGGCGAAAATTGGCTTTAGACTCGATAGGGTAAATCCATATGAATTTTATGCCAATCCTTATCAGTTTCTAGATATAGACCTTATTGGTCTTGATAAAAAGGCTGATATGGATGATGAGATTAGCGGAATAAGCGGCCCTGGTGCCATATCTATACTGGCTCTTGCAGTTAAACATAAGCTCATAGATAAGAATGGAACCCTTATAGAGGCTTATTTTGAAAAGGGTATACCTGTGGGATTTGATAAGAATCATGAGCTTATCTGTCTGACTCAAGATGATATCAGACAGATTCAGATGGCGAAGGCGGCAATATGTGCTGGCATAACTTGTCTTATTAAAGAATTTTACAAGTCTGAATTTTCAAATCTTGAGACTTGCCTTAACGAGAATCTTGATAAGGTATATATTGCAGGAGGTTTAGGCTTTAATCTTGAATTAGATGATTTAAAGATAAGTAAAATGATTCCTCCTTACTTGATAGATAAAATAAGCCTTGTGGGTAATAGTTCCCTGTCAGGCCTATCTATCTTGCTTGATTGCGATACAGATGACTTGGAATTTATGGATAGAGTAAAAAATGCCATGTATCAAGTTAGAGAGACTTGCCATGAACTGGTGCTCTCTCTTGATAAGGATTTTGAGGATAAATATATAGAGTGCATGAATTTCTAATGCTTGAAAGGATAAATGATGAATAGAAAAGAATTTAGAGAATTAATTGAAAAAAAGATAGTATGTCTTGATGGTGCGACAGGAACAAACCTTCAGCTGGCTGGTATGCCTACTGGTGTCTGCCCTGAGTATTGGATTATGAATAATCCAGATGCCTTGATTAAGCTTCAAAGAGACTTTGTGGAAGCAGGCAGTGATATTGTCTATGCGCCAACTTTTACTGGCAATAGGATAAAGTTAAAGGAGTACGACCTTGAAGATAGGATAGTTGAGATTAATACTAGCCTTGTTAACTTGTCCAAGGAGGCTGTTGGTGGAAAGGCATATGTTGCCGGTGACATGACAATGACAGGTCAGCAGCTTTACCCTATGGGAGAGTTGACATTTGACGAGCTTATAGATGTGTATAAGGAACAGGCTCAGATTCTCTATGATGCAGGAGTAGACCTTTTTGTAGTAGAGACTATGATGAGTCTTCAGGAGACTAGAGCTGCCATCTTTGCTATTAGGGAAGTGACAACTGATTTGCCAATTCTTGCCAGCCTTACCTTTGAGAAGGATGGAAGGACACTTTACGGAACAAGCCCTCAGGTTGCAGCTACAGTACTTTCTTCGCTTGATGTCGATGGCTTGGGACTCAACTGCTCTACAGGCCCTGAGTCTATGGTTGATATAGTAAAGGCCATGTATGAATACAGCAATGTGCCTATTATGGTCAAGCCAAATGCTGGACTTCCTCTTTTGGTTAATGGCTCAACTATATATAGAATGACACCTGATAGCTTTGCCAATGCCAGCTTAGACTTGGTTAAGGCAGGCGCGAGAATTGTAGGTGGATGTTGTGGTACAACTAAGGATCACATAAAAAGACTCAATGAAGTTCTTGAAGGTCAGGAAATGTGCCAGATTAGAACTGAAAAGAGAAGAGTGCTCACATCAGAAAGAGAACTTTGTGAGATTAAGCTTGACGGTAATTTCCTTGTGATTGGTGAGAGAATTAATCCTACTGGAAAGAAAAAGCTTCAGGAAGAGCTCAGAGCTGGTAAGATGAACATTGTAAGACAGTTTGCCAGGGAACAGACTCAGAATGGTGCTGCTATCCTTGATATTAACATGGGAACTAATGGAATTGACGAGAACCAGTCTATGCTCAAGGCTATTGAAGAGGTTTCAGCTGTCACAGACCTTCCATTGTGCTTAGATTCAAGCTATCCGGAAGTTATTGAGAATGCTCTCAAACACTATCCTGGCAGAGCTTTGATTAATTCAATATCTTGTGAGACTGAAAAGTTCGAAAAACTTATTCCTATTGCAAAAAAATATGGTGCAATGTTTATCCTTCTTCCAGTTTCTGACGAGGGAATTCCTAAGACACTAGAAGAAAAGCATGCCGTTTTGGACAGTCATGTAAAGATGGCGCTTGATATGGGCATAGACAGGGAAGATATTGTTGTCGATGGCCTTGTTGCAACTGTAGGAGCAGATAAGGAGGCAGCTCTCAGCTGCTTGAGAACTTTTGAACACTGTAAGAAAGATTTAGAGATTCCTACAGTTTGCGGCCTCTCAAATATTTCCTTTGGAATGCCTGAGAGAAGTTTTGTTAACACTGCCTTCCTGACCATGTCTATAGCTGGTGGTCTCACTATGGCAATTGCTAATCCTAGTCAGGACCTTTTGATGAATGCTGCATTTGCCACTGATATGCTTATGAATAAAGATGGCTCAGACTTGAGATATATAAACAGGGCAATGCTCTACTCTAAGAAGAAAGAGGAAGAGGAAGCAAAACTAGCTGAGAAATATGCCAATATGGCCGGATTAGAAAATCTTGACAAGGGGCAGAATGGTGCTGCTGATGGCACTGAAAAGGGTCAGATAGATCCTGTATATAAGGCTGTTCTTGATGGTGATAAGGAATCAATTGTTGAATTGTCTAAAGTTAAGGTTGAAAATGGACAAGATCCAAGTGCTGTTATCAATGATTATTTAATTCCAGCTATCAATGAGGTTGGAAAGCTCTACGATGAGAAGAAGTATTTCCTTCCACAATTGATTGCTTCGGCCAATGCTATGAAGGAGGCTATTGCTTATTTAGAGCCTCTTATTAAGAAAGATGATTCCAAGAAACTTGCATGTATAGTATTTGCCACAGTAGAGGGTGATGTGCATGATATTGGTAAAAATCTGGTTGTCCTTATGCTTAAAAACTATGGTTATGATGTGATTGACCTTGGAAAAGACGTAGAGGCCAATCTTATTGTTGATACAGCCATTGAAAATAATGCAGCAGTAATAGGTCTTTCGGCTCTTATGACAACAACTATGATGAATATGAAGAAGGTTGTAGAAGCTGCTAAAGAAAAGGGCTATAAGGGCAAGATAGTTATAGGTGGTGCAGCAGTTACAGAAAGTTTTGCAAAAGAAATCGGAGCAGATGGTTATTCGTCTGATGCAGCCGACTGTGTAAAGCTCGTTAAGCGCTTGCTTGGAGATTGATAATTATGCATAAAGATTACGACAACATAATATTTGATCTGGGAGATGTTTTGCTGGATTATAGATGGAAAGAGATGCTTATGGATTATGGCTTCAGTGAAAATGAGGCTATAAGGCTTGGAAGACAGCTCTTTGATAATGAGCTCTGGTCTAAATTTGACGAGGGCATATACAGTGAGGAAGAGATAGTAAAGGCTTATGTAGAGCTATATCCACAAGACAAGGATGCAATTGAGTTCTTTATCTATCATTCAGAGTATATGCATAAGCCAAGGATTAAGGTTTGGAGAAAGCTTGAGGAGCTGAAGAAAGCTGGATATAAGCTTTATTTGCTATCTAACTATCCAGAGAATATGTTTAAAAAGCACACTCAATACGCAGATTTTATGCCTTTCTTAGATGGAGCGCTAGTCTCTTATCAGGTGAATTTGCTAAAGCCAGATTTAGCTATATATAAGGCCCTTATTGAAAAATATGAACTTAATCCCATTAGGAGCATATTCTTTGATGATAGGCAAAAAAATGTTGAGGGCGCAAGAGCGGCTGGCCTTGCTTCAGAGCGTGTTTTAAGTGAAGATGCCTTAATCCAAATGCTTGATAAATTCTTATAAGTTTAAATATATTAAAGTCCTTTTGTTTGATTGTTATTTATTCTATATCGTGTTAGTATTGAGATACTTATGATTTCGTTTTCAGGGAGGAATGAAATGAATAATCTGATTGCAAATCTTAATAGTGGTGATTATGATCGCTTCCCAGGCGGCTTTTTTGTATATAGGGCTACAGAAGATGAAGAAATTCTATATGCAAATAAATATATGGTTGAACTATTTGAGTGTGACAGCTATGAGGACTTTCTTGACTTCGTTGGCGGAAGCTTCAAGGGCTTAGTCTACAAGGAAGATTATGACAGCGTTGAGGGAGATATCATAACTCAGGTCGGAATAAAAAAAGAGAAGTTTGATCATGTATCTTACAGAGTAATGACTAAGAATAATAGAATGCTTTATCTGGATGATTATGGGCACTTGGTCATAGACAAGGAAGAGGGACCTCTCTTTTATGTCTTTGTGGCAAATATCAATGGTAAGTATCTTGAATACTCAATTGACAGATTGACAGGTCTTTTGGGTATGAGACACTTCTTGGAACTTGTTGAAGAAAAAAGACAATTTGATTTAAAAAACAAGGGGGAGAGTAAGGGCTACTATCTCTTCTTTGATATTTCTAATTTTAAACTTTACAATGTCACCTATGGCCTTGATTCAGGAGATAGGTGTCTTATTAGTGTGTCCAATTATCTCAATGAAATCTTTCCTGACGACTATATCTCGCGTTTTTCGGACGATCACTATGTTGTATATACCCAGAAAGAAGACTTATTAGATAGAGTGGCAGACCTTCACAAGAGGGTAATGCTTCTCGATGATAATTATCAGCTTTTCTTAAGAGTTGGAATCTATAAGGCAGAGGGCAATGAAAGTGTTGAGACATCTAAGGCTTGTGATTATGCCAAGATAGCCTGCGATTCTTTGAAAAATAACACTTTTTCAGTCTATTGCTTCTATACAGAGGAGTTAAAGAGAAAGGAAAAGCTTAAGAAATATATTGCAGACAATATTGATAAGGCCATATTTAAGGGCTATATTCATGTTTATTATCAGCCTGTAATCAGATCATTTAGCGATAAACTCTGTGGAATGGAGGCTCTCACTAGGTGGGAGGATCCTAATTTTGGACAGCTGTCTCCAAGTGAGTTTATACCTGCTCTTGAAGATAACTGTCTTACATATAAGCTTGATTCATATGTTGTAAGAGAGGTTTGTAAGAAGATTCGTTTCCAATTGGACAATAAGTTGCCAATAGTACCTATTTCATTCAACTTCTCAAGACTTGATTTTAAGGTTTGCAATCCATTTGAGATTGTTGAAAATGAATGTGACGCCTTAGATATACCTAGAAATCTTATAAGGGTTGAGATAACTGAGTCTGTAGTTATGGATGATGCCAAGCATTTCCACGAGGAAATTAAATTCTTCCATGATGCTGGTTATCAGGTTTGGATGGATGACTTTGGAAGTGGATATTCTTCCTTAAATGTCTTGAAGGATTTCTATTTTGATGAAATCAAGATAGATATGGCTTTTATTCATGATTTGAGCGATAGATCTAAAAGTATCATAAGATCTGCAGTGGATATGGCTAAGCAGATAGGTATTCAGACCTTGGCTGAGGGTGTAGAGACTAAAGAACAGCTTGATTTTTTGAAAAAAATAGGCTGTGAAAAGATTCAGGGCTTTTATTATGGCAAGCCAATGCATTTTGATGATTTGATTATGCATTGCAGAAATAGGGGCATAGACTTTGAAGATATGACTATGGAATCCTATTATGATGCTATTGGCAAGGTTAATTTTATCACTGATAAACCACTGGCGCTGTTTGTTTTAGACCAAGATCAGCTCTCTATTCTTTATGCCAATGATGAGTATATGAATGTGCTTGGAACAGTAAATGCTCTTGAACTGGACTTGGTTAATAAGAATCTCAATTCACCTATGTATGTACCAGGTCAGAAGTTTAAGAAGTTTATTAGAAAACTGAAGGAAACTAATGAGACAGACAGTATGAGCTTTATTGACAATGGATGTTATTTAAAGCTTATAGGCAGACATGTGGCTTCTAATGGAGATAAGACTATAGTTGCAGCAGAACTGTACAACATAACATTTGACGAGGGACAGAGAAGGTCCAACAGACTTGATTCTATCATGAGGTATGTTTCAAGCATATATCACAGGATCTATTATGTAGATTTAATTAAGGGAACCAGGGAGGTCATTGAATCTAACAGGATTGGTGAGAAGAATGGTGACATAATTACAAACATTCATGACTTCTATGAAAATTACGCCAATAATTATATACATGCAAATGACAGACCAAGATGCGTCAATTTCTTCAACAAGGATAATCTTTTGAGAAGAATCAAAAATGGCAAAAAGGGATATATTTCCGATAACTTCAGAGTTGTACAGGATGATGGCTCATACAAGTGGATTGACTTTACAGTTCTAGTTGTGCCAAGAACAGAAGATTCTAAGCTTATAGTCTGCGTCAAGGAGTCATTTATTGAGGACAAAGAAGCAGATGATAATTTTAAGCTTGCCTTCAATTCTTTTATCAATAATACAGACCTTGAGTTTGCAAAGAGTGATTTAAATAAAATTCTTTATAATGAGCTCTTTAATTCATTGATAAGCAATTCTTCTATAAAATTCTTTTGGAAGGACAAAAATAGAAGATTTTTAGGCGCTAGCAAAGCATTCTTGGATTTCTATAATATTGCTGATATGGCAGACATTGTAGGCAAAACTGATGAAGATATGGGCTGGCATATTGATGATAACCACTTCAGAGATGATGAAATTGATGTACTTGAGAGAGGTGAGATTGTCGAAAATTCCTACGGCCAATGTCTTGCAGATGGTCAGGTTCGCAATATAAGAACCTATAAGTACCCTATACACAAGAATGATGAGATAGCAGGTCTCATAGGCTATTTCTATACAGAAAATGAAGATGAAAATTTGAAATTGAGTGATGTGAACTATTTCAAGGATGTTAGCTTTGATGTTTTCAACTCTTTTGGAATTTCAAATACAATTTTTATGTATGATGATTTATATCGCCTAAAAGGAGAAGATTATTCGATTATTATAATAGACCTGCCAGAATATAATAAGCTTAAAAATATTCATGGACATGAGGTCGCTGAAGGCCTTATCAAAAAGTTAGCTGACATACTTAAAAATAACAATAAAATGAATTCGGCAATCGGCAGATACAGGGATTGTAACTTCTTGGTAATCACTAAGAATACAGATCTTAACTATTTGCGCGATAAGATGTTTGCTTGTCAAAAGGAAGTTCATGAAATAAAAGAGATACTAGGTCGTCCTTGTGAACTTTATCTTGATTACAGCTTTATTAAAGCCTCTGATGTCAACGGCGTTGATGAGATATTTAAAAAGATTACAGGAAGGCTGAGCGAGGTTAAGAGACAAAAACTTGGCCAGGCTACCTTTGATGCTGAAAGAATTACATTTGATCTTGAGAAGTTTGACAAGATTGATGAAGCATGTTTTATTATTGATCCTGATTCTTACAGCCTTGTATATATGAATGAGAAAGCTTTGTCAGAATTCGGATATGAGGCAAGGCTCAACTATAAGAATCACCAATGCTATAATATGTTTTATGGACTTAACAAACCATGCAAGAACTGTTTTAAGAACAAAGTCATTAATAATGCCTATATTACTGAAATTAAGCATACGGACAAGAATTCGAGAGACTATTTGATCAGGATTAGCAATATCCCTTGGAGAGGGAAGAAGTACTTCTTCAACTTGGCTACAAATATTGATGACTTGCAGATTAATGTAAAACATGAATCTTATCTGCTTAAGAATCAACAGATAATAAATGATTCAATGAACCTTGTTCTAAATGAGCAAAATGTGAACAGGGGACTTAAATCATTGCTTGAAAAAATCGCTAAGGATTTAAATGCAGATAGGGCTTATATTTTTGAAGAGAATGATCTAAAAGTCTTTACGAAAAAATATGAGTGGGTAAAAAATGATTGCCTACCTGCAATTGAAAAGATAACAGGTAATAATAGGGCTTATTTTGATTATTTTTATAATGATATCAGAAATAATTCTGTAGTTATCTATAACAAAGACATAGTAGATGAAACTAGGCCTAAAGAGATAGATGAAATCTTGAAAGAGCAAGGAGTAGGAAGTACGGTACTTGCTGGCTTAAATATTCACAATAGGATTTCAGGTATTATGGGCTTGGATAATCCGGATGTCGAAAAGCTAGACATGGCTTCATATATCTTAAAAACTTTATCAGGCTTTGTTGAGATTACTGTCAGGAACAGGGACTATATTAATCAGCTTGACGATATGGGCTTAAGAGATCCTCTAACTGGAATTATGAACAGAAGAGCCTTTGATGAGAAGATGGTAGGAATCAGCACCAAGGATAAGATAGCAATCATTTATTTTGATTTGAATTATCTTAAGTGGACTAATGACCACCGAGGACATGACGTAGGAGATAACCTGATTGTATCTACGGCCAAGGTTTTGATAGAAAACTTCGGCATTGATAGATCCTTCCGTATAGGCGGAGATGAGTTTGTCGCAATTGCCTATATTGATGATGTTGACAATCTAGACGAAAAGCTTACTAACTTGAGAGAAGACTTTGATTCATCTAAAGTTTCTGTTGCTATCGGCGGAGTTATCAAGGAACACAAAACTGACGAAATCACAGAAGTAATCAGAGAGGCCGAGAGAAGGATGTATATTGACAAAAAATATATTAAGATGACTGAGTCAGAAAAGTATGGTAAGGATGATAGATTGTAAAGAATGAAGAAAATAGACCTTGTCGCAGTAAATGCGAAATTTATTCACTCTAACCCAGCTGTGTATTCTCTATCAAGATATGCAGGGGGAGAGGCTTGTGGTATTCAGATCAGAGAATACACAATTAATAACCGCTATGAGGATGTCTTGTATGGCATCCTCTCTGATAAGCCGGATGTCATAGCATTTTCCGTCTATATATGGAATGCTGACCAGATTATCGAGCTTATGAGGGACATAAAGATAATATATGAGCAGGAAGACAGAGATCTTATGCTGATTGCTGGTGGCCCTGAAGCCAGCTTTGATTCAAAGAGATTCCTTGAATACTGTGATTGCGTCATACTTGGCGAAGGAGAAAAGACTTTTAAGAAAATTGTAGATGCAATTCAAGAAAGTGAAGGCCCTGTGGCACAATATTGCCTGGATAAGATTAAAGATATCTCAGGTATTGCGACACAGGACTTTTTGCACCCTTTTATCGGCAATGATGCAGCAGACATGGACGCGATTCCATTCCTCTACGACGAATTAAGTCCTTTTGAGAATAGAATCATCTATTATGAATCAAGCAGGGGCTGTCCTTTTAGATGTACTTATTGTCTGTCATCTATTGACAGAAGGGTTAGGTACAGGGATTTAGATACTGTTCTGGCAGAACTTAAATATTTCCTTGATCATAAGGTCTTGCAGGTTAAATTTGTCGACAGAACTTTCAACTCTTCTTCAAAAAGAGCGATTAGAATTTGGCAGTTTATCAAGGATTATGACAACGGAATTACCAACTTCCACTTTGAGATTGGGGCGGATTTGTTGGGAGAAGAGGAAATCGAGCTCTTATCCTCACTCAGACCAGGTTTGGTTCAGCTAGAGATAGGTATACAGTCGACAAATCCTCAAACTCTGGAGATTATCCAAAGGGTTACTGACAATGAAAAGCTATTTAAAAATGTCGCAGCCTTGAGAAAGGCATGGAACATAAACCTACACACTGACCTTATCGCAGGTCTTCCCTTTGAAGATTTAAAATCTTTTGCAAAATCCTTCAACGATATCTATCCTTTAATGGCAGATCAGCTTCAGTTGGGCTTTTTGAAAGTGATTAAGGGAACCCTTATGGAGGCCAGAGCCAAGGAATATGGTCTTGTCTATTCGAGCAAACAGCCCTATGAGATACTATTCACCAAATGGCTTAGCATAGAGGATAATATTCTCCTGCACGAGATATGTGATGTGGTAGACGCTTTCTACAATTCCAATTGTTTCAGACATTCCCTTGACTATCTCCTTAAAGGTTTTGAAAGTCCATTTGCCATGTACCAAGCTTTGGCTCAAAAACTAGAAGAGATGGGCTTAGAAAAGGTGGGATTGTCCAATGCTAAGAGGATAGAAATTTTATCGGCTCTGGGCAAAGAATGCAATATAAACCAAAAACTACTGGATTCATACCTGGAACTTGACAGGCTGCTCCATATGCACAAAAGCCGCAAGATGCAGGCTTCATACAAGCTTGAATTTGAAGATGGTTTATACCAGTGTGATTTTGATTACTCCTATATTAATCCTGTTACAGGTCAAGCAAGATATAGTTTGAAAAAAATTGAGAGTCTATGATATAATTAACAAGTTTCAATATTTTGAAAAATTAAATTAAGAAGGTAAAGTGAAATGGTAAAAGAGATTAAAAATAATAAGCTCTACTTTGACGGCTGTGATGTCGTAGAGCTTGCTGAGAAGTATGGTAGTCCAATATATGTAATGTCAAAAACTGATATCGAGTCTCGTCTGTCTGAGCTCAACAGAGATTTTGTAGACAAGTATGGCAATGCCAGAGTTGCTTATGCTTCAAAGGCTTTCTGTTCAGTTGGTATGTACAAGATTCTTGATAAGTTTGGTGCAAGCATCGATGTCGTATCAGGTGGCGAAATCTATACTGCAAAAAAAGCGGGCTTCCCAGCTGAGAGAATTGAGTTCAACGGCAACAACAAGCTTGAGAGCGAGATTGATGAAGCAGTTGAGTATGGTGTGGGCAGAATTATTCTTGATGGTACACATGAGGTACCACTTATTGAGAAAGCTTGTAAAAAGTACAATAAGAAGATGAATATCATGATTAGAATCACTCCAGGTGTTGCTGCGAGCACTCATGACTATATAGTTACAGGTAAGAAGGATTCTAAGTTCGGTATCCCTCTTGACGATGATGTATTTCTCAAGGTTGTAGGAGATGTAGTCAATTCTGAATGGCTTGAATATACAGGCCTTCATATGCATATTGGCTCACAGCTTTTTGAAAACGATGCATTTGTCGAAGCTTTAAATGTTGTTATGGATAGAGTTGCTCAGGTTAAGGATGAGTTCGGTGCTATCACTAAAGAAGTTAACTTCGGTGGTGGATATGGCGTCACATACACAGACGAAGTCAGAAAACCATACAGTTTCTTCCTTGACCCTATGATGGAAGTTTTGGAAAAACGTTCTAAGGAAATTGGAATCGAGCGCCCATGTGCTGTTGTTGAGCCAGGTCGTTCAATCGTGGCTGAGGCTGGTATCTCAGTTTATAAGATTGGACAGATTAAGGAAGTTAGAGGCATTAGAACATACATGTCTGTAGATGGCGGAATGGGAGATAATATCAGAGTTGCTCTCTATCAGGCTGAGTATGACGGCATTATTGCCAACAGGGCAGAAGAGGAGCCAAAGAAGAAGGTTACAGTTTGTGGTAAGTACTGCGAGTCAGGTGATATTCTTCTCAATGACTTTATGGTGCCAGAGGAAACAACAAGTGGTGATATTCTTGTAATGTTCTCAACAGGTGCTTATGGCTATGCAATGGCTTCCAACTATAACAACAACCCAATCCCTGGCGTTGTCTTGGTTGAGAATGGTAAGAGTGATTGGTTGATTAAGCCTCAGACTTATGAGCAGATTATTGAGAACAATCAGATACCAGATTTTATCTAAAATATATTACTAAAATGAATTAGGAGATTTTGATTTATGTCAGCAGCACAAATCGGTATGCTTGTCACTATGTTGGTATACCTTCTTGGAATGATTTTAACTGGCTTTATGTTCAAGGATACTAACAAAACAGTGGGAGATTTTTATCTTGGCGGAAGAAAATTAGGCCCTTTAGTTACTGCGATGAGCGCCGAAGCATCAGATATGTCAAGTTACCTCTTGATGGGCCTTCCTGGTCTTGCTTACTTTTCAGGCATGGCAGAGGTTTCTTGGACAATTCTTGGCTTATCACTAGGAACATACTTTAACTGGCTTATAACAGCAAAAAGATTGAGAAGATACACAGAGAAGATCAATGCAATAACAGTCCCATCTTTCTTTTCAAAGAGATATGATGACAAGAAGAATTTTCTTATGTGCATAGCAGCTGTTGAGATTGTACTTTTCTTTATACCTTATACTGCATCTGGTTTTGCAGCTTGTGGTAAGCTTTTCTCTAGCTTGTTTAACGTAAATTACTACCTTGCAATGCTTATAAGTGCTTTGGTAATTATAGCCTATACTTCACTTGGTGGTTTCCTTGCTGCGTCAACAACAGACTTTATCCAGTCAATTATTATGACTATTGCCCTTGTGACAATTCTCATCTTTGGTGTGAATGTAGCTGGTGGCATGGATCAGGTTCTTGCCAATGCTAAGACTATGAGCGGTTATTTTAGCCTTAATAGAAGCTATAATATAGCTACAGCTTCTTCATCAAGCTTTGATGTTATCGCAATTATCTCTACAATGGCTTGGGGTTTGGGATATTTTGGTATGCCTCATATTCTCTTAAGATTTATGGCTATTGAGGATGATAGGAAATTGTCTATTTCAAGAAGAGTTGCCTCAATCTGGGCATTTTTATCAATGCTTATTTCTTTGCTTATCGGTATGGTTGGTTTAAAGATGTCTCATATAGGAGCAATTCCTAGCCTTGATGAGTCCGCATCTGAGACTGTTATCATTGAGATTTCAAAGCTTTTAAGCAATCATGGCTTCTTAGCAGTGATAGTTGCAGGTGTTGTTTTATCAGGAATCTTAGCTTCTACAATGTCAACTGCAGATTCACAGCTCCTTGCTGCCTCATCATCTATTTCATCTGATATTTTGTCTCATACATTTGGAATAAAGCTTGATGATAAGAAGCAGATGCTTGTTTCTAGACTGGTCCTCTTAGTTATAGCTGTTTTAGGCGTCTTCTTAGCTTGGAATCCAAACAGCTCAGTTTTCGGAATCGTTTCATTTGCCTGGGCAGGCTTTGGCGCTTCTTTTGGTCCTGCTATGATTCTTGCTCTTTACTGGAAGAGATCAAACAAGTTTGGAGCCTTAGCTGGTATGGTCAGCGGTGGAATTATGATTTTTGTATGGAAGTTCCTTGTTCGCAGCCTTGGCGGTGCTTGGGATATTTACGAGCTTCTTCCTGCATTTATAGTAGCGCTTCTTTTTGATATAGTTGTCAGCCTTTTAACTGAGGCTCCTGAGAAGGACGTAACTGAGAAATTTGAAGAAGTAGCTTCAATGAAGTAGATGGTGTTATAATGAATATTAATTCGATTAGGAATAATAATAAGGGAAAGGCAATGGCTATAGTACTGACTGTTATTGTAGTTCTTATGGCTGCACTTTCAGTATTTGCCTTTCTCTATGTCAAAAAAATTACTAGTAAGAAAGATGTCAATCCTTTTGACTATCTTAGTGTCAGCTTTGAAGGTAAGTCTGGTGAGGCTAAGGCAGTGCTTGAAAAAAATAGAAATGCAGATATAGATGCTTCAAAGATTATTTATAAGTGTCAGAATATGTCAGCACTAAAGGCAGGAGATACAATTACTGTCACAGCAGAGAGTAATGATTATAACCTTACTGAGACTTCTAAGGAATACAAGGTTGAGGGACTTGATGGTTATATCAAGAATCTTGATGAGCTCAGTGAGGACAACTATTCTGTTTTTCACAAAAAGCTAGAGGAGGAGATTGCTAAGGATAGCAAGAATATCTTTAACACTGATATTATCAGTCAGAAAACCTGCGCTACTTATCTTTGTGCTAAGGATGATTCCAATAAGCTCTATGACATGTACGAGACATCTTTTATGAGATTTGACTCGACTCTTAAGTATGTTTATTATTTGGTAGAATTTGACAATGTTGAATTGAAAAACAATCATGGTATAATTAGTGTTAATTACTCTGATTACAAGCTTTTGGGCCAAAAGTTATCAATCAATGCTCTTGAGACAAGCTCAGGCTATGTGCACGGCTTTGCTGAAATTGAGGACGCAGAGGCTTACATTGCAGAGGCAAATCCTGGACTTGATATCATGAAAGTCGCATATACACATGATGAAGATTAATTATTGATTTTAGAAAGAAGGATATATCATGAAGACAAAGGTTTATATTGATGGACAGAGCGGAACTACCGGATTACAGATTTATGATAGGATTGGTTCTAGACAGGATCTTGAATTGATGAGAATCGATGAGGACAAGAGACATGACCTTGAAGAGAGAAAGAAATTTCTTAATTCATGTGATATTGCATTCTTATGCCTACCAGACGCAGGTGCCATCGAGGCTGTCTCACTTATTGAAAATCCTGATGTTAAAGTTATAGACGCATCAACAGCACACAGAACTGATGATGCTTGGACTTATGGTTTTCCTGAACTTTCACGTGATCAGAGAGAAAAAATAGCAAATAGCAAGAGAATTGCAAACCCTGGATGTCATGCTACAGGTTTTATCTCAATTGTAGCTCCTTTGGTTAAAATGGGAATTTTACCTAAAGATTATCCACTCACATGTTATTCTTTAACTGGATATTCTGGTGGCGGTAAGAAGATGATTGCTGATTATGAGGCACTTGACAGAGACGAGGAATTGACTTCACCTGGCATTTATGGACTTAATCTCAAGCACAAGCACATTCCTGAGATGAAAAAGGTTTGTGGTCTTGATCACAGCCCAATTTTTCTTCCAATAGTTGATGATTACTACAAGGGTATGGCTTCAACAATCATGCTCTACAATAACATGCTTAATGAAAAGCTTACTGCAGAGGATATCTGTGCAAGACTTGCTGACTACTACAAGGATGAGCACTTCGTTTCAGTTCTTCCATTTGGTAGCAATGATCCAAAAATCTATGCTAATAAGCTTGCCGGTACTAATAAGCTTGAGCTCATCGTATACGGACACGAGGATCAGACCTGTATTACAGCCCTCTTTGATAATTTAGGAAAGGGAGCAAGTGGTGCTGCCGTGCAGAATATGAACATTATGTTGGGCCTTGATGAGACATTGGGACTTGAATAATAAGATTTAGATTGTTGAGATGGTTAAAGATAAGAAAAAAATCCTAAAAGACGTCTTTGGATATGATAATTTCAGAGAAGGTCAGGAAGAAATAATTGATCAAATATTAAGTGGCAGAGACTCAGTTGGAATAATGCCTACTGGAGCGGGCAAGTCACTCTGTTATCAGGTGCCTGCCCTCGCTCTAAGTGGGATTACAATTGTAGTTTCGCCACTTATCTCGCTTATGATAGATCAGGTTAAGTCCCTGAATGAGAATGGAGTTCATGCAGCCTACATAAATTCTGCCTTGACTGAGAGCCAGATTGCTAAGGCTCTCTTATTTGCTAAAGAGGGCAGATACAAAATAATCTATGTTGCCCCTGAAAGACTCGAAACTGCTGCATTTTTGGATTTCGTGTCAAATGCTGATATCAGCATGATTACAGTGGATGAAGCTCACTGTATTTCACAATGGGGGCAGGACTTTAGACCTAGCTACAGGAATATAGTTAAGCTCTATCCTAAGTTAAAAAAGAGACCTGTAATCAGCGCATTTACCGCAACGGCTACTGATATAGTTCAGAATGACATATTAGAGATTCTTGAACTAAATAGACCATTTAAGATTGTCACTGGTTACGATAGAAAGAACCTTTACTTTGAGGTCAGACATGCAAACAGAAAGTCCCTCAAGGATAGGGAGATAATTGAATATATAAGGGAACATCAAGGCCAGAGTGGAATTATATACTGCTCGACTAAGAAGAATGTAGATGCCCTCTATGAGACCCTGAAAGAAAAAGGGATAGCTGTAGGAAGGTATCATGCTGGTCTTAGCAACGAGCTGAGAGCTATGTGTCAGGAAAAATTCCTTTATGATGAAATTGATGTTATAATTGCAACAAATGCTTTTGGTATGGGAATAGATAAGTCCAATGTAAGGTATGTAATTCACTACAATATGCCTTCCTGCCTTGAAAACTACTATCAGGAGGCTGGCAGAGCAGGTAGAGATGGACAGGATTCTGAGTGTATTCTTCTCTATTCACCTCAGGATGTTAAGATTCAGGAATTTCTTATAGAACAGAAGGGAAAAGAATCTGAGCTTGACGAGGAGAATTTAAGAGAAGTCAAGAAGAATGACAGCAAGAGACTTGCGGCCATGAAGAGATACTGCTTTACAAAGGGGTGTCTTCGCGATTATATTTTGAATTATTTTGGAGAGAAGAGCACAGGCACTTCCTGCAATAATTGTAGCATATGCTTAGGTATTAAGGACCCTTATGAGGCCATAAACAGGGCCGATGTGAGTCATCTATATAATCAGGATGGTTCGCCAAGTATGCCGGCAAGAGCTTATGCCAGCTCGAATTCTTATGACGAATTTTCAGGCAGCACTGATTACTATGGTATACCTTTCTCTGTATCTAGAGTTGCCCAGAAGAGGACTAAGTCCCAAGATATTATGTCCCTTGAGGATAAGGAAATCTTTAGAGCTCTCAAAGAACTGAGGCTCTTAATTGCTAAAGAAGAGAAGGTTCCACCTTATATTGTATTTACAGATAAGACCCTGACTGATATGGTCAGAGTAAAACCTGAAAATAAGGCAGAAATGCTCTTGGTAGAGGGTGTTGGAATTAGAAAATATGACAAATATGGAATTAGATTCCTGAATGCTATAAAGAAGGGAAGAAGTTAAAATGAAAGTAGTATTAGTTAACGGATCTAGAAATGAGTTTGGATGCATACATCAGGCTTTGAGCATAATAGCTGAGGAGTTAAAGGCTAATGGCATAGATTCTCAGATTATTTACGTAGGATCAAGAGCCTGCAACGGAAAGATAAATGAGGCAGTAGATGAACTTGGACAGGCTATGCAGGAAGCTGATGGCCTTATTGTTGGCTCTCCAGTTTACTATGCTTCACCAAGTGGAGAAGTGATTGCTGTTCTTGACAGACTCTTTGGCAAATACGGAGCAGATATGAGATTTAAGCCTGCCAGTGCAGTTGCATCAGCAAGAAGAGCTGGAACTACTGCCAGTCTGGATGTAATCAATAAGTATTTTTCTTTTAACAATATGCCTATTGTGAGTGCATCTTATTGGAATAATGTTCATGGAAGCCAGGCCTCTGATGTTCTTTTAGATCTTGAAGGTGTTCAGAATTTAAAAGTTTTGGCCAGAAATATGGCTTGGTTACTAAAGTGCATTGAGGCAGGTAAGGAAAAAGATATTAAGGCTCCAGAACTTGAAGAGAAGATCAAATTTAACTATGTGAGATAAATATAGGTTTTATCTGCTAGAGGAGAAAAGATGGAGAAAAAACTTATAAGTTCAATCAATAAGTGTTATGAGATGTGCGACTACATTGAGGCCAATGGAGGTATTAAGACTCCACTCAGAGTCTCTTTTAGAGAGGTCTTGAGACTTGAGTTCTTAGATTTTGCCCTATATTTAGCCTATTCTGATGGCTTGCTCAACACTTATGAAAACGATTTTATAAAAAAAGAATTAGAAATTGACATAAGTGAAAATGATGCATCAAAGATTAGGGAAAAGCGCAGACTCAACAAGGATAATTACGGAGAGACCATTCCATATGCAGTGAAAGTATTTGTAATATCTGATGCTGGAAGAAAAATTCGCAATGACAAGTATGACTATAAAAAGGCTAAGACCTTAGTAGAAACCCTAAGAGAGATAGGCCAGTGCTTTATAGCTCTCAACCAGGATAGCTCTGAGGTTGAAGTGCAGGCTCTGACTGAATATCTTGAGCTTCTTGATAAATTTCTCAAGGATTATGGCCTTTTGAGACCAGATCAAAAGATTGGCCTTGATAAAAAGAATGCTGAGCCTGAAGAAGAAAAATCTACAGAGGAACTCTTATCTGAATTGAATTCTTTAGTTGGTTTAAATGGAGTAAAGACAGAAGTTAACCAGTTAGTTAACCTGCTTAAGGTTCAAAAGCTAAGAGAAGAGCATGGCCTAAAATCGTCCAATGTCAATAAGCACCTTATCTTTTCTGGAAACCCGGGATCAGGTAAGACTACTGTTGCAAGACTTTTATCAAAGATTTATAAAAGCATTGGGGTTGTCAATCAGGGACATCTTATTGAAGTTGACAGATCAGGCCTTGTCTGCGGCTATATAGGCCAGACTGCACTTAAGACCAGTGAAGTAGTTGAGTCTGCCCTAGGGGGCATACTTTTTATCGATGAAGCCTACACCTTAACTAACAATAAGGGTGAGGGAGATTTCGGTCAGGAAGCAGTGGATACAATTTTAAAATCTATGGAAGATCACAGAGATGACCTGATTGTCATATGTGCAGGATACACTGAGCCTATGGAGGAATTTATGGATTCAAATCCAGGCCTCAGATCAAGATTCTCAAAAGTCATAGTTTTTGAAGATTATTCGGCTTCAGAAGAAATTCAGATTTTAAAATCTATGTGCCAAAAACAGGATTATATTCTTTCTGATGATGCCTTAAAGAGAGCTGAGTCCTTCTTTGAATACAGGTGCCAGCATAAAGACAAGACATTTGCCAATGCAAGAGATGTTAGAAACTATCTTGAAAAAGCAATCACTAATCAGGCTACAAGAATTGTAAATGTGTCCAACCCAAGCGAAATCTTGCTTAAGACCATAGAGGAAGAAGACTTGGCGAATATAGAATTAAGTTGAAATTTTATTGAAAATTTTCCAAAATTATAATAAAATTTAGATAGGCATATAATTTTGGAGGACTTATTATGTGGACTTTTAAATCTGGAAGAATAACAATTGACGATGAATTCTATCTTTCCATTGAAGATGCCGCTATGTGCAGCTTTCTTTCAATTGATATGTATGGAAATCTTTTGAATGCAATTGAAAAGGAAGATCAGGAATCTTTTGTTAAAGCAGTTAGAGAGGTGCTTCACAAGGATACTGACGTAAATATGGCTACCATTAGGCTTTTGGGGAAAGACAATAAGTATCACTGGATGTTAGCTGAGATTACTTCCTCAGATAATTTGAGTTATGAGGGGAGACCCTTGGTGAATATCAAGTTTGTTAATCCTGAGGTTTATAACAAGAATGAGTCTAATTTTGATAACAATGTAGAACACTTGAGTAAAGAGATGGCGGAGTCCATAATTCTAAAGAATAAAATTGATGCCGAGAAAGATGACAGTTTAGCTGGAATGTTTTCTTGGGCTAAGGTTGACAGTAATATTTACAATGTCTCTCAAGAGTACTACAACAATAACCTCAAAGATCAGGGGATGAATATCCTCAACAAAAGGGCTATTATTGAATATGCTAAAAATGCTCTCGATAGAAGAGAAAACAGGACAGTATATTTAGCTATCTTAGATTTAGATAATTTTAAAAATGTAAATGATTCTTATGGACATATGGAAGGCGACAGGGTACTTATCACTGTCGGCGAGATAATGAAGGAGGCCTTGGGACATAGCGGAGTTTGTGGCCGAATCGGTGGAGATGAGATGATGCTTGTCATTGACAAGGTTACAGAGTATGTCCAATTGAGAAATATATTAAGAAATATCAGAACCAATATTGAATGGGAATATAAGAAAGAGGAGAGCAATTACGGAGTTACTTGCTCAATAGGTGTTGCTACCTTCCCTGATTATGGTCAGGATTTTGAAAGCCTTTTCAATATAGCTGATCGTATGCTCTATCTTGCAAAGTCTAAGGGAAAGAATCGTTATATTATTTATATTCCAGAGATTCATGATGCTCAGACAGTTCCATCTGTCAATATTAACGACGAAAAACATCTTGCCCAGTTAAGAGAGAATAAGCTGGGATCTCTGCAGCATCTTATCAGTGATTATTTGGTTAAGAACATTGCAGTTCACGAAGTCATTTTTTCTGATTTGGGATATGGCTATGATTTAGATGAAATACTCTTTGTCTATAATCAGGGAAAATTAGCCTTCTCATGGACTAGAAATGGCGTGATTAGCGATGTGAGAAAGATTCGAACTTATAATCCAAGTAAGGTCTTTGATACTCTCTTTGATCAGTTTGATCTTTTGGTCATAGATGGTCTCTATAAGATCGAATCCAAGGAACCCGAATTACTTAATTTCCTAAAGAAAAATGGTACTGAGTCTGTGGTCTTTTATCGTATGCATCAGAATAATCAACCTGATGGATATGTTATGTTTGGAAGAAAAAATCATCGTATGAAATGGTCTGAGAACGAAATTACAGTATGTGGAATTATGGGTAAAGTCATTGAATTAGCTCTCTACTCATAATTGTTAGGGGTAAATATGGAAAAGGGATTTCTTGAGACTGAAGATGGATTTAGACTGAGCTATGCTTACTATCCTGTAGATAATGCCAAGGCTCTAATAGTTCTTGTGCATGGCATTTTGGAACATAAGGAAAGATATGAAGATTTTATCATGTATTTGAATGCTGCCGGATTCAGTTGCATAATACATGATAATAGAGGCCATGGCTTGTCTGTAGATAGAAAGTACATATTGGGACATATTGAGAATATTGAAGAACCAGTAAATGATCTATATACAGTTATGCAGTATGCCAAGAAGAAAAATCCAGCTTTAAAGACCATACTTTTTGGGCATTCATTCGGTTCGGTGATTGCAAGAAACTTCTTGATGAATCATGATGATGAGATTGATGGCTTGGTTTTATCAGGTACTGTGGCACCTGTGCCAAAGTTTGTAACTGCTTTTATAGGACTTTGCAAGCTTTTATCGCCTATAACAGGTGGCAAGTATGGAAGATCAAGAATTGTCAGCCTTTTTAATATGACAGGCAAGAGCGCTGAAAAGTGGATTTCCTACAATAAGGCAAATATTGCGGCTACCCTGGCAGATCCTTTGATGGCAATGAGACTTGATAATAGTTTTAATATCTGCTTATATCAGATGACGGCCAATCTTTCAAAGCCTTCACTCTATATGGTTGCAAATCCTGAATTAAAGATTTTATCAGTTACTGGAGAAGACGACCCTTGTGCAGGCGGCAAGATGGGCAGAAGAAGAACTTACTTGGCTCTCAAGAAAATTGGTTACACCTTTATCACCAACAGAGTATATTGCAATATGATGCATGAAATCCTCAACGAGGATAACCACATGAAGGTATATAAGGATATTGTCGAATTTATCAATATTGTAATTTAAATTTTAAATTTAGATTTATTTTCTTTTGAAGAAAATTAGCACTCACCACTTTACAGTGCTAACAATATGTGCTATATTGCAAATGTTGTTAGAAATATATTTGGAGGTGAGCTAATGAATATTCAAAAATTTACACAAAAATCAATTGAATCAGTCAATAAGTCTAGCGCAATCGCCACTGAATACGGAAATCAGGAAGTGGATCAGGAGCATCTTTTACTTGCACTTCTAACTATAGATGAGAGTCTTATAGCTGAACTTATAGAAAAGATGGGGATTTCAAGAGAAAACTTTACAGAGAATGTAAGACTCTTGATTGAGAGAAAACCTAAAGTTTCTGGCTCAGTGCAACAGTATATGTCGCAGGCTCTTAATGACTCCCTTAACAAGGCTGAAGATATAGCTAAAAGAATGTCTGATGCCTATGTTTCTGTAGAGCATCTTATGCTTTCGATTATCGAAAAACCAAATTCGGCAATCAAGGAACTTTTCAAAACCTACTCAGTGAACAGAGATAGCTTTTTAAGTGCACTTGCCAGCGTTAGAGGAAATCAGAATGTCACAAGTGACAATCCGGAATCTACTTATGATACCTTAAACAAGTATGGTCAGGACTTGGTTGAGAGGGCTAGAGATGGCAAGATTGACCCTGTAATCGGCAGAGACAGTGAGATTCGAAATGTAATCAGAATCCTTTCAAGAAAAACTAAGAATAATCCAGTGCTTATAGGTGAACCCGGTGTCGGTAAAACTGCTGTAGTGGAAGGCCTTGCTCAGCGTATCGTGAGAGGTGATGTGCCGGATTCAATCAAGGATAAAAAAATATTTGCCCTGGATATGGGAGCACTTGTAGCTGGAGCTAAGTATAGGGGTGAATTTGAGGAGAGATTAAAGGCTGTCCTCAACGAGGTTAAAAAAAGCGATGGTCAGATAATCATGTTCATTGATGAGATTCATACCATAGTGGGAGCTGGTAAAACAGAGGGCTCTATGGATGCTGGCAATATGCTTAAGCCAATGCTTGCTAGAGGCGAACTGCACTGTATAGGTGCTACAACCTTGGATGAGCACAGAAAATATATTGAAGCTGACCCAGCCCTTGAGAGAAGATTCCAGCCTGTAATGGTTGAAGAACCAAGCCTTGAGGATACAATCTCTATATTGAGAGGACTTAAAGATAGGTATGAGCTCTATCATGGCGTTAAGATCTCGGACAATGCTTTGGTAGCCGCTGCTACCCTGTCTGACAGATACATAAGTGACAGATTCCTGCCTGATAAGGCAATCGATTTAGTTGATGAGGCCTGCGCTATGATAAAGACAGAGCTAGACTCTATGCCTGCTGAACTTGACGAACTTAAGAGAAGGATTATGCAGCTTGAAATAGAGGAGGCGGCTCTTAAGAAGGAGGACAATACTCTTAGCATAGAGAGACTTAAGGATCTGACAGCTGAGCTGACTGAACTCAGAGACAATTATAAGCAGCAAAAGCTAAAGTGGGACAATGAGAAGGCTACTGTAGACTCAGTTAGCAAGATAAAGGAAAAACTTGATGCTCTAAAGAATGAAATCGATAAGGCAAAAAGGGATTACAATCTTGAAAAGGCTGCTGAATTGCAGTATGGAGAGCTTCCAAGACTCACTAAGGAGTTAAATGATGCTGAGGAAAGAATAAAAAATAAGGATATGAGCCTTGTTCACGAAAATGTAGGCGAGGAGGAGATATCTAAAATAGTATCAAAGTGGACAGGTATTCCTGTCAGCAAGTTATCAGAAACTCAGAGAAATAAAACTCTTGGACTTTCAAAGGAGATTCACAAGAGGGTTATAGGCCAAGATAAGGCGGTATCCTTGGTTTGTGACGCTATAATTCGTTCTAAGGCAGGTATTAAGGACCCAACTAAACCTATAGGTTCTTTCCTCTTCTTAGGACCTACAGGTGTTGGTAAGACTGAACTTGCCAAATCACTTGCTGAGTGCCTTTTTGATGATGAAAACAATATGGTTAGAATTGATATGAGCGAATATATGGAGAAATACTCAGTTTCTAGACTTATAGGTGCGCCTCCTGGATATGTGGGTTACGACGAAGGTGGCCAGTTGACAGAAGCAGTGAGAAGAAGACCATATTCTGTTGTACTTTTTGATGAGATAGAGAAGGCTCATCCAGATGTCTTCAACATCCTTTTGCAGGTATTAGATGATGGCAGAATTACTGATTCATCAGGAAGAACTGTTGATTTTAAAAATACCATAATCATACTTACCTCTAATCTTGGCTCTTCATATCTTCTTGATGGAATTGATGAAAATGGTGAAATTAAGGCAGAGGCTGAAAAACTGGTAATGAATGATTTACATGCAAGTTTCAGACCTGAATTCTTGAACAGACTTGATGAGATAATCATGTTTAAGCCATTGACTCGTGAAAATGTTAGTGATATCATTTACCTCTTGGTGGACGACATCAATAAAAGACTTGTTTCAAGGGAACTTAAGGTAGAGCTCAGCGATGAAGCTATGAAACTTATTGTTGAGCAAGCTTATGATCCTTTGTATGGTGCAAGACCACTTAAACGTTATGTCACAAAACATGTTGAGACACTGGCAGCTAAATTGATCCTTGAAGGAAATATTCACAAGGGGACAATCTTCATTGACGAGAAAGATGGTGAGCTGACGGCGTCAGGAAATGAGGACTAATTATGAATAGTATACCAAATGATCCAGTTATGTTATTGTCATATGCCAATACACAGCTAAGGGACAACTTTGCTAATCTTGATGATTTTTGCCTGGCTCTTGGCTTAGGAAAAGCCTTTATCTGCGACAAGTTGAAGGCTATCGATTATAGCTATGATGAAAAATTGAATCAGTTTGTGTGATTTTGAATGCGCATTTGCTTCTTTTAAGGGCAAATGCGCATTTTTTGCTTGACTTATAAAAAATAATGTTCATAATTAACTATAGGAGTTCTTGAAGATAAGCATTATAGCTAAATATTCAAGAAAATACATAAGTGAATAAGGGGTGATTATATGCATAATCTAGCTGAAAGACTTATGGATGAACTTAATTGTAATTATATTTTTACAATACCTGTGCTAGGAGGAATTGGAATTTCTGAGTCTGTAGTGGTCACTTGGATTATTATGGCTTTTATTCTTTTAGCTTCAATTTTTCTAACGCACAATCTAAAAGTCCACAACATAAGCAAAAAACAAGCATTTGCCGAATTCTTGGTCAACTGGCTGGAATCTCTTGTTGGAGATATGGCAGGTGAGAAGGGAAAAAATTACAGTTTGTATTTGGGCACTGTACTTGTTTACATAGCAATAGCAAACGTGATTGGTATTTTTGGCTTTAAGGCGCCGACCAAGGACTTAAATGTTCCAGCGGCACTTGCTATTATGAGTATTGCTTTAGTTGAAGGGGCATCCATCTATGAACACGGAGTAAAAAAATGGCTCCACAAATTTACCGAACCTATCGCTATAGTAACCCCAATCAATATACTTGAGGTATTTACCAGACCATTATCACTTTGTATGCGACTTTTTGGTAATGTCCTCGGCGCTTTTGTAATTATGGAATTGCTTAAAATAGTTGTACCTATTGGAATTCCGGCTGTTTTTTGCCTGTATTTTGACCTTTTTGATGGTATCTTGCAGGCCTATGTATTTGTATTTCTAACCTCTCTTTATATCAAAGAGGCTTTGGAATAAGTTCTTTTAGAAAGGAAGTATTGAAATGAACACACTTATAGCTATTGGCGCAGGTATTGCCGTATTTACAGGACTTGGCGCTGGACTTGGAATTGGAATTGCAACTGGTAAGGCAACAGAGGCTGTTGCGAGACAACCTGAGGCAGAGGGTAAAATATCAAAACTCTTGATTCTTGGTTGTGCTCTCGCTGAGGCAACTGCAATCTACGGTTTTGTAATCGCGATTTTGATAATTATCATGCTTAATGGCTGATTATTTTCGTGAAATATTATAAGGAGAAGAGATACTTATGCTTAAATTAGATTGGAATCTCTTATTTACAATCATAAACATCTTACTTTTGCTTATTCTTGTAAAAGTCTTTTTGGTCAAACCAATTAAAAATATAATAGCTCAAAGACAAGCAGAGGCTGACGAAGAAAAGAAAAAGAACGCTGAAGAGAAGGCTGAACTTGATGAGCTAAAGAAAGATTATGATGAAAAGCTTAAAGAGATTGAGACTTTAAAGTATGAAAAGCTTCAGGAAGTAAGACTTGCTTCTGAAAAAGAATATAATGACATCATAGATGATGCCAATAAAAAAGCCAAAAGAATCACTGAGGACGCTGAGACAATGGCCAAGGTTGAGAGGGAGAGAATGCTCGATAAGGCTCAAAAAGAGATTACAGGTATGATTATCGATGCTGCAAGTAAGGTAGTAGCTTCGTCGTCAGAGTCAGACCAGAATCAGGACAGCAGACTATATGATAGATTTATTGAAAAAGCAGGTGATGAGAAGTGAATCAGAATGCAGTTGATTATGCAAAAAATCTGATAAATGAAAAAGTTCCAAGGGAATTGATACATCATGTTAAGTCTATGCTTGATTTGATACCACAGATTAGCGACGAGTTCAAAAATCCTGGCGTGGAAATTGAAAAGAAGCATCTCATCATAGACCGCATATTTCCTAAGGACATTAGAAATTTCTTAAAAATTCTTTGCGATAACAATGATTTTGAGCTTATAGATGACATTATAGAAAAGTATATGGAACTCTCATCTGAGCCTGTATTAAAGTCAAAGAGGGCTAAATTGACCTACGTTACAGCCCCAAGTTTCGAGCAATTGGCTGCTATAAGGGCCTTTGTTGAGAAAAAGACAGGCAATGAGGATGTAAATATTGACTTAAAACAGGACCCTAGCCTAAAATCTGGCTTTATCCTAAGAATAGGTGATGTAGAGTATGACTGGAGTGAGAAGGGAAGAATTAATCAGCTTGCTTCATCTATCAGTCAATCCATAGATTATAGTCATAAGAAAGATGATGACGATTACATGGCCAGCACTGACTCTATTATGAGCATATTGAGGACCAATATTAGAGACTTTGAACTATCGGCTAAAAATATGGAAGTAGGTCTTGTTGTAACCATCTCTGACGGAATTGCCACAATAGACGGCCTTGATCATGCATTTTATGGCGAGATTGTAGTATTTGACTGTGGCGTAAAGGGCATGGTTCAGGATATCAAAAAGGAAGAGATAGGCGTTATTCTCTTTGGTTTTAACGAAGATATCAAAGAGGGATCAAGAGTAGTAAGAACTGGAAAAATGGCCGGTATACCTGTCGGAGAGGCTTTCTTAGGGAGGGTGGTCGATGCACTTGGCACACCTATTGATGCAAAGGGAGAGATTGAGGCTTCTGCTTACAGACCTATTGAAAATCCAGCTCCAAGCATAGTTGATAGAGAAGGAGTAAGTGTTCCACTTGAAACAGGAATTCTTTCTATCGACTCTATGTTTCCTATAGGAAGAGGACAGAGAGAGTTGATTATAGGTGACAGGCAGACAGGTAAGACTTCTCTTGCCACTGATACTATTATTAACCAGAAGGGCAAAAATGTAATATGTATCTATGTTGCCATAGGCCAGAAGGCATCTACGGTTGCCCAGTTGGTAAACAATCTTAAAAATACAGGAGCCATGGATTATACAATAGTTCTTGCATCTACATCGTCTGATTCTGCGCCATTGCAGTATATAGCCCCATATTCAGGCTGCGCTTTGGCAGAATACTTTATGTATGAGGGCAAGGATGTGCTTATTATCTATGATGATTTATCAAAGCATGCGGTTGCCTATAGATCTATATCTCTGCTCCTTGAGAGATCACCTGGCCGTGAGGCTTATCCCGGTGATGTCTTCTATCTGCATTCAAGATTACTTGAGAGAGCTAGCAGAATTACTAAAGAGAGAGGCGGCGGCTCAATCACAGCTCTGCCAATCATTGAAACTCAGGCTGGCGATGTCTCGGCATATATTCCAACAAATGTTATTTCAATAACTGATGGACAGATATTTTTGGAGTCAGACCTTTTTAACTCAGGTTTCAGGCCTGCGGTAAATGTTGGCTTGTCAGTATCCCGTGTCGGCGGTGCAGCACAAACTAAGGCCATGAAGAAAGCTGCAGGCAGTATCAGAATTGATTTGGCTCAGTACAGGGAGATGGAAGTATTCACCCAGTTCTCATCAGATCTTGATGAGGGAACCTTAAAGCAATTGGGACACGGCAAGGCATTGATGGAAATGTTAAAGCAGCCCCTCCTTCATCCTTTAACTATGGCTGAGGAAGTAATAAGTCTTGTGGTCGCTAATTCAAAGCTTTTTGATCCTTTGCCATTAAAGGAACTGAAAAGCTACCAGGCTGCCTTGCTTGAGCACTTTGACAAGGAATGTAAGCCAATTGTCAGCGAGCTAGATAAGACAAAAGAACTTTCAGATGATTTGAAAGATAAGATAATTGATGAGGCTAAGGGCTTTTATGAGACCTATATGAAGGACCAAAAGAAGTCGATAGCAAGTAAATAGTTTTAGATGATTAGAAAAGAGGAAGAGTATGGCTTCTTCAAAAGAAATATTAGATCGAATTAAAAGTATCGAAGAGACTAAAAAAATCACTAAAGCCATGTATATGATGTCTTCTATGAAAGTAAGAAAGGCAAAACAAAAACTTCAGAATACTGAGCCCTACTTCAATGAACTTCAAAACGAAATTTCCAATATTCTCTATCACTTTCCAGAGATGGAAAGCATATTTTTTGATAACAGACCAAGTGATAAAAAAGAGGCCTTCAAAAAAAAGGCCTATATAGTACTCACTGGAGATAAGGGTATGTGTGGAGCTTACAACCACAATGTTATCAAGAAAGCAGAGGAAATAATTAAAGGCGAAGAACACTATAAACTCTTTATTGTCGGCGAACTTGGACGAAGATATTTTAAGAACAAGAAGAAAAATATCGATGAGAGCTTTAGATTTACAGCTACAAAACCAAGTATACATCGAGCAAGGGTTATAGCAGAACTTATAATTGAAGCCTACAGAGAAGAAGAATTTGATGAGGTATATATCATATATACCAAGATGAAGAAATCGGTTGTCGAGGAGGTAATGTGTCAAAGAATACTTCCTCTTATGACAAAGGCTTTTCTTAAAGATCATAAAGTTGATAAGAATATGGAAGGAGTGGTCTTCGATGAAGACGATTCTGAGTTTTTAATAGAACCATCGCTGAAAGTAGTACTTGAGAAGGTTCTCTATAACTACTTTATTGGCTTTATGTATTGTGCTTTGGTTGAGGCTTGTGCATGTGAAGAAAACGCCAGAATGACATCAATGCAAAATGCAACAGATAATGCTGAAAAGATCTTACACAACTTATCTATTGAGTATAATCGTGCAAGACAAGCTGCTATAACTCAGGAAATAACTGAAGTTATAGGTGGTGCTAAGGCTTTAAAAAAGAAGAAAAAGAAATGAGGTGTGGGTATGCGCGAAGTATTGGGTAAAATCGTTAGCATATCAGGTCCTGTTGTCGATGTTGAATTTGATAATAGTGACGACCTCCCGGCTATAAAGGATGAGCTCATAACTTACCTTGACAGTGATAGGGAGGCAAGTAAGAAAGAGGTAATGGAGGTGGCTGGCCATATCGGGAATAATACAGTCAGATGTATTATGCTTGGCGCGTCAGAGGGCCTTCACAGAGATATGAAGGTAATATCCACAGGACACCCAATTGAAGTGCCAGTCGGAAGTAAGACTCTGGGACGTCTCTTTAATGTCCTTGGAGACACACTTGATGGAGGCGAGGATTTATCAGAAGAGGAACATTGGTCAATTCATAGAAATCCACCTTCATATGCAGAGCAAAGTCCGGTAGCTGAGATATATGAGACTGGTATCAAGGTAATTGACCTGCTAGCCCCTTACTCAAAAGGCGGAAAGGTAGGACTTTTTGGCGGAGCTGGTGTTGGAAAAACGGTCCTGATACAGGAACTGATTCACAATATTGCCACTGAGGCTGGTGGATATTCAATATTTACCGGAGTAGGTGAGCGTTCAAGAGAGGGAAATGATCTTTGGAGAGAGATGAAGGAATCAGGTGTTCTTGACAAGACTGCCTTGGTTTTTGGTCAGATGAATGAACCACCTGGATCCAGAATGAGGGTCGCTGAGACTGGCCTGACTATGGCTGAGTATTTTAGAGATGTCCATCACAAGGATGTTCTTCTCTTTATAGACAATATATTTAGATTTGTTCAGGCAGGTTCTGAGGTTTCGGCTCTCTTGGGCCGTATGCCTTCAGCTGTAGGTTATCAGCCAACTCTTGCCAACGAGCTAGGTGAACTGCAGGAAAGAATAGCCTCAACTAAGAGGGGCTCTGTAACCAGTGTTCAGGCGGTTTATGTGCCTGCAGATGATCTCACAGATCCTGCGCCGGCCACAACATTTGCCCATTTGGATGCTACCACTGTTCTTTCAAGAAAGATTGTAGAACAGGGAATTTATCCTGCGGTTGACCCTCTGGCTTCCTCTTCTCGTATACTGGAGGCGGAAATTGTAGGTCAGGAACATTATGAGACTGCTGAAAGAGTTAAGGAGATATTGCAGAAATATAAGGATTTGCAGGATATTATTGCAATCCTTGGCATGGAAGAATTATCAGACGAAGATAAGCTTACAGTTTACAGAGCAAGAAAAGTTCAAAGATTCTTATCTCAGCCTTTCCATGTTGCAGAAAACTTTACTGGTGTCAAGGGCAAATATGTCTCTATAAAGGACACTATTGAAGGCTTTAAGGCCATTCTTGATGGCACTTGTGATGATTGGCCTGAAGCAGCTTTTTTCAATGTTGGAACTCTAAAAGATGCCGAGGAAAAGGCTGACTTACTGAATAAGAGCTGATAAAAGCTGATAAGAGCTGATAAAAGCTGATTAAGGCTAATTAAAGATAATAAAAGCTGTTAAAAGCTGAATAAAGCTGAAAATTGCAAAAGGGTGATTTTATGGCAAGTTTTACACTTAAAATATATTCCTGTGACAGGGTCTTTTATGATGGCCCCTGTCAAAAGTTTATCTTTCCATCTCATGATGGGGAGATGGAAATCATGGCCAATCATGTTAAATTGACTACTACTGTTGAAGTTGGTATTATCAGATTTGAGATTAAAGACGGTGAATGGCAGACAGCGGTTGTATCTGATGGTTTGCTTGAAGTTGCATCAAATCAGGTAAGAGTTATAGTCTATTCTTGTGAGAAGCCAGAGGAAATTGATGAATTTAGGGCTGAGGCTGCTAAAGAGAGAGCATATGAACAGTTGAGCGAAAAACAGAGCATTATGCAATATAATATTTCAAGAGCATCTCTTGCCAGAGCTCTCGCCAGATTAAAATGTGCTGGAAAAAACACTAATTAGAATTATTTTCTAGGAGGAAAAAGATGTCGGTATCAGATTATATGAGCGCCTTGAAAATGGGCAAAAAAGAGTATCACGCTTGTGTAAACAAGGGCAGATATCCATATTTACCGGTTTTAGAATCGATTATCAGTGAGGATGAGATTGACTCTGAGGTCTGCTTAGGAGAAGATCAGATACCATTGAGATTAGTAGTGGGAACCTGCAATAAGGGAAGAACCAATGCATTTGCAGCTAACTTTATGCCCCTGCTTGATTGGGGAACTGAATTCTCTGCTAAATGGGCATCTTTGTCTGATGCACAGATCAATGAGGGAATAAGGGATTCTATCAAGGTCTATGAGTACATGAATAAGTTTTATGTCCTTGAGGGAAATAAGAGAGTTTCTGTACTTAAATATTTTGACGCTGTCACTGTCAATGCAGTTGTATATCGAAAGGTGCCAAAAAAGACTAATAAGGATGATGTCAAAATCTACTATGAGTTTATGGACTTTTATAACTCTACAAGGATGAATGATATCTACTTTAGCAATGTTGGATCTTTCACTTCACTGATGGAGCTTGTTGGAATCAAAAGCGGCGTCAAGATGGATGATATAGCAAAACAGGACTTCAGCTCTTCTTATCTTAGATTTAGAGCGGCTTTTGAGAATAGAGGCGGAGATCATTTTGACTATCCTGTAGGTGATGCCTACCTTCGTTTTATACATATCTTCGGATATAATACAGTTAAAAATATGACAGATGCTGAGTTCGAGAAGAATATAGCTAAGTCATGGGCTGAATTTGAACTGCTATCTGACGATGGCGGTGCAAAGATGCAAATGAAACCATCCAGTGAGCCTAAGAAGAATATCTTGAGTTTTCTCTTACCTAAGCCTTCAACAGCACAGGATAAGCTAAAAATTGGCTTTGTCTATGAAGGCCAGCCTGATTCGTCTGAATGGTCTTATGCACATGAACTTGGCAGAAGATACATTGAGGATACATTTGGAAGTGGTATCAGGACCAATTCAGTGAGTAATGTAGTGACTGGTGTAAATGATGAGGAGGCTATTGAAAAGCTTATAAAGGATGGAAATAATCTTATCTTTGTAACCTCACCAACCATGATAATTGCCTCGGTAAAGGCTGCTATCAAGCATCCTGATGTTAAGATTCTTGATTGTTCTCTCAACACTTCTCATAAATATATCAGAACATATTATGCCAGAATGTTTGAGGCTAAATTCCTTACGGGAGTCATAGCTGGCGCTCTTGCTGGTTCAGACAATATAGGTTATGTTGCTCAGTACCCTGTAAAAGGTACAATGGCTAATATCAATGCATTTGCCCTGGGAGCAAGATTTGTAAACCCAAGAGCTAAGGTTCATCTTGCTTGGTCAAGTGTTAAAAATGCTGATGTTGTCAATTTCTTTAAGGTTCATAATATCAAATATGTATCAGATCAGGATATGATCACACCAAATTGTTCTCAGAGAAGGTTTGGTCTTTACAAGATTGAGGACAATGGTGATAGAGTACATCTTGCAATGCCGGTTTGGCATTGGGGTGTATTTTATGAGAAGCTTATACAGAGTATCTTGTCTGGATCTTGGAATGATGATGATTCAGACACAAGAAATGCCCTTAACTACTGGTGGGGAATCTCTGCAGATGTTGTTGACTTGATTTGTTCTAATAAGCTTCCAAAAGATACCTTAAAGATGGTAGATTTTATGAAGCATTCTATATGCAGGGGCATGCTCGTGCCATTTAAGGATGAATTAATCGATCAGGATGGCAAGGTGAGAAATAAGGATGGAAATGAACTTAGCCCAGAGCAGATAATTTCTATGGATTGGTTAATCGACTCAGTTATTGGTAAAATTCCTGAAATTGACGACCTTGACGAATCTATACAGGTAGCTGTTTTAAATCAGGAACCTGTTATTGATTTGAATTAAATAATGTGCTTAAAATTTAATCAATATCAAATTTAATCAATATCAAAAAAGAAATATGGGGAAAATGATTTGAAAATATTAGTGCTAGCTGACGAAGAATCAAAGTATTTATATGATTATTTTGATAAATCAAAATTAGAGGGAGTTGACTTGATCATATCTGCAGGTGATTTAAATCCTAAATATCTGGAGTTTTTCACCTCTTTCACATCTGCTCCGATTATGTATGTCAAGGGTAATCATGATTCTTGCTATGAAGATACACCTCCTCAGGGATGTATCTGCATAGATGACAAGATTGTCAAGTTTAAAAACTTACGCATCATGGGGCTTGGAGGCTCTTTAAAGTACAATACTGGCAGGTGTCAATATACAGAAGAACAGATGAAACAGCGTTATAAAAAGCTCTGGTTTAGTCTTATGAAGAATAAGGGAGTTGATATTGTTGTCACACATGCCCCTATTGCTGGAGTAAATGATGGGATAGACAGGGCACATATGGGCTTCAAAGTATTTGACGAAATTATAGATAAGTATCATCCTGCTTATTTTATCCATGGCCATGTACACAAGGAATACACTAGGAATTTCCAGAGGGAAACCCTTTACAAGGACACTAGGGTAATAAATGGATATGAGTATTACTATCTTGAAGTTGAGCCTTAAAAGCTTGATAAATAGATGATTGTGCTAAAAAAAGAACAATTTAATTCTTGCATTAAAGAAGCCCATGTGATAGTATCTTTGTATCAAAAACATATGTCCGCGGTAGAAAGACATTTTAAGATATGTGTTTTTTGCTTAGTAAATGTTTAAGGAGATTATGATGGATAAGAAGTTAAAGGTTGGTATTCTTGGTGCTACTGGTATGGTAGGTCAGAGATTTATTACATTGCTTGAGAATCACCCTTGGTTTGAGGTAGTTTTACTTGCAGCAAGTGGCAGATCATCTGGTAAGCTTTACGAAGAGGCAGTTGATGGAAGATGGAAGATGTCTTGCGATATGCCTGAGTATGTCAAGAAGATGACTGTTTACGATATGGACAAGGATTTTGACAAGATTAACAGCGAAGTTGATTTCGTATTCTGTGCTGTTAACATGCCTAAGGATCAGATTCGTGCCCTTGAGGAGAAGTATGCTAAGGCAGAGACTCCTGTTGTTTCTAATAACAGTGCAAACAGATGGACTCCAGATGTACCTATGGTTGTACCTGAGATCAATCCAGAGCACCTTGAGGTTATCGAGTCTCAGAAGAAGAGACTTGGCACAAAGAGAGGTTTCATCTGTGTTAAGCCTAACTGCTCAATCCAGAGCTATACACCAGCAATTCACGCTTTGAGAGAGTTTGAGCCAAAGCTTGTAGTTGCTACAACATACCAGGCTATCTCTGGCGCAGGTAAGACATTTGCTCAGTGGCCTGAGATGGAACACAATATCATTCCTTTCATCAGCGGTGAGGAAGAGAAGTCTGAGAAAGAGCCATTGAGACTTTGGGGTCAGGTTAAGGACGGAGTTATCGTTCCAGCTACAGAGCCTACAATTTCATGCCAGTGCTTAAGAGTACCTGTTCTTGATGGACATACAGCTGCTGTATTTATCAACTTTGAGAAGAAGCCTTCTAAGGAGCAGATTCTTGAGAAGTGGAGAAGCTTCAAGGGACTTCCTCAGGAGCTTGAGCTTCCAAGTGCACCAAAGAACTTCATTCAGTATCTTGAGGAGGATGACAGACCTCAGGTAAGACTTGATGTTAATTATGAGAATGGTATGGGAGTTTCTATCGGACGTCTCAGAGAGGATTCTGTATTTGATTACAAGTTCGTAGGTCTTTCACACAATACATTGAGAGGTGCTGCAGGCGGCGCTGTTCTTATAGCTGAGCTTTTAGCTGCTAAGAATTACATCACACCAAAGCAGGCATAATTCAGAAGTCTAGATTGACATTGGATTTTAAAATTATTTTTTGATTTAGTCTTTAAGAGCTGTTGGGCATGTCCTGACAGCTCTTATTTATGGCTTGTTTTATTAGCTATTTTAATAAAGTATTCTAAAAGAATATATTTTTACTTGATTAATATTAGCTTTTGTGTAATAATAGGTTTACATTTCCTTAGAGGGAGGTTTATATGAAAAAGAATCATTTTTTTGCGATGTTATTTCGTATGAAGTATATAATCAGATGGCAGCTTATGTGTAACACTAGGATTGAGAATGACAGTGAGCACAGTTTGGAGGTGGCCTATATTGCACATGCCTTGGGCGTAATCAACAATACAATTTATAAGGGGGATCTCAATGCAGAGAGATTGGCCTTGTTAGGAATGTACCATGATGCTACTGAAATTATCACAGGTGACATGCCTACGCCAGTTAAGTATTACAGCAAGGAGATTAGAAAAGCCTATACAGAAGTGGAGAATGTGGCCAAAGAACAGCTCTTAACAGGACTGCCTGAGGAAATGCAGGGAGCCTATGCACCTCTCTTGGGACCAAGTAAGGAGGAGGAGAAGCTTTGGATTTATGTCAAGGCAGCTGATAAGATTTCGGCTCTAATAAAGTGTATTGAAGAGGAACACAAAGGAAATCATGATTTTGATGATGCTAAAGATACAATCTCAGCCTATATTGAAAAGATTGACCTGCCAGAAGTTAAGTATTATATGAAGCACTTTATGCCAGCTTTCAGCATGACTTTGGATAAGAGTGGAACAAATAGAAGGAAGAATGTATGAGTAAGAGAGTTTTTATCGCCGAAAAACCTAGTGTGGCCAAAGAATTTGGAAAAGCGCTACATGAATCTTTCGCCAATAAAGATGGCTATATGGAGTCAGATAAGTCTATAGTTACTTGGTGTGTGGGACATTTAGTTACTATGTCATATCCTGAAAAGTATGATGAAAACTTGAAAAAATGGCGCTTGGATAGCATCCCTTTTATTCCGGAAAGCTTTAAATATGAGGTTATCCCTTCGGTTAAGAAACAATTTGATATTGTAAAATACCTTCTAACCAGAGAAGATGTCTCTCAAATATATGTATGTACTGACTCGGGACGTGAAGGAGAATATATATACAGACTTGTAAGACAGGAAGCTGATGTTAAGGGGAAAGATGAGCGCAGGGTTTGGATTGATTCACAGACAGAGGAAGAAATTCATAAGGGAATTGAAAATGCTAAGCCTATATCTGCCTATGATAATCTTTCAGATGCTGCTTATCTTCGAGCCCAGGAAGATTATCTTATTGGTATCAATTTCTCAAGAGTTCTATCTTTGAGATATTCCAGAACTCTTGCCAGTTTTATGAATAAGGATTTTTGTACTGTAAGTGTCGGAAGAGTAATGACCTGTGTACTTGGTATGGTTGTAAATAGGGAAAGAGAAATCAGAAACTTTGAAAAGACTTATTTTTATAGAGTAATAACTAGTGCTGATATTGCTGGAAGCATGATTGATGCAGAATGGAAGGTACAGGAAAAGAGCAAGTATTACGGGACACCTTTTTTATATAAGACTAATGGCTTTGTAGATAAGGCTAAGGCTGAAGAACTTATTGGATTTTTATCAGATCCAATGCCTGCAAAGGCTACAGTTTCTCTTATTGAAAGAAAAACAGAAAAGAAATCTGCGCCTCTATTGTACAATTTGGCAGAGATTCAAAATGATTGTTCTAAAATCTTTAAGATCAGTCCTGATCAGACCTTGAACATAATTCAGGAATTGTATGAGAAGAAGCTTGTTACTTATCCTAGAACTGATGCCAGAGTTGTGAGCACAGCAGTTTGCAAGGTTATTGATAAGAATATTAAGGGCCTCTTATCTTACGCTCCATGCGGCCAATATGCCAAACAGGTCCTAGACAATGGCTGGTATAAAGGACTTGCAAAAACTAAGTACTGTGATGATAAAAAAATTACAGACCATTATGCCATAATTCCAACCGGTCAGGGTCTTAATAACCTTGCTGGTTTGTCAAGCACAGCTGCTAACACATATGAATTGATAGTCAGAAGATTTTTGAGCATCTTCTTTCCTCAGGCTAAGTATCTTAAATGCAGTCTTAATCTCATGTGTAAGGATGAACTTTTTGCAGCATCATTCAAATCCCTAGATGATCCAGGATATCTTCCTGTCACTATATCTTCATTTGGTAAAAAGAAGAATGTAGAAGAAATCTATGGTCAGGACAAGCCTAAGGATGATGAGGAGGAAGAGGACCAGCTCTCAGAATCAATCTCAGCTGTTTTGAAGAAAGTTAAAAAGGGAGATGAGATTGAACTTAAAGCATTTAATATAAAAAATGGTGAGACAAGTCCTCCTAAGAGGTATACATCAGGTTCTATAATACTTGCAATGGAGAATGCCGGTGAACTCATAGAAGATGATGACTTAAGGGCACAGATTAAGGGCTCTGGAATTGGAACTTCTGCGACAAGGGCTGAAATCTTAAATAAACTTAACACTAAAGATTACATTTTTACCAATAAAAAGACTCAGGTTATAACACCTACTAAGTTTGGTGAAGGAATCTTTGAACTTATGAGGCTGTCAATGCCGACTATGCTTAACCCTAAGTTTACAGCAAGCTGGGAGAAGGGCTTGACCATGGTTGAGGAAGGTACTATAACATATGATGAATACTCTCAGAAGATGGATGATTATGTTGTAAGACGCACCAATTCTGTAAAAGGAACAGATTGTAGATCTCAATTGAACATACTTTTAGGTCAGCTTGCTCAATTATATGAATAATATTTGGAGGTTACTATGTACGAGGATTTAACTATTAAGGAACTATTTTCTTTAGATGAGACACTTGCAGGAACTTATCTTTCTAACTTTAAGTATCCATGGGAAGCATTGGCTGGCATTGGAGATTTAATACTTGAAATAGGCAAGGGCCTATCTTTGGATGAATATGACAAAAGAGGGGATGATATTTGGATTCATAAGACTGCAAAGGTCTTTGATTCAGCCTATATTGCTGGTCCTTGTATTATAGGCCCTGACACTGAAGTTAGACACTGTGCTTTTATTAGAGGAAAGGCCTTAGTTGGCGCTTCATGTGTTATCGGAAACTCTTGCGAATTAAAGAATGTAATTATTTTTAACAAGGCTCAGGTTCCACATTACAACTATGTTGGAGATAGTATTTTAGGCTTTAAATCTCATATGGGTGCTGGATCTATAACATCAAATCTTAAGTCTAACAAGACAAATGTTACCATAAAGTACTCAGATGAGAAAATCGAAACTGGCTTAAGAAAGATCGGCGCCTTTCTTGGTGATCACGTAGAAGTTGGATGCGGTAGTGTACTTAATCCTGGTACAATTATCGGAAAGAATACATGCGTATATCCATTATCAAGTGTAAGGGGATTTGTTAACAAGAATTCTATTTACAAAAAAGCTGGAGAAATTACTGACTTTGTACAAAATGTTTAATTAATACGGAAAATATATCTAAAAAACAGTTTTCTTTGTGGAAAATATATAAAAAATATATATAAGCACTTGCTTAAATTGTCTATAATTACGGGGGTGATTTATAAAGCAAGTGCATATTTTTGTTAATAAATTTATGAATAAAATATGAATAAAATCTTGATTTATTATTATTTCAGTGTATAATGTCAATTAAGATGTGACTGAAACACTCATTTTGTATAAATAATTATTGTCCATCTGAAGCAAAATAGACTTATTCAAGAAAGGGTATTGCGATGAAGAAGAAAACGCAGAAGATTCAGGCGGTAATTCTTGCAATTGTTATGTTAGCAGTGGTAACAGTTGCTGTATCAGCTGCAGGGGGATTAAACAGCAGCAACAAAAAGGCCAAGGATGGCTTGGAAATACTTGATGGAACTTACTATGATAATAGTGATTTCTATAACAAAAATGCTTCACTTGGCATAGCAAACACATTTCATCTCTTTGCATTTAATCAGCTTGATGTAAATGTGCACTGTAATGGTAACTTTGCTGCAAAGGTTGCCAATGTTGGTACTAACAACGGTACTAATCAGTTTACAGACAAGAACGAGCTTTGTATTGTTACAGACAAGCTTGTTATGAATTCGAGCACAAGAGTAAATACTTGGTACGTTCCAGTAGATGCTAAAGTTACAGATAGGGGAGGAAATAAGCTCTCAAATCCAATCAATGCAGGTCAGATTTCAATTGACACAGGTGATGATTGTATAGCTAACATTGATTTAAATGGTATTAAGCCGGCTTATGTAGCTCATATTAATGAGGATTATCTTGATTTAGCTGCAGAACAGGCTCAGTATGCTGACTTATCGAACAAGCTTTCAAAGGTTGCCGACAATTATGCTTCATGGACATGCAATGGACTCGGTAAACTTGTGCTTAACGATGAAGGCATGAATGTGATAAATGTTAAGGGCGATACTTTAGGCGGTTTTGACACACAGAACGGATTCAAAATCTACAATGCAGTTTATGACAATGGATATTCAGGAAAGCAGAGCATTGTAATCAATGTTGATCTTGCAGGTTACTCTTCTTTCTATACTAATGCACAGACAACAGTTTATAGAACTGATGATGCAGAGGTTATCAATTCAGAGTCAAATGTTTTGGATGGAACAATAGTTCTTTGGAACTTTTTTGATAGTTCTTCTGATGATGGACAGTATCACGGTGAAATTACACTTCAGAAAGCTATGCTTGGTAGTGTTTTAGCACCATATGCAACATTCCATGCTAATCAGAACATAGATGGTAATATTATTGCTAATAATATTACAACAGGTGGGGAGACACATCGTTGTGATTTCCTTGGACCTATTGATGTAGATTGGACTCCTACTGATCCTCACGCTGGTGGTTCAAGTCAGGAAGAGACAACAGCAGCTACAACAGTAGCTACAACAAAGGCTACAACAGCAGCTACAACAGAGGCTACAACAGCAGCCACAACAAAGGCTACAACAGCAGCCACAACAGCAGCCACAACAAAAGCTACAACAGCAGCCACAACAGCAGCTACAACAAAGGCTACAACAGCAGCCACAACAAAGGCTACAACAGCAGCTACAACAGAGGCTACAACAGCAGCCACAACAAAAGCTACAACAGCAGCCACAACAAAAGCTACAACAGCAGCTACAACAAAGGCTACAACAGCAGCTACAACAAAGGCTACAACTAAGGCTACAACTAAGGCGGTTGCAACTCAGACATCTAAGGGAGATGCTTCTGGTAAGAAGAATCAAACAGTTATCATCAATAAAGTTGACCAGTATGGAAACAATGTTGAGGGTGCTGTCTTAAAGATTATTGATGACAAGGGTGACCTTGTTGAACAGTTTGTTACAACAAAGAAAGCATTTGAAGTAAAGATTCCAAGTGGTTCTTTCTCATTAGTAGAGGTACAGGAACCTAATGGATACGAACACGCTAGAAATATTAATTTCACAGTTTCAGATAAAAACATTATTGCTTCATCTGATGCCAAGGTACTTGATAAGACAATTACAATGGTTGACGAAAAACAAGTTAAGCCTTTTAGTGTTAAAATATTAAAGACTAATAAGGACAATAAGATAATCGATGGAGCTAAGTTAAAGATTAGTCATGTCGATGATGCTGGAAATTTTGTTACAGATAAAGAGTTTACTTCTGTAGGATTGCAGGTCAGCTTAATCGATTTATATCCAGGTTCATATATATTAAGCGAAGTAGAAGCACCTGAAAATTACCTTTTAGCTGATGATATCTTCTTTAATGTTACTGATCAGGGCAACATTATGGTTGATGGAAGTCAGACTAGTTCTCTTGTTATGCTTGATGAATATGAGGACAAGACAGTAAGTCTCAGTAAGCAGGATATTGCAGGCAATGAAATAGCTGGAGCTAGCATTTCTATAAAAGATAAGGATGGAAATGAGGTACATTCTTATGTATCTGTAGAAGGAATGTCTCATAAGTTTAAACTTCAGCCAGGTACATACACTATGACTGAGACTCAGGCCCCTGCAGGCTTTGATATAGCTGAGACAATTACATTTACACTTGATATTAATGGCCAGGTAAGTGTAAATGGAGACTTTAAGGAAAAGGTAGTTATGGTTGACGAGTACTCTGCTAAGGAAGTACAAATCAGCAAGGTAGATATAGCTGGTAAGGAAATTGAAGGCGCTAAGATTTCAGTTTTCAAGGGCCAGGTAGAAGTTGCAAAGTGGGTTTCTGAGGCAGGTAAGACAAAGACAATTACTTTAAAACCAGGCAAATATACTTTGACCGAGACACAGGCACCTGAAGGTTATGAAATTGCAGAATCTATATCTTTCACAGTAAATCCTGATGGAAGCCTTATAGCTAATGATACTGCACTTGATGGAAATAAAATCGTCATGCTTGATAAGTACAAAGGCCAGACAGTAAATGTCAGCAAGCGTGACATTGCAGGTAATGAAATTGACAATGCTACTCTCACTGTTCTTGATCACAAGGGCAATGTTGTAGTAGAGCCATTTAAAACAAGCAAAGATTCAGTACATACAATCAGCCTCGAACCAGGTCTTTACCAGTTAGTTGAGACAAGTGCTCCTGATGGATATGTAGTATCTGAGAAAATCACATTTACAGTTGATACGAATGGCAATGTATCTGCTATGGGTAAGGTTGTAGCAGATAAGACACTTGTAATGACAGACAATTATTCTAAATTAAGCATCAAGAAGACTGATGTTGCTGGCAATGAACTTGCTGGTGCTACTTTAAAGCTTACAGATGTAAATGGAAATGCTGTCTATGACATTAAGGGTAATGAAATCAAATCGTGGGTTTCAGGAACTGAGGCACATGTTGTCGAAGGTATCAAGAATGGCACATATATGCTTACAGAGCTCACTTCTCCAGATGGTTATGTCGTAGCTGAAAGCATCGTATTTGATGTTAAAGAAGGACATGTATATGGCTCTAATGGCGTAAGAACTGAGGATGATTCATTGACTATGGTCGATGGAACAACATATATGAGTTTTGGTAAGGTCTTAAAGGATACTGAAAAGAATAGTAATGATCCAACTTCTACAAAGCAGTTGGGAGGAGTTACATTTGGTATCTATGCAGATCAGGATTGCACAAGCCTTGTGCGCGAGGTAACTAGTGATGATTCTGGTTTAGTAGAGGCTAAGGGCCTTGCAAAGGGTACTTACTACGTTAAGGAATTAAAGACAAAGGATCCACTTATAAAGGTTGACTCAACTGTTTACACAGCTGTAATTACAGATTCAGCATTTGCCGGATTGCAGAATCCAGATGGCTCAATGCTTTTAAATAATACAGTTGTCAATACAAAGATTGAGGCTAAGATTGAACTTATCAAGGTTGATAAGGACAACCCAGATAAGGCTCTTGCAGGTTCTACATATGGAATTTACAGATTTGCAAGTGACACAGAAGCGACTGCAAGCGGATCTGCTTCTGGTCTGATTAAGGTTGGTGAAGCAATCACTGATGCCAACGGAAAGATAAGTTTTGATGGATTATTTGTTGGTGAACAGTATACTATTATTGAACTCAATGAGCCTGCAGGATATCAGGTTTCTAAAGATTCAATCAATGTAAAGCTTGAGCTTAAAGATGGTATTCTTACAACTACATTAGTGGATGATGGTAAGGGTACAGCTAAGCTTGATGCTGACAACAATATCGTATGGTTTGAGCCAGAATTGAAAGTAAGTATCAGCAAGAAGAATAACAGTGGAGAACTTCTTTCTGGTGCAAGTCTTCAGGTTATTGATACTCTTAGCAATCAGGTAGTTGATAGCTGGGTTAGTGATGGAAATGAGCATATAATCGCAGCTAAGCTTGTTGGTGGAAACACATATATTTTAAGAGAAATTGCAGCACCTAATGGTTATGCAATTGCTGAAGATATCACATTTAAGGCTATTGCTAAGGCAACTGCAAACAATGAAGATTATATTCAGGTTCTTGATATGATTGACGATGATGAAAATCCTGGTCAGCCTGAGACACCAGGAACAACAGAGACAACTCAGACACCAGGTACACCGGGAACAACAGAGACAAGTCAGACACCAGGCACACCGGGAACAACAGAGACAACTCAGACACCAGGTACACCAGGAACAACAACTACAAGTCAGACACCAGGTACACCAGGAACAACAACTACAAGTCAGACACCAGGTACACCAGGAACAACAACTACAAGTCAGACACCAGGTACACCAGGAACGACAACTACAAGCCAGACACCAGGTACACCAGGAACGACAACTACAAGCCAGACACCTGGCACACCAGGAACAACAACTACAGTACAGACACCTGGTACACCTGGAACAACTACCGTAGAGAATCCAGAAGTTCCAAGTACAGTTACTGAGACAGTTAGAAATATTGTTACATCAGTAAATACTGGTGATGAGACAGGTGCTATGAGATTTGTTATTCTTATGTCTATTTCAGCTATGGGTATTTTGATTACTTCATTAGTTGGTAGAAAGAAAAGATCATAATCTTAAGTAAATATGTACTTAATATGGGGGCTATTCTTTTATAAGAATAGCTCTCTTTTTATTGACTAGACTTAAGAATTTGTGATAAAATTATCATGCTAATTTTGAAAAGAATAGCTAAGAGCTTTTATGTCAGCGTTGCATTCATAAAAGCTTGGATAATATTGAAAAAAGCATCGCAGAAATGAGGAAAAAATGATTTACACACAGGAAGTTGAGAACATGTGTCCTGTTGCTCAGGGTGTGCATCATGGTGCAGCACCAGTTCCTACAGAAGGAAAGTGGGTTCAGAACAAAGAAGTAAAAGATATTTCTGGTTTCACTCATGGTGTAGGCTGGTGTGCTCCACAGCAGGGGGCTTGTAAGCTTACTCTTAATGTTAAAGAAGGCGTAATACAGGAGGCACTCGTAGAGACTATTGGATGTTCAGGTATGACACATTCAGCAGCTATGGCTTCTGAAATTCTTCCAGGTCTTACTGTTATGGAAGCATTAAACACAGACCTTGTATGCGACGCTATTAATACAGCTATGCGTGAGCTCTTCCTTCAGATTGTTTACGGAAGAACACAGAGCGCATTCTCTGATAATGGTCTTGCAGTTGGCGCTGGCCTTGAGGATCTTGGTAAGGGCCTTCGTTCACAGGTTGGTACTATGTATGGTACACTTGCTAAGGGTACAAGATACCTTGAGATGACAGATGGTTATGTTACAGGTATTGCTCTTGATGCTGATAATGAAATCATTGGATATACATTCGTTAACTTCGGAAAGATGACTGACTTCATGAAGAAGGGTGATGATGCTAACACTGCATACGAGAAGGCTTGCGGACAGTATGGCCGTGTTGCTGACGCTGTTAAGATCATTGATCCTAGAACAGATAAAGAAGTTAAGAATAACTAAGGAGGAATAACGATGGCTTTATTTGAAAATTATGAAGGAAGAGTTGATAAAATCAACGCTTGTTTAAACAGCTACGGCATTTCTTCTATTGAAGAGGCTGAAAAGATTACTAAGGATGCCGGACTTGATGTATATCACATGGTTGAAGGAATTCAGCCTATTTGTTTCGAGAATGCTAAGTGGGCATACACTGTAGGTGCTGCTATTGCTATTAAGAAGGGGTGCCGTAAGGCTTCTGAGGCTGCAGCTGCTATCGGTGAAGGTCTTCAGTCATTCTGTATTCCTGGTTCAGTTGCTGATCAGCGTAAGGTTGGTCTTGGACATGGTAACCTTGGAAAGATGCTCCTTGAAGAGGAGACAGAGTGTTTCGCTTTCGTAGCTGGACATGAGTCATTCGCAGCTGCTGAAGGTGCTATTGGTATCGCTACAAAGGCTAACAAGGTTCGTCAGAAGCCACTTCGTGTTATCCTTAACGGTCTTGGTAAGGATGCTGCTTATATCATCTCTAGAGTTAATGGATTCACATTCGTTGAGACAGAGATGGATTATAAGACTGGCGAAGTTAAGGAAATCTCTACAAAGGCTTTCTCTAACGGCGACAGAGCTAAGGTTCGTTGCTATGGTGCTAACGATGTAACAGAAGGTGTAGCAATCATGTGGAAGGAGAATGTTGATATCTCTATCACAGGTAACTCAACAAATCCTACAAGATTCCAGCACCCAGTTGCAGGTACATATAAGAAGGAGAGACTTGAGGCTGGTAAGAAGTATTTCTCAGTAGCTTCAGGTGGTGGTACAGGTCGTACACTTCACCCAGATAACATGGCTGCAGGTCCTGCTTCATACGGTATGACAGATACAATGGGACGTATGCATTCAGATGCTCAGTTTGCTGGTTCTTCATCAGTTCCTGCTCACGTTGAGATGATGGGTCTTATCGGTATGGGTAACAACCCAATGGTAGGTGCTACTGTTTCTGTAGCTGTTTCTATCGAAGAAGCTGCTAAGACTGGTAAGTTCTAAGTAAAAAGCTTAAAAACCTAGAGCTTATAAGGGGTTGTCAAGTTCACTCATGTTCTTGACAACCCCTTAATTTTTGTGAGCAATTCGTCAAAGTCTGTGCTTGCACGAGACCTTGACGAATGCCACAGTACCGAGAAAACTTTTTTTCTCGGTTGCTTTAGTTTTCACAAAAAGATTTAGCTTCTAAGATTCTTGTAACAGATAAAGCTGTAAGTAAGTGGGAAAGGGGATTAGGTTTTCCAGATATAAATACTATTGAACCCTTGGCAGATGCTCTAGACGTTTCAATTGGCGAAATCATGAAGTCTGAACGATCAGTTGATGAAAACGTAGAAGAAAAAGAAATAGTTGAAGATATTATACAGATTGCGACTGTTGATATTGAGGAAAGGAATAAAATTATAGTATATACCTTTGCCTTAACTACTCTAGTATTAACTATTTTGAAAATTGTTATGAGTATCAGTTGGAGTACTGGTAAGATGTCTTTACATGTTGACATCCCTTTACTATTATCCAGACATTTGCAGGGCTTGTAATGTTCTTGATCAGCATGAGTGAAAGACATATATTCTACAAAGGCACCATCGCAACGTTCTGGAAAAAATCTTATGGCATTTCTCTTGGAATGTTTATCTTTGTTCCGCCAAAAGCAAGGTTCTATAATGCTGAGAAATGGGCGAATCATTTGGGTGAAAAGTATACTGGCAATAAATCCATGGAAATGATAGATATTTAAAGAGAAATATGATTTAAATAACTGTAGGAATGAAACTTATAAAATTTTGACCAAAAGATTTCAAATTAAAATTGATGGAGGAAATGATAGAATGAATAGAAAACAGGGATGCCTGACATCAGTTGTAATATGGGGCGTTTTTGAGAGTGTTGCTCTTACTTTGTGGCTTACAAAGGATAATCTGTTTTATCTACTTAATTTTAGTTATATTGGTATATCCATTGCATTGGGACTTTTTCTATTTCAACTAAATTACAAGCACGCACGCAGAATCGTTCAGCTCTTGGTCGGATTATATATGTTGATTTATCTTGGCCTCATCTGCCAGGAAAATATGCAGATAGAAGGATTCTGGTATTATCTTTTCACTGGAGTATTTGAGGCAGCAACAATTCATTACTCTGTTGCAAAAATCTTTGGACCACTAATATTTGGTAGAGGCTGGTGTGGATTTGCCTGTTGGACAGCGATGGTATTGGATTTTCTACCATATAAAGTTCCACTATCTCCAAGAAAGAAAATTGGATTCATACGCTACATTACATTTACTTTGTCGCTGCTTTTTGTATTAACCTTATTCTTGAGTCAAGTGGGTAATATAGAAAGAATCATGTTTTGGGCTTTTATTATCGGAAACGTCGTATATTATGCAATAGGAATCATTCTGGCATTCGTTTTTAAAGATAATAGAGCCTTCTGCAAGTATATCTGCCCAATTACAGTATTCTTGAAGCCAATGAGCTATTTTGCACTTTTCAAAGTAAAGTGTGATAAAGAAAAATGTATTGCCTGTGGGAAATGCAAAAAGGTTTGCCCGATGAATGTCGATGTGACTGATAATTCAAGGAAACGCAAAAATGGAACCGAGTGTATACTTTGCATGGAATGTAAAAAAGCATGCCCGAAGGAAGCGTTATAATCTGTTAAGCTGAATAAAAATGGATTACTTGACTTTTACTCCGCTATGGAAAATGGCGGAGTTTATTTATATTTATCCTTTTAGAATTAAATTTCAGAGCTAATTATTAGACAACAAAATAAAATAAGTATAAATTAAGATAATAATTATAGAATTACTATCTTTATAAGCCTTGGATAGTGTAAGATAGTAGTGAAATCAACATAAAAAGGAAGTATATAGATAAATGACAAGTCAAAGTAAGACTTCAACAATTAAAATAGACAATAAATTTTTAGTGAAATTGATAATTCCACTTGTATTAGAACAACTGCTTGCTGTGAGCGTAGGCTTCGTGGATACCTTAATGATCTCAACAGTCGGCGAATATGCCATTTCAGGTGTTGCACTGGTAGATAATATCAACCGACTCGTAATTCAGGTTTTAGCAGCATTTGCCACGGGAGGACTTGTCGTAGCAAGTCAGTATATCGGTCGAGGAAGCAAAGAAGAGAGTAGAGAATGTACAGGTCAGCTTATTTCACTAATGTTAATCCTCACTAGCTTGCTGGCTGCCTTTTTTATCATATTTCCCAGACCAATTCTAACTTTTATTTTTTCAAATGTTGATGATAAGGTCATGGATGCTGCAATTACATATCTTTTAGTTACAAGTTTTTCTTATCCTTTCCTTGCAGTATATAATTCGGGTTCTGCTATTTTTAGAAGCTTTGGAAATAGCAATGTGAGCATGAAAATCAGCCTGATTATGAACCTGATTAATGTTCTATTTAATGCAATATTTGTCTTTGGCTTTAATATGGGGGTTCTTGGAGTGGGACTTGCGACCCTTATAAGTCGAATATTTGCCTGCTTGATAATGACATTTTACCTGAATTCTAATATGAATGAATTAAGGATAAAGAAAATATCTTCTTTTATTCCTAAATCAACATATATAGGTAAAATCCTTAAAATAGGCATACCTAGTGGAGTTGAAAATGGTATGTTTCAGGTTGGAAAACTCATGGTTGTAGGCATGGTTGCAACATTAGGAACCAGTGCAATTGCAGCCAACTCTGTTTCCTATCAAATAATTGATTTCCCAAATCTTCCTGCCTCGTCGATTGGAATTGCTTTGATTACAATTATTGGACAGTGTATGGGAGCAGGCGATATCAAGGAAGCAAAAACACAGATCAGAAAGCTTATGAAATGGGCTTATATCTCTGACTGGATAAGTAAAGGACTCTTATTTGTATTTGCTCCACAGATTGTGGGAATATTTTCAATGTCTCAGGAGGCATCCAGTCAGGCAGTTATGGTTTTAAGGTCTTTCTTTATCGCAGCAATTCTAATTTGGCCACTAAGCTTTAGCTTACCAAATGCTTTGAGAGCCGCGGGAGATGTAAAGTTTACAATGACCATCAGCATCGCTTCTATGTGGGTTTGCAGAATACTTGCATCATATATTCTTGTATTTAAATTAAATATGGGACTTATGGGAGTTTGGATTGGCATGTACATAGACTGGTATGTGAGAGGTATATCTTATGTATTGAGATATCTGAGTAATAAATGGACCAGCTTTAAGGTAATTTAGAGATAAAAGTATTATAGAAATTTTAAGATAAAAGGTAATTGGAGATTTAAATGAATAATATTGCAAAATTTTTAGAAGATTTAGATGGACTGCTTTGGGGAACCCCGATGACCCTACTTGTTCTTATGACAGGTATTATACTTTCAATCAGATTCGGCTTTAGATATCAGAGGAAGATTGCTGATGCAGGAGCTAGCATGATTGGTGGATGCTGTAGAACAAAACCAGATGATATTAGAAAGATTGCTGAGATTGTCAATGAAGAGGAAAGTAGATAAGGAAGAAGCAAATAAGGTAAAATCAAATAAGACGGAGCTGAATAAGACAGAACTGAATAAAGAAGAGCTGAAAAAGGCTTATTATCACCTTCCGGGTCTCTTTGAGTTTTATGATTTTTATAAAGAGTTTTTGCCTATATATAAGAATTATAGAGAATACTTTTATGACTGGTGTGAGATTGGCTCAATATATGGATCTCCGGCTGATTGCCTATGGGGTGGCGGAAGAGCCGGCTATGGAGATGATGATCCTGAAAAGGTTTATAAGCTTATGAAGGAAAATGGCATATCTGCCAGACTTACCTTTAGCAACTCTTTGCTCGAACAAGAGCATCTAAGCGATGCCAAATGCAATAGGCTAAGTCAAATATTTGAAGACAGCAATAACGGAATAATTATATACTCTGATCTCTTGCTGGATTATATGAAAACTAATTATCCAAAGTATTACTTTGTTTCGTCAACAACCAAGGTTTTGACTGATTTTAAAGACTTTGAGCAAGAACTTAAAAGACAGGATTTTAAGTATGTAGTGCCTGATTTTCGCCTAAACAAGTCTATTGATCAACTGTCAAAACTTGATTTAGATTATAAAGAAAAAGTCGAATTTTTGTGTAATGAGGCCTGTTCATTCAAGTGTAATGCGAGGAAAGAGTGTTACATGGAAGTTAGCCGCAAGAATCTTGGACTCGAAAGTAGTGGACATGTCTGTTATTTTGACAAGGATAAAAAGGGTTACCTTTTCTCAAAAGCTATGAATAATGAGGGCTTTATAAGCATTGAAGATATTCAAAATATTTATATGCCAAGAGCTTTTAAAAATTTTAAAATTGAGGGAAGAAGCTTGGGAAGTGCTCTCCTTCTGGAGTTTATAATCTATTATATGGTTAAACCTAGATACCAGATAAATTTAAGAGAGTTAATGTATCTTGATAATATGCTTGACCTATTTTAGTTTTAATCCTATTTTGATATAATAGGCTTAGTATATATATAAAGAAGGAGGATTGCTATGCTCCTAGATTTTACAAATTTTCTATATGCTCTTTCATATGCACTTGATGCTGTAGAAGCAGAAGTTACAGGAGCAAGTGTTGAACATGGCAAGAGGGTGGCCTTAATATCATATTGGTGCTCAAGAAGCTTGAACTTAAATCAGGATCAAATGATCAGTTTTATGGCCTGCCTTGATATATATCAAGTACTGACCGAAAAAAGGCCTTACAAAGATGGCATGAATCACAAGCAGGATATGAAAATTATGTATAGTATGGTCGCAGATGGTAAGATTGATTCTGATATCACAAAAGATATAGATATTTGTTTTGGGACAGATGTATCAGTAGAAGGCAATGACTTGGAAGATGATATTGAAGATGCTATTATAGATCAAATAAAACTGACAAATAAGAGGTGGAAATGCGACCAATGTGGCTATATTTATGAGGGAGATACACCGCCTCTCTTTTGTCCACTTTGCGATAGTGACATTGATAGCTTTAAACTAATTTAGCTTATAAGAGGGAGAAATTTTAAAATGAATATTAGACTTGCAAAAAAAAAAGATGGACAAAAAGTTTTAGAACTTTTAAGCCAGGTACTTGAACTCCACGCTAAGATTAGACCTGATATATTTATATCAGGAACCACCAAATACAATCTGTCAGATTTTGCATTAATGTTGAAAGATAAGGAAAAGCCTATATATGTGGCAGTTGATGACAAGGATCAGGTCCTTGGCTATGCATTCTGTCAGATAAAAGAACAGCCTTTTTCAAGCAATATGGTTCAATTTAAATCCCTTTTTATAGACGATTTGTGTGTCGATGAAAATTATAGGGGACAAGGCCTTGGCAAGGAAATCTTTAATTTCCTCAAAGAAGAGGCAAAAAAGCTTGATTGCTACGAAATAAGTCTTAATGTATGGGCTGGCAACGATAAGGCTCAGGCCTTCTATGATAAGATGGGATTAAAGCCAAAAGAGACCCAGATGGAATACATTTTGTAAGATATCATATGTAAAAAAATAAAAAAGACTTATAGGTTAAATATGACAATTTTAAAGAATAATTGCAAAGTAATATTTGAAAATGATGATTTTATGGTGGTTGATAAGGCTTACGGGGTCTTGAGTCAGAGCAATCGCAGCTTTGATTTGGATTTAGTTAGTATGGTCAGAAGCGCCACTAAAAAAAAGGATGTGACTCCTATTAATCGTCTTGATAGGAATGTAGCTGGTTTGATAGTGCTTGCTTTGAATAAAAATGCCGCTGCAAGGCTTAACAAAGATATGATTGATCATGGTTGGGATAAGACCTATGTTTTGGCTTGTCAGTCTGAGGATGCTGACAAACTTGATATTAAAGGTCATATGCAAGATCAGATGGATTTTGATAAGAAGAATAATTTATCCTTTGTGTGCAAGAATAAGACTAAGACAAGTAAGAATGCTGAATTGGACTATGAAAAGCTTTATAGTGACAAGGATGTGACCTTCTTTAGAGTTCACTTGAAAACGGGACGTCATCATCAGATAAGGCTGCAGTTTGCCAGCAGATCATGTCCTCTCATAGGAGACGGCAAATACGGCTCAAAAATAAAAGCTTCTAACATAGCCTTGTATTCAACAGCCTTAACAGTTTTAGGTCAAGAATTTGAGGTCAATCCAAAATTTCAGGGTTTGGAATTTAAGCTATAATACAAGGATAAGTAAAAGCTTTTTTTATAATTAAATTAATATGGTTGAATCTGGTCATCTGAGTCATCTGTATTGATGATTTCTTTGATGACAATGTAGTAGGAGAGACTAGAATTGACCTCGATAAGGACTCTGTCTCCAACTTTATGGCCAAGAATAGCCTTGCCCAGAGGGGATTCAATACTTATAAGTCCTTCTAGAGCGTCACCTCTGACAGTGGTTACAAGTTTGATTGTCTCATCTTCATCGTCATCTTCGTAATGGACAGTAACGGTCTTGTTTACGCCAACTTCATCCTCACTTGATGTATCTTCGATAATAGTGGCTGTTTTAATCATCTTTTGCAGATAACGAATACGGCCATCATTTCTATTTTTTTCTTTTTTAGCTGCATGGTATTCAAAATTTTCACTTAAATCACCGTGGGCACGAGCTTCCTTGACATCCTCAAGCAAGACTTTTCTCAGCTGAATTCTCTCTTCAATTTCCTTTTCCATCTTTTTTATATCGTTTTTAGTTAATTCGTTGAACATAAGAACTCCTTTTATTATTTTAAAAATCTCCTTAAAAACTAGCTGAATTATACAACAAATTGCAAAGACTTTCAAACCAATGCTAGACAAGCATTTTCTATTAATGTATAATATAAAAGCTGTTTTATGGACATTTATCTTAATTTAATTATTAAATGTCTAAATTTAACCTTTTAAATTAAAGGAAAGAGAGAAAATGAAAGATAAAATTATTACATTTGGTGAGTTAATGCTTAGATTATCTCCTGAAAATAATGAGAGATTTACTCAGTGCCATGCATTTGAGGCTGTTTATGGTGGTGGAGAAGCCAATACTGCTGTTTCATTGGCAAATTTTGATGTCGATGTTAGATATGTTACAAAGCTTCCATCTCATATTATTGGTCAGAGTGCTGTGAATTCTCTTAGAGAGTTTGGAGTTGATACAAGTAGAATTGTTAGGGGTGGAGACCAGATTGGTATCTATTTCCTTGAAAAGAAGACTAGTCAGAGACCAACTAATGTAATATATAATCGTGCAGGGTCTGCTTTTGCTATGGCTGATGCTAACGATTTTGATTGGGATTATATATTTGACGGAGCAACTTGGTTCCATTTTTCAGGTATCACACCAGCTATAAGTGATACAATGGCTGATATCACACTCACAGCTTGTAAAGAAGCTAAAAAGAGAAATCTTACTATAAGCTGTGACCTAAACTATAGAAGCAAGCTTTGGTCTAGCGAAAAGGCCTTTAAGGTAATGTCTGAAATTTGCAAGTACGTAGATATCTGTATTGCAAATGAAGATGATGCTGTAGGTATTTTCTCACTTGATGCAAGTCAGGCTGATTGCGAAAAGAATGCTTATATTGCCAAAAAACTTATGGAGATGTTTGATTTCAAGATGGTTGCTTCAGTATGGAGAACAGAGACATCAATCACAACATTTAAGCTTCAGTCTATGGTATATGTTGACGGCAAGGCTTATTACAGCAAGGAGTACATGATGCATATCCTTGATTATATTGGTGCAGGAGATGCTTACTGTGCAGGTATTATTTACAGTCTTATCAATAATTTTGACAATGAAAAGACTGTTGAATTCGCCAATGCAGCTTCTTGCCTTAAGCACACTGTAAGCGGAGATTATAACCTTGTTTCAGTTGATGAGGTTATGAAGCTTGCATTTGCTAAAGCTGGAAATGAAGTTCAGAGATAATATTGTTTATATATAAAATATATGATATAATTAACCACAGTCTTTTGGCTGTGGTTTTTTATTTAGGGGGGAGGGATTATATTGGCACTAGATAAGGACCAACTTTCAGCCTTGAAACACAGGGATGGCCCAGCTATGGTGCTTGCAGGCCCTGGATCAGGAAAAACTACTGTAATTACTGGCAGGGTTTATAACTTAATTACAGAACTAAAGGTTGAAGCAAAAAAAATTCTCGTAATTACCTTTACCAAAAAGGCAACGATAGAGATGAGAGATAGATTCTTAAAAAGAATAAAATCAGACAACACACAAGTCACTTATACAACATTTCACGCGATTTTCTTCTCAATTCTAAAAAAAAACTCCACATATAATTCAAGTAATATTATCAATGAAAATGAAAAGATAGCTTTCTTAAGATCTGAAATCAGATATTTAGACTTAGAAATTAGAGACGAGTATGAACTTTCGTGTTCAATTATTTCAGATATCAGTTCATTCAAAGCAAGATATGCTTCATCAGAAAATAATTCTAATCAAGCAAACTTTAAAAATTCTTCTGGCTTAAGTTTTAAGGACTTTATAAGAATATATAATGATTACGAGACAATGCTAGAGTCCACGAGAAGAATTGATTTTGATGATATGATGACAAAGACCTTAAAGCTTCTAAAGGAAAATCCAGATATTCTAGCCTTCTATCAGAATTATTATAGCTATGTCTTAATCGATGAATTTCAGGATACATCGCCAATTCAGTTGGAGATTATTATTCTCTTATTTAAAAAGAAACCTAACATATTTGTAGTAGGAGATGATGATCAAAGCATTTATGGTTTTAGAGGAGCTTCAGTCACTGTGATGCAGGACTTTTTGGAAGTTTTTAAAGATGCAAAAATATATAAGATAACAAAAAATTATCGCTCAGATTATGAGATAGTTGATAAATCATCAAATTTAATATCATCTAATTCTTCAAGATTTAATAAGGAATTGAAGTGTCAAAGCCAAAATCCAGGTATAATTAAGATTCTAGGATTTGACACTATGGAAGAAGAAGCTGATTTTATAACTAAGCTATCACAAAGCGGCAAAACTTGCCTTTTGGCAAGAACTAATTACATATGCAAGGAGCTAAGTTTGCTCTTAAAGAACAAGGGCTTTCTTTGTCATGTAAGTGAGAGAAAAAAGCCTCTTTGTCAGTCGATTTTTGCTCTGGATATGATGGCCTATCTAAAACTCGCTTATAAAGGCTTTGATAGGACAAATCTTTTGAGAATCCTTAATAAACCGGAACGTTTTCTCAACAGACTGTATTTGAGCAGAGAGCTAAAAGATTTTAATCAAATATCAGCTCTGATTAAAGAGGAAAAAAGCCTTTTAGAGTGGAATAAACTGCTTGAGAGTCTAAGTCTAATTGCTGGCTTAAGCCCATATGCAGCTTTAACTTATATCTATAAAGTTATTGGATATCAGACTTATTTGGCGAGTCTTTATGGTCCAAAAATTAATGAATATAAGAAGGCATGTGACAGCTGTGAGCAAATTATAGAAATATCTAAGAATTGCCTAGATTATGCCGATTTGGAGCTAGCTTTGAAAGAATATGATGATAAAACTTTAGATAATGACTTCTTCAAAGCTAAAAAAGGGCACAATATATCAGTTCTCACCATGCATGCCAGCAAGGGCTTGGAGTTTGATACGGTATTTATAGCGGATTGTAATGAGGGAGTTATTCCTTACCGTGATAAGAACGAAGTAAAGTGTATCGATGAAGAGAGGAGGCTTTTCTATGTGGCCATGACTCGTGCTAAGCATAATCTTTATATTATGTACATAAGGGAGAAGCATGGCAAAAGGCAAAGACCTTCGCGATTTTTAAAAGAAATCAATGCAAATTAATCAAAAAGGTGCTATAATCAAACTAACTGTTAAAAAATTCAAGATTTTTTACAAATTTTCTTAAGAATTTAAAGGTGAACATAATGGATAAAATTGATAAGAAATTGATTACGCTCTTACAGGAAAATGCAAGAACTCCTTTAAAAGCCCTAGCTGCAAAGGTTTTTCTTTCATCACCTGCTGTTTCGGCTCGTATCGAGAAACTTGAAAAAGACGGAATCATAGATGGCTATGAGGTTAAGATTAACCAGTTAAGCCTGGGGTATCACATCACTGCTTTTATAAATCTAGAAGTTGCACCTAATCAGAAACCTGAATTCTACCCATTTGTCACATCATGTCCCAATGTTGTGGAGTGTAATTGCGTGACTGGTAACTATTCAATGCTTCTCAAGGTGATTTTTCCAAGTACTATGGAGCTTGATACATTTATTGGACAATTACAGAAATTTGGTAGAACAAGCACACAGATTGTATTCTCAACTCCAGTTGCACCAAGAGGTATCAATGTTAATGTAGATCTTCCGGGGGAGGAAGAAAATTAATCTATTAAGGAGGCTAAATGCAGGAATTTACTAAACAAGGTATTGTAAAAGATATCAAGGACAATATTAATAAAGTTATTATTGGAAAGAGCGAGGTTGAGGACTTACTTCTCACAGCGCTTTTGGCTCAGGGTCACATTCTTCTTGAAGATGTTCCTGGTACCGGCAAGACTATGCTTGCTAAATCACTTGCTAAGTCAATTGATTGTGAATTTTCACGTATTCAGTTTACTCCAGATCTTCTTCCATCAGATATAACAGGTATCAATTATTATAATCAGCAGACAGCTGAATTCACTTTCAGAAGAGGACCAATATTTTCAAATATTGTACTTGCAGATGAGATAAATAGAGCAACTCCAAGGACTCAGTCAGCTCTTTTAGAGTGTATGGAGGAAAAGCAGGTTACAGTTGATAATATGACTTATAAGCTCTATGAGCCATATATGGTAATTGCTACTGAGAATCCAATAGAGACAGCGGGAACATACCAGCTGCCTGAAGCTCAGCTTGATAGATTCCTGCTTCAGACAAGCATGGGATATCCTGACAAGGTGGATGAAATTGACATAATTAATTCAAGAATGAATGCTGAACCAATTGGTGATTTAAGCAGTGTTTGCAAGGCTCAGGATATTGTAGACGCTTCCCTTGAGGCCAATGCTGTCTATGTCCACGACGCAATCAAAACTTATGTTGTCGACATTGTAAATGCAAGTCGTCAAAACGAAAATATAGCTATTGGTATCAGCCCAAGAGGCACCCTTAGCATGATTAGAGCAGCCAAAGCATATGCCTATGTAATGGGCAGAAATTATGTAATCCCTGAGGATATTACAAAGCTTGCTATACCTGTTTTTGCTCACAGATTAATACTTAAGAGGGGTTTGCTTGCTGCTAGCCGCAAAGAGGAATTGCTCAATGAGATAATTAAAAATCAAAATGTTCCTACAGAAAATTGGGAGAGTAAATGACAATAGTTTTCATGTTTGCAGGTGCTCTTTTAATGTACCTGTTTTTGAGAAGATACTATAACAAGTCTTGGGATAAAAAGCTTGGAGTTGAAGTAAGACTTTCCAAATCAGAAGCTGTATGTGGCGATAAGGTTGATTTGATTGAGACTGTTACAAACCAGAAAAGATTGCCCCTTCCTATTCTTGAAGTTAAGTTTCAGGTTGATAAGGAATTAGAATATTTAGATCAAAATGATAATCATAAGGTGACAGATAGAAACTATCGAGATGATATTTTCTCTCTTTTATCCTATCAAAGAATTACTAGAACAATTCCTATGACCTGCACCAAAAGAGGCTTCTATAAGGTTGATAATTTACAGTTGGTGTCCACTGGCATATTTATGAATGATGTATGTGTCACTCAATTGCCTGTCAATTCATCAATCATAGTCTACCCTAAGCAGATTGATGCCTCAGAACTTGATGCTTATGTAGCAGCTATTTTTGGCCAGTCGGAGAGAGCTAGCAGGCTTAATCCAGATCCTTTTGCCTTCAGAGCGGTTCGTGACTACAGGCAGGATGATCCATTTAATTCAATCAACTGGAAGGCCTCTGCTAAGTCTAATCAACTCATGGTCAATGAGTATAATGATTCCTTGACTAAATCAGTAAGAATCATCTTAAATGTCAATCCAAGAGGACAACTCCTCAATGAGAGAGTGACTGAGTATTCTATAAGCATAGCATCGACCCTGTCTAGGATATTTATAGATCAGGGTTATGATTTGGAATTTCTCACAAATGCTGCGACCAATAATAGCCAAAGCGCTTATTTCAGTCCTATGCAGGGAAAAACTCAGCTTGATGCTATCAATACATATCTTGCAAGAGTTGACTTAAAGAAGCCGTCTATTGACTGTTCAGCATTTTTGGCAGATCAGCTCAAAGAGCTTGATAAATCTGCTATATGTCCTATGACTATTATTATATCTGAAGATTGCAGATCAGGACTTCAGGATAGAATCGAGGAAATTACTACTAATTCTTTCAAGAATATCTGGATTTTACCAAGTCTGTCAGATGAAGAAGTCAGTGATATATATATACATGCTGATTTGATTCCATGGAGAGTAAAGAAAATTTGAGTAATAAAATAAAAGAAAACCTTAATACATTAAGTACTGTAGCCTTTTTGAGCGATTATTTGATGGATAGTATAATGTTTACATCTATTCAGATGATTTTGTATTTTGGATTAGTGGGTGCTGATGAGAGATACTTTTGGATGGGACTTTGGGTCTTAATTCCAATATTTGTTTTGAAAATAAGCGCTCCTTTCTTTAAGGGAGTAAAGACCTATCTTATATTGTGTATAGCCTTCTGCCTAGGAGTTTTTTTTATAGCAGACAATGATACAATTGGGGTCTTAAACCTAATTACAATGGCTATAATCAGTGCTTATTTCTTAAAAATCAAAAATGCTATGAATCTAAGAAAAATTGCAGACTATGCTATGACAAACTCTGATCAGATCAAGGATCACAGAGGTAGTATTGGCATGAATTTTATGATATCAGGCATTATCATAGTTGGTTTTTTGCTTGGAGTATTGAGGTCTAAGCCAATATTAATGAATTACCAAGCTGCCATGTGTCTATTCTTGGTTGCTGTACTGACAATAAGTAATAACGTACACAAACTAGAGGATCTCTTAAGGATACACTCAGATAACAGCAGTTTTCCTTTGAAAGAAATAAGAAGGATAAATGGGCTGATTATAGCAAGCATTACTTTGTTGATAGTGCTTGCTGCGGCACTTTTTTATGCCGGTGATTACAGCCAGGTAAATGGTGGCTTTGCCATAGGATTTGTCATTCTCTTTAAAAATATTATGAGAATTATACTCTTCTTGTGGGGGCACACTGGTAAAGAGTCAAGCTATACAGAGCCTGTTAAGGAGACTGAGGCCGAGACCAAAACTTTCAAAAATCGACTGGAAGGTCAGAATGTAGAAAATCCATTTCCTGAAGCTCTTGCTGAAGCCTTTGGCGCCCTGCTTGCAGCAATAGTAATAGTCACAATCATCTATATATTTGTGACATATTTAAAGAACTATAAAAGCGCTAAGCAGGTCAAACTTGACTATGTTGAGTACATAAGACCAAATGAGACAAAAGAAAGAGACAAAAAGTCTCAAAAAACAGTAAAGCAAAAAGAGAGCCGAGAGGTTAGGAGTGTAAGAAAGATCTATAAGAAAATGGTCTTGGATTCAAAGAAGAAGATAGATTCAAGATTGTCGCCTAGTCAGATTACGAAGGCTTACATAACTGATCTTGATTCAAGCTCAAGGAAAATAACTCAAATCTACGAAAAAGCAAGGTATTCAGAAAATGCAATAAGTGATGAAGAAATAGATTTTCTTAAAAATAAGCATTGACATATTTTTCATCTCTTATTATAATTATCTATGTTTTTAAATACAGTGAAGAGGAATAGTACATTTCAGACAGATTTCAGAGAGATGCCGTGTGGTGCGAGGCATTAGATGTTGG
>Ga0326512_10000105_pt1 | contig 68183 bp, 105 predicted proteins | sample 1_2617_0518_D_FD_203652 | JGI IMG/M metagenome (GOLD analysis project Ga0326512, IMG submission 203652) | Bovine rumen microbial communities from UC Davis, California, United States - 1_2617_0518 | ecosystem: Host-associated > Mammals > Digestive system > Stomach > Rumen | place: USA...
GTTGTAGAAATGCACTGAAGGAGTGCTGTAGTCAAGTATTACTAGTGTTTCCATATTAGTCTTCTACAAATTCTGTTTCATCTACAGTCCAATCAGCACACTCTTTGATGATTTGCTTAGTGAATGCTGGGGACTTGAATACAATGCCATGAGAGAGATTCTCCTCAAGATACTGCTTGAAGAGAAGGATAAGCTGCTCAGGAGTATGGTAGTCATTCTCATTAAAAGCAGCCTGCCAGTCAGTATCAGAGAAATCAAAATGGTTCTGTCTGTCCTCATCATCAAAATACATATTGTAATTATCAGTGGTGACAGTCACATTCTTACTGAGAACCTGACAACAAGTGATGTCAAAATCTCTTTCTGGAACATCTATTTGGTTCCAAGGTGCCATGGGGTCAAATTCAGCCCCTGGAGGATAGTATCCACTTTCTCGCATATTAGATAAAATCAAGCATTAAGTAACAACTGTTGTCAATATACTTGGCAAAATTATAATCATTGTGAATGAAGGCATATAGCCAAGGCCAGAAGTCATCAAACTTAGCATACCATTTGCTGTTACCACCTCCAAACATAGCTGTGGTGCTAGAATACTTATGCTCTATGACGGGAGCAAGAGAGGCTTTGAAATGGTAGATGGTCTTCCAATCAAACTTACGTACACCCTCGGTGAAGTTGATATGAGAATATACATTCTCCATTAAGCTACAGAAGATATTGAAGTAGTACTCCATGAGCTTCTGTCTCTTGTTCTCATGGTTCTGTTCGAGGATAATCCTGACAATGACAGTACTGCCTGTATTGGCTTTATCATCAAGAAATTTCAAGTCCTCATATAACTGTACAGAAGAGATGTTGAAGGTCATGATGCCATGACGGATGAGGATGTTGCCTGCTTCATCGAAGAATACACGAAGGTCATACATTCTAACCCCTGAATTCCATTGTTCTCGGATATTCTTAGACTGGCATTTAGTTATGAAGCGGAAGGGATACATATACCAATGCTTAGGACGAGCATAAGACCAGCTGTTGTGAGATGCTAATATCATGATTACTCTTTGTTTAACTCTAAGTACTTATTAAGGTACCAGATGGCTTTCTTTATAGAGACATTACCTTGCTTGGAAGACTCTCTCCAGATATACTTGAAGGCATTGAGCTTGCAGAAAGCAGCTACAGCTTCATCCCCAAAGGCAGCTCTCATAGCATCAATGCACTCTATATGGAGGCTAGGGTCGAAAGAGCCATAATGAGAAGGGTGGTTCACTTGGTCTTCATCAGGGAAGAGCTCTCCTGAGGCAATGGCAGTGTCATTGATTACAGGACCTTTGAGAGTTGATTCATCAATCATTGGTTTCTTCTGGTGTTAAGTATTCAACATCTACTTGTTTAATGCCCTCTATCTGCATATCATAACCTTGACGGGCCAGTTCCTGTACTCTCTGTAGGGCCTGAGAATGGTTGTTTGCCCAAAGCAGGACTTTATACTTGATGGACTTCTCATTGCCATTGTCATCATGGAAGATATCCTTGAGAGTAGCAATAAAGGAAGGATAGCCTTGGAGAGTGTAATCATTAAGCCACTGAGTACATACCTCCTTGATGGGAGATATGCGTAAAGACTGAATTTCAAAATTATCTACAAGGCCTCCATTCTGTTCTTCTATTAAGGACTGCATGACCTGATGCTCTGCATTGACAAACAGTTCACAATCAGGAACAATGAAGGTTTCTGTTTTCTTTCTTATCTTGCCATCAATGATTCTGGCCACCTTTGCTTTTACTTCTACTAACATAATGTATTGGTTTGATTGTCAGACTGGAAATGCAGTCTGCACAGTGGTTATAATACTGACGCTCTTAGATGAGTATCTCTCATCTTGGAGTTGATGAAATTATTACGGAAGACAGAGAGCTGCTGGACTATCTCCTTGGTAGTCCATGAAGGGTCAATGGGAGCCAGTGGTGTCCCATTATAGGCAATGTAGAGACTGTCATCAAAGTCTTCTATGGTGATAGTCTCCATGGCCTCACGGTTGATTTCCTCCTGTTTGCGGGTTTGGGATTTCTCCCTGAATGTTCTTATGAATTCCATATTGAGTGATTTTTAGGATTGTTGTAGTGCAACAATATACAGGACCTTTTAATGAATCCAGTGGTCTCCTACAGAAGACTCTGCAGGAATCTCAATGGACTTGCAATACTTAGCAGCAGATGCTTCCATCATGGACTTGACTACCTGTGGGAACTCCTTGACTTCTTCTGGGTATTCCCAGTTGGTCTCATCATGCACCAAAGCAGCGCATAGGATTTTACCAAAATAGCCATTGTCTACAATCCAATTGAAGATATTGGTAGTAGCTTCTTTGGTCATTACTGCTGAAGTACCCTGTGGAGGAGCATTACGGGCTAGTCTGTCCCATTTAGAGGCAGCACGGAAGTGCATGGAAACCATCCTGGCAACCTCATCACCAGTGCCTTTATGGTAGTTTCTGTACTCATCCCAGAACTCCTGAGTGAAGGATTTCTGTCTCTCTACCCAATCCTTGTGGTCCCACCAGTACATCTTATGTCCTGTGAGAGGGCACATAAGGATATAACCATTTTTCCGTACAAAAGCTGAGCCTTTCTTTGCAAATTCAGTTGTGCCTTTGAAACCCTCCTCATAGTTAGCAATGATTTGTTTGGCTTCCTCTTCAGAGCATTTGAGCTGCTCCATGATAGTGGTATAGCCACCACCATATGCCAATGCAAACTCAGGGCTTTTTGCTTTGGTTCTAAGGTCAGGTCTGAGCCTCTTGACATCATGCACATCAATATCCTTGAGTTCATCCTTGAAGAAGATTTTGGCATACATGCTATGGCCATCAATTCCCTCACGGTACATCTTAAGAATGGCCTCGTCTTGATAGATATCTCCTTGCACACGTCCTTCTTGAGCTGAATAATCACAGCTAACCCATAAGTTACCTTTCATGGCAGTGAAGCAAGACCTTGTCTCAGCATCATGGGGCAGTTGCTGCATATTTGGATATGTACAGTCTTTAGGCTTCACTTTGTTTACCTTAGCCAAGTCTGTATTAGGCTGCTGAGATCCACATGACATTCTACCTGATGCTGCTCCGAGCTGCTTGTAGACAGTATGTATTCTGCCTGTTCTAGGGTTGATGGCATTGAGATGGCCCTGACCAAAGGAAGATACTACCTTGAAAGAACCACTGTAACCAGCATAATAGTCACTGTCACCAGGATCGCCTTTACCAAAGTAGAGACGGATGAACTCATCATTGACACCTTTCTGCATCTTCAGATGTTTTTCCATAACAGAGTCCTTATCTTCGCCAGTTTTCTTATCCTGTACTTTGGTATCAAATCCCAGGAACTTAGCAAACTTTGTTACCTGCTGGGAACTACTCCATTGGATGGTACACTTAGGAGAAAGGTCGAAACCTCCCCAAAGGTCACCTTGTGTGTTGACATAGGTGAACTGACTATAGGCAGGATTGGAAGTGACAAACTCATCAAGAGCCTTTATGCTATCCTCCAGGTTTTGCTGGTCTTTGTGCATCTTGGCTTTCCATTTATTCTGGTCAAGATGAATACCACACCACTCAAGATAGGCAATGGCAGGGATGAAAGCACATTCCAGTTGTGCTGCCTTGATAAGCTCCTGCTTCTCCAAATCCTCTAGTTGAGAGCGCATAATTCTCTGAAGATAAGTGACATCACCTGCAGAATAGTTGATGACAGAAGAGTCAAGACCCCTCCAGATGATTTCACCACGAACAGTCTTATCAATGTTGATATTCAACCTGCGCCAAGCTACCTCTTTAAGGCTATAGGATATCTGACCAGCAGGCCATCCTAAATGGAGTAGCTGCTCAACAATCATAGTATCGTAGATATTGCGAATGATAATACCATAATTGTAGAAGAACTGAAGGTCAAACTTAGCATTGTGAAGAATACACATCTTGGACTCCAGTACCTCCTTATATTTATGTACATCTACGGTAGAAGTATCTACTACTATGCGAGCATCAGCCTTATCATTACCCATTTGAATGCAAAGAAAGTCACATAGATGAGGGTCTTTGCCTGTGGTTTCAGTATCTAGCTGGACCACTCTCCATGGGTGCATGATACGGAGGGACTCCTCCACAGAGATGACCTGATAGTCATCCCTATGGAAGAGCTCTTGCTGCTTAGTCACGAGGTAAATCATTCTTGGAATAAAGCATCAAGTTATTGAAGTCAATAATCAGATTGTTTTCTTTCAGGAATATAGAACCCAGCATGCCATGCAGCTGGATGCCATGAGCCTCACGGATCATTTCAAATGGTGCATCCAGGTCAGCCACCAGGAAGACAGTGGAATAGTTTACCTTTCCACCCTCGAAGTTGATTTTACAGGCAGAGACCTCTTTAGTGCCTCCTACACCCGTGATGAGCTGCTTGTTGGAAAGTTCATGTTCCTCATACTCCAAATCAGCTAATGCACTGCTATTGATAAGGTTCTTGTCAGAACCCGTATCAATGATAAAATAAAGCTGTTTGTCACCCTGTGTAAAAGATGCTATGGGGATATTAGGGCTGGTAAAACCCTGACTGAAAGAAATTGCAAGAAGAGATTTATTATTAGTTTTGTTCATAGATTTTTTGGTTGTTTAAGATTGCTGCTATACAGCAATATACGTGACTTACTGTTGGGGTGTGTCTGTGCTGCCAAAGCCTCCTCTTGACTTACCATCAAGAGAATCTACCTGCTTAAGGGTTACCTTGCTGGAGAAGAGCCATTGAAGCTTCTGCAAGAAGGTAGCTTTCTGGGACAGCTGTATCCTGAACTGACAGAGACGGGTGCCCTTAGGAATGGTTACCTCTTGGGTGGCTACTACAGGCAGCTTCCACTCATCATCCTCTCCATAATAGAGGTTGTCAATGATGCCTATGGAATTGGTTTGAAGCAACCCATGCTTCAAGAATGCAGAGCTGCGTGGGACTAGTATGCCCTCATAACCTTTGGGCATCTTGATACGAACTCCCAATGGGATGAGAGTAGAGAAGAAATCCACATCACGTATGTTCTCTGATGAGTTGGGCTTATCCTTACGTTTGTGGAGCTTATGGGCATAGGGGGCCTTCAGTGTGATGTCCTCAGCAGTGAAGAGGTCAATCCAGTCACCTACTTTGTATACTTCAGGCATGCAGCCTGGTGTTAGTTCTAGAATCTTGATTGTCATAAATTAATGTTTTTGTAATAAATGAGTAATATCGGACTGAGAGTAGCTACCATCTCCATGATGCTCTATGTGGTAGAGATGTTGGTTGGTGGTGGGGGAGTCAAGTCCTCCTGAGTCAGAGTCATAATGACCTAACTTAAGGTAGTCAAGATGGCCTATGATTCCCAAATGATTCTTAGGGAGGGCATCCAGACCACAGTACCATGCAGTCTTTACACGCTTGTGGGCATACATGAAGAGCTCGGTAAGAGCATCTATATCATGCTCACCTCCAAGCAATAACAGGCAGGTGATGCCTTGGTGTTTCTTGAGGAGATGCTCAAGGCACTGCTGTGTGAGAGGAGTACCTTTGTCTTCCCATAGTTCACGCTGGTTGCAGGCTGGGCATCTGATAGTACATCCAGAGATAGAGAGTCCCAGGGTTATTTCCCCTGGGATTTCTCTGAAGACTTCTTTACAATAGAGGTATTTTAGCATATTGTTTCTTTTTTAGCAAAGTAACGGTTGGAACCCTCCTTCTGACGAGCCTCACTCCATGCTTTGACAGGGCGAAGGTAGCCAATAATACGCGTCCACTGAGTTACTTTCTCTGAACCACACTGAGGACACTTATCAAATGGATGTTTGGCAATGAAGCCACAACCATCACATTGTGTTTGGGGAACATTAAAGGTAATGTAGCTATTGCCTACCTGTACTGCATATTCAAGAAGTTTAGTGTACTGCTCTTTAGAGAGATTGTCTTGGAGATTAAGGTGAGATGCCTGTCCTCCATCAATGGACTTGGCAATCTGACCTCCCTGCATGGCAATCTTATCAAGGATGGAAGTATCATCATGAGCATCATAGATATAACTATTGTAGAGGTTTTCATCCTCTGGTACCCAATAGTTTTCAGATTTGTCCCAATTATAGTTCTTAACTCCAAGAGACTCAGCAGGAACCAATTCAAGATTGAACTTAAATTTCTTCTCAGAATGCTGCTTGTTATAGTCTTTGATAACACCAAGAATCCATGAGGCAAAGTCCATGTAATCCTTATTGTTGGATACTGTGAGACCTAAGAATCTTGCTGCTTCATTGAGGCCATTGACTCCAATAGTACAGTAGAGCTTATCAAAAGAGATGTATCCTGCTTTGGTTTGAGGAAACATGCCTTGCTTATCCATCTTGTATAGGCCAGTCTTGTAGGCTTTCTGATAGTCATAGACTCTATCAAGGATAGATTTAAGATAATCATTAAACTCTATTTGTATAAGCAATCCTCTTCCTGACCATGCTTTCCCAGTTTCTTTATCTATAATATTATGTTCCCTACAGAAATCCTGCATAATCCTATTAAGATTAAGAGTCATTACATTACAAGAACCTGTCTGGACACCAGTAAGACCTGTAGTAGAGGAGAAAGTATTCTCTGTAATTTCATTGCGTAGCCTACAGCAACTGCTTATGCTATCAGCGTTCTCTGAGAGATACACAAAGAAACTATCACCTTCTGCCCATTGGGTAGTTACAAAATCTTTGTACTCCTTATCCAACACATCTTTACCATCAGTGAGAAGACACACTGTCATGACAGGGAAAGTCAAGAGAGTTTTGGTTCTCTCTTCATTGAGCCACTTCATGTATCTCTTCTGAAGCCAGCTAACTGCCTCCCAATGAGGCTTAGTTCCATCAGGGAAAGCAAAATCATCGAACATAGTATGCCAATAGTAGGAATCAAAGACATTGAAATTTGTGAAAGGAGACTGATAACCACGATTACCTGCTGGTTGGTTAATGTAATGAGTAACAGATTGGAAGTACTGGTCGATGGTTTGTCCTATGGTACGATGCTGAAGGTTGTGCTCATTGGTAATGATGACATCAGCCTTTTTGTAGTATTCCTCGCCCCATTCTTTCTCACAGAAATAGGAGAAGAAATTGAAGAACTCACCATAGGCTCCAGCACCTTTCTTCTGAGCAGAAAGCAGGAATACAAGATTCTGAAACTGTCCTATAAAGCTACCCAGATGCTTAGGAGCATGATTCCTGGTGCCATCTACAGAGCTTGTGCCATCTACCAACAAAGGATAGAGAGTATAAGCAGAGCAGTAAGGCTTTAGGATGGGAGAGCTCTCATCGTGCTGATAGAGGATATGATGCTCTAAGTCTTTGACATACTGGTCCCTATAGGGAGAGTTAATTTCAGCAAGTAGCTCTTTCATCTGAGACCTTTGAATGATGCGGGAAGTATCTTTATAGAGTTCCCCTTCGAGCGTAGCAGCATTCTTCTTGTTGCTATTGGCATTATCGTCGGTATTGGAAAGGTTGGTAGCAGACTCACTGGACTCAGAGTACTTGTGAATATAGTTCAGTTTGTCTTTGATAAGCCTTGCCTGCTTATGCTGCTCACGGTAGAACATGTAAGCCTTACCAACAAGAAACCATTTTGGGTTGCTGATAAGAAATTTCTCCACTGCATTTTGGATATTCTCTACTGTGAGGTCTATAGACATTTTCTCATAAGTGTCATCTCCTTTACAGAACTCCTTAATCTGCTTCAACTCTGCATCATTCAATGAGTAGTTGTTAGCCTTGAAAGCCTTTAGAATTGCATTTTCAATCTTTTGGGGATTAAACTCTTCCTTACTTCCGTCTCTTTTAATTACGTACATATTATTTACTGTGTTAAGCATTTAAAAAACTAGGGAATAGTTGTTGCAGGACAACAACCTGTGGACAAACTACGGCAGTTTGATGCACTCTATGGTATTGATACCTTCCAGGCTGATGCCATTGGGAACTTTTGGCCTCATGTTCAGGTATAACTGCAGCTCTTGGCCTATTTCGAAGGGGTCTCTTACTTCATTACCATCATCATCAATGAGAGTTCCCTTGCTTTTGGTGAGGGGGAATTTCCAAACCAATGGAGTGAGGGATTTTGGATTGACAATAATGAATCTATAGTCCTCAAGAGTGAAGTCCTTGAAGTAAGGATCAGCTTCTATATTAGCCTTGATGAGTCTCCAATAAAGACGTGCCTGGATGTAATAGTGCCACTTCTTAAAGTTCTGCTGGAAGTCCCACTCAAGGCATCCTAGGCTTGTCTTCAAGTCAATGGGATAAATGACCTTCTTATCATAGTCTACTATCAGTTCATCGGCCATACAGCGGTAGCCTACTCCACCAAAACGAGCCTTAAACTTCAGCTGATAGTACCTGCGTATGGGAGATAACTCATCATCAGGAGCAAAATAGCCACGGGTGGCAGGAGACTCACGGAGGGCATCGACACAGTTGAGTACATCATTATAGGTGTCACGGGAGATGATGGTCTTAGAACCTGCCTCATACTTCAGGCTATAGTACAGGGAGCATCTCTCAGTGACTACCCTGATACGAGTGTCATCCTTCCAGTTCTTCTGGAACTCAAAGGTGTTGGCAGCCTCCAGAATATAGGTAGCAGGGATGACATCCAGACGGACATAGTTGCTGCTGTAATTGTCGAACAGATGGTTGACTATCTGGAGCTCCTTGTCACCAATAGATGGGAAGTCAGCCACAAAGAAGAGATTGTTGAACTCCTCTTCCCCTCCTGTGATAATGGCATCCACACAAGAGCCAAGAGTAAGGGAAGGGCTCTCCTTACGGTCGAAGAGGTGGTCAAGACCATTGAATCCCAATGACTCATAGGTGGAAAGAGTGCTGTAGGACAGCTCTGGAAGCTGCCTATACTCAGGCTCGGAGATGGGCAGTGAGATGCTGCTTAACTCTTTTACTATCTGCATAGTTACTCAGCCTGACGTTTAGCATTCTCCACATACCAATAGTAAAGGTCTTTCTCAGCCTGGAAGATAGCAGCCAAGCCATTCATCTTATCATCGAAGGCTTTGCATGGTTTGGTCTTGGACCTCTGTTCAAGGTCATCAAACTCTTGTGTGATGACAGGCATGAACTCATGGAGATACTTGATAAACTTCTGTACTTTCTCTGTGTAGCTCTCCCGCTTGGCATAGCTGATGGGAGCAGCAGTATTATTGCTTTTGTAGTTTGCTATGTTACTCATAAGGTGTTAATAAATAATTTAGTTTTTTACTAGTTGCCAGTTATAATTATAGGCATACTCCCTCTTGCCAGTGAGAGACTGGAGGATAGAGCCTAGGGGTTTTCCCTGGAGATGGAGAGCCTGCATGGCCTCTTGGATGGAATCAAACTCATGACCTGTAGGAGATGCTTCAGGCACTGAGGCTCTGTGGCTCTTCTTGGGTTTAGGGGACACAAGGATGTGGTAGCCTAAATATGGCCAATGATTGTCAAGGGCCAGCAGGAGCTGCCTGCCACAGTCATGAATCTGATAGAAGCAAGTGGAAGGCTCATTCTCGATGAGATACTTGAAGAGCATCTTCTTTTTGTTTTTCCACTCAGGGGTCTCGAATCCTTTACATTCGAGGATGATGCTGGAGCCAATCTCAAAGTCAGGGGTATAGGTGATGGCCCTTACCTTGTCTTTCTGGTAGGGGCATCTGAATCCCTCCTGTAGCACTATCTTCCTGCACTCATACTGGTAGGGGATGCCTAAAGCATCGAGAGTTTCTGCTGTCTTAGCCTCAAGAGTAGAACGGAAGTTTACTCCATTCCACTCCTTAGGCTGGACATTCTGTATACGCTCACTCACTCTTCTTGGTTATCAAGCAGTTCTGCAACAGCCTCTTCCATGTCAATGAGACGCTCTGAAAGTTCAGAGACCACATTGAGGAGGTACTCAATGGCCTCTTCGGTACTCTCAAGCTTGATGCACTTCTCTCTTTTCTCACCACCCTTTACCTCGATGATTTCCTCATCAAGCAGGAAGTCAACCAACTCGGGGATGAACTTACACTCCAGATGATGGTGTGTCACAGAGCCATTCTTCTCACGGGTGAAATCAAGCTCAATCATGTCGCCGAACTGCAACTCATCGTCAGTTCCTGCCATAAAATACTTTTCTTCTTTTTTCTTCATTTTACTTTACTTTTTATGAGCCATGGCAGAGCCATGACCTGCATTAGAAAACTATTGTTCAGAATACCACTGTATGCCATACCCATTGAGGCCAATGAGGATACTGTTGATATCATGCCAGATGGATGATGGCATTCTGGAGTGGTTGCGGGCATACCATGCAGGATGTTTGGTGCAGAGGACATGGTTGGACTGCTCGTTGATGCAATGTCTGAAGGACTGAGCCTGAGAGCCCATGAGCACATAGACAATGCCTACAGTATGCCTAGAGAGACTGGTAAGGAGACTACTGATGAATGGTCTCCACAGTAGGGAATGAGACCCTGGCTGCCCTGCAATACAGGAAAGTGCACTGTTAAGCAGCAGCACTCCCTGCTCTTCCCACTTCTCCAAACTCGGGTCAAAGTTAATGATTCCATGTGGAACTGTAAAATCAATAACAGAATCACTTAGGACTGACAATGAGGGAGAAAAAGATGAGGAGGGAGTGGAGGGTCTGTTGGCAAAGGCAATGCCAGTTGCCACAGGAATGGAAGTGGTTGTGCCACAACCAGATAGAGTTGGATAGGGGTCCTGACCAATAATAACCACCCGAAGACTGCTTAAGGGACAAAGATGGAAAGCCTTAAAAATATCTTTAATCTGAGGGCAGATGATGAGGTTGTCACGGTGTGCCAACATACATAACCTCTGTATCAGGCTATCAGCTTCTTGGAGATTGATGACCTGTTGCCATGGGCCAAAGTACTCTTGGATGGTCATAGGAGACTATCAGCCAACTGAAGCAGTTGCTCATTGGTGGTGTTGATAGATGGGGCATCTACTGCCCTGAATGTGAAAGGCATAGGGCCTATCTCAGCAGTGGTAGCAGCATACGTCCTACTACCTCCTACGTAAGAGTAGGTGGACAGAGCAGTGGAGAGGAACTTTCCTGTGATGAACCGCTCCATGGAGTTGCTCTTATTGATGACTACATCGGGCAGTATGTGCAGGCAGGGACTCAGGAGCTTTATGCCTTGATTGTACTCTTGGTTTCTCTCCAGTTTCCATGAGAGGCACATGATTGGCAGAAAGTCGGAGTTGAAGACAAGCCCATCAGTGACATAATAGCTATCCTGCCCCACTTCCACCTTATAGAACTGGTCTTTAACAGTAGTTCTCAAAGCCTGTTTCATAGCTGCCTCAAGAGACTTGTAGGAAGTTGTATGTGTAGAAGGCTTGATGGAAATGATAAACTTATCTGTGTCGGCAGAAATTTGACCATTCTTTATAAGTCTTACTATGCAGACTGGAAGCTCAGTAGGTCCATCTGGGAATGGTATTTCAATATAGTAAGGATAAGCCATGGTAGTGCTCTCATGTCCATTACAACCTAAATGACCAGTACCCAGAATCATATTAATACAGTCGTCCAGATTCATTACTTGATGGTTTTGAATAACATGTTCTGAGCATCATACTCAGTGAAGAAAGGCAAGTCATAAGGAAGAACAGGGTCAAGCCTGTCAGCTACCCAGTTGGTGAGGAGATTGACTATGAAGGAGCTAATCATGCATGCCATGTAGGTAGTTTGCTTCATGGAACAGACAGTCTCGTCAGCTTCAGAGTCATCAAAGAGAAACTCCTGTTCATACCTATTCATGTTGTAGGTATCATCACCAGGGATGCAGAACACCTGGAGAGTGTCGATGCTTAACCTGCCATCAATGAAGACACAGTCCCTACGCTCTTCCTTAGGTTTCTGGCGAACATGCTGTTTCCAGCTCTGGAAGAATGTCTCTCTGGCAGTCATATTATCGAAGCCACATATCATGATGTCTCCAGCATCGGATGATGAAGTGAACCTAGAGGTGATGGCATAGACATTACGAGTAGTAGTGAAATCAGAGATAAGGCTAGCCATAGCATCGGCCTTATGCTGCCCTACCTGATTTCTGCCATAGAACTGTCCAGACTCATTGGCAGTCTCTACAGTATCATCATCATAGAGGCAGATAGTGGCAGGACACATACGAGCCAGCTGAAGGGCAGTCCAGCTACCGATACCCCCAAGTCCAGCAAGAATGATGCGAGACTGCTGGATGAGACTATACCACTCAGTGCCAGAGAATCTAGAGGTGGAATCATTGACAAGGAGGGTTGGAGAATTAAGAGGAATGAGAGATGGGTCGGAAGGTACTTGAGGCTGAGAGGGCTCTGAGGATTGCTGAGGCACAACAGGCTCTTCTGTTCTGGTAGAGTCAGCCTCGGTTAGTTCTCCAGACTCTATTCTCTCCATCCAATCAGCATCTTCTCTTGCATCCAGGCCTAACCCCTCTGCCATATTCTCCATTTGGTCTCTATCTATAATGAGAGTACCATCTCTGTATACACCATCATTTGTTACACTGTAAGTGACAGTATCTTGTATTTGAGCCTGAATACCGTCTCCAATATGTATAGGACCATCAGTAATCTCCTCCTCTCCCCACTCCCCCTCGTCAGTTACCTCTTCAGGTTCCTGCATCTCAATGAAGTCATTGGACTCTAGAATATCATCAAAGTCAGAGTCAGTGAGCTGCTGAGTGGAAGGTTCAGATGGAGGAAGGTTAAGGTTGGAGACTACCTGCTCTACAGAAGTATTAGCAGAAGAAGTCTCAGAGGGCCCTACTCCTAATTCATTTAAAAAGCTATCTAAATCATCCATGATTATTAACCATTAGCATAACGTAACAACATTGCACTATAGTAATGAATGTACTTGCTGAAGTCGTAGTACTTAGAGACCTCATCGTACATAGCTGAAGCAAGAGTGGAACGGTAGTAATCCCAATCTTCAAGTACCCATTCAGGAGTAGTAGGGTCGGAGAAATGGTTGAGCTGATACTCTACTATGAAATCCACCCAATCGTCAATAGCTAGTTCTCCCTCGGGGAATATGCGTTCATACATGGTGTTCATGTGGCGTTTAACCCACTGAAGAAGGTCGAACTTATCACCCAAGATGAAGGAGCAGGCTAGCATTTGAGAGACAGCCCTATAGATGAGGTTAGGGTCTGGAGTCCAATCATCAGGAGTGATGCTCTTGGCATCATTTGGTTCGGAGAATAGTGGGAGTTCCTTGGTACTGCTTTTTAGCTCTTTATCCTTGCGCCAGCTATAGAAATCAAAGTCATCAGAGTCCTTTGTATAGATATTGACAGGGGCTTTAGATGCCTCTTCCTGTTTCTTACGCTGGGCTATCTCATCGAAGCGAGTGTCCAAATAGTCAAGAGGATTATTCACAGTCTGGCGGTCAATATCCATCATGAAATACTCAATATAAGTATCCTTGACAGACTGTGGGTAGACATTGGAAGCAGGGTCAACTGAAGCTACAGTACCCTCACCGAAGAATTCATAAGAGGAGCCTAGGTTGCGGATTTCCTGCTCTGTCTGTATCTTACGGGTGACAGCAGCACAGTAAGTACCTGCATTATTGACTATAAGAGACACAAAGCAGCTGGTATCATTGCCCTCTGACTGAAGAGTAGAAAGATCAGTGCCAGAGAAGAAGGCACTCATACTGTGATGTGAATGAATCAACCCTAAGTCACACTCGAAGAGGTCGATATTATTGGCAATATAGGCAGCTACATCTTCACTCATAGAGAACTGAGTGAAGGTGGCATTACCCAAGTCCATGGGATAGATGTCACGGCAGGTGATGGTCAGGTTGCCTTCCTCGAAAGAGCCTTCATGAGAATAGAATAGCACTCCAGACCATTCAGTGGATGGAAACTTACGAAGCAAATACCTTATTTTCTCTTCTACTGAGGATGGGATGACCATCTTATAGACAGACTGTCCTTTGATGAGTCGTGGTAAGGGCTTGGGAGTCTGAGTTGATGTTGTGTTCATTTTTATACTTATAATTAATGGTTTGGGTAATATTGATGAGTATCTTCATGGCAATGGTTTTCTCCAAGATGGAGGTCTGAAGCATCTCACTATTATTGCTGGAAGAGGTGATGCGGAGGTGCACCTCCTGTCCCTTGAAGTGACATACCAAAGCTCCTTGATAGCCTTGGGCATAGTCATTGCTGAGCTGTGAAGAGCCTAGCTGGTAGAACTTACCATCAGAGGCAAAGACACGGAGGAGTATTCCATCGGTAAAGAGCCTATTGACTGCTGTCTGAGTAGACTTAAGCTGGGTGTTGTAGAACTCTATGAAAGCATTACTGATGTCAATCATAAAGTCGAAGAAAGACATAGCAGGCTGATAGATACCCTCTTGATACTTTAAAACCAAATGACCATGCTGTAGATACCAATGGGTGAACTCATTGAGAAGAGAATTGCCATTCTCAAGAGTAGTATTCTGGAACTGGCGAAGACCACTGGAGTAGCCTCTGGAATACCCTCTTGAGGCAGAAGGATAATCCTCATACCCATAAAGACGGTCAGCTGCTCCTATGCGCTCAAGATACCTATAGGGAACACCAGTGATGGACTCTACCTGAACATACATGGACAATTCCTGACAGAAAAGCATCCACTTGGTTTCATCGGAATCCATCTTGAGAGAATTGATGGTCTGGATGATAGGCCCACGGCCTAAGCAAGGCAGCTGGAATGACTGGAAATGGCCTTTAGGGATGTCGCAGATATGAGAGTGCATATAGTTGGAATAGAACTGGTCGGAAGTATAGGAGCCTCGGTTGAGGGTGAACCCACGGGACTCAAAGGGAATAGTGCCATCCAGTTCGAGGAGGACCTTGGCATAAAGGTCGGTGATGAGTACAGAATTGTTGTGCTCATTAGTGACAGTAACCCTAGGCCACCATACCAGTATATAAGGTCGGCCATTATCCCTCTCAGTATCGCACTGGAGGTCAGTATGGCTCTCACCAAAGAAGTCAGAGAATACCTGATAGACCTGTTGGACATGCTGATAGTTGTCTCCACTTAAATTAGACAGTAAAGCCATAGAGGTATGGATAGTGAATTAAGGAAATAAAAAAGAAAGGGTACAGGAGAAATTCTCCCATACCCTCGGCAAAAGAAAAGCATGTGTGACTGTACTTATAGACTAGCTATCATGCTGTTAAGCTCATCATCAGAGATATTGATGTGGCTGCCAACCTCTTTCATACGAGCTGCCAGTTCCTGAGTCATCTCGGCAATAGCCTCAAGGTCTGAAGGAGAGAGAATATTGATATTGGCCAGCAGTTTGATATGGTCATAGACAGAGATGACCATGCGCTGGGCAGGAGTAGCCTCAGGAAGAGGCTCATTATCAGACTCCTCAGGCTCAACAGGAACATCTACCAAAGGCTCATCAGAAGTGCTTGTGTTAGCATCAATGAAAGCCCAGAGGGCAGCAGTAGGCACCTGAGTGTAGTTGCGGCCATACTCAGCCTTGATGGTCTCCATGATGTCACGGCCCAAACCTTTGATGACCTCATAAGCCTCCTTGCGGCCCCTGGTCTCAGCACCAGAGGCAATATTCTTGGAGGTATTGGTGAGGAGGAATACCAAGTTGTTGGTGGGTACTCCACGGTACATGACATTCTGAGGAAGGAGGCTGTCACGGCCAATCAGTTTGGTCTTGGTGATGCCCTCTGTGAATTCCATACCACTGAAGTCAATGCCATGAGCAGTCATAGCATCCTGAAGCTCACCAAGAGTGGTAGCAGTGGTCATGAACTTGTACTTCTTCTGAGTTTTGGTGTCGGCGATAAGAATTTCTCTGTTTTCCATAATTGTTTAAAACGTTTTAAATAATGATTGTTATTGGGATAGGAGCAGGGCAGTGCCCTGCATTACTCAACCTATGGGAAGAGTGACTTGAGTTGCTGGAACTGGGACTTATCAGTAAGGGACTTGTAATAGTCACTATAGTCCTTACAGGAACCAAGGTCGGGAAGGACCATTTGGAAGCCAGTCTCAGCCGAGAGTTTACGGGCATCTGCAATGCCTGGAGAGTCAGCATCGAAGGATATATAGATGTGCTTATACCTTCGTTTGAGTTCTTGGATGGCTGTTGTGGACATACTATAGCCCTCACCCTGAAGGCATAGGGCAGGAATATGAAGCTGGCAGGAGATGCAAAGGGCATCCTTGAGAGATGAACAGATAATCACCTTTTCTCCCTGCTGAGGAATCTTAGTCCAGAGACCAATGACAGAACCATCCATTTTGGAACACCACTTAAAGCCTTTGGTGTTGTAGGGTTGGTAGATTTTAAGTTGAAGATTGCCTTCTTTCCTTTCAAGGAAACAATAAGCAAATTTATCGGCAGGAAAAATGTACTGACGAGTGGAATTATCAACCTTTTTAGTGATAATCTTATGGGAGATAGGATGAATATCAGCATAGTGGAGCCATTTGTGCTCAATACCATAGGAAGCCCAATACTCATAGTCATAATCATGCCATGGGCGGACAGTCACCTGAACCTTAGACTGCTCATTGGCCTCCTTACGGGTAAGGACTCTCATCTGTTTGGGTTTGATGGTGAGCTCCTGACTATTTTCTTTCTGCATAAGGTCAATAATCTTATCGAATACTTGATGGAAAGAACACTTCCATAGCAGACACAGGAAATCAAGGATATTGCCTTGAGTATCAGCCTCCCCGAAGTCCTTGAAGCGGATGTGCTGGTTATTGTCCATATAGATGCTGAAAGAAGGATGACTATCCTTTCGGAATGGACTATTGATACGACATGGTATGGAGGTAATCTGAGGGAAGGCAGCCTTGAGTACCTCTACCTCAGAGTAGCGTTGGAACAGCTCAGTCTTACTGATGCTGGTAGATGTCTTGCCTATGACCATAAGAATTATCACTTAAAAAGGGTTAATGAAGATGGGAATTAAGCCTCCCAGAGCATTTCACTGGAGAAATCGTCCTTAGGAGCCTCTGCTGAAGGAGCCTCAAAGTTGGTAGGCTCTACAGTCCACTCCTGAAGAGGACAGACACGATAGTCAGTGGTAGCCCATGAGCCGCGGGCCTTAGCAGAAGCCAGATTACCCTCCAGCTTAGCAAGAGCCTTGGAGCCAGCATTGTTGTGGAGAATGAAGTCACCACGGTTGCACACAGTCTGATACTGACGGCCATCCTCAGAGGTACGTACACCATAGAGGAGCTTCACCTTATTGTTGGGCTGCATCTCAAGAGCCTCACGGAGCTCAGAGAAATCACCCTTGAAATAGTCCTTGAAGTGCTCCAGCTTGAACTTACCATCATCAGCCTTGTCATTAAGTACCCATGTTCCATTGATATAATCCATAGAGGAAGGCACACCCAGATACTTCTTGAGGAAATCCACCAAATCACACTCACCTACAGCAGCCATGCGATAGTGGTTCTGGTCAATCTTATAGTTGCCAGGAAGCTGATGGTTGGCCTTGGCCTCCTCAGTGTTAACACGGGTATAGTTGCCATAGGCATCAATAACCTGCACTGTAGAGCCATCCTGACTATAGGCAGGGGCATTGCGGAGAGTGAAGGAAAGGATATTGGTAGTCTCAATATCATTGCATGTCTTAGGGTCAGTACGAACTACAAAGTTGATACGAACCTCCTTGCCATTGTCTGTATCAACCACATACTCAGGGTCATTCTGAGACTCAAAGCCACGAAGCTCATCAAGCTCTTTCTTAGAGGGATTGACAGCCAGCACATAGCTGCTACCCAGACCTACATAACGTTTGAAACCCTGTGACTCGGTAGACTCCTTGGTCTTACCAACTACTAGAAAACTGTAATTTGACATAAAAAATGAATGAAATAAAATGTTATAAAAATTAGAATACTGTCTCAGGCTGCTCTTGTTCTGCTGTCTGCTCTTCCTCATGGACAGCCTCCTGCTGAACATTCTCAGCATCTGTATCATAGTCAGAACCAGGAAGACCCTCGGTTGTTGGAGGCTCAGGAACAGAGATGACATACTCTTTCTTGTCAGCATCGTAGGTGACAATATCAGTGGGCACATACTTGGTGTCCTTAAGAGGCTTGCCCTCCTTATCGAACTTACCATTGGGCTCAATAATCTTCTTAACCAGCTCATCTACATGGAAGCCTACAATCTGGACAATGCCTGCCTCAAGAGCCTCAATCTGTACCTTATAGCCCTTGTACTCTGCTGCCAGACGCTTGATTTTCTCTTCCAGAGGCTGCATCTTGCGCTTGAGAGGGTCAATCATCTTAGCTGCGTTCTTTACTTGCTGAAACTGTGAATACTTAATTCTTTTTTCCATAATTGTTTTTGGGTTTTTAAATGGGTTAATGAATATTTTTTATTGCGATGGCAGAGCCATCACCTACATTGAAACTAAACTGCTTTCGGAGGGAATATTGGAGACATATCAATATGAAGATTGCCCTCTTCATCAGACACACCTACCTCAAAGGCTTTCTCACGGAGATGCAAGGGACGGGAGCCTCGGATATTATTGTCACCACCCTTGAAAGAAATGATGGTCTTGTTGCCCTGACGAGAGACATAACCAATGGCATCAGCCTCTCCACATATGATATCTCCAGTCTTTCCTGCAAGGTCAACAACCATCTCAGTGGTCTCCTCATCATTCTTCTTAATCTGACGGTCTTTGGTATGACAAACCAAGATGAGAGTCTCACAGAGAGGACGGAACATGCCTATCATCTCTTTCAAGGCATTGCGCATATAAAGGTAGCCTGCACCATTAGGTAGCTGGCGGACATCAGCCTTAGGGTCAACTACTTTCCTGCCATTCTCCATGAGGATATTTCCGATGGAATCTTTCTTGTAGCCCCAGGTGGCTCCCATAGATGTTTTTCTATAGAGGGCTGCTGCATAAGGAAGTGAAAACTCTTCCAAGCGAGTGGCATTATCAATGGTGATGAAGCGATAGAAGGGCTTGTCACCATTCTCATGGTTCTTCTGCTCTACAGCCGCCTTAATCTGGAAGATATCAGCAGCACTGCGGGCCTGGATGCACATGACATCTAATGCACGATAGCCATCCTCAAGGTCAATGATAAGATTGTTGTCAAGAGAGGCCATGAGAGAGGATTTGCCAGACTTGGGCTTACCAAATAATACCATCAGACGTGGGTTGTAGTCTGTGGCTTTCCTACGTTCAGTAGGTAATACGATGTTACTCATTTTAAGAAAACTTCTACTCTGTTTTTAACTATTAATTACTAGGTTGTTGCAGTACAACAACAAACAAAACATTGCAAAGATAAGCACTATCAAGAAGACAGAAATATGCCTAAATGGAGTGCTAAGCATTTAGTGAAAAGCTAAGGATGGGTTAACTGGAGAGGTTGGTTGTGCTCCAGATTCTCCAAATACTGAATGTATCGGTAATAACGCTCTAACCCAACCTTATCATCAGGTTTTGGAAGCTCACGGAAGGTACTTGTGGCACCATCGAAGAAGAGAGGACAGGTGTGTCCTGCTGCACCATAGTCACGATCATCAAGAATCTCAAGGAACCTGCAATAGTTGGTGAGACGATTGATGTTATAATCCTTATATATTCCATTAGGAAGCTCAAGGATGAACTTAGCAGGATTGTAGAGGCCAATGATGCAATTGACATCTCTGGATGTGGTTTTACAGTCACCTAAGCCATCAACAGTGGGTCTCATACGGCCTAACTTGATATTCTCTATACCTTCCTGGGACTGAGCCTGATGCTGGATGAGCACAAAGATATAGTTGAGCTGCTTCTTGAGGATAATACCATATTTACTCATCTTCTCGATGGTCTCTCGGAGGTCCTTACAGCCTTTCTCAGTGCTAAGATTGGCTGCATTATCCAAAATAATGATACGGTACTCATCAGGGTCATCCTGAGTATAGGGCTTGATAGGGTCAATGACTCTCTTATCTTCCAACTCACCAGTCAGTTCATTGGGAATTTGGATGGTAGTGAAGTTCATGTGTCCATGGCTAAGAGCATAGTCACGACACTTCTTGTTGATGCCTGTGGGATTCTTGTCAGTATCATTGAAGATAACCATATTCTCGAAGGCTTGGATATATCTCTGATACTTCTCAGACTCCAGCAGTTCAAGGATATGAGGGTCACAAGGACTATCCACACTGCGAAGCTCACGGGTGGAAATATGTATCTTATCCAGACGGGAGAGCAGATGGCACAGGAACTCATTATATTTTTCCTTGGCTGCCATTTCAAGAGAGAAATAAAGTACCTTTACCTTGAGCTCTGGGTGCTCCATCATGTAGAACAAAGGCTCATAGATGAAGATATAATCAGCAAGTTTTGACTTTCCAACTTTTTGATTTGCCGAGATGATTAGGTATTTACTTTGTTCTACTCCAGGATATACTCTGCGGAATCTCTCGAAGGGGAATGGAAGGCAATTGTACTTACCTTCTAGGATGCGCTGTCTGCGCTGGAGATTCTCAGATTGTATCTCTTGAAACTTGCTCATACTAACTTATTGAACCATGCATCAGGATTATTTACTTCCACTCCCCCTTCCTCACTTTCCTTGTTCTCCAAGAAGGTCAGAAGGTCAGATACCTGCTCGACATAACCATCACCATTTTCTCCCTGCTTTACAGGATTCTTCATGATGAAGTACTTAGCAAGTCTCATTCCCACATAATTACCATTAAAGGAAGCCACATATCTCTTGGTAGCATCAATAATATCCTCATCAGAATATTCATTACCAAACTGGGTAAAAAACCTCTTCAGGGACTTGGCTACCTCAGACTTGTTACACCTATAATAATAAGGTGTCTCACGTCCAAATCTGTCCCTCATCTTGCACTGTGGAAAGCAGTCCTTAACCTTAATGGCAAGTTCTAAAAGTTCCTCATCACTTCTGGTATTATTTCCAGAAGAGTCACAGATAATTTCATCAAGTACTTCAGACCAATGCTGAGTGATAAGATAACTATCCTTATCTTTAACAAGAATTTTCCTATTTACCATGTTGTCTAGGAGTCCTTTCATAGTGGTTGTACTACTCAGGTTCCTAACAACCAAAGCAAGGAGAGACTCTTGTAGGGTCATCTTGTACTTGATGCATACTTTTTCATCAATTTTTACTTTCATTTTGGCTTTGTTTTCTTTAGTGTATACTGATAATACTCCTTCATTTGTTCTCCAGAGTTCTCATGCTGCCACTCCACACCTGTGTAGTAGTAGCAGTAGCTGGTTACATTGCCTTTGTGATAGTCTCTGTATACTTTCTTTGGGTCTTTACCTCGGAGGTGCCTCTCGATATAGTTCTTAGCAGCAGTTCGGGTGTTGAATATTTCCTTTGCCACAAGTTCAAACTTGTCTTCCAGGTCACCTCTGACCCAGTCTTTGTCATGATGGTAAACTTCTACTTGATACATAATTAAATTTCTTGAATAGAATGAATTGTTTTGATAGAATTAGGATTGAATCCCTCAATCATTGCCTTGGCTAGTTCTTCCTCGCGAGTACCTGTATAGTAAGGAACTATAATAACAGGAGACTTGTGGCGAAGAGACCTTCCGATGCGTTGGGGGACACTAATTTCAGAGGATGAGAGATTGCAGAAGACTGCATACTTACAGTCAACAAGGTTTGCATTCTCATTAAGGATATTCACTGCAGTGATGTGATTGATTATCTTTGCATTGAAATCTTTGTAGAGCTGGTCTGCATCTGCATTCTTAGAATGTATGCACCAGCGGCCAGCATACTCTGCTTGCTGGATGGTCTTGCAGAAGGTGATGGTACGATGCTTGTTGAGATGCTTAAGGATGTCACAAATGATGGGCAGCTTTATCTCTGCAAGATATTCCAGTCTCTTGCCACTATGGAAAAGCCATGACTGCTTCATGTTCTCATGACGTGTCTGCATATACTTCTGCTTCTCCCACTCAATGAGCTTGTTGTACTCAAGGAGTTTCTGCTTTTGTGTGCAGGAAAGGATGGCATGTACCTTCTGACGCTTGTATTTCCAGATATCCTTCAGCTCGCCATGAATGACTGGACCACTAGCACGGGCATTGATTTCCCATGTTTCTGTTGGCTGACGGTTGTCCAGGATGAGAGGAAAGAGAAGTATCTGAGGCTCTGGAAGGATATTATCCTCGATTGCTTCTGTAATGTCACAAGAGACTATCTGGGCATGATACCTGTAGCGGAAGAGCTGTTTGAGTTTCTTAGGGATAGTAGCAGAAAGGCCAATGAAATAGTTGAACCTGACATGCTTAAGACAGTCAAGCCTTATATCAGAGCCTATATGATGAACTTCATCTGCTATGATTACATCGAAGAAGGAGTCAGTGCATTTATGAAGAGACTCATAGCACTCCATGCGGATGCTGGCATTAATGCCTCCCCACTTCTCTATCTCCTCCTTCCATGTCTGCTTATGGACACGCTTGGCTACTAGTATCAGGATATTTATTTCTTTCTTGTCCTTGTACCGCTGACTATTGGTAAGGTAGTTAGACATCTTCAGAGACAGAGCGGTTTTTCCAAATCCCGTTGGTAGTTCTAGCAAAATACAATTGCTGTTTTTCAGAGAATGTATGCATTCTTCTAAAATGTTCTCTCTCGTCATATTTATTTTTTATAAATTTGTCATATTTACGCTGTAAAAAGATTGTAGCATTATTGTATAGTAATTCTCCAAATTTAGCAGATTTTTCAGAAGCAATGCTTATGGAATAGGTGTTAGAATTTGGCCTTCTTTTATCTTTATGGAAAATATGTGTTAATATATTTGGAAAGAACTGTTTTACTCCTTCCAAAAACTCTTTAGTACCTATTATTTCAAAAATTGCATAACCTGAACTATTGTTTCTTACACATCCATCTCCATCAACATAGCCCCTGATAAAATGAATAATTAAATCTTCAGAAGCAAATAAAGATTTATCTGGAAAAGTGAGAATTAATGATTTGTTGGGAATACAACCTTTAGAAATGAGAGTGCTATGGAAATGCTTATCTACCATAGTTAGCCTACAGCGTGAAAACTTTTTTCCACAACATTTGGCATTTCCCATTCTTACTTCATTTTTATTTTTTAGAAAGGAACGAAATTTTTCAAGGTGCTCTTTGTCATCTCCCTTTAATCCTAATTCTACAGTTTTTCCATCACTAGAAACATACCCATCAGCATACATAAAACCGAGCCAATAAGCTTTTTCTTCTGTATCAATTGTGTCAAAGACGGTATTATCAAATTTTAATTCATTGTGGTAATTAGGGAGATTTAATCCCAATTTTCTAAGCCATCTGTGAACACATGTATAGTCAACCTTTAACTCTTTAGCTATTTGATTACCCGTCATTTGCTTATTAACACATTCTACTAACTTTTCTCTGTAAGTAATGTTTTCTCCAGGAAACAAACTATTAAACAACCATTTACCCATATTGCACACATTTTAAAAATTATGTACAAAATTAGGTATAATGGTTATAAATAGCTACAGGCTTAGATAGATGTTAAGTCTTTCTAAACCCGTTGCTAATTTTTTCCTGTTCCTGTAGCCAGCTCCATTAAGAGGCAGTTTCCAGAGGAGATGCTCTGGACACACTGGCTGTAGATTTCTTTACGGGTCATTTTAAAATAAAAAGTTAGGAATACCAGATTTCTGGATAGGTGGAGGCATCAAGCTGCTGGTTCATGGGCTTCTAATGATGATAACCATGCATCAGCTTCCATCTCCTGGAGGGCTGTCTCTACATCCTCTGGAATGAAATTGATGGATGCCAATGCCTCTTCCTCACACTCATTATCCATAAGAGAGGACAGCTCGTAGGAGCAGTCACGGAGGGCATCTTTGTAGGCCTGAGGCAAATCAGGCTGCTGAAGTCTCCCCTCCCATTGGGAGAGAAGACCTGTGAGTTGACTAAAGTAGATCATACTATGCTTCTTACAAGACGTACAAACCGCTGCCAGATGTTACGGGTGATGGAAATGCCCATACCATTCTTTCTGTTGCGGGAGAAATGAACTGGTGAGATAGTACCAAAGGCAAGTACCTCTGGACGCTTAGAGAGGGATGTATACCAATGAGCTGCCACTGCCTTAGGTGAGCGGTCAATCTCTTCAGACACAATAAGGAAACACTTGTGAAGGTTTTGAGGGAAAGCCTTAACCTGACGCAGCAGTCTTTCATCTTCCTGCTGTGTCCACTTACGATTTCTAGACATGTGATAATTTTAAAAAATGGTTAATATGTGAATGATGGCTGCACTACAGCCATATACTAAACACTCAAAAGAAAACCTCCCATGTTTCACAACAGGGGAGGCTAGGAATACAAACGAATTTAGTAAAATAAAAACACAATTAACTTAAATCTATTATGACAACTTACCTTGCGGTAGTACCCCCAGCAGGAATCGAACCTGCATCTAATCTTTAGGAGAGATTTGTTCTATCCATTGAACTATGAGGGCTCAAAACCCCTTCTATCTTCACAGACTAAAGGAGTAAAAAGCCTTTATTATGACCAAACTAATTCAATACAAAGGTAACACTTTACCTTAGATACTCATACATTATTAATAAAATAGTTAGGTTTTATTCTACTTGCCACAATAAACTGTCTCTTACCTCCATCATGAGCTTTCTCATACGCTCTTGGCAGAAATGGCAGTTGCCTTTGTGAACTATTACGCACCCATAAAAGTTTTCGTTGCGTATATACTCACAGCTATCAATGATGACTATATCATAGCCATCTACACTATTAGTGGATTTATTGCACCCCGTCATCATCAATGCTGCGAGTGCCAGTAATACTAGTTTTTTCATTGTTGTTTATTCTTTTTATAATATCAAATATTCCTTGTCTGTAAATAGAAGCTAGACTTCTTGTATTAGAGAGCGGCTGAGAGCAGAAATCTGCCACCATTTCGTCTGGGTCTATACAACGCAACACATCAGCCCTGCCTTTCTCATATTCCATACGCAAGGCTTCTTTCATTGCTTTAATGGGGTCGGTTGAAGCGACCTCATCTTTTACTTCAAGGGTGTCGAGGAAAGAAAGAATATCTTTCAAGCATACTAAATAGCCGCTATGATGTTCTTTAATTCTTTTCTCTATCTCCGCCAATAAAGCGTCTTTGTCTATATATTGTGCCATAACTATAATGTTTCTCCAGTTGCTATAATTTTACAATACTTTCCGAATGCCCCTTCACCCTCATAATAAATGGTAAAACCAACCAAATTATCTTCTTCATCGTACTGAGGATACATATAAAACTCCCCTTTTGGTGGATAATTCATTTTTTTCATACCTTACTCTCCTTTTATATAGTCTTTAAAGTCCTTAATTACACTATCTATTATAATTGGCATAGTATAGTTATCATCCCATTTCTCTTTTATCCATTCACAAGCCTTCTCAATAAAGGCGTCAGCAGGAACATATGTTACAAAGTTTTCAATACCTCCTTCATCCTCTATTCCTTGAACAAAATCATATTGATAACCACATACAACATCTCCTGTACTATATTTGGTATCTTTGTGTAACCAAATCTTATCTGGCATTTGACTCATAGTTCAGTCCTCTTTTTTAACAATATCAAGCACTTCCTTATAGGCTTCTACTCTATATTTGCCCTCCGATGATTGGATGGGGCTGTATGACTTTATCAGCTTTTCTATCTCCGATTTTAAGTCCACCTCTTTCACTTCAACAGCATCTAATTTTACTTCTTCTGGTTTCATCTTAATATTTTCTTTAAGATTATATACACCCCAAGCAGCAAAATGTAAACAAAGTCTCTCTAAAATAGGTTTGGCAACATTAGCAAAACTAATACCGTGAATTGTTTGCCACATCGTATGAAATTCATTTTTGAATTTTGCTTTTACTTCACCTTTAAGTTCAATAGGAATGCGCTTTTTGTTAATTCTATTAACTGTTCCTTCGGCAACTTCTTTTTCAAGCCCTTGTAGTTCTTCATTTATCTCTTTCACTTCAAGGGTGTCGAGGAAAGACTCTAACTTAGAAAGAGCATTGTACTCTCCTTGTGCCTCTGCCGAATAGAAATTCATGTGTTCATCCATTGTACAGAGTTGCAGTTTCTCTATCTCCGCCATTACAGTGGATTTATTTATATACTGTGCCATAACTCTATTCTGTTAGTTTCTTTAAATCATTATACAATTCAATTAATACTTGTCCTTGTCCTGCATAGGATATATTTCCAGTAAGATTTAAGTCGTGCAATGCTCTCATTTGTTCATCGCTCGGCTTCCATCCTATTCTTTCTTTAAGGGATTTGAGCCAATCATACAGCTTTTCTTTCAGTGAATCCGTATATATAATAGAATCTATTATTTCAGACTTTTTTATTATATTCATAAGTACCTTAATAGTATTCTCATCCTCTTCACTCCAAGCAGGCTTGTCATACAGTGCTTCCTTAGCTTCCGCTGATACCATTCTTTGAGATATTTTCTTCAACTCTTTCTTCTCGGCATCCCATTCATAACCTGCATCAGTCATCGCTTTAAGCAGAGTATCACGTTGGGATTCGGTGGCTGGGTAACAGCTATTTGCAGTTTCCCAAGCGTGTTTACCATCACTAATTTCTTTACTACCATTTTTGCATAATGAGAAATGATAATATGCAGAATTATCTTTTAATTTCGCAAATATAAACAAAGAACCATCAGATGCTACAAGTACATCACCATCCTTGGCATCTTGGATGGTCCATTTTCTAAATAATTTTCCTTCCCATTCAAAAGGTATTTGTACTTCCCTTCCGTCAAAAGAAATTATATAAAGTCCATCAAGAATTCTTACAATAATGCCGACCCTATTTTTATTGTCAATAATACAATCACCTACCTTAAACTTTGGCCCAATCTTATCAGCAAATTTCTGCATGTCTTCAATTCTTTCCTTTAGAGAAAGCATATAATCCACATTAGGATTTTCATTATAAACATATTTGAGTCTGTCATAAATCCATTGAAAGAACTCTGGATTTGTGGTTATATAACCGTGTTTCATAGATTCAGCCTTATCAGAATTTTTTTCCTCGCCTTGCTTTTCAAGCCAAGCAAGAACATCACTTTTTGATACATCGTAACTACTCCATAATTCGTTATCTGAGTCATATACCATCCCAAAAATTGCTTTCTCCACCTTCTCATCCTCACTCTTTTTGAGTTCGGGGAAGAATGCCTCTGCTTCCATCTGTTGTTCATGACTTAACTCTGAGTAGATACTTTCTATCCACTTCTGAGCCTCGTTGTATTTCTTTTCGTATATGTCCATAATTATTACTTTTTTAATTGCTTTAATATTGATACAATTCCTTCTGTTGCAAAGCTAGCAAAAGTAGAAACAAACGTCTCATCTTGGCTTAAACCCCCTCTACCCATAGTATCAAGGATAGCGTGAGTACACTCATGAATGTAGGTATTAAACATTGAACTCTCTGTCTGTATAGACCCGTCTACATTTGTAGCAATCTTGATATAGCCGTTATAGCAGCAGCATTTGCCAAGTTTTCCACCCAGTTCTTCACATATTTGGGTTTTTAGAATTTGACCTCCTATTTGTATTTCTTTGGGTAGTTCCATAGTCATTCACTTTTACACTTATTTTCTGAATAGTAATCATACACAATAACATTAGGATAATGTTCCTTTATATGTTTTATTGCATCACAGTCATTTGTAAAAAGGTGTGGCGGAGCAAAACTTGGAGTACCCCACCAATGGATAAAAAATAGGACCGTATGTCTTTGTTCAATTCTATACAATAGAGGATAAAATGCCATTGAGCCTTCCTTACTCAAATCATTTTTGATAATTCTAAATACTTTTCTCATAATACTTTTACCATTTATTATCATATTTATCTGCACTTAAAAGACCTCTTGCTGCATCAAGATGCTTATAAACATCAGACCAAAGTGAATTATAGTGTGTATCATTCTTTACTGTTTGTGCAACAGTTTTTTCACAAAGCATATTAATTGCTTTATATATATCATTCCATAATTCTTGTGTTTCATATTTCTCTGATTCAAGTTCTAATTCTTCAACTTTGTAGTAATCCCGTCCATCAAGAGAAAAGAAACTAATAGGTATGCCAATGGCGTTGGTTCCGTGAACTTTAACATCTACAATCTTACCTGTTGCTTTCACTTTTGCTTTCATAATCACAATAGTTTTTGTTCATGAAGTTTAATAATCATTTCGTAACAAGCATCAACAGGGTTATCTGCGTAGCAGTCATATATATCACTGTTAACAGAGCCTATTGCATACCTTTCTTTAATGTCGCCTTGGTAGTCATTGATGGCGAGCGCAAGTTGTAGGTTACTTGGCAGTGCATTAAGCATAGCTGTGAGTGACCAGCAAGGAACCATATATCCATTTCTATAAGAGAAAAGATTTTCTTTAATTGCAATGTCTAAACCAACATTTATTTCCCAATTTTTTATAATCATTTTCTCTCGCATTCCTCCTGTTACTGCACAGTAAGTCATATCAGCACTTTCAATCGGAAGTATCTCTGCCAGCTTGCGGCTTTGTTCTAGCGATGTATATGATTTCATTTCTTTTCCTTTTTAAGTTGCTCAATAAGCGCATCTGCATATTTCATTGCTCTTGCGATAATGTTTATTTTCTCTTCGCTATTATCATAAACCAAATTAGGATTTGCTGAAAGACCTTGCAGAGCAGCAATTGCAGCCTGATTTCTCAATGAATTGTAGGCTCCATTATAGCCAGTCTGCACACCTTCTCTGTATGCAAACCACGCACCTTCCTCAGATTTAAAAGTGCTAAGTATTTCTTCTTTTGTTGCCATAATCTATTTCTCCATTGCTTTACGAAAATGTTGTTCAAAGTCATTTGGAAGATTTAATTGATGGTTTATGTATTTGTATGCCTTATCAATCATTTCCTCCCTTGCAATCTCAACTGCTCTGAGTGCTTGCTCAGGTGTCAGCCAAGGATGGTAGTCTATTACAGGGTTTTGCATATCGTCATATCCTTGGATGACATTGCTACAACCTCTTGTGTATTCTTTGATAAACTCTTCTGGTGTCATAGCTTATTCCTCCATACACATATTGAACAATCCTTACTGTCTTTCTCACAATAAAAGCAGTCATTGACAGTATTTGCACGTATATCTTCTAAATTCCTATTTAATTTCATAACTACTTATTCTTCCCAATTAAAACATACAAAAAATTCCCAAGCGAGGATATATAAACTAATACTAAGGAACTTATTACAATAGCCTACACCAATGGTGGGCAGCAAAACAAATTCATATTCTTTTATGTTTATATAAAGCCTTTGAAATCCAAAATTTACTTTCATATCTTATTTATCCATCTATTTAATAGTTCCTCTAGTTCCTCTTTAGAAAAAGATTTATTAATTTGTTCAGCTTCCACACCAGCTAGAAAAGCTTGTTCTTCCATTCCTTTAATTGTTTCAAGGGAATGGAGTGCTTGCCACTGGGCACCTGCTTCAAAAGCACATTCTATCTCATACTCATCATTGTAAGTAGGATAGTCAGGATTTCTAAGTTGTTCTTTAGCATAACCTGCTGCTGCTTCTTCCAAGTCCTCGCTTACAGACTCTTCTTGCAGGTTGTCGATGTATTCTAAGAGCTCTTTATATGCTTCACATCTATACTTGGCTTCAGCAGAACTACCTAAGTGCCATTCCTTAATTAGGTTTTCCAGTTTGGATTTGATTGTTTGTATTTGGTTCATATTAATGGTTTGTTGCTAAGTTATTAATAATAAAAAGAAAAAAGAAAGGCAGGACTAGTGTCCCACCTTCCTCACATATCTAGAACAGGTCGAAGAAACCTTTACTGCCATCACCTAAGATAATGGCAATGAAGGCTATGACCATGATGAATGCAAAGAATATGGAGAGGAGATACTCAACTCTCTCATCATTGTAGCTATTTCTTGACATGGCTTTGGGCTTTAAGATAGTTACTTGTGATTTCGCTGATAGGATTGTCTAATTCATGATGGAAGGCAATGAATGTCTTCCCAAGGGACTCAAGCTCTTGCTTAATATCCCTTACTGCTTGTTGTTTTGCTGTCATAATATGAAGATTTAAAGTGTGGATATATAGGTCAAAAATAAAAAAGCTTGGAGGTGGGAGGAGAAAGTACTTACTACTTCTCCCTCCACACTCCTTGCTCTTCAACTTAACCCTTTAAATAATAACTTTCAAGAAAAACCTGCCTATCTTCACAGACTGGCAGGGCAAACAATTAAAATGCAAAATGAAAACTATTTTCCTTAACAGGAACTGAGTGGTGAGTGGACCCTACAGGGCTTGAACCTGTGACCTTCTGATACATTACCAATGAGATTTAATACCACCACATTTTCTGGAACAACAAGGATTAGGATGAGTACTTAAGTTTTTTGGGTCAAATATGAATTCTTTACCACATACAGGGCAGATTCTTATTATCATTTCCTTATGTTTATGATCTTTTAATCTATTATAAGTACCAGAGATAACCTGAAGATTTTCTATTCTATCATCCATTTTGTCTCCATTAATGTGGTCAACATGGTCACTTTTAGGCACATCACAGCAATAATAACTTGTATATAAGTATTTAGCATAAGACATGCTTGTTAGTGTTCCATCATTTCTTTTAAGAGTTGCTACTCTTCTGGGTTCTTTATTAGTATTGATATATACTGTACAGAATCCCTTTTTTGCATAATAATTTGATATTGTTTGTTTCATAGTAGTAGGGAGTAAGGGACTTGAACCCCCAACCTTGAATGTATAAGATTCCTGCGCTAACCAATTGCGCCAACTCCCCACTTGGTAATATATCAGCTTCTCTAACCAACTGAGATAAGGGTCCTGAATGCTATGTCAGCAAGTAGTGAAAAGTAACTATAAGCAATAGCAATAACCAAGACAAGAACCTGATGCAACAGACAAGAACTATATCTGCCTCCACAAATCAATGCTTCATAGGACAATGTAGAAGTATTGTCGCATCAGACAAGGCACACAAAGTACCTTTATATGGTTTAACTTGCTTAAATACTAAAAAGTAAAACTGATCACACTTGCTGTTCAGGAAAGTTTTGGTACAATAACCTCAGTCTTTCCTTACATAGCAGTGAAGACTATCTCTCCTTCTTACCCATCTGGGACACCTCATTGTAGATGTCTTTGAGGGAGTCGGGGATAATAATCTTCAGGGATTGTGCCTTGATAATCTGCTCGTCCTTATAAGCCTTTATCTTGGCCAGCAAGAGGTTCATCTGATTGGTATAGACGGACATCTCATGCTCATATTTAAGGTTGGCATTACGCTCAGCCTCCTGTACTTTTGTCTCTACCTCATGCATGAGAGCATTCAGCTGTGCCTGATACTCACGGTGCTTCTGCTGTAGCCTGAAATAGACAGCATCTACATCATCAGTAGTGACATTGGGGGTACGGGTATATACCACCATGTCACGGCCCTCACCTTGAGTAATGACAGGCTTGTCAATAATATCCTGAAGAGAGAGTCTCTCTTGAGAGAACTTACCATCAACATGGATATACTGGCCTATCTCTGCACATAGGGTGTTGAGCTGGTAGATGGTGTTACGTTGCTTAATGTTATAGGTAGCAATAACATCATCAGTATCAGGAGTATCCTCACGTACTGGACGTATAGGAAGTTCTAAGTCTAGAGCCTTAGCACAATCTTCTTCTGAGAGATTGTTAGCCTCTTTGATAAGACGGTCTTTGGCCTTAATAGCTTCCCTGAGCCATGCTATAAGGGATTTCAGCTTAGCCACATTCATCAAAGCATCTTCTACTTGAGAGAGCTCTTCAAGAGTGTTTCCTATGGAGAGAATCTTAGAGGTTCCTCCACTGAGAAGGGACATATCAGAGCGATAGAATTGTATGTTATTCAATGCTCTATCTAGTAACCTGTAGGCTTCTTTAGCCAGGTTGCAAATGTAGTTGGCAGAGGTGGTAGTTAAACCTACCTCGCCAAAAAAGATATTGTCTTTGTTCATATAGTGAGTGGATTATGATTTCTATTTTAGAAGCTCGAAAGGATAGTAACCAGACAGCCAATCCATGGTCTTCTGGTTACATACGAGTCTGTCTCTATAGTTCCATATAGTATTAAGGAGACACTGATATGGTTTAGCTGTATCACAGTGTATGTAGATAACTTTCCTGAGGTAGGTTATCTTAATACCGTGATTGGTATAATAGTGTAACATTCCTTTAAGCACAGAGACTTCCCATGGCTTAAGGTTGATGAGTTTTACTGTGTGTAGCATTGCATTTACCTTAATAACAGAAAAAAGAATAGCCAATGGAGGACACGAAGTGTCCCCTCAAAGGCTATATCTTTAAATAGTATGATTAGATTTCTACACGGTAGATATCTGCATCACCCTCACGGCTCAATGTGAGCAGCTTGGCTTTGCTGAGGTCTACATCATCTCCAATGCCCAATGTAGAATTGGTAGACAGTGGGATGAATGTCTGACCACCAGACTTCATCAAGAAACATACGGAGTTTCCATACTGTGAGTCCACTACATGAGCCGACTGAACAGCACCAATCTCATCAGCTGTGAAATTACGAGAAGCTGACACACCCCATTTACCTGCATAAACACGAAGAGAACTGAAAATGTTCATCTAATTCACCAATGCCCTTTGGATTTGTTTTGGTATCTGGCACACCTGTTGAATGATAATGTTGAATGTTGAATGTTATAGTTTGGTTGGGGTGAATAATTATAACTCAGTCCGCCAACCAAAGGCAAAGGAGGAGTGATTAGCGAGTCTAATGAGAGAGAAGATATAAGATATAAGGTATAGGTAATAGAGGTAGAAGGTAGAAGATAGTGGTATAAGATATATTCAATGTATGAAAAAATTGTGGATTGTGCAAGTTTTTTGAGGTAAAATTGCTTAAAAGAGTTTTAAAGTAGGTTGTTTTTTGCTGTGATTTTCTCCCATGAGGGGTTATGGGTAGAGTATGTAGAAGCAGTAAGAAATGATATTGCAGAAATGGTATAAAGTGTTTTTTGGACAATTGTTAAAGTGAGGTTAGAAGAGGGAGGTGTTATTTTAGCTCCCATTTGTCAACTATGTGCCTGATTATCAGTTAATTACGACAAGATAATTAACACTTGTGTTAGCACATAATTAATTGCTTCTCCCTCATCTCTCCCCCTCATGCCTTGCACTTACAGCATAGGCTATAAGAGAAGAGGAAGGTAAGAAGATGTAGGAGAGAATAATGATGAGATAAAATCATTGCACCTGCCTTAGGGGGAAAATATAGCATTGAAGCTTATATATGCAAGATGTTGCAGACAAACCCATGGGGAAGGGCATAAAAAGATAGGGCTTCTTTCTCTTTTATTTATTTTCTCTTTCTTCTTTCTTTTATGTTACTTTTCTTTCTTCTTCCTCTTTTCTTTTTTTTCTCTTTCTTTGCATTGCACCTGCCTCCTCCCTTAAAAAAGAATAGCCAAGGGAAGGATTCCCCCTGGCTTATTCTCCTATACATCTATCAGATAGATACTCTATAGATGTCTGCATCTCCATCCCTTGAAAGGGTTAAGAGAGATGCCTTGGTAAGGTCTACAGTCTCCCCAATACCCAGATTGCTATTCTGGTCTAGGGGAATATATGTTTGCCCACCACTCTTCATGAAGAAGCAAACACTGTTGCCATACTGACTGTCAACTACAGTTGCAGAAGCTACTGCATTGATTTCATCAGTTGTAAACTTGCGGCTGTTAGACACTGACCACTTACCTGCATACACTCTCAAAGCTGAAAAGATATTCATGACTTTTAATTTTAAAGGGTTAAACAATAACTTTGGCCACCTTGACCAGTTGCATAGAAGGAGTGTTTAGCGTGTCTATTAGCTTGCATCTGCCATAAAAATATTGCTCCTGCCTGGTGTCTCTAAAAAAGAATGGCTACAGGCATTAAGCCCATAGCCACTACTGTAAGGAAGAGGATTAAATCCTCACCCTATAGATATCATCATCTCCTGGTCTGGAGAGTGTGAGCAGTGTAGCCTTAGAGAGGTCTACAACCTCACCAACAGAGGCTGTACTGTTCTGATCAAGAGGTATATAGGTCTGTCCTCCAGACTTCATTACAAAGCACAGAGACAGTCCATACTCAGACTCCTTCACATAGTTGGAGGCCACAGCTGCAATCTCATCAGCAGTGAAAGCACGGCTATTAGATACACTCCACTTACCAGCATAGATACGAAGACTTGCAAAAATATTCATACACTCAAAACCCACTTACAACTTGGCATAGCTCAGGCTAGCCAAGAGCCTTAAAGGGTACTGGCTTTTGTTATTTAAAGGGTTAGATTTGTGTTATTTCATGATATAGATGGAGGTATTAATAGATAAGTTCAGACACTCTATAAACTTTTTCTGTACTATCTTTAACATCCTCATCATAGAATTTATTATCTCCTCTTCTTCCAATCATTCCAACTTCAATCCACTTAAAGCCTTTAAACTGTGTTCCAACAGGAACAGTTAAGGCAGACCAGAGAGGAATGTAACATTCACGACCATCATCTACAGTACACTTAATAGATAAGCCATACTGACTTTCTATAACAGTTCCTGCAATCATTTCTGTGCCTTTTTTGCCAGTTGGCACCCACTTGGCATCATAATACACTAAACTACTAAATATCTTCATAGCTGTTTATTTAAAGGGTTAATTATTAAATTCTTGACACACAAGGACCAATGAACCACTGAGATTTCATCTTTCCACTAAGTCCATCAATCTCTTTAAATTCTTTCAGAGTATAGAATCTTCTGAAGTGAAAATTCCTAGTACTAAGAGCCTTAATCTTCCTTTCAGACTCATCAACTTTAATCCAACCAAGTATAGGACCATCAATATAATTCTTGATAGCTTTCTTCTTCCTGGCAGGAATAGTAACCTCAATGACATATCTGCCATTAGGTAGGTGAGCTTTTACCTCACACTGTTTGCAATGAATAAACATAATTACTTATAAGCTTTAGGGTTAATTTGCTTACCAATCTCAGGCATATACTGCTTGTACTCTTTGCCTGTCTTCTTAGAAACTCTCTTGATGAAGGCTTTGCCACCAGAGGAAAGGTACACAGGATAGACTGTGCCCTTAGAGTCAGTGTAGGTGTATTGTGTCTTAGTCTCCTTACCTCCAGACTTTCCACCTTTGTTACTCACTTGAGTGAAAGTATTTCCACTCTTAACAACACTCTGAGCCTGAACTCCTACATTCAGACTGAACAGCATGATGGCTGCAATGATAATTTTCTTCATAGCTCTTAGCAATTTTTATTAAATTCATCAAACAAGTTGTCACAAGAAAAAGCCAGACATACACCCTTGAAAGTATCAGTGATGTCTTCTATACTGTTATTATTCTCTGCAAAATAGAATGTTCCATACTGTGTCTTGTAAAAGCCAAAACCAGTAGCATTAGGATACAATCTCTTCAGTTCTTTATATACTTTGTTCTTCATTTTATTCTGAAGGTTCCACACTAGAGCAGCCTACAAGCTTTGGTTATTAATACTCATCTTCTAGTTTTATTCTGCCTGTATTGAGCAGACATTCAATAGCAGCTTGACACTTGTCAGCTGTCTCACAGAAGTTCTCAATGAGGTCAGCAACCTCACCAATAGTAGCATTATCACTCCAGTCAACTTCTGGCTGGTCATCTACAGCAAGATCCTCTTTAGTCTTGCAGAATGAATAACTCAGGAAGCATGTACTGTTCTTCGACACTTCCAATATCTCACGGAAATCTGCCATAACTTTATTTGTTTAATCAAACTTTAAGATAAAATCTGTATGCTTAGGAGTCATTAGTATAATATTTTTACCTCTAACAGCAAAATCTATTTTACTAGAGTCATATCCTTTGTAGGTAGCATCTCCAAGTAAAATATCCAGCATAAATCTTTCAACAATTTTGATTTTTTCACCAGAAGAGTATCCGACCTGATTAAAGTCGGATACAGAATCAAAATGTAGAGAAGTGTTATTTGTAAGCAACAATGTGGGCTGTATACTATCTCTATAGAACCAATACCACTCATGCCAAGCATCCGCATTATTTATAGCATTTGTATAAACAGTTGGAGAATCTGGTACTAGTATATCATTTTTCAGCTTAAGAAAGAAAGCATACACAAAACCATCCTCCTCATTGAAAAAGTTTCTTCTGGCTTCATGGTAAGCTTCTTTTAGTTCTAAATACTTCTCTTTTGTTGCCATAATTGTTTAATGTTTAGTTGTGAAATCCTCTTTACACAAAGCTTTTGTATAGTTATCATTGGTCCATTTTATTCCACCTTCAAAGGATGCCATTAACCATAGTGTACTTGGTAAATCCTCATCTGTAGGTCCTTGAGTATCAAAGACATTGACAGTCCACTTCTTATGCTCCTTTGAAATTTGCATAGCAGTTTTCTCTGCTTCAACCTGAGTACTAAAGTACTCCTTATACACTGGGGCTGCTTTAATTGTGTGGCCCCATCTGTCCCTTTTATCATCAGGACCATACTCAATCATGTACTTCATACTTTTAGTTTTTAATTTTCCAATATCTGTTTCCTCTAGCAAACCTGTAATTGTCTGCCATTTTCCAAGAAGGGAAGCTACCTATGTAGCCCCCTTCAGAATCATAGAGTTTATACATGAAGATTACAGTTAAGATAGAGTTGAGTGCAATATTCATTATAGAATAGCCATCTCTCATCAGAGTTAAGCTCATACATCTCATAGAATGGATATACTAATGATACCCAAGACTCTCTCTTACCACTTATAATAGGTAGGTTACCATACTTATCTGCAAGCTCATGTGCAATCCTTGTTATTTGCTTCTCCCTATTAGCCCTATAATTATCAGCTTCATCAGGCCATTCAAACTCAGGATACTGCTGTGCATAGCATTCCTCAATCTCTTCTTGTTTCTGAAGATGTGCATAGTACTCATTCTCTTCCTCCTCCTTCTGCCTCCAGTATTCTTCCATAGCATCATACTCTGGGTTGAACTTTACATAGTCCACATCATAGAACTTTCTGACTTCAGAAGAAGAGTGAGAGGTTTTCCATACAGAGAAAGCAGCGTAAGCCCTCTCAATAGTAGAGAAAGGGCAGCAAACATACTCCCCATCCTCAATATATTGAGAGATAGAGTGTGTAGACCATCTTGCTATAAAATCAGCAAACTCAGTCCATTCAGAATTCTTGATTTCCATAATTTATTTCTTTAAAGGGTCAAACACTGTATTCTTCCACATCTCTTTCTTAAGCTCCCAGTAGGCTCTATAGCCTTCTGAGAGTGTAGACGGTTGGTTCTTAACTGGAGTACCAGTTCTCTGAGACCAGTACTCCAAAGCTTTCTTAATGTTCATATCTGTTTTGTTTAAAGGATTGTTATTTAAATTCTTTGTTGGGAGTAAACTTGTAGTGGCAAGCCCCATCGTGATAATCCCAACCCATGTGAAAATCCCACATTTGTATTCCATCATAGTACCCATTCTTTAATTTCCATCCAGCCTTGAAGACTCCTTGATTTTCTCTAAACAAGTTAGTAAGTTTAATCTTAAAGTCCATAAGACCATTCCCTTCAAGGCAGTGTATCTTAGTATATACTTCTCCTGGAGTATGAACATCTCCTACATTGAGAGTCATCCCTTCAGGAAAGTCATAGCAAAGAGATGAGAGAAAACTTACTTTATTTGGGCATCTTGTATTTTCTCCATAAAGAGCACAAATACCTATTGGAGTAGGAAGAAAGAACTTAGGGGCATTGCCACAAACTGAATATAATTTCTTTGCAGCTTCAGAATACAGCACTTTATTTCTTTTAATGGAGTTTTTACCCCACCTGCATTTTCTTCTGATGGGCAAGTAAGCAACCCATACTGAGAAAACTTTCATTCTACCATCATCCTTTACAAGCTTAAAGGATATTACATAATCTTCACTTTTCATAATTCAAATATTTAAAGGGTTATTATTTAAGGAGCAGGAGTTTCCTACTCCCCTGTATAGAGTTTAGATATGCAGATTGATATTTTCCTTGAAACACATGTTCATAGCATCGAAGATGGTGAAATAGTAGGTGTGCTTAAAATCTACTCCCGACCAATAGCTAGGATGGATGTGATAGGTAACAATGCTCTTTCTTCCATCAACAGAATATCTATTACCAGCAATTCTACAATAGTTATTCTTTCTGTCCCAAATGACTGAGTAGCCATACTTAGGAAGATAATACTCCACCATTAGGAGACCAGTTTTAGTTAACTCATACTTACAGAAGACCTTATCTCCAGTCTCTGCATTTCTTGCAATGTACTTTTTCATCTTGCTTTGATTTTTAATTGTTTACTGTTTATTGAAGGGAAGGAGGCTTTCTCCTCCCCTTGATGAGAGATTAGTAAGTCCTTTCCCAGCACTTAAACTGAGCTGACTTAACAGTTCTGTAAGGCATGGCAATCCATTTACCAAATACCTTAACCATAACTAGCTCATCAGGCTGTGGCTCCTTAGGAGTAACACTAACAGCCATTAGAGCCGTGTGCAACTCACTGCCCACAAATTCCTTATGGGCAAGTTCTAAACAGACCTTCCTAGCCTTCAGCTTGGATACATCAGAAGAACCTACAAGGCCCCTCTTGATTTTAATTCTTTGTCTCATTGTTGCGGATTTTTGAGTTAAACACAATAGTTTCATCAATGAGAGCAATCATTCCAGCTCCCAAAAACAGAGTTGTCAGGACACCATAGATGTTGTCAATGAACAGTGAGATAATAGCCGTTGCTAAACCTCCAGATACCAGAACAGCTCCCCTGAGGAGAGCTGTCTGAATTTTAGAGTTTGTAATCTTTTTCATAATAGTCCTATAATTAAGAATATCTGTATTGGGAAGTATGCCATACAGAAGATAGCAATATCAGTAACCCATTCTTTCTTACACTCCATAGTGAATAACGGAGCTAACATAGAGATAGCAACAATAGAGAGCAGTATACAACCTACAATCTCCCTATTGTAAGAGCGTAACACACTGGCAGCAGGAACTGCAATACCTAACATTAAGGCTGTACCAACTATAGCAAGCCCTAAAATCTTCATAAATTCTTTCATATTAGAAACTGTATTTAAGTGAATAAATGGTTTCCTCATAAGCCTCCTGCATCTCAGCAAGGTAATCCTGATAGTGTTCCCATTCCCACTCTTTAGAAGGAATATCATACATATTACAAGCATCCTCAAAGGAATGTCCCAATCTCATCCAAGATTCAATCTTAGTCCTATATGTAAGTGCCCAATGTTCAAGCACTTCATCATTCAGAGTCTGATAATCAGATACAAACAGCCTCATCCAAATCTTATCAGCATCCCAGAGTGCAATAGAAAGCAGGGAATCTTCAGGGTCATCTACTATTCCACAGCAGTCAGCACCAACTGCTATGTCATTGTTCACCATCCTCTGGATAGCTTCCAGAGCTGTTGTTGCTGGCATGTCATTCCAGCCAAGTTTCTTGACAATGAGAGTTATGGCTCTCAGTTCTTGTTTGTTCATTTGCTTTTGTTTGATTATTGTTCTTGACAGTTGTCTCAATTGCTGAGACTGTGTAATCTTTGCTAAACTAACAGCTAGATTCTGTTAGTCTGCAGAGACCCAGGGGGGATGAACCCCAACTGTCAAAGACAGGGGGAGGTGTGATATGTTATCTCACGTCTTTATACATACTGCTCATTTTTCAAAGAAAACAGCCTTTTCCCGTTTATGTACATACTCTGCATCTTCATAAAAATCTCCCTCACACAGTGGTAATTTCTTAACCCTACAGTACCAAAAAATAAAGGAGAGAAACTTCACAGCCTCTCTCCCTCACATTATTAACCGCATGAAAAAACTAAAAACTAAACACCTCCGCCTTTTACACAATTATTAAAGAAATCTTCTCACCTCTCTTTAATGCTGGTTGGATATAATTATCTACCAACTTATAATAGTAGTTTGTTGATTGAAGTACTTTACCTTTTTCTAGGTTTCTTCCTGGGAATATACATCCAAGACTTTCCTCAGCTATATTACCTGGATGGATTCTTACTCCAGAGAACCCCTTAACATCATTGATATGAACTACCATACCATTATACTTCTTGGCCCAAGGTCTTGAAGCAAACTTAGGGGAATATGTCATAGTGACTTCATATGTACCTGTTGGTATGGCTGTTCTTCCATAGATTTTCTTGGCTTCTATCTCATAGGATTTCATGGCATCTGTAAGACCTCTGTCCTTATCCTCCAGAGTCTCAGAAAATCTTGTACCATTAATATACATGACTCCTATAGTGTAGTCATCTTTCTTCCACTTTCTCTCTATTCTAATGATCATAGTTGCTCTTGACTTGTTTTGGAGTTATAGCTGTTACCAAAGAATTTAATCAACTGCATCTGCAGATCAGCCACTTGCTGCCTTAACACCTCATTTTCTTTCTGAAGTGCTTCTATCTTTTTGTTCTGGGCAGAAATAGTATTGCTGTTGTATTCTATAGTAGCCTCCATCCTTTTCTTTTGAGAATCGAGAGTTTCCTCCATCATTTTCTTATAGACATCAAACGAGTCACTCATGTTTTTAATTTGCTGGGAATCTACTTCAGTATTATACTTCCTCTTCGTTAGTATGAAAGTCACAATACTGGACACTGTAGTACAGAACAGTCCTGTTAGTGTTATAATTACTTCTGAAGCCATAATTCTATGTTTTAATCATTTAACCTAAAGTCTCTTAACCCTTACAAAGGTACTGGTTTTTTATATTCTGCTTTTTTGACTAAAGAAATGTCTGAGGGAGAATATAGAAATATCTTATTAAAAGGATTATTTAGGTGCTTTCAGAGGCCAGTAATTTACCTTACCTTTGCAACAAAGTATCTAGATATGAATAAATGGTTGATTTTAGCTGTTATCAGCTTGGGAATTGCTTTATTTGCATCTATGAAACAAAGCATCAGTGCAAATAAAAAATGGGAAATAGCTATGGCTAATGTAAAAGCCTATAGCAAGATGTTGAGCGAAGAGGAAGGTAAGAGTGCAGCTTATCAGTTGACTATAGATCAGCTGAAGTATTATCAGGATTCTATACTCAAGAAACTGAATGACACAAGGAAAGAACTGGGTATTAAAGACAAAAGGCTCGAAGCTATGCAGTATGTAGCTTCCAGCTTTGTAAAAGCAGACACTATTGTTTATAGGGATACTATCTTCAGAGAGCCTTCATATGCCATGGATACACTTCTTGGAGATGAATGGTATAAAATAGAACTAGGCTTGAAGTACCCTTCAACAGTAACTGTTAAGCCTGAGTTCAAGAGTGAGAAGCATATAGTAGTCTCTACCAAGAAGGAGACTGTCAATCCTCCTAAGAAATTCTTCCTCTTCAGATGGTTCCAAAAGAAGCATTTAGTGCTTAAAGTGGATGTTGTAGAGAAGAATCCTTATGTAGATGGAGAAACTAGCAGATACGTAGAAATCTTGAGATAGATGTTTGTTTTCATATAGATGTTTGTTTTCATTTGGTACTCCCTTGTCTGTGAAGATATGGGAGTTTTTATATTTCTACCTTATATACTGCATCCACCACTGTTTCATCTAGGAGTTTTGCATACACCTTTTCTGTTATTCTGGTAGAGGAGTGCCCACATCATGTGTCATGAATATGTAATGAATGAGCATCAAAAGACAAGATGAGGGCCCATGGAAAGGCCCTAGAGAGAGAGTGTGTAATGACCCTTGGGAGAGATGGATGATTTCTTCAGGAGACAAAGATAGTAAAAAAGAGGGAGATAAAGGTACGGGATTAAGGTTAAAAAGTATTAAAATGAGGAAGATGATTAGGAAGTTTAAAGAAAATTGTTTAACTTTGTAGCACATTTACAATGATACATAAACCATTGAAAGACAGGCAGTAAATAAATGTAGTTGAAGTAAAGGTTTAAGCGGATTTGTTAGATAATCATCTATTGAATAACCTAAATAGCATCAGATATGATATCAAAGAAAGAACAGAAGCAGTGGCAGGCAGAGGATGATGCCCGTACCATGGCCAATTACCAAGAGATACTTGGTGACAAGAGCAGGCTGAACAGGGCTATCAAGGTAGCTCAGCAGCAGGCAAGGGACTTGAATAAGAGGGCAGCAGCCATGCAGAGTGTTGCCAAGACCAAATCAGCAGGGAGAAAGAAATGATAGGTAAGGTAGATGATTATGACAGCCTTCCCATGATGACAGTCATGCAGGCACAGTCTTTGAGGAAGCTGGTGGATATGGTCAATGACGAGAATATCCAGAAGGATGACATTGTAGAGCTTTTCCATGATGAGGAGGGCTTTATCCTTATATATTATAAATAAGGTATAGGAGGGAGTGAGATGTCTGGTCGGAACAAAGTGAGTGAATATGACTCAGAGCCAGTGGTCTTCTGTGCGAGATGCTACTCCTTGAAGATAAAATATGAAGAGGCCATAGATGCTGAGTGCTGCATGGATTGCGGCTGTTCAGATGTCCGTGAGGCCAGTATAGAGGAATGGGAGAAGCTGTATGAGCATAGGTATGGCAAGAAATATGTTGTCAGAAGTAATGACCCCAGGAAGACCCCTATCTTCAAGATGCCTCTTACAAAGCTGAAGATGTATGTCTATGATCATCCCTCTCTAGATTATATTATTCACCGCCTCTACCCTCGGTTCCCCAAGGGACTCAGCAAGGCAGACAGTGTGATATTGCTATTTTCCAGTTTGATACGTGACAACAGATTAGATGAATTAAGATTATTACTCATAAAATTACAAGACAATGGAAGAGAAGAAGTTAAACAGTAGTGCTACTATGAAGTCTATTAAAGGTAAGAAAGAGGAAGCTCAGGAACCTCAGAAGCTGACTTATGAGCAGCTGAACAGTGCCTGTATGGAGCTTTACCAGCAGAATCAGAAGCTGATTAAGCAGGTACAGCAGCTGAACATGCAGAATGCTTTTACCCGTCTGGATTACCTGTTTAAGGTTTTGGAGAATGCTCATGTCATCAAGGACTCCGAGTTTGTGGGTCTCTGTGTGGATGAGATTAAGGAGGCCATGATAGTGCCCAAGGAAGAGGCAGCAGCCTCTAAGGAGGGATAGTATGGAGCGTACAGCTGCACAAGGTGAGGGCAGGAAGTTACCCAAGCCTAATAATATTGTCACTGTTCCCACCTCTTTGGATACAGACTTCTTCAAGTGGTGGTGTACTTTCCTCCGTCCTTTCATCAACTTGACCAACAGGGAGGTGGATGTGGTAGCCAGTTTCCTGCGTCAGAGGTGGGAGCTTTCAAAAAGTATCTCAGACCCAGCTTTGCTGGACACTATGGTGATGGATGAGAGTACCAAGTACAAGGTGATAGAGGAATGCAATATCACCCAGCAGCATCTGTATGTGGTGATGAGCAACCTTAGGAAGCACCAGATTATCATCAATAATGTGATTAATCCAAGGCTGATACCCAACATCAGACAGGATGATAATGGTACTTTCCAGCTGTTGATACTCTTTAAGGACATCAAGCCCACTGCTACATGACCTATCGTGAGATTATCTCCAGGGTAGCTGAAGAGACAGGACTGCCAAAGAAGTTTGTGGACAGGGTGTATAAGTGTTATTGGAAGGCTATCAGGGCCCATATCACTTCCCTACCCCTTAAGGAAGACCTGACAGATGAGGAGTTCCTAAAGCTCCAGCCCAATGTGAACATACCCAGCATAGGCAAGCTTTATGTTACCCTGGAGAGATACCACAACATGAAGAAGTCATATCAGATTAATTTAGAAAAATACGGTAATTATGCTAAAGATAAGAAAGATTAAACCTTTGTTCACCACAGTGATTACCACAGGTGACAAGTTTGAGAAGGACATGACAGACCAAGGTCTGATTATAGCCAAGCAGGGAGACCTTAAGCTATGGCAGAAAGTAGTAGCCATAGGTTCTTCTGTAAGAGATATCAAGGTAGGGGACATGGTGATGATCAAGCCAGAGAACTATGCCAGAAAGAAATACAGTAAGGACTCTCTTCAGAATGACATGGATAACAATCCTGTTATCTCCTATGACTTCAAGTGGGTAACACTGGAGGAAGAGGAAGGCTGCCCTGAGGAATGCCTTGTATTGAATGACAGAGATATAGAATATGTATTTGAGGGAGAGGAGAAGGAAGAGGCACCTTTGATTATGCCTCAGAAGAAGACTATTATTTGTTGAAGTCATTGTTGAATAGTTGAATTAAAGATTGTTTTTGGGAGAAGCCTGAGCCTTCGGGCTTGGGCTTTTTAAATTTAAGGAGTTGCTGCACTACAGCAACATACAGGACCAAAAAGTGTAATATTATGGAGATGGAACCAGTACTTTTAACTTTCGATAAGCCTTGGGATTACCAGCCCTTCAGTTATAAGCTAAAAGTAAAGAAAGACTTAGGAGAGTGTGTAGAAGAAGTAGAAGATGACAAAGGTAATTTAGTCAAATCTTTAGTACATAAATATAAAGTAGAGATATGCGGTTGATAGCAGTTGAGAATTATGAGTTACAGGTTGCTCCAGAGGCTTTGCTGATAAGACCTATTAGGAGGCTATGGAATGCTGACAGAAGCCAGAGAAAGGAGAGCTTTTATCAGCAGATGAGTTATCTTTTCTTTATGGTAGACCCAAGGAGTTCATACTCCTATATGCTCGATTATGAGGAGAGGAGCAAGGCTATTATAGAGCAGGAAGGATTGCCTGAGGATTTTAAGCCCTCAGAACATCTGATAGAGGCCATGAGGATATACAAGGAACATACAATTACACCTTCTCAGAAGCTGCTTACATCAGCTCTGAAGGCTGCAAATACAGTGAGTGAGTTCTTGGAGAACCCGAACATTTTAAAGGAAGAGGATGATAAGCATAGGCCTAAATACCAGGTTTCTACCATTACAGCTGCTTTAAAGAATGTGGAAGGTATAGTCACTACCTTACAGAATCTTCAGAAGAAAGTTGAGCAGGAGTTAGAAGATGATGGAAAAGCCCGTGGTAGTCAGGAACTTACTATTGGTGATTTGATGTCTTAACAATATGAAGTTTATTAAGTTTGTAGACTTGAAGATGTACCATGCTCAGGTGGTATTTCTTGTAGGAGTTACTGCCTATGATTTTGATATGCTGTACTATGATAACAATAGGAAGATTACAGATGATGAGCGTAAGGAGTTTATAGGTGAGATTACTGATGAGCATGGCTGTAATGGGCTAACATGTCTGTTGGACTCTGGAGATGTGTTGGTGTATATTAGGCATGCAGAATATGGAGGAGATGTGGCTCATGAGATATACCATGCTGCTAATAAGGTGTTAGTGCAAAGAGGTTTTGAGGCTGTGGATGAGGAAGCATGGGCCTATCTAATTGGGTATTTGACAGATGAGTACTATGATGCCCTCAGGGATGAGATGGAGAAGATGGAGAGGAAGGATAAGAAAGATGATTAGGAGTTTGGAGGAATAAGATTATTTGCTTATTTTTGCAGGAAAAATGTTGTGGTATGAAACTATGGGATGACCTGTCAATGAGGGAGAAGGCTGAGATGATGAGGGTTGCTGTGAGCAATGGCATCACTACTTTGCCTGAGATTAAGCAGGCTTATAATGAGTTTGCCGAGGGTGGAGCTATGCCAGAGACACAGCCTGCTGAGAATGATGGCTGGAGTATGGAGGATGAGGCTAAATATAGAGAGTGGAGAAGCAAGCTTCCTTTCAACCTTAGGAATACTAATGATAATGACTATGATATGAGGGAGGCTTACAAGGCTGGCATGCAGCCCACTCTGGAAAATGATGGCTTTTATCATCTGGGTTCCAGAAATCCAAAGACAGGGCGAATATTAAAGGCTCCTCACCATCCTACCTATCTTAAGGCTATTAACACTGATGCCAGGATGGGATACTACCCAAGGACAGAAAAAGGTATTACTTATACTGACACTTGGAGGGGTAACCTCTTTGGTGATGGTGGATATAAGCCCTCTGAAAGAATTAAACAAAGGATTGCCCATTATGAAGGGAAGGCTATAACTGGTGCTACTGACCCTCTGAGTGGCAAGTGGGCTAAGAATAACAGTTTTGAGAGTGAGGCAAAGAATTTCTACAATGCCCTCCCACGAGATATTAGGGAGCAAGTGCTAAGTAATCCTGAATTAGCAGATAGTCTATACAGTTTTTCTTATAATGTAGGAGCTGGCAGGTTTAAGGAGAGAGTAGTTCCTGCTCTAAGAAACTACTACAATGGTAAAGGCACAGTACAAGATATTGAAAACTCCATGTGGGCATCTGGAGACAGTAAACTAAGAGGTCTTCAGAGAAGAAGAGCAGAGGAAAGGAAAGGTGTTAGGAATGCTTTGATTGGAGATGTTCCCTATCTCCCCTCTGACACTCCCTCCTATCCCACCATATATGATATGCCTCAATATATCCCTGCTCAGCCTCAGGCTTTTTCTGCTCCTTTAACAAGTTATCAGCCTGTGATGCTTCCTGATGAGCAGCAGCCTATTGTGAGGGAGGCTATGGCCTACGATCCAAAGGAAATAGAGAGGCAAGAGAGGCAGAGAGGACTGAATAACTTTATGACTCTGATGAGTATGGCTAGTCCTCAGGAAAATGGCAACCCCTATCTTGATACCATAGGTATGTTGGCAGGAAATCAATTTAAGAAGGGTGGCAAGATTTACATCAAACCAAATAACAGGGGTAAGTTTACAAAACTTAAGGAAAGAACGGGGCATTCTGCCACATGGTTTAAGGAGCATGGTACTCCTGCACAGAAAAAGATGGCCATCTTTGAACTGAATGCAAGGCATTGGAAGCATGGTCTTGGAGGTAATTTATTTGATGGTACATCCCAACCATCACAGCAAATGGACAGGCCCAATATATTCAGGTATGATGATGGCAGGTATGTTTATCAGGCTGCTCCTGATGCTGAAGAGATAGAAGTATCACCTATTAACACTCTCCTTCCCAATCCCTCACAATGGACTTATCAGGATGCTTCAGGAAAGATATATACACCACATGCTACTCAGGTAGATACTGGCAGTATTATCCAGGATGAGGAAAGGAATCCCTTAGTAAGGGCAGCTAATAACTATATGAGAGAGGCTGCCTATAGAGCTAAGGATGGTACTTTAGCTTTACAAGGTAAATATACTATGCCTGCTATAGCTGCTAGTGCCTTATTGCCTGTTGCTGGAGAGGCTGCTTATCCTATACTGACAAATCCTTATGTAGATGCAGGTATTGCTTCAGCTTCTGCTGGACATGGATTGAATCATACTATCAATGAAGGTATTGATGGCTTGGGAGATGCTGCTATGACAGCTTTGGAGCTAGTTCCTTTGGGGAGGTTGGCTAAGCCTGTGTATGAAGGAGTAGTACAGCCAGGAATGAAACTGTTTAATTCCCCATTAACAGGTAACTGGACTAAAATTGGAAATAGGGAGTACAGGTTGAGCCCTAATAGTCTTGGTGCCAATGGAAGTCCTTTGGAGTCAAGAGCTGTTGCCCCACAGATTACAGCAGAAAATGCTGCTAACATGACTCCTGAACAATTGGATGTTGCTTATAAAGCAGCGGTTGAGTCAGGAAATAGACCAGAAGCACTAAGATTATTAGAACAAGCTTATTTAAGAAGTGGTATTCCACGAACAGATATAACAGTGACTCCAGAGGGACATGCTGTCGGATGGTATCATGGTAGTGAGTGGGGAAACCATACAATTTTTGACAGTAGTGCTATGAATGCTACTATTGGTGGAGCATCTGCTCATGGGAAAGTAAAGGGCAATTTCTTAACTACAGATGTTCCTTCTGCCATGCGGTATGCTGGAAGTAGTAGATACTCAAGTGCTAATGTTCCAGAATATACATCTCCCCAAACATTCAGTGAAAAAGTAAAAAATTTATTTGGAATATATAAACCAAGAAGATTATACCCTGCTGAAAGAGTTGGAGATTATGCCCCTAAGCCAGAAAGACTGTTTGATACTAAGGGTAAACCTGCCTTGGATCATATAGATAAGGTAGATAATGTAGTGTATCCTCTATATGTGAATCCTGGAAAAGATGTGATGAGACTTGATTTCCAAGGAAAGCCTTGGAGTCAAAGCCCTGTAGACTTTCCTAATAATTTTTATTTAAAAAGACATATAAGAGATGATGTCGCCAAGACATATAGGGATGAAATTGTACCATACAAAGACTATGAGACGGCTTACAAAGCTTGGATAGAAGATCCAATAAACATAAGACACGGTAGTACTTCCTTAGATGGAATGTATTTTGATGATGGAATACGTAGTATTGAGGGATTTAATTCAGCCCCAAGATATGAAACGGTGAGATTAATGGAGGAACGAGTACCTAATACTACCAATGGTGCTGTACAAACAGCAGCAAAAGAAGGAAAAACCTCTGTTTTAATGCGCAATGTTATTGATTCTAATGGAGGCCCAGAGGGTATTCACTATGCTATAGATGACTTTGTAACACTTAAACCAAATCAACAAAAATTGGCAGATATAACTTATGATGATAATGGGAATCTAATACCATTATCACAAAGGTTCAACTGGTATAATAGTGATATTAGATATGGATTACTTCCATTCTTAGGATTAGGAACAGCAGGAACACTATATGGAAAGCAGGAGTAACATCCTGCTTTTTCTTAGTGATTTAGTTAGGTGTTTGCCTTGTTGCATAGGTAGTGGTATCTTTGCATTGGGATAATGGTTTACCCGTGATGGGATGGGCATTGTCTTGTTGTGTTTTGTATTATAGTTAATTTTTGATTTCGATTTTTTAGGTGACAGTGGGCATGTTTTTTTAAGCGGATTTTTTCACATGCCCACTTTTTCTTTGCCTTTAAGGTTACTGTACAGGTGAAATTAAGGAGAGATAAGGGGAATTGTTAGGTGTTTTGTGTGAGTGTGTTTCTATTGTATTTTTGCATGAAAAAGATAAAAAGATTGTTTCATGGCATATAATGCAATAGGAGGGTTTCCTCCTCAACAACTATCTTTTAGCAGGAAGAATAAGGTGTGGCGCCGTAAATGTGTAGATTTCGGTGATGATCACAGCCTTCTTCACTATCACTTGACAAGGAAATCAGTCTTTGCCATGAAGATAAACTATGACCTGCTGAATGGTAAGCTTCACATGCCAGACCTCCGTAAGTTATTGAATCCCTATGATTTGGATGCTTCTTTTATTCCAGATAACATACAGCATTACTCAGTGATTAATGCCAAGCTTGGAGTGCTTCGAGGCGAGGAGAGTGACAGGCTGTTTGACTTCAGGGTAATAGTAACTAATCCCCTTGCAGTATCAGAGGTAGAGGAGACCAAGAATCAGGAGGTAAATGCCAGACTGCAGCAATTGATAGCAGACACCTCTCAGAGTGAGGAGGATTTCAACCGAGAGCTGGAGAAGTTGTCAGACTATTTCCAGTATGAGTATCAGGATAAGAGGGAGATAAGGGCTAACATGCTGCTTCAGCACTATATGAAGGAGCAGGATGTGGAGCAGCTGTTCAACAAGGGGTTCATTGATGCCTATACAGTTGGAGAGGAAGCCTATCAGTGCGATATTGTAGGAGGAGAGCCTGTAATAGAGAAGATAGACCCCATGAAGATGCGGGTTATCAGAAGTGGCTACTCTAACAAGATAGAGGATGCAGACATGATTATCCTTGAGGACTATTGGAGTCCTGGCAAGGTAGTGGATGTATTCTGGGACCAGTTGAGCAAGAAAGACATAGAGGCCATAGAGAATGCTCCAGACAACCTAGGCAGCAGCTATGCAGACAGCATGGACAATATAGACCCGAGATATGGTTTTGTGCCTAACTGGACATTGGACTGGACAGCAGGAGATAGCTTGATTAATCCTATGGAGCTGTTTGACCATCATCTTGACAGCTCTCTCCTACCCTATGACATGAATGGTAATGTGAGGGTACTGAGGGTATACTGGAAGTCAAGGAGGAAAATCAAGAAAGTGAAGAGTTATGACCCAGAGACAGGAGAAGAGCAGTTTAACTTTTACCCTGAGACCTACCACTGTGACCCTATGAAGGGAGAGGAGGAGCAGGCATTCTGGGTTAATGAGGCATGGGAAGGCACTAAGATTGGAGAAGATATCTATGTGAACATGAGACCCAGGCCTGTGCAGTATAACAGGCTGAGCAGTCCTTCCAGATGTCACTTTGGTATCATAGGAAGCATCTACAATATCAATGGAGATGAGCCTTACAGTCTGGTAGATATCATGAAGCCCTATGCTTATCTGTATGATGTCATCCATGACAGGCTGAATAAGACCCTTGCCAAGAATCTGGGTAAGATAGTCAGGATGGACTTTGCCAAGGTGCCTAAGGGTTGGGATGTAGACAAGTGGATGTACTATATCCAAGTAAACAATATTGCAGCAGAGGACAGCTTCAAGGAGGGAGATATAGGCAGGAGCACTGGAGTCATGGCAGGAGCTATGAACAATGCTACCAATGGAGTGATAGATGCCTCCTTAGGCAATGAGATACAGCAGTATATCAGTCTGCTGGAATGGATTAGCACTAAGATAGGAGAGCTATCAGGTATCAGCAGGCAAAGAGAGGGACAGATTAGTAATAGGGAGACTGTGGGAGGAGTAGAGAGAGCTACCCTTCAGAGTTCTCATATTACCAAGTGGCTGTTCTTTATCCATGACAGTGTAAAGAAGAGAGCCTTAGAGTGTTTCCTTGAGACAGCTAAGATAGCCTTGAAAGGCAGGAAGAAGAAGTTTGAGTATATCCTTTCCAATGGAGCCAGAACCATCACGGAGATAGATGGTGATGAGTTTGCAGAATGTGACTATGGTCTGGTGGTAGACAACAGCAATGGTACACAGGAGCTTAACCAGAAACTTGAAATGCTTGCTCAGGCAGCTTTGCAGAACCAGCTGCTTGATTTCTCTACCATCATGAAGCTCTATACTACAGTATCTACCTCAGAGAAACAGAGGATGGTAGAAGCTAATGAGCGCAGGGCAAGAGACATGCAGCAGCAACAGCAGCAAGAGCAGATGCAGATACAGCAGCAGCAGATACAGATGCAGGCACAGTTAGAACAGCAGAAACAGCAGATGGAGTATCAGATGCATCAGGAGGACAATGAGACCAAGCTGCTTGTTGCACAGATTAATAGTCAGGCTGAAGCACAGAGGTTTGCCATGATGAACCATGATAATGATGAGGCTAATACTCTTGAGAGGGAGAAACTTGCAGAGAATGCCCGTCAATTCAATGAGAAGCTGGCTTTAGACAGGCAGAAGCAGAAAGATGATGCAAGGTTGAAGGAAAAACAGATTAACAAGACAGCAGCTAAGAAGTCATGAAACAGAAGGCAATATATGAGATAGGAATGCTGGAGCAGAATCTCCAAGAGAGGTTGCTAAAGAATTATTTTCTAGCCTCCAACAGAGCCAAGTGGGGTCATGTGTCGAGTGATTGTTTTTGGGCTCATCAAGCTATGGCAGGGATACTGATGGAAGCATTACCTATGTCCCGTTATGTCAGTCCTAAGATGTATGATGCATTGTATAATATCTATTTAAAATTGAGTGTGAAGTAATGGAAAGTTCAAAGTGCTTTAAGACAACTACTATAGACCAGTGCCTTGAGGAGATATCTCCTGAGGTTATCTATATGCTGATACCTGCTGAGTGGGCCTGTATTTACCAGAAGTTGCTGGTAGCCATAGCAGAGTTTGGAGAACAGATGTTGGCAGAGTGCAGTGCCTCCTGTAAGTCAAGTAACAGGAGCCTTATTAACTGCTGGTATATGTTTGCCTCGGCAGTAGCAGCCCATCAGTTAGGTAAGGACAAGCTGGCAGATACTTTGATAAAGTATATCAAAGGCCAGCTGAAGATTATCTATAAGAACAACCACTGTGCGGAGTTTGACAGTATGGTTCCCCTGCCTATCAGCTGTGATGGTAAGCTTAGGGCATTCATAGGCTGTGACAATGAGACTAAGTTCTATGTGGATCTGGAAACAGGCAAGCTGTATGAGCAGTATCTGGAGGAAGAAGGGTCGAAGGAAGACTTTGAAGTAAGTGACAATCAATTAAATTACACTAAATAGTATGGGAAAGAATTGTAACCAGCAGCTAGAGCCTTCAGGAGTAATACTGGGTAAGTCAACCCGAGTATTAGGAAAGGTAGTACTGACTCCAGAGGGTTCATATGATGCCACAAGGGACTATGACTATCTGTGCCTTGTATATGATGAGTTTACCAAGTCATCTTTTATCTCGAAGAAGCAGGTTCCAGCAGGTACTCCATTGAGCAATGATGAGTACTGGCAGCCTATCAATAACAACAGTGAGGTCAGTACTTTCAGTACCCAGCTGATAAGCTTGAATAATATAGGCTCTCCTAGCAGGGATAGTATTCTGGTGTGGGATACAACTAATAACACCTTTGAGTGGGTGGATAAGCCTTATAGCAAGGCAGAGGTAGACAATAAGTTTGATGATGTGCAGTCTACTTTGGATTTTGATTCTACCCCTACAGCAGGAAGCCTCAATCCTGTAACATCGGATGGTATCAAGAGGTATGTGGACGCGCATCAGCCAGATTTAAGCGGAAAACAAGATGTGATTTCTGACCTTGCCGCTATCAGAAGCGGAGCGGCTTTAGGGACAACTGCAGTACAGACTGAGACTGACCCGACCGTTCCTGCTTGGGCAAAGACAAGCACTAAGCCAAGCTACACAGCACAAGAGGTTGGCGCATTGCCTGCTGATACTCAGTTTATGAACATCAATGGTGCTAATGTTAAGAGCAACAACAGTATTAATGTTTACACTCAAACAGCTGCTGACAGCAGGTTTGCCTCTAAGACGGAGCTTAGTGGTTATGCTACAGAAACTTATGTGAATAATGCCCTTGTCAATGTGGTGTATGCTGGTGAGGATGTAGGTAGTGCCAACTCAGAAGGTGACGGTGAAGGTAGTGGAGATGTGACCCCATCGGGAGATTATGTTACTACTTCTGATTTTAATGCGGCAATGCTTACAAAGGCTAATGATAATGCTGTAGTACATAAGACAGGTTCTGAGACTATTAGTGGTGAAAAGAATTTCAATGACAGAATACTACTTCACTCTACTATAGCTAGAGAACAAGAGCCTGTAGAGGGGGAAGAACAAACAAATACCACTGAAGATACAGTATTATCTGGAAGCTACATTTATCACCAAGGGCATGCTGACTTTAGTTGGATTACAACCAGTGTAGATGAAGAAGTAGATGTAGATGATAGTATCAGTCTGCAGAGTGCTCTTGATAAAAAAGTAAGCACTTCCAGCAATAGGCTTCTTCCTGCAGTCACTTCTGCTAATAATAATAAGATACTGAAAGTAGTTAATGGTACATGGACACTAGCTGATGACGCTACTAGTGCTGGAGGAAGTGGAGTTGATTCTACAGCTGTGCATCAGACAGGAAATGAGACTGTAGATGGTGTAAAGAGACTAATAGGAACTTTGGCTGTAGAAGATGGTAGAGGTGGCCAGATTAGTTGTACAGACTTAGATAATTTTGATTGGATTGTAGTAAGAGGAGGTACTACTCTACAAAGTGTTCTTACTGCAATGACAAATAGAATAGCAGCTCTTGAGACTAAGTTAGCTAGTATATACTCTTATGATTCTAGTACAAATACTCTAACAATCAATGACCCTAATGGCAACTCTTGATGGCTAAGATTGATAACTTGAAATATGGCAGTAATACTGTAGATTATCTGCAGTTTGACAGCAATGAGGTAAATACCTTGGTGTTGCCAAATGGGGATTATTGGGAGAAGGAGACTTTGGCTCCCAGTTTTGAGTTGAGCATCTATGGAGTAGATACTGATGGTAACTTTTTTATAGATAAGAGTTTTACAGCATCTGGTGTTAAACCTGCAGAAACTTCTAATCTTAAAGTATGTCTTAGTAGTCCTTCATCTATTGTATTACATATTAAAGGAGAAAATTATGGTGATGCTTTAGTATCGAGTTATTACTCTGCTAATGGTTATACTGACACAGGTTTGGGGATACATTCTACTGGAGACCATTATCAAACTTGGAAGTGGGCTTCTATTGATAATAAAATGATTGTATTCAATAGAGCAAATGGTTTGGGGAACTGGCAAGGTGGCTATTCTAACGAGAACTATGTCTATCCTGGATTTATGTACTCTAAAAAGGACGGGCTAACATTAGAGTCTGATGGTGAATACCATGTTTCAAACTCTAGTAATCCAAGTTTGGCAGGAGATTATTATTTGAAGATATATACTACAATTAATGAGAATGTCATTAATCTGGTAAGACCCTACATGTCAATGAAAGTAGTCAGAGTGCCTTCTGCAGGGTATTCTAGTCAGGCTAAATTTATGACATTCCCCTATACTTTTGATTCTCCAACATATATAGATGATCCCTATTTTCTGCTGCTTAAACAGGGAACTTCTGGTATAACATATACAGATTTTTCTTCAACAAGCATTAGTAATTCAGAGCTATCATTAAGAGCGGTTAAAGATGGAACTTTGGACTACCATATCAACTATACTATTGAACCCAATAATACAGATAGTTTAAGGGAGTGGTCAATTCTTTCTGTATATGGAGATGAAAATCTTTCCAATATTACCAGTAATCTATCATATAATCAGAAGAAGGTAATCATAAACTACCTGAATGATGGAGCAAGGTATTTGTACCCTTGCTGTATGCTACATTTTATTCAGGAAACTCCAGCTCTTAATAGAGTGTATTATGGACTATCTTTCCAGCATAATTACAGCAATTTTGATGACATTTATAATAATACTTTGTCTACAAATGCTTCTTATAATACCTTTTTTGAGACTTGCAGTAGTAAGATAATAACAGCCAGAGACCCTCATATTACTCTTGAAATAGGTTATAACAGAGAATATATGGCATGGGCTAATGATGCTGAGTACTATCCAGATTTAACTTCTCTTACATATACACAAGTATCTGATAATTATATATGGGGGGATAAGAGCTATACCATTATTCAGATTAATGGAAACAGTTTTAATCGTATTACTCGTACTAAGATTAATTTTAATAGGAGGACTGCTTCATGAGATTTGCTAATAACTATACTCTTGCTGGAGCTACAGCTCTGATGTACAACATCACACTGTCTGATTACTTTACAGGAGGCAATAATAGTCATGATAACCTGCCTATCAAAAGTACCTACTCTGGGATGACAGATATTGGCTTGCGTTATAAGAAATCTACAGAGTCAGATTTTATCTATGTATCGGTAAAAAATACTAAGGCAGGAAATATTACCAGTACTAACTGTATCAATAATGGTAGTGGTGAGCATAAAACAGCTTCTGGAAGTGAGACTATAGCAGATTCTAATATGGGAAGTAACTATGTCTGCATCAGATATACTCCTTATAAGGGACACATTTATCCTTGTAAAGTAATGATTATGGGACTAGATGTAAATACTTCCTATGACATTGAGGGATATTATAAACTGGGAGGTGATCCTATAGGATTTCATTCCCAGACTATTTCCACATTAGCTACTTCCGCAAACATGTCTTATCCAACATTAATTTGGGGTTCTGAGGTTCCTGCTGATGTAAAAGCAAGCTTAGAGCAGAAGTTTACAAATGCTGTAAATGCTACTGTTGACTGCATTAATATGTGGCATGCTACATCTGTATCCTTTTCTCCGAGTGTAAGATATGAAAATAGTACTAGCAGTGCTAATGATGCTTATTCAATGAATGCGGGCTATAACAACCCTGTATCTGGCTTAACAGCAGAGACAAAGACAGAAAACAGTTGGCGAAGCACCCTTGTTCATGAGTTGGCCCATAACCAGATTCCAGTTAACTTGAATATTCCTGATAAGCTGGTTAAGTTTATGGAGTTTGCTACTGATATAGAAGGGGCAGAATGGAAATGGATGGGTAATGTATCTGGAATTCATAACTATCCAGTTATCAGTAGTGCAGAATATACTTTTATTGAGGACTGTTTGGTAGTAGCTGCTTGTCAGCTAATGTAAAATAACAATTAAAAACTAGAATATTATGGAAGGAATTTTAAAAGGACATTTGGTATGGATATTCGGAGCTATATTTATGGCTTTTATCCTTTGCTTTATGACGAGGAATATGCCTAATGAGACAGCAGCTGGATGGTTTGTCACTGTGTTTGGTTGTCTATTCGCTGGGGTACTTCAGGGCTGGCATCATGCTAAGTATGAAACTGAGAGCTATGATTGGTTTAATGTAGGTCTGGCTTCTGTGATTTTCATCTTTGCTGGTGTTATAAGGGCTTTTGCAGAGTTTTAACTGATGCTGCAAAACAGCATCTTACAATAAAAAGATTAAAAAATATAAAAAGTATGAGAAGAATACGAGATATACTGTTCCAGCATGAGAAACTCCACTATACAGGGTTTCTATGGGCAAAACCAGAGGGTGACTCTGCTAAGTTACTTATTTATAACAATGGAGAATGGGTAGACCTTATAGGAGGTGCAGATAATACTCCTGAGATTAATGCTCTTGAGGTTAAGGTTCAGGCATTAGAGGATTTTAAAATAGTGGTAGAGAACTACATGGATAATGAGGGTATATACTATGCCCAGTAATATTGAATAAAAAATAATAAAGCTATGAGAATAAAAGACATATTGTTTCAAGCATTAGCTCCCCGCTTTAAGGGAGTGTTGTGGGCAAAACCAGAAGGTGATGCAGTGAAGTTACTCATCAATCATAATGGTGAATGGAAAGAGCTTGCGGGAGGCTCAGGTAGTGGTACATCAGGTAGTAGTACAGGATGTGATTGTGCTTATCAGGTGGTAATTAAATTAGATAATGATGGTAATCCTACATTAATGAAAGGAGACTTTAATACTGCTTATAATAAATTAATAGTAGGGGAATATGTAGATGTTGCTGCTTATACTCTAAAGATAAAATCAAGTGGTGTTGTAACTATTCAGTCTGAATTATTAAAGAATATTGCATGTGGTGAACGAAATGATATGAAAGTCATTGAATTAATTTTTAAGGATAGGCCACGTTATTATTGGACTGAAAGTGAACTTGCTATAGAAGATCAAGGTACTGCTGACTATTAAACCTATGGAGTTTGCTACTAGTGTGCCAGGAGCAACATGGAAATGGATGGGAACCCATAACTACCCTATTATCAGCAGTAACCACTATACTTATATAGATGATTGTCTGGTAGCAGCAGCATGTCAACTGACAAGGAATTAAATAAAGTTTATTTAGATTAATAATTATAACTATGAGGAAGATATATGAGAAGATAGCTGACTGGCTGGCTGACTATGGGGTGGATAAGTATCTGCACCTGCTGGCTTGTCTGGTGATTACCTTTGTGGTGGCTGTGTTTGTGAGGACTACCTTTCATGATGATGGCTATATGAGTGCTGGCATTGGTGCTTGTGGAGCTATGATGGTAGGTTTCTTCAAAGAGTGGTGGGATAACCTCGCTACTGGGGACTTTGGGTGCAGTGACCTAGTGTTTGATGCAGTGGGATGCCTGATGGGAGCTGGAATGCTCTGTGTGTGGACTGCTGTGGTTTGAATGTAGTACTACTGTAGTACTACAGCTTTATACATGACAGAAAGATATTGAGACTTTATACTTGAGAGATATGATATTTGTAGGGACTGACTTGAAATTTGCCATTGATATTACTAGTGATGGCTTTGATATGACTAGGGATGACTGGACTGCTACAGTAGTATGTGGTAAGAGGAAGGTTGTCTGTCAGCCAGACAATGGTGCTTTTCAGGGAGAAGATGATAAGTGGTATATTACCTTCAACACTTCTGATCTTGGAGCTGGGGAGTATTTTCTTATTGTAGACATTGATGTACCTGACACTGATTTTTCTGATAACCTAAGGCATGAGGTAATCAAGCTCAGTAATCCAATTTTGAATGTAGAAAAAGTATGATAAAAGGAGTTTACACAGAGACTAGTGGCTGTATCACTGTAGGCATACAGGGCTTTAGTGATAGCTCAGCAAGCTGTGAGTGGATAGATAGTAACACTACAGTAGACACTAGCTGTGTAGATAATGCTTCTGTTATAGTAGATAGTATACCTTTTGATATCAATGTTGACATCAACTGTAAGAATGATGGCAGTGTTCACGGAACATTAGTAAGCTATAAGGTGGATGTATCAGTAGGACTTGTATGCACTGTATCTATTGGGCCTAATGGGGAACAGATGTGGTGGTGCAATGGTTATAAGGTATTATGGAATGATGGAGTACCAACATTATGGGTAAATTGATATGGCAACAAGAGGAATAGCAATACAGGATGTAAATAACATTCTTGACAGTAATGACATCAGGGGCACAGAGAAGATTCCTGTATCTTCAGGACAGAGTATCCCTCAGGTAGTAACCACACAGGAATTGAAAGAGTACATGAATCAAGGCATAGAAGCTGATGAGGAGTTGACTTTAGAGGAGATAGATGAATTGTTGAACTTTTAAACTGATATAAAAATGGGAAAATTTATAGGGCCAACTGGCTTAATTTATCTTTGGACAAAAATAAAGAAGTATGTAGGTGATACTATCACAGCATTGAATCTTGGGGATACCTATCAGGCAAAGGAGTCTGGTAAAGGACTATCTACTAATGACTACACCACAGCAGAAAAGAATAAGCTGAATGGTATTGCAGCAGGTGCAGAGGTGAATGTGCAGGCTAACTGGGCTGAGACAGATTCCTCTGAGGACAGCTTTATCAAGAATAAACCTAGTATTCCCAGCAAGACATCAGACCTGACTAATGACAGTGGGTTCATTACTTCAGCTGATGTGCCCGAAGGAGCTGCAGCCTCTAGTTCCACACCATTGATGGATGGAACAGCTAGTGTGGGCACAGAGACAGCATTTGCCAGAGGAGACCACAGGCATCCCACAGATACTTCAAGGCAGGCCGTGATTAGTGACCTTGCTGACATTAGGAGTGGAGCAGCAGCAGGAGCTACTGCCTACCAGAAACCTAGCACAGGCATTCCTGCCGCTGATTTGGCTAGTGCTGTGCAGACAAGCCTTGGAAAGGCTGATACAGCCCTCCAAAGCAGTGCTCTTGATAATTATGCACCAAAGGCCTCACCTGCTTTAACAGGTACTCCTACAGCACCTACAGCAACAGCAGGAACAAATACAACACAGATAGCCACTACAGCCTTTGTGACAGCTGCTGTGAGTGCTGCCTCTGCAGGCGTAGCTTCTTTCCAGGGAACTGTATCTGCTGCAAGTACAATCACAGGTACTGCTTATAAGAAAGGATGGTATTGGGTGGTAGGAACTGCTGGTACTTATGTTGGTCAGGTTTGTGAGGCAGGAGATATGATATTTGCTATTAAAGATAAAGGTTCTGCCTATGCTGCTAGTGACTTCTCTGTAGTCCAGAATAATATGGATATTCAGGAGATGACAACTGCTGAGATGGACACCGCCACCAACAACTGGACATAATATGAATGAGGAAGAGTTAGAAGAGTGGGCAAAAGAGAAAGCCGAGGTATGGGTTAGAAGGCTTAAAGACTTTTTAAGAAGAAACCCATATAAGATATTTGGATATGATGCCCTCACCTACATGATAGAAAAAGCCTTTAAGCAAGGCTATCATAAGGCTCTTGAAAATATAAATAAAAATAAGTGACTATGGGAATTTTCATTGGGCAACAAAGGCTAGGATACCTATGGGAGAAGATAAAAAGTATTTTTGCCACAAAGGCAGAGATTGCTGCTATCCCTACTGCAAGAATCTATATGGGTTCCTGCTCTACTGCTGCAGCTACAAATCCGAAGGTATGTGCTGTTGAGGATTTTCCTCTTGACACTGAGGGCAAGCCGCTTGTGGGTACGCTTATCTCCGTGAAGTTCTCTGCTACGAATACTTCGAAAAGCACCACCCCAGAACTTAACGTGAATGACACGGGAGCCATCAGGATTTGGTATAACAATGCTGTGCTGGCTACTGCGAAGAGTGCTTATGCAGGGTATGCCAACAGGTACATCAACTATATGTATGACGGCACATACTGGGTGTTCCTGGGGCATAGCACGGATAACAACACTACCTATTCAGCACTTACTCAGGCAAAGATAGATGCTGGAACGGAAACTACGGGAAGGCTTATCTCGGCAGACTTGCTGAGGGATAACTTCTATACGGAGAGTGAAGTGGATGGATTGCTTGGGAGTAAGGCTAACTCTAATGACTTAGCAACAGTGGCTACAAGTGGTAGCTATAATGATTTGGATGATACTCCTACTATTCCTATGGTGCCCACTAATGTGAGTGCCTTTAACAATGATGCAGGGTATATTACAAGTTATACTGAGAGTGACCCTACTGTTCCTTCTCATGTAAAAGGGATTACAACTACCGATATAAGTAATTGGAACGGTAAACAAGCTGCTATTGCAGATTTATCTGATATTAGGAATGGTGCAGCTTTAGGTGCTACGGCATTGCAAAGTTATACTGAAACTGACCCTACCGTACCAGCTTGGGCAAAGGCTGCTAATAAGCCATCTTATACTGCTGCTGAAGTAGGTGCTTTGCCTGATAGTACAACTATTCCTACAAAGGTATCTGATTTAACCAACGATAGTGGGTTTACAAGCAACACTGGTACTATTACAGGTATTACAATGAATGGTGTAAGTAAAGGTACATCAGGAGTTGTGAATCTCGGTACTGTGCTTACCGCACATCAAGATATTAGTGGGAAAGCTAACTCTACAGATGTGTATACCAAGGCGGAGACAGATACTATGCTGGAGGGGATGGTCATCTGTACTGATGATGACGGGAGTGCCACTACTGCCAGCTTTGATGCTCAGGCTGATACTGTATGGCACAAGGCACAAGTACTTTCTGCTGCCCAACAAGCACAAGCAAGAACAAACATTGGCGCTGGCACTGTTTCCTCTGTGACCGTCAATGGAACGACCTACACTCCTACTAATGGCGACGTAAACTTGGGGACTATCTCTGGAAGTGGAAGCGTCACTGTAGATACTGCTTTGAGTACAACATCTACTAACCCTGTGCAGAATAAAGTGATAGCAGCAGCTATTGGAGATATTGAAACACTTTTAGCATCAATTTGATATGAGTATAGCAAGCGAAATAACAAGACTTCAGCAAGCCAAGAATGATTTGGCTACGAGCATCACAAATAAAGGGGTGACTGTTTCTGCGGCTACTACCATTGACGGATATGCTGCTTTGGTTGACCAAATTCAAGGGGGTGGAGGCTCGCAGCCTTATAAGACAATAACCTTAGCAGACTCACATGAATCAGATTCTAAAGGGAATCCCAGTTATTGGGCAAATTATCTTGGATTACCTTTGTTAAGTGATTCTTCAGACAGAAATTTATATATTATTGTGTTCGAAGGCAATCAAGCAACAGCAAATTATAGAGTTGATTTTGCTCTCTACTTTAGGTATTCAAGTACAATAGGGTGTTTAAGTATTAGGAATAATAGAACTAATTATATGTCTCAATATGGTACATCCAGATCATTGTGGGCTTCAACAGGCACTGTATTAAAGGCTTATGAAATTCCTACAATTTAATATAAACATATAATAAAGAAAGAAGTAATAACTGTTTGGCAATAGCGGAACAGGCAACTTTACATTAGGAGCAGATGTAATTTGATAATGTTTAAAAATATAAAGATATGACACAGATAAAAATTAAAAAAGCGAGGATTTCCCCTAGTGGTGAGCAGTTCTTCCCGATTACTCACACGAAGGCTGTGGTAGATGACAATGGCTACACTGCTGAAAGCAGGCTGGGAGCCATGCAGGATGAGATTAACAACCTTCAGGAGGGGGTTGTGGTAGTTGGCGAGGGTGTGACCCCTGTACCAAGTGACTTGACTCCTACGGAGAACAGTAGCAACTGGGTGACTAGTGGTGGGGTGTACAATGCTATTCATTCTCTTGATAGCAGTGGTATTACTTATGACAAGAATGCTTCTGACATTACTGTTGAGGAAGCTCTTGACAAGCTTTATGACACAAAAGACGAATATGAGAATGGTGGTATAGAAATAGACCCTACAAGCGGTACAATTTATCAAAGAAGTATCTCTGGTACCACATGGGATACAGGTGGTAGTTATAGTTGTTTTATAAACATGAGTGAATATGCAGGACAAGAAGTATCAATCACTGGAAATGCTACTTATTGGATTTGTTATGCATTTACTTCATCTACAGTTAATGATAATAATGGTGCTCCAGTAGTTAGTATAGTTGCAGGAAGAGCAACGGTTGGAGTGCCTGCAAATACAGTTGTTACCGATATAGTTCCTGATGGAACAAGCTATCTCTGTCTTAGAAAAGGTAGTACATCAGATTCGACTGATTATTTACCAGCAAGTGTTGTAGTAAATGAAACCGAAATAGATCTAACTGGTGGTACTATTAAGAAGGCAAAAATAGTAGCACCAGCATGGACAACTGGAGGAAACAGAAGATGTTCAATCATACCTTTACCATACGGAGGTAGGACTATTGAAATTACTGCAAATGATACCCACCTATGTACTTATGCATTCTTTAAAGATGCTGCCACAACTGCAACTAATGGTAGTGCAGTTACTAATTTTGCAAAAAACAGTATGACCTCGTATATTGGTGCAGGTAGCACTGTTGTTAAAGAAATACCTGCTAATGCCACACATTTATATCTCTTTAGAGATTACTCTTCATCAACTACTGCTGTTGCTTATATGCCTAAGAAAGTATTTGTAAGAAACAATCTTAAGCTGACAGCAGATGATGTGAGGTATTCTGACTATTATAATAAAGACAGCAATGTGCAGACAGTGCTTAAGAGTGTTGATATGGATGTACGTGGTGTGGAAGTACTTGATAAATCTACATTTAGTACTTTAGGTACTGATATAATAAGTCCTGGGATATTATTATACAAAGGAGATACAGTCACAGTCAATGGTAAACCAAATGCTTCTGGCCATATGCCTATACTAAGATGGTACAATAACTATATTACAACTTTGGTTCCTTATTCAGCTTCAGTATCAGTATATACATATACTGCAACTGAAGACATGTATGTTAGACTGATTTCATATCCTAAAGCTACTTTTAAAATCTCTCGTGTAAATAAAAGGATTGACAATATAGAGAGGGCTTGCCATGATATTCCCAACAAAATGTATCTTACTGAAATGCTTGGTAATGCTAGAAAACCTGAATATGAAACAGTAACTGGTAGTTATATCGGTTTAGACTTAACAATTAAAACTACTGGGGGTTTCTATACAAGCCCTATTGCGTTAAGTGCTGGAGAAACCATACACTTGTATTGTGGCTATAATGGATGGTTGATAGAACATCTTGTGAAATCTGACTCAGAAGGAAATCTAATTTCTTCCGTTGGAAAAGCAATAACAAATACTCATTATACATACAGAGCAAAAGAAGATTGTTATATAATGGCATCAGGAGTTTATGATTTTACAATTACAATTATCGGTAACAGTAAGATACAAGACTACATGGATGCCTATGATGCCAGAAATAGTGGTACTAGTATTCTTGATTTTTATGCAAATAAGCAGACCGAGAATATGCTCAGACAATTAAATTGGGGATATAATGCTAATAATGGTGGAACTGGAGTAGTAAAACCTTTGTGTCTTCTTCACTTTTCAGATATTCATAATAACGAAGTTGGAGAGAGTGGTAGCGGTGCTGATGGTGTAAATAATATTAATAGAATAGTAACTTTCTATAATAAATATAAAAAAGATGGGAGCTCAGGATTTATCCATGACATTATTCATACTGGTGATTGTGTTGTATCTGACTATGGACAAGCATTTCCTTGGACAACTAGTGAAGATGTTGCTAAAATTTTGAATGTTATAGGCAACCATGATTTACAAGGAACTGGTGATATGACTCTTGTATATAACAGATATTTTGCTCCTTATGTAGAAGGATGGGGAGTTACGCTTCCTGAAAATGCTGCTGAAGAAGGAAGATGCTATTATTATAAAGACTATACTGTAAATAAAGTAAGACTTATCACTCTTATGAACTGGGGATGGTTAGGCAAGACTGGTACTACACAAACTTATCTTGCTTCTCAAAAGACTTGGTTCCAAGAAGTGCTTGAAGGTGCAAGAACTCAAGGACTTACTGTAATATGTGCAGTTCATACCCATCCAGCAAATGTAACCATGCTTGAAGGATGTAGTTTTAATAGTTGGGAATATAGATATCATGGAGATGTAAATGGAAGTCGGGCAAGTACCCCTGTGGCAGATTCCACAAATGTAGGTGGCTATGCGGATGATGTGCAAAACTTTATTGATGCTGGTGGTGATTTTGCTTGTTGGATTTGTGGCCATACTCATTTTGATGCTGTAGGCCCACTATCAGGATTCCCAGACCAATTCTGTATTATCATTGAAAATGCTGCTTGTAGAAGTTATTGGTGTGCAGATCACAGAATCACTGGTACACTTTCACAGGATTGTTTTAACGTGATGAGCATTGATACTTATTGCAAACGTGTGAATGTGATGAGAATTGGTTCTAACTTTGCTTCTGCATTACAACACAAGGGAGCATTTAGCTATGATTATAAGAATAAGAAACTTTTAAATTGTTGGTAGGCGGATAATTGAGTGACTTCTAACTCGGTGAGTTTAGCAATAACAATAAATAATGAGATTATGAAAAATTTTTTAAATGGTAATTTAGTATGGGTGTTCGGCGCAGTATTCTGTGCCTTCATCCTATGCTAATTAAAATTATTAAATTATGAACTATGATGAAGAGGACTATATATTAGATAATATAGAGCAGATAAGGAAGGAGACTCATGAGAATACTATAATGCTAAGGCAGATTGTCAAGCTGATTAATACTTATCTGGCAAGGCATCATCAGGAGAATGAGGATGACTTCAACAGGAATGTTCTGGCTAATCTGATTAGTAGTACAATAGACATCAATAAACTATTTAAAGGAAGATGATTATGGTAAAGAAAAGAGGTAATAAGAAAGCAACAGGTGGGGCTACTGGAAGAGCTAAGCCGTTGACAGCTAAGGTGAGTGTTACTAGAAGTGACAAGAGGAGATATGATTGTGGAGGAAAGCTTAAATAAAAGTTTGTATAAGATAGAGCTGTATTTGATTAAGGTGATTCCCATGGTGTTGTCAGGGATAGCCCTGCTCAATACAGTTCTATCTTACCTCTATATTGATGTTCCTCTACTATCTTACCTTGGAGGTGTGTCAGTATTGACTATTGCCTTTCTGTATATTTCCTCTTATGTGTTCAGGTTCTGTGCCTACCATAGGATGTTTATCCATTATATTACAGTCAACTGGGTGCTGAACATCATTGACTACTATATAGGTATTCCATTGAGTAACAAGGGATTATTCCTGATGTATATGGTGATTACTGGTATTACATTATTTATTATATTACACTACCATGTCAAGTCTAAAGAAACTGATAGTGAAGCTTCTGAGGGAAACAGCTGATAAGATAGATGTAGGTAACTCAGAACTTACCGACAGTGAGGCTATGGAGATTATGAGTGTTCTTAGCCATCAGGTAATGAGTAAAGAAGATGCTTGTATCTATATGAATATGAGTAGGAGTAAGTTTGATGATTTAGTAAGGGAGGGAAAGCTGCCTAAAGGAAGGAAGAGAAGAGGTTTTAAAGAACTTGTGTTCTATAAAGATGAGTTAGATATGTGGAAGAAGTAGTCATAGTATGTCTACATACAGAACAAAGAGAGCAGGTGTTAAGCCTGCTCTCTTTCATCTGGAAATGGAAATAATCCTTCGAGAATATCTTTAGGCATTTTTGTATCCATGCCAGTGTTAGCTCCATACTCATCTTTATATTCAAGTATCCATGCTGCTGCTAATTCAAGAGCCTGCTTAAAGCCATCTATATAAGCTATTTCTAAAGCACCGAGGTCTCTATCTTCATCATCTCTCCAGCACCAAAGATAGTCATCAACCCTTTCTTCTAGGGTCATTCTTTTGTTTATTGCTTTTCCCATATTATATGTAAATATTGGTTATTTTCTGCAAAGATAAGGAAAATAATCTATATCTCCAAATATTTGGGAATGTTTTTATTCTCTAACTACTTGATAGTTAGAGAGTTTTTGTTTATAAAAGGATTGTTAGGAACCCCATTATAATCTCCCTATCTTTGCAGTAGTTCTTGCAAGGATGAAAGACCCAAGGGAAAAGCCTTGGGCACAGTATCAAAGGTTTAACAGTTTAAAATTTTAAGAAATTATGGGAGAAAATGGAGTTTTAGTATTCCCCGATGCAGCCAAAGGTGCTGCTTCTAGTATTGATCCTAACCTTCTATTAGCCCTTCAAAACAATGGAGGCATGGGAGGAGGCTATGGTTATTGGTGGATTATGTTCCTCTGGATGATGTGGATGCAGAATGGTCGCAATGGTAATTTCAGTGACTATGTTGCTCAGGCTAATGGTAATGAGGGTCGTCAGTATCTTGCTGAGATTATGAATGGCAGGTTTGATAACCTTGGTCAGCTGGCTCAGATTGTGAACACTGGTGTAGAGACTGTGAAGAATGGTATCTTTGCTCTTCAGAATAACATCAGTCAGGTAGGTGCTAATGTAGGTCTTACTGCTGCACAGACTCAGAATGCTATTCTCTTGGGTAATGCTAATCTTAGTCAAAAATTATGTGAGTGCTGTTGCAACATGAGGTATGACCTTGCTCAGCAGACTAATGCTTTGCAGGCACAGGCAGCTAATAACTTTGCTGCTTCACAGTTGCAGGCTGCTCAGAATCAGGCTGCTACACAGCTTCAGATGGCTCAGATTGAGAGTGCAGACCAGCTTGCTGTTTGCCAACAGACTAATGCCTTGGCTTCTCAGAATGAGCGTAATACCAACAGTATTCTTGGTGCTATTCAGACTCAGACTACTGCAATGACTAAGGAATTCTGTGACCTAAAGGAGCGTGAGCTGCAGAATAAGATTAATACTCAGGGTGACATCATTACCCAGTTGAGGAATCAGATTAGTAATGATAACCAGACCCTTGTATTTAATAAGGCTCTCAGTGCTATTGATGATAAGATTGATAGTATTGCAGCTAAGCAGCCTCAGACAGTTCCTGTTGTATGGCCCAATTTGCAGGCCTACAATGTTACTCCTAATGTAGGATTTAATCCTTGGGGTTATGGATTTGGTGGACAAAGTTATTGGGGATAATTAAACTAAGGTAACTATGGCAATTTTTCCAACGCAATACATTAATGTGCGAGGTATCCCCACAATTAAAACAAGGGCAGTTGTTGTCTCAGATACTGCAGTGACTTTTAAGTTTGCTCCAGACTTTGATGGCAGGCCTTTCAGGGGATTGATACTGGTGTATATCTCTGAGGCTATTCCTGAGGGCACTACTACCACATTGCCTGTGCAGTTCTCCATGGCTGGTACTACCAGTAATGTAACTGTGGCAGGAGGGGCTAATGTGACAGTGGCAGACCTTCCAGGGAAGGGTATTTACCTTGTCTACTTTGACAGGTGGGCAGATACCTTGCAGCTGATAGGGTTGGTTTAATACTGAGGCAGTGCCTCAGTTTATAGGACAGAGACTAATAAATAAAAAGTAATTAATTATGTTTTCAAATTTAAG
>Ga0326512_10000106_pt1 | contig 67398 bp, 114 predicted proteins | sample 1_2617_0518_D_FD_203652 | JGI IMG/M metagenome (GOLD analysis project Ga0326512, IMG submission 203652) | Bovine rumen microbial communities from UC Davis, California, United States - 1_2617_0518 | ecosystem: Host-associated > Mammals > Digestive system > Stomach > Rumen | place: USA...
CAACCTTTTACAAACTTCGTAAGCCAGAGGGAAAGGATGTAGTTGATGTCGATGATTTCAATTACAACTTTGATGAAATTGATACAGCGCTGAATGACGCGGCGAATGCATCCGGAGATATCTCAAACGGCAAAGTCTTCACGAGCATGGCAACCAGCAGAGTTGCTCCGGCTTCCGGTGATACGCTTGCAGTTATCGTAAGTAAAATTATGAAATGGCTGAATGATCTCGGAGCATCGGCGTTCAGGGCAGTCGCAAACAACTCCACCACCACAGCAGACGGGTATGTGGCTGATGCCAGGGCGCTTACAGCTGTAGCAAACAGAGTGGCATCACTCGAATCGTCTTTTCCGGATGGCTGTAGAATTATTGCAAGGGCTATCACCGCTGGCCGTGGGACTTATACATCTCCGGTAACCGGTGTCTCTACAGCCGATAATGCCAGCCCTACAATGATGGCCACTAATATCAAAACGCTGGCAACAAATAACTATAATGCCGCAAAAGTAGGAACAGCTCAGGCAGGAGATGTCCTCGCAGGAAAAACATTCACTAATAGCAACACTGTTGGCGGAAATGGTTCGCTTGCAGATTACAGGAATAATATCCAGACAGTCGCTACCACGGCTACAGGTGGAACTCCAACAGGGACAAGACCTGACAGCGTAACAGCCTGGACAGAAGATCTGAATGTTGCGGCTGGTGTCCATAATAAAGTAAGGGTAAATAAGCTTGCATCATACAAGCAGGGTGTGACGGATGCCGATAATCGTGCAAACCCAGATTCTGAAAATTATAAGGCAGGTGTCGCATCAGTAAAAACGGATAAAACTCTGACAGTCCCTACAACAAGAGGAACATCTGTAGATATTACTGATAACTGGTATACCAAAGTAAATAATACTGCTTGCTATGATGCCGGTGTTGCATCGGTTAAGCAAGCGCATAAACTGACACTGACAGCTTCACAAACTGGAACCGATATTGATATCGCGGATAACTGGTACACTACATGTGATGCATCAGCTGTTTATAATGCCGGTTATGATGCTGCAAGAACTGGTTTTGCTTTTGGTGCTGGTCAAGGCGGCAGCGGCACTGAAACAAAAATGCTCGCAAAAGGCAGATATCAAGTCCGTGGTATGATGCGTGGCAATGGTGGTAATCAATCATATATAAAGATAACTAATAGCCACGGAGATGTACTATATGAAAGAAAAACGTCTACATCATCAACCGGCAATCATGAGTCGTTTAACGGATATTTTGATATTGGTTCAAATGCATGGGTGACATTTAACTGGTTCGCGATTAACAGCGATTCTGGCTTTATCGCAGGTGGGGCATATAGAGAGTAGATTATATCATTAAAGGAACGAGACAATCCCCAGATTAGTCATAAAAGACTTTTCTGGGGATTCTTTAATATCTTTTTTACACTTGTCTATCCTGTGCTTTTTTGTATGGAGAAAAGAGTATGAATGTTGAAAAAAATCTAGGAGTAGTCACCGCATACGGATCTGCCATCCAGGGCGGCTACAACGGAACAGCAGAAGAGTTCTATGAGGAACTCGCTAATCTGCCGCAGTATGCAAGCCGTGCAGAAACTGCTGCAGAGACATCAGAAGAAGATGTCCAGACTGTGCTGGATGCCAAAGACGCTGCAGAAACTGCCGCGCAGAATGCATCAGATAGTGCGAGCACTGCCTCAACTGCAGCTCAAAACGCATCAGCGGCACAGCAGGCGGCAGAGGATGCACAGGCCGCCGCAGAGGATGCGGCTGCTTCGATTACGACGGATGATACGCTTTCCATTACAGGGAAGGCGGCAGATGCCAAGAAAACCGGAGACGAAATTGCAGAGTTAAAAAATGATTTAGACGAAAATGTTTCTGATTTAAAGAGTGCAATAACGCAGTTAGACACAGAAATATTTGGAGAAAACCCTAATATACCTATTAACGATATAGAACGTTATTACATGAATAATGAGGGCACGATAACTCTCAATTCAAGTTATAATCATGGTTTTGCTAATATTTCTGATAAGACAAGCGTTATTGTAGATTCCACAGCATTATCTGACACAGTAATAATCAATGTATGCAATCAGAACAAAGAATTTATTCGCAATATTGTTAATTGGGGTTCACCTAATACATACAATATAAATGTTACAAGTGGTGATTATTATGTGTGTGTTTCAGCAAAAACAGCGGATTTACCAGTCATAACTGTTTCTTCAACAGAAGTAAGTACAGATAATGTTTTAGCAAGGCTTGATACTATTGAAGAAACTAACACGGAATTTACCAATGAAATTAATAATGTTTCAATTTATGCGTCAAATTTTGAAAGAATAAATTTCTTTAAGCATTACAATATTATCAATGCATACATTGATAATAGCTATACCATAAAAAGCAATGCCAATAATAAGACCGTGTGGGTGAAACTCCTTCCGAACACTTTGTATTGCCTTTCTGTCGATAAAAAGGCGAACACGGATATGAGAGCCGCTCTTTATAATGCTGAACCTATAGCAGAGCTAACCGGGCTTGATGCTGGTTATGCTAATACGGTGGCAACATCGTTTTATAGAACATTCACCACAACAAATGACTATGTTTATCTTGCAATAAAATATTGGGTAACAGGTGCATCTACTTATACAGAGCAGGAAGTGCTTGATTCAATCAAGATTTTAATTTCAAATGGATGTGTAACCGCTGACATTGTTTCAAAACTAAATAACGCAAAACATGTTCCGAGTAATGCAATAACGCCTTTAACGCTTGTGCATTTCAGTGATTTACATGCTGACACTCAGGCATTAAAAAGGATTACAAGCGGAATAGACGCCCTTGATGCTTCGGTTGACGATTCTATTTGCACTGGTGATATCGTCGGTAATACAGCAGGGCAAATCCGTGACTGGTGGCCTGACAACATATTGACTTGTGTCGGGAATCACGATACCGCATCTTATTCTCAGGGATCGTATAACTGGACAGCATTAAGCATGGCTGATCGAGATGCTTATTATATTGCACCATTTGAAAGCAACTGGGGCATTACGCATACTGCTGGAACGTCCTATTATTACAAGGACTATGCTACGCAAAAAGTACGCTTGATTGTTATGGACGTTATGCTCTACAACGACAATGGAGCAGAAGCAGCGGCACAAACGGCGTGGCTTGAAAATCTGCTTGCTGATGCTATCACAAACAATATGCATGTTATAATTGCGATTCACGCCCCCCACGGCGGTGCAACGGCTGAGGATTGCTCCTTTAGCAGATACGGGCAGACTGCAATGCCAACATATAATGATTGTAATACACCACAATCCGTTATCGACACGGTAGCGGCGAAAATCACGGACGGGTTGAAGTTTGTTGGGTATCTTGTTGGTCATGATCACCAAGACAACATCTGGGATGCAGAAAATGACGGTACTCAGTTAATGTATTGCATTACCTGTGCGGCAGTAACACAAACAGCACAGTGGAATAAATCTGACCAATTTAGGGATGCGTTCCATGACGCATACAACATTCTCACCATTGATACCGCAAATACGCTTGTAAAAATTATCCGTGGCGGTGGGGCAGATATTGATGACCACATGAGAACACGCAAGGCTATTTGCTTCAACTATTCAACTGGGCAGATGGTCGGTGAGGTTCTTTAAATAACACAATCGGAAATGTTGCCGTAACTATGGGCGGTGTAGATATAACATCGACTGCATATGCAAACGGGAAAATTTCTATTCCGGCTATTACTGGAAATATTGTAATAACGGAAAGCTGATTCTATCTTAAATAACACTTTAATTCAGTAACTTAACAGTATTAAAAGCGTCTTTAACGCTGTAACTACAAAGCCCAGAGGAGCAGAATATAATGGAATTGGGAGCGGCTTCGGTCGCTCCCTTTTAATTACAAGGAGGGCATATGCGAGCAGCATTATGTACAACTATTGGAGTAATTGGAAGCGGCATTGCCGCGTTGTTTGGAGGATGGGACGTGTCGCTTCAGTGCCTTCTCTGGTTCATGGCGATCGACTACATCAGCGGTCTGATCGTTGCCGGAGTATTCAAAAAATCAAATAAGACAGATGCAGGAGGCCTCGAGAGCCGCGCAGGATTCAAGGGCCTTTGCCGGAAGGCAGCAGTGCTCGCCCTCGTTCTGATGGCTCATTATTTGGATATGGTCGTCGGGACGGCCTTCGCAAGAGACGCGGTGTGCATCGGCTTTATCGTGAACGAGGGACTGTCAATACTTGAGAATGTTGGGCTAATGGGTATCACGTACCCGGCAGCGATCAGAAAAGCACTCGATGTATTGAGTCAGAGAGCGGAGGAAGAATGATGGCATACGTGTGGCTCACATTTTTCTTTGTCGTGATATTATTTTTCGGAATCGGCACGGACTAGGAGGCGTTATGCGCTGGATCAAAGATACACTGATCGGGATTGGAGCGCTGATTCTTCTGGCGGTGCTCCTGGTAGTGTTTCGAGATATGGAGGACACATGGCTGTAGTTAGATTAGCTCAGGCTTCGCATGATGAGCGGGGCACTTATCATGGAGGAGCTGCCGGAGACCAGACCGGCGACGAATTGAATATCCGAACATGGTATAACCGGCCATGGGATACAGTCCTTCGCGCCAAGGATAAAAACTTCGGGATTCTGCTCGCACAGATTGCGCAGATCCTCGTCAAATGCGTTCTGATCGGCTATGACCAGTACGAGAGGACGACGCTGTACGACCAGTGCGAGCTGATCGGGTGGAACATCAACCGAATCAACGAAATTAAGCCGTGTGAATGTGACTGCAGCAGTCTGGTCGCGGTCATCCTGCGCTTCTGCGGGATCAGCGTCTCCAAGAGCATTAACACGTCCCTGATGACGTCCGCACTGCAGAAGACCGGCCTCTTTGAGGTCCTCCGGGATCCTAAATACCTGACCAGCGGAGACTATCTCCGGAAGGGAGACATCGTGCTTAATACCTGGCACCATGTCGCCGTATGCCTTGACAATGGAGGCAAAACGGCGGAGACCTTCACACCGTACCTCGCGACTGTATCCGTCCAGACGCATCTCAAGGTCCGCACGGGACCGGGGACAAACTATCCGGAGTTTATGGTCTACGGAGGGGACGGAACCTGGACACCTTGGCGGTTCCCTCCGGCTGCGCTGGTCGTGATCGTAGAAGAGCGATCCGGCTGGGGCAGGGTCGGCAACACGATCGGCTGGGTGTCCCTTGCTTTCACGACAAAATCACAATGATGGACGCGTCCGTCGTGGTTTTGGGACCCGCGCTATTACCCCCGGCGCGGGTCCTTTTTTACGTTTAAAACAGACGACGATCAGGCCATCAAGGACGACTGCTCCCGTGTTCGCGTACGATCTCGCCTTTTCCACTATGAGCGCCGTACGCGAACACCGCGTCGGCGCTTTTTCTGTCGTGTTGTAAAGGACAGTGATGTCCTCATCAGACACGACTACATCAGCCACAAACGCATCCAGGAGCTTCCGGCGGAAGTCCGGATCCGTCACGTCTCCCGCGCGGAAAGACTGCAGCCATCCGCGGATCAGGTCCTCCGGGATCACGGTCTGATTCAGCTTTTCCTTCTGCAGATCCACTTCGGCGCCGGCGATCTCATCCTCCAGCTCGTGGAGCCGCCCGATCATAGAGCTCGCGCCTTCCTCGATCGCTCTCGACACATTATCCCTGCGCCTGTGCAGATCTGCCAGATGCTTCTCTAGCATCTCTTCCTCGGATCCCTTTTTCTGGTCCTGCTGGATCGTCATGATCCGTCCGACCAGCTTCTCGATCATTTCATCCGTCAGGACATCTGCAGCAGTGTGCTGCACGACCAGATCCTCCAGCTCTTCCCGTCCAATCTGTTTGATGTCATTCCCCGGGCATCTGTAATATGTATATTTCTTCCCGGACTTTCCCGTCCCGGTCATACCGTTGAGCATCTTCCCGCATTTTCCGCAGTGACATTTACAGCTTAATAAGTAGCACACCCTCGCCCTCCCTGCCGCGTTGCGGCTCGTGTGAAAGTTTTTATTCGCATCCGCGAACAATTCCTCTGTGACGATCGGCTCGGCGTCGATCCGGATCCCGTGGACTTCAAAGCGCCCGAGGTATCTCTCGTTGTGCAGGATCCGGTGCAAGGTGGCGTTCGGCGCGTTGATGCCGTAGCGCTCCAGAATGGCCCGTTTTTCGTCCAGGGTGGCGCCAGCGGCCTGCGCCTGGAACAACTTACGGACAGCAGGCGCACGCTCAGGATCGACCTGTATGGTGCCGTCTTCGGCGCGCATGTATCCGATCGGGAGCTTTCCCATCGGCAGCCGTCCCTTTTTCGCGCTTTCCTTCTGCCCGCGGATGATCTTCTGGCGCAGGTCGGCAGAGTAGTATTCCGCGAGGCCTTCCATCAGGCTCTCCAGCAGGATCCCTTCCGGACCTTCCGGAATCGACTCGCGCGCGTACATCAGCGTGACGCCTGCACGCCGCAGCCGGATCTTATTTACAGCGATGTCCTCTCGGGACCTGCCAAAGCGGTCGATCTTCCACACGATGACACAGTCAAACAGGCCGCGATCCGCGTCCTTCATCATCCGCTGGAACTCGTCCCGGCCATCTACGCTCTTTCCTGAGACGTGCCGGTCCGCGTACAGCCCGATCACGTCTATGCCCTTTTGCCGCGCGAAGGCCGTGCAGTCGGTCACCTGTCCCTCGATAGACTGGTCCGTCTGCCGCGGGCCTTCACTGTATCTTGCGTATATCACGCCTCTCATCTGATGCCTAACCTCCGAAGTACATCAATTTGTGTTTCCGCATCCGCTGAACGGAACGCAGTCAGGAGGGCGAACTCTTTCGGACTGAGCCGGTTCCCGAGATCAGCCAGGTCATTATCATAGCTTCTGGCAGGTTCTTTGCGTGCGTTTGTCATTCCGAGTAAATAATCAGAAGACACGCCAAAGAAATCCGCGATCCTGCGAATGGCTTCCAGATCGGGCTCCCTTCGGCCCTGCTCATACATACCAATCGCGCTCCGAGAAGTGCCGAGGCCTTTCGCGAGAGCATCCTGAGAAAGCTCCTTTTCCTGTCTGAGGCTCATGAGTCGGTTTGCAAATGTTTTTTCCATGATATTATCCTCCTTCGATAAGTATACACGAATTGTGAAGAAAAAGACACAAAATGTGTTGACACGTAACGTGGCATGGTGTACTATGTAGACCTAGACACAATATGTGTCAACGCAGAGATAAGGAGGACAGGAAGATGGCAACAAAGGAAGAAGAACTGAAAGCACTGGAGCAGATCAGGAAGATCGTCGAAGGACTCGGCGAGGACAGCTACATCGGGATAGCATTCGAGGGATGCCTCGACGACGCGGAAGAAAATATCCGGAACGACTTCGCGCTCAGTATGAACGGGCGCTGGCAGGACGCAGAACAGAAGGTTGAGCGGCTCAATGCAGAGCTGATCCTCGAAAGGGCCAATAACGATAAACTCCGGAAGAGGGTGGAAGAGGCCGAGGAAACGGCCCGGCAGAAGAGCGAAAAAGTTATCGAGTATCACAACGACATGGTCGAAAATTGGAACAAGTTCCGGGAGCAGGAAGACAAAGCGGATGCGATGGAGCAGGAGATCATCAAGCTGAAGGCTAAGCTGTACGACATGATGATGGAACGGGAGGAAGCAAAGGCATGACCAACGCAAGGAAACAGGCTCACATGAGCGTTATAACATGGATCATCGCATCGTGCTTGTCTGGCGCAAGCGTCAAGGATCTACTGGCCACCGCAGAAGAACTCTATGAAGAGGGAAGCATGACAAGGGCAGAGTACCGGATCGCGATCTATATGCTCTCCCAGATAAAGGAGGTAGTGGGATGAGAGCAAACGAGACTATGGCGGCCTTTATGGACGAACAGGACGCGATCCATGACCGCGAGATCTTCGTCCACAATCTGGGATGGCTGCTCTCGCAGACCCGCGACGGGGTGCTGGGATGCGATCTTATCAACGCGGAACAGCCCGACGAGTTCGTGCTAGTCACGTACAAGGGCGGAGGCACACGGATGATCAACACATACATGGACAGCTACGCGGCGATCATCCGGGACGTCGCGAAACGGTTCCAGTAAGGAGGGACAGACGTGAAGAAGGGTGACGTAATCCAGTGCCTGGATAAAAAGGATCTGCAGCGGACCATGAAGGACTTATCTGCTGCAGGGTTCCACGCCGTGAAGGACAGCGGCCAGAACTTCAATGTCGTCATCACCGGAGTTCCGGCGACAGGGTACATGGTAGCGGCCGCTGACCAGAACGGGCGAAGGCAGAATGCCTACTGCGACACTCTGGAAGAGGCAGAAGAAATCGCGGCAGAATACGGCGGCCAGTACGAGTTTGTGGAGATCCTGGAAGGATATCCGGGAGAATGGAAGGAAAGGAGGTGAGGCATATGGATGCTAAGAGGATCGGCAGAAGACTAAGGGAGCTGCGCGGAGTTTTTCGCACGCAGGACGAAGTGGCGAATGCAATCGGTATCGACAGATCAGCTCTGTCAAGGTACGAAAACGGCGACGCAATTCCCTCTGATTCTGTTAAGATCGCGATCGCCACTTACTATGGAACTACAGTGGGCGAAATTTTTTTTGCTGAAGAATGACACGATATGTGTCAGAAGAGGATCAAAACATGGATGAACAGCTAAACGCTCTTGCCCTGGCCGCCCTTGAGGCGATCAGAAAACACATAGAGGAAACCAAAGAAGAAAGGAGGAAATAGATGAGAACACTGCAGAAACTGATCTGCCTGATCGGGATTCTATGCTTCTGCCTCGGCGGAAGTTCGATGGACAGCAAGAACCTGCTGATCCCGGCGGCGCTCACCATCGGCGGCGGCCTGCTGGCACTCGCCACGTATCACGCTTATGAATTGTAAGGAGGAAAGAAGATGAGCAAGTTGAACCAAAGTTTTGCAAACCACTATGTAACGATCGCGACGCTCCTGGAAGAGCAGTCGAAGCTCTTGGAAAGCGACACGAAGCACCGGGAAGCCCGCGAGGTAATGAAGGAAGGCGCACGCTGCCTGAAGGAGTGCGCAGTCAGATTGGAGGAAGAAGCATGAAGATCACAGTTGAGTTCGACGGCATGGAAGAGTTCCAGAAGTACATAACATTTGGAAACGAAATCAAAATAACCGACGAAGGGATAGTCGTCAGGCCGAGCCACGTTCTTCCCGGACAGAGTTTGGAAGAAAGGACAAACGCGGATATAAAGGCAGATGAGGTCGCTGCAGGTACCGAAAAACCCGCCGAAAAAGCTCAGGAAGAGCCTGCAGAGGAAAAGACAGAGGATTCCGCACCCTTCGAGGAAAAGCCCAAAATCGACGAATCCTACCGCCTTGAGGTACGCAGAAAGCTCGCAGCACTGAATAAGCTGGAGACAGGGAACCCGGCAAAGAAGCTGATCGCGGAGACCGGATACAAGCGCCTGACGGATGTCCCGCTGGATCTCCTGCCGGGGCTGATGGAGAAGGCAGAGGAGGCAATGAACAATGTCTAGGACACACGCAAAGCTCTCGCCATCCGCGGCGGAGAGGTGGATCCATTGCCCCGGCTCGATCAGGCTCTCGGAGCAGTGCCCGCCAGCGCCGTCCAGTGACTACGCCGACGAGGGAACTGCAGCGCACAGGCTCGCGGAACTGAAAGTCGAATGCGGTCTTGTCCCGATCGGAGATCCGAAGCTCACGCAGGACTTCGAGACGGCCCGCGCTTCGCAGTACTACTGCGGCGAAATGGAAGAAGCAACAGAGTTCTACGCGGACCGGGTGCAGGAGATCTACGCGAAGGCCCTGCAGAAGGATCCGTCAGCGGAGCTGATGGTCGAGCAGCACTTCTCCCTAGAGGACTGGATCCCGGGCGGCTTTGGCACCTCGGACGCAGTCGTGATCGGCGACGGAGTAATCGAGGTGATCGACCTGAAATACGGCAAGGGCGTCAAGGTGGACGCCGTGGGGAATCCGCAGCTGCGGCTGTATGGCCTCGGCGCGGCGATGCTCTTCGGCGACATTTACGACTTGAATACAGTCCGGATGACGATCATCCAGCCGCGGCTCGACCATATCAGCACGGAAGAGATGCCGCTCATGGATCTGTTCAAATGGGCGGAAACGGTCGTCGCTCCGGCTGCGAAAGAGGCGGCAGGCGAGAAGGGTCACACCGAGAGTGGCGACTGGTGCCGCTGGTGCCCGGCAAAAGCAGTCTGCAGGACACGGGCGGAGAAGCAGCTGGAGCTCGCAGAATACGATTTCTGGGATCCGAACCTGCTGCGACCTGACGAGATAGGCGACATCCTCACCAAGGCGGAAGAGCTGCAGCGGTGGGCGTCAGATGTGCAGGAGTACGCACTGCAGGAAGCACTCGCCGGCCAGCACTACGACGGCTGGAAGCTCGTCGAGGGTAGGAGCGTCCGGAAGTACGCGGACGACCTGAAGGTCGCCGAGACACTGCAGGCGGCAGGATGGCCAGAGGCAGCGCTGTACGAACGCAAGCTCTATGGCATCACGGCGATGGAGAAGATCGTCGGGAAGAAGAAGCTGACGGAGGTCCTCGGGGATCTGATCGTCAAGCCGGCGGGAAAGCCGGTGCTGGTCCCGGAGTCGGATAAGAGGGAAGCAATCAACACAACGGAAGCGGCAAGAGCCGACTTCGCGGATTAAGGAGGAATTAGAACTATGGCAACAAAGGTTATCACAGGAAAAGTCAGATTCAGCTATGTGAACATTTTCAGAAGCAGATCCTTCCAGGATGGGCAGGATGCGAAGTACAGCATCTGCCTGTTGATCCCCAAGAGCGATAAGGCCTGTATCGCAAAGATCCGGAAGGCAATTGACGCAGAAATCGAAGAGGGCATCGCGTCGAAGTGGGGCGGGAAGAAGCCGAAGAACCTGAAGCTCCCGCTGCGCGATGGCGACGAGGAGAGAGCAGACGAGGCACCTGAGTATGAGGATATGTATTTCCTGAATGCGAACAGCGACACGAAGCCGGGCGTCGTCGACAAGGATCTGAACGAGATCTTGGATCCGGACGAAGTCTACTCCGGCTGCTGGGGCCGTGCGAGCATTAACTTCTTCCCTTATGACAGAAAAGGGAATCGCGGTATCGGTGTAGGCCTGAACCACATCCAGAAGCTCAAGGACGGCGAGCGCCTCGGCGCTGCCCGTGCGGCTGCAGAAGACGACTTCGGCGACGGATTCAAGGATGACGAGGAGGACTTCTGAGATGGAAAAAAATCTCTATTGGGCTCTTCGGGAGATGGGGTTAAACGCCAACGCAGCCAAAAGCAAGACCGCGGAGGCAGTGGTAGACACCGTACTCGCTGAGGACATCGGAAGGATTAAGGCAGTGAACGCTCGGCTGACCGACATCGAAGACACCTTACAAGGGGACGGCGAAAAGATAAAGAGCATTCTGGACTCGTTCCAGAAGCTCTCAGAGGTCGAGGGAGAGCTGTCGTCCGACCGAGCAAGAGACGCGCTTCTTCTTTGGCGCGAGATGCTTCGCGTCGCGCTGGAATATCAAGTGGATCCATCAAGCGCCGCACAAAATATCGGTTACGTGATGTATGCGGTGTTCGGCGGCCAGGCCAAGACGATTATCGGAGGGCCACAATGAGGACCCTCAGCATCGATGTTGAAACCTTTAGCTCTGTCGACCTGGGTGCCTGCGGGCTCCACAAGTACATGGAGAGTGACGACTTCGAAATTTTGTTGATCGGTTACAGCTTCGACGGCGGTCCGGTGCAGGTGCATGACTGCACCGAGCCGGGCTGCTGGCCGAGAGATCTGCTGCAGGCGCTCACGGATCCGAACGTGGAAAAGCGTGCGTACAATGCCGCTTTTGAAAGATGTGCCTTCGCGACTGCTCTGGAGGAAGAAATGCCTCCAGAGCAGTGGAGCGACACGATGATCATGGCTCTCGAGATGGGACTGCCGGGGTCCCTGGCCGCTGCGGGTATGGCTTTAGGCCTGCCGGAGGACCAGCTGAAGGATCCGATCGGCAAGAGCCTGATCCAGTACTTTTCGAAGCCCTGCCGGGCGACAAAGGCAAACGGCGGGAGGACGCGGAATCTGCCACGGCATGATCCGGAGAAGTGGAAGCTGTACATCGAGTATAACCGGCAGGACGTTGTAACAGAAATGGCAATCAGGTCGAAGCTCAGGCCGCTCGCAGAGAGCGAGCAGCGCCTCTGGTGCCTTGACCAGCGCATGAACGATCACGGCGTCCGGATCGACATCCCGATGGTCGAGAAGATCGTAGAGTATGACGAAAAACGGCGCCGGGAGCTTCAGGAAGAGGCCATGGAGCTGACGGGGCTGTCTAACCCGAACAGCATCTCACAGCTGCGTCCCTGGCTCGAAAAGCAGGGTATTCCGCTCACTCAGCTCGCGAAGGATACAGTCGCGGCGGCGCTTAAGCTCAAATACCTACCGGAGGACGTGCGCCGGGTCCTTGAGATCCGGCAGGCACTCGGGAAGACGTCCACGGCGAAGTACGGGACGATGCTCGGGGCGGTATGCAGTGACGGCCGGATCAAGGGGATCCTGCAGTTCTACGGGGCGAACCGGACCGGCCGATGGGCGGGGAGGATCGTGCAGGTGCAGAACCTTGCTAGGAACTCCCTGCCGGATCTGGACCTTGCGAGGACACTGACGGCTCAGGGCGACTTTGAAACACTGGAGACGCTATTCGGGGAAACGGCCTTTGTCTTCTCGGAGCTCGTCCGGACGGCATTTATTCCGTCCAAGGGGTGCCGATTCGTCGTCTCGGACTTCTCGGCGATCGAATGTCGCGTGGTCAGTTATCTGGCCGGTGAGAGCTGGGTCCTGGATGCCTTCAAGGCCGGGAAGGACATCTACTGCGAGACTGCCTCGATGATGTACCATGTCCCGGTTGTAAAGCACGGGGAAAACGCAGAGCTCCGCCAGAAGGGAAAAATCGCAACGCTCGCCTGCGGTTATGGCGGCGGCGTCGGTGCCATGAAGGCGATGGACCGCGGCGGCTCGATCCCGGAGGAGGAACTGCAGAGCGTTGTCGACCAGTGGCGTCAGGCGAATCCGAAGATCTGCAAGCTCTGGCGCCGGTGCGAGATGGCGGCCAGGACAGCACTGGGGGAGCGACGGGCGGTCAAGGCGACGAAGGACATCATCTTCCGACCTGCAGACGGGAACCTGTTAGTGCAGTTGCCATCCGGGCGGTCCATCTGCTACTGGAAAGCCAGGATCGACGAGGAAGGGCAGATCCTGTACATGGGCGTCAACCAGACCACGAAGCAGTGGCAGGAGATTGAGACCTGGGGCGGGAAGATCGTAGAGAACATCGTGCAGGCGGTCGCGCGGGACTGCCTTGCGGTCGCGATGCAGCGCGTCGAGGCGCGCGGCTACAAGATCGTGATGCATATCCACGACGAGATGATCGTCGACGTGCCGATCGAGCTTAACCCGGGTCATGTACTGGAAGAGATCAATGCGGCGATGAGCTCGGAGATAGAATGGGCGCCGGGGCTTCCGCTTAAAGGGGACGGCTACGTGTGCGACTACTACAAGAAGGATTAAGAATATGGACAGAATACTGAGGATTAACTACGGCCGCGGGAAGATGTGCATCAATGTCGACACGTTCTTCCCGACATCCAGGACGCGGATCCGCAAGCTCGGGCGGATCATGCGCATAGACTACGAGCACGACAGGAAGGATGAACTCATCGAAATGCTGGAAGACCGGATGCAGGCCATCAAGGAAGAATGGCGGGATCTGTACGACGGCATGGGTGAGAAGAAGATAAAACTGGAAGACGCGCAGAGGACCTTGTATATGCGGCGGCAGCTCGTCGATAACCTCCGGAAACGGAAGGAAAAAGCCCTGCTGGAGGACGCGATGCTCTCCCGAAAAAATGCTGAAGAGATCGAGCATGATCTCCGACTTGAATACAGGGCGGCAAAGGCGCGGCTGAACAGACTGGAGAGAGACTATAAAGCACTGAAACAGAACGTGGAGGTGATGAAGGATGAAATCTAGCTCGGCCGTGATCAGCATGGCGGACAAGGCCATGCAGGTCCAGTATGACACGGATCTGCTGATCTCGGAGGGAACAAGCAGATTCGAGACGCACTGGAAGAACAAAAAGACACGGTGGTCGCTTCTGCTGAAAAGGCTGTCCGAGAGCTTCCAGACGCATGAGACGCACGCGGCCTACATGAAGATGGCCAAGGATGAACAGGACCGGATCAAGGACATCGGCGGCTTCGTCGGCGGCCACCTGAAGGGCGGCAGGCGCATCAACGGGAATGTGGCCGCACGCCAGATCATAACTCTTGATGCAGACTTCGCGCCGGGTGACCTTGCCGGTGAGATCCGGGACAGCTTTGCCCTTGAGTGCGCATGGGCGATCTACTCAACCCACAAGCACACGCCGGACAAGCCGAGGCTTCGCCTGATCATCCCGCTTGATCGGGAGGTCAGCGCGGACGAGTACGAGGCGATCGCCCGCAAGGTCGCGGAGCATGTCGGAATAGACTGGTTCGATGATTCGACCTATCAGGCAACGCGGCTGATGTACTGGCCAAGCCACAGCGCGGACGTGTCGCCGTTTTTCGACAGCAACGACGCGCCGATCCTGAAGGCAGACGACGTCCTGAAGGAATACCGTGACTGGACAGACATCGCCGAGTGGCCGGAGTCGTCCAGGATGACCGGCATCCGCAAGAAGCAGGCGGACAAGCAGGGCGATCCGACGGAGAAGAAGGGCATCGTCGGCGCCTTCTGCCGCACGTACACAGTGACGGAGGCGATGGAGAGATTCCTGCCGGGTGTCTATGTACCAACGGCCAAGGAAGACCGCTACACTTACGCGGCCGGCTCCACTGCTGCCGGTGTCGTGATCTACGAGGGAGGGAAGTTCTTCTACTCCAACCATGGCACGGATCCGCTCGGCGGGCAGCTGCTCAATGCGTTCGACCTCGTGAGGCTATACAAGTTCCGGGACCTGGACGAAGGAATCGACAAAAAGGGCGTCAGCGCTCCAAGTTACAAGGCCATGACGGAACTGGCCAGAGACGATGAGAACGTCCGCGTCACGATCGCAGAGGACGTGCAGGCACAGGCTGCGGAAGATTTTGCAGAGGACGACGACTGGAGGAAACGTCTACACGTTTCCGAGAAGGGCCTGTCTGCCGATGCCTGGAACGCAGAGCTGATCCTCGAGAACGAGGAGCACCTGCAGGGCATCCGGTACAACGAGATGGACCGCCGGATCGAGGCGAAGGACGTGCCATGGGAGCGGCCTTTCGACACATGGAGAGACGCGGACGACGCGCAGCTCTACCAGTGGATCGTCCGGACATACGGCGTGCAGTTCCCCCAGGAGAAGTTCGCGAGGGCGCTCATCGCAGTAACAGACCGACGGCGCTTCCATCCTGTCAGGGAGTATCTGGAAGGCCTGCCAGAGTGGGACGGCGTCGCACGGGTGGAAACGCTCCTGGTCGACACGCTTGGCGCTGAGGACAATCTCTATGTCAGGGAAGCGACGCGGTGCTGCCTGATCGCGGCGGTTGCGAGAGTCTACGAGCCCGGTGTCAAGTTCGACAACGTCCTGATCGTGCAGGGCCCGCAGGGAATCGGGAAGTCTTACCTCTTCGGCCAGCTCGGCGGCAAATGGTACAGCGACAACCTGAGCGTCTCGGATATGCGGGACAAGACGGGAGCCGAGAAGCTGCAGGGCTACTGGATCCTTGAGCTGTCGGAGCTGACCGGGATGCGGAAGGTCGAGGTCGAGGCAGTGAAGGGCTTTATCGCGCGCAAGGAGGACATCTACCGGGCGGCATATGGCAGGAACACGGAGGTGCGGCCACGGCAGTGCGTGATTGTCGGCAGCACGAACGACGACACAGGATTCCTCCGGGACGTTACCGGGAACCGGCGATTCTGGCCGGTGAAGGTGACAGGCCAGTGTGAGCGGCACCCGTGGGATCTGACGCCGGAGGAGGTCGACCAAGTATGGGCGGAGGCGAAAGCCCTCTATGACATGGGCGAAGGTGTCCTCCTGTCGCCGGAGGCACTGCAGATGGCGCAGGATGCTCAGCGCGACGCGATGGAGCAGGACGACCGGCAGGGTCTTGTGGAGGAATATCTGGAGCGGCTCCTGCCGGAAGGATGGGATCAGATGGACATCGACCGCCGGATGCTCTTCCTGGACAGCGACGAGGTTGGGACGGTCAGGAGGACGGAGGTCTCGAATATAGAGATATGGGTCGAAGCCCTCCACGGTGTCGGGACGAAAATGGATCCGAACAAAGACAGCAGAGCGATCGGCATGATGATGGCGAGGATCCCCGGATGGAAAAAGACCGGAGAGCGGCATCGAATAACGGGCTACGGCCTCCAGAGGATTTACCGAAGAGTGTGACAGTGTGACAGATGTGACAATTAAAGATATTGGTAGATAGATAAATTAATAGATATACGCGCGCGTAAGAGCGCGTAAAACACGCGTATAGGATATTAAGAAAATTACTGTCACTCGTCGCATCTGTCACGGGAAAGGGTAAAAAGCCCGAAAATACAAGGTTTTTGAGGTGTGACGGCATATGGAGAGAGAAAGAGACGTTGAATCAAGGCTGCGAAAGCAAATCGAAGACATGGGCGGACTGTTTTGGAAGTTTATCAGCCCCGGAAACAATGGGGTGCCCGACCGGATCGCCATATTCCCCGACGGACGGATCGTATTTGTGGAACTGAAAACAGCACGCGGGGTAGTGTCGAGGCTCCAGTCGTATCAGATCAGCAAGCTGGTGACAATGCATCAGCAAGTATGCATCGTGAGGGGAGTAACGGGCATGAATGCATTCCTGCGAGATATGCGGGAGCACTCGGTAGAATCTATCGACTATGACTCTGACGGGGAAGAGTACCCGCTTCTGCAGGAATGAGGGGCGTCATGGAATTTAAACCACATAACTACCAGACGCGGGCGATCGACAGGATCATCAGCCAGAAGAGCGTCGGGCTATTCCTGGATATGGGCTTAGGCAAGACGGTCATCACCATGACTGCCATCCAGGAGCTGATCTATGACAGGTTCGACGTCCGGAAGGTGCTGGTCATAGCGCCGAAGCGAGTCGCGGAGGATACTTGGACGCGCGAGGCGGCGAAGTGGGACCACCTTGATCTGACGATCAGCCCGATCCTGGGAGACGCGAAGCAGAGGACCGCAGCACTCGGTCGGGAGGCTGATCTGTACGTGATCGGTCGCGACAATGTGACCTGGCTGGTGGAGCTTTTGCAGAATCGGCGGAAGGGCTGGCCGTTCGACATGATCGTGATCGACGAGCTGAGTTCTTTTAAAAATCCGCAGGCGAAACGGTTCCGGGCACTGCGGAAGGCAATCCCGTGCGTGAGCAGGGTCGTCGGCCTTACCGGCACGCCATCACCCAATGGGCTCATGGACCTGTGGGCGGAGATCTATCTGCTGGACCAGGGTGAGCGCCTTGGGAGGACAATCGGGTGGTACCGGGATGAGTTCTTTCGGCCGGGAATGCGGAACGGCTACACGGTTTATAAGTGGGAGCCGCGACGCGGGGCACAGCAGGAAATCGAGAAGCGGATCAGCGACATCTGCATCAGCATGAGCGCGAAGGACTACCTGCAGCTCCCCGGGCGGATCGACAACGTGATCCCGGTGCGACTCAGTGAGTCGGAAAAAAGTTTATACGACCAGATGGAAGAAGACCAGCTGCTGCAGATGGGAGAGGACGAAACAGTCGTCGCGCTGAACGCGGCGGCCGTAATGAGCAAGCTCCTGCAGATAGCGAACGGATCTGTCTATCTGGAGACCGGGGCGCCGGTCAGGATTCATGAGAGGAAAGCCGAAGCGCTGGAGGAGATTGTCGACACGACGGCTGAACCGGTTCTGGTTTTCTACAGCTTTCGGCATGACCTTGACACGATACAGCGGAGGATCCCGGACGCCAGGACACTGAACGGCCCGGAAGACATTGCCGCATGGAACCGCGGGGAGATCAGAGTGCTGCTGGCGCATCCGGCTTCGGTCGGTTATGGGCTGAACCTGCAGGAAGGCGGGCACATGATCGTCTGGTACGGGCTCACGTGGTCACTCGAGTTATATCAGCAGGCGAACGCAAGATTGCACCGGCAGGGGCAGGAAAAGCCCGTGATCGTGCATCACCTGATCGCCGAGGGAACGGTCGACGAACAGGTCATGCGGGCGCTGCAGGCAAAGAACACATCACAGGCGGCACTTTTGGCCGCCTTAAAAGAAAGGAGCGGGAAATGAAAATTGAATTTTATCACGGTGCCCTTGCGGATACATATGAAGAACAGGCGAACAAGCAAGGCTGTACATTTGGCGATAAAGCTGATTTTGTGCAAAAAGTGGGTTTTGGGCTAACCGCCGCACATATCCACGGATGCATCACCGATTCTGAGTATGATCGGATTTTGCGAAGGTTTCAAACCAAAATCCTTCTGAAGTTTTTGAAAAGGAGGCAAGGATGAGGGAAATGACAAACGACCAGAGGGCAAAGAGTGACGCGGGCAAGCTGCAGCTAACATTGGTCCCCAGGCAGATGATCCGGGATGTCGCAGAGGTTCGTATGTACGGCAACGCAAAATATCCGGAAGGCGGCCCTGAGAACTGGCGACAGGTAGAGCCAGAGAGATATAGGGACGCACTTTGCAGGCATCTGCTGGCATACCTGGATGACCCTGCGGGTGTGGATCCGGAGAGCGGGATCAAGCACCTGAAGCACCTGGCCTGCAACGTGGCCTTCCTGTGTGAGATGGAGGATAAGGAATGAAATGTCCGTTTTGTGGAGAACATGCCGTCGTCATGGATACAAGGGCGTACGGCGCAGGGCTGATCAGGCGCCGGAAGTGTAAGGCGTGCGGCCGGCTGTTCTACTCCGAAGAGCTGCCAATCGAGTACACCGACGGGCTGGATAAGATGAAGGAGGCACAGCATGATCATTACCACCGTAAGATCATCAAGAAGAAAAAGGATTAAGGCAGCGGTCATCGTGATCGAGGTGGTCGTCCTGCTCTGGCTGCTGGGACTGTTGTGGAGGATGTGATGATAGGGGAACGAATCAAGAGGCGAAGAACAGAATTAGGAATTTCGACTGCAGAACTGGCAGGCAGGCTCTATCTTTCCGCGAGCGCGGTCAGGCAGTGGCAGCACGGAGACACGATCCCGCGGGTCGATGTTATCCCTGCGCTATGCACAGCGCTGGAATGCACACCAAATTATTTATTTGAGTTCTGTGAAGCGGTAAACGGCTAAGGAGGAAATGACATGAAGGAAAAACTGGAACAGATCGAAAAGGAACTGGAGGCTGTCGTGTTTGTGCTTGGCTCGCTCAGGCGCGAGCTGACGGAACTGGCCGAGAAGCTGGAAGCACAGGAGGACGACCTGAAATGAAGACAGAGACGAAGCCATTGTGCAGCGCTTAGGGAGGGAAGAAGATGACGATTTCTGAGACCTATGAGTTTTTAGACAGTGTACGGAAGATGGAAGCGGAGATCGTGAAGAAGCAGCTCCAGCACGACGAGCTGCAGAGCTGCCTGCTGCCGAAGGCGATCACGTACGACAGCGACCGGGTGCAGACCTCACCGGATGACGCGATGAGTAAGATCGCCTCGCGGGTCCTTGACTTGGAGAAAGAGATCCGGCAGATGCGTGCACGGAAGGCGAACAGGATCGTGACGGTCAGCACTGCGATCTCGAAGCTGGAGAACGACACCGAGCAAATCATCCTGATGGCGTTCTACGTCGGGCGGCTCCCAGCATCCAGGATCGCCGAGATCACGCACTACACTGTCCGCGGAGTCTACAAGGTGAAGCATCGGGCGGTCGTGCACATGGCGGAAAAGTGTTCACAAAGTTCACCATGACCCTGTGATATTATTAGGGTGTGTTCAAAGACTTGCTGTTCATCTTTCGTAACTCCTTACTTAGAAGGCGTCGGAATCTTCCGGCGCCTGTTTTATTGCCCGGAGGTGTCTTGTGTCCAGAAAATACGATCGATGGCTGACCGAAGAGGGCCTGCTGAAGATCACCGGCTGGGCGCGCGACGGCCTCATCGACAAACAGATCGCCCACAACATGGGCGTCTCTTATACGTCCCTGAGGGAATGGAAGAATCAGTTCCCGGCCATCGCGGAAGCGCTGCGCAAGGGGAAGGAGGTCGTCGATCGTGAAGTTGAGAACGCCCTTTACAAGAGCGCGATCGGCTACACACAGACGATCCGGAAACCGGTCAAGGTGAAGATCGTCGACTACGATCCGGAGACCGGCAGGAAGATCCGCGAGACAGAATCGTGGAAGGCCGTCGAGGAAGAAATCCACGTGCCGCCGCAGGTGACGGCGCAGATCTTCTGGCTGAAGAACAGGAAGCCCGACCAGTGGCGTGAGAAGAACGACCTGACGCTGACACCTTCGAACGGTGTCCTGGAGTCCCTGATCGAGTTGGAAGGGGGCAAGAAGTGAGCGCGGTCACATGGAGCCCGAAGCAGCGTGAGCTGATCATGGCACCCTTCGATCATACGCTTGACTGGATGGAAGGAACACCGAGATCCGGAAAGACGACAGCGGCAACAGCACGCTTCACGCGGCACCTGATTGGCTGCCGGGACACGAATCACCTGGTCACGGCCTACAGCGCAGAGCAGGCGTACAGGCTGATCATTGACGGGGACGGCTTCGGCCTGATCCACAACTTCGCTGGTTATGTAAAACCAAGCCACGACGACGAGGGCGCGCACCTGCTGATCACGCTCCCGGAGAGTCGTTATGGATCCGAGAGGAACGTCCGGAAGGTCTACTGGAAGGGCGGCGGCAAAGCTGACAGCCACAAGAGCATCACCGGCATGAGTCTCGGGTCGGTCTACTTCTGCGAGATCAACCTGCTGCACATGACGATGATCCAGGAGTGCCTTCGCCGTACATACGCGGCAAAGGATCGCTGGCACATCGCAGACTGCAACCCGCCTGCACCGATGGATCCGGTCATCAAGGAAGTCCTCGAGGTGCAGGACTGCAGGTTCATGCATTGGACCTGCGCAGACAATCCAATCCTGACACCGAAGCGTCTGGAAGAGATCAAAACCGCCTGCAGCAAATCGACCTTCCTCTGGAAGCGCGACTGGCTTGGGGAGCGGACGATCCCGCAGGGCGTCATCTATTGGATGTTTGACACGTCCAGGCACATCCTCGACAGGATCCCTGATGGGCTGACAAAGCTTGAGATGTTCTTCGCCGGTGATGGAGGCGCGACGGATGCGACCTCGATCGGGTGCTATGTCGTCTGTATGTTGGGCGACAGGAAGCACAGGCTTTTCCGCGTCGGTAACTGGCACTACGACGGCGGCCAGATGGCCATGAGCGACCAGGCGCGTCACATCTGCGGCGAGTTCATACCGGCGATGCGGCAGAAGACCGGGATGCGCGAGAGCTGCATCATGATCGACCCGGCGTGCAAGGCGCTGAGGCTCGAGATCGACAAGCTCGGATATTTGACGAACAAGGCCGACAACAACGGCCACGATATAAAGGGCACCAGCAAAGGGATCAAGGTTGGCATCGAGGAGCTGCAGAACGCGATCAGCGACGGCCGCTTCTACCTGGTCGACGATCCGCGCTACGGTGTTGAGCCGGCGATTAAGGAAATTGGCCTGTACTGCGTGGACGACAACGGCGAGCCGGTTGACGCGTACAACCATTGCTGTGATGAAATGCGATACGGTCACAACTACTTCGCTAAGACATACGGGTACTGGTGATGTTTGAGAGGTTCAAAAAGATAATGCAGGACGCACTGACAAAAGCAGGCGCTCAGACGCTGATCGGGAAAGAATACAAGAGCATTTTTGACCTGGAGGGCGTCCCGGCCTATAACGAGTTTTACAACTTCGGGATCTTCCCGTGGAAGTACATCTATAAGGGCTTCTATAAGCCCTGGCACGTGGTCGCCGCTCCGACAATCGCGAACCCGGATGCAAAGCGGAACCTGTCCTACCTGAGCCTCGCGAAGGCCGTTTGCGCCGAGCTGGCCGGGATGGTCTGGACGGACCAGTGTTCTGTCGACGTCAGCATGGAGGGCTTCGATGGTGAGGACGATCCTCTCTGCGACTTCGTGCATGAGGTCCTGGAGAAGAACAACTTCGGACAGAAGATGCAGGAGCTGATCGAGCAGGGCGCGGCGCTCGGTGGCGCGGCTATGAAGGTCTGGCGCGAGGCAAGATATGACGCGAACGGCAACGAGATCGAGGGCACCGGGAAGATCCGGATCGGCTATGCGATGGCCGATCAGTTCGTCCCTATCGCCTGGGACAACGCGACAGTGAACGAGGGGATCTTCGTCAGCAGGCAGGCGAAGGGCGGTTACTATTACACCCGCCTCGAGTGGCACAAGTGGGACGGACTGACATACGTCATAACGAACGAGCTCTACCGTTCGGAGATACGCAGGGGCGGCTACGGCGAAGCGCAGGACATCCTCGGCTTCAGGTACCCGCTTGCGGAGATCTATCCGTATCTGGACGAAGAGACACGGATCGACGTCGAAGAGTCTCTTTTCTCTTACTTCCGGACTCCGATCGCGAACAACATTGACGATAACTCGCCGCTGGGTGTCTCGATGTACGCGAACGCACTGGAGACGCTGCACGCGATCGACATCTGTTTCGACAGCTTCGTCCGGGAGTTCCGTCTCGGTAAAAAGAGGATCATTGTCCCGGCGAGGATGATCCGGCAGGTCCCGGATCCCTTGACCGGCAGAATGATCCGGTACTTTGACGCAAACGACGAGACTTACGAGGCGCTCTCGACTGATGATCCGGACACGCTGAAGATCCAGGACAACTCCGTCGAGCTGCGTGTGGAAGAGCACGTGGAGGCGCTGAACGCATTCCTGAATATCTTCTGCCTGCAGGTCGGGCTGTCCGCGGGGACGTTCTCTTTTGATGCACATGACGGTCTCAAGACCGCGACGGAGGTCGTCTCCGAGAACTCGAAGACGTACAAGACCGTCAAGAGCTACCAGAACCAGATCACGCCCGCCATCAAGCGGATTGTGGACGCGATCATCACGGTCGCGCGCCTCTACGATATGGACTACGAAGGCCAGAAGATCGAGGCGCTCGCGTCGCGCGGCTACGAGGTCAAGGTCAGCCTTGACGACGGGATCACGCAGGACCGGCAGACAAACATCAACGAGGGCATCACGCTCGTCGGTGCCGGCCTCATGAGCAAGAAGACGTTCCTCACCGATCCGAAGTACGGGCAGAACCTGACCGACGAGGACGCAGACGCAGAGCTGCAGCGGATCGCGCAGGAGAACACCGTCACCCTGCCGCGCCTTGACGTGATGGACTACAACGGCGCGGAGTGACCACAACGAAAGCAGCTGCCCGGGTAAGCTGTGAGTAGCCTCACCCCGGCTGCCGGTTAAGCCGGGGACATTGAGGAGAGAACGATGACTCCGAAGGACATTTTGGACATCTCGGAGCCGGTCGAGGAGATCTACCAGAGAACCGTTGACGAGCTCCTGATCAACATCGCGCGACACTTCCAGATCACCGGATGGGAACGGACGCGCTATTGGGAGATCAAGAAGCTCAGCGAGCTCGGCGCGCTCACGAAGGAGAGCGTCGACATTATCGCGAAGAACACCGGCATGCTGCCGGAGGAGATCGAGAGGGCCTTCCTGCAGGTCAGCGAGAAGGCGTGCCTCGACATCGACCCGCAGCTCCGGGCGGCTGCGGAGAAGGGCTTCCTGCAGGATCCCGGAACCAGCGCGACGACCTCTCCGGAGATCCGGCGCATGGTGACCGCCTACACCGAACAGGCGGTCGACAAAATGAACATGACAAACACGACGATGCTCGAGTCGACGCGGCAGGCATACGTCCGCGCCGTCCAGCAGGTCGTGAACGAGGAAGAGCTGCAGGAAGCGAAGCGCATCCTCGAGACGCAGTCCCTCGCCGTTGTGACGGGCTCTGAGACCCGTACACGGGCTATCCGGAAGGCGATGGACGATTTGTCGAAGACAGGGCTCGCGGGCTTCTACGACAGCGCAGGGCGCGCCTGGAGCCCGGAAGCATATGCCGCGATGGTAGTCAGGACGACATCCCACAACGCGGCGATCGAGTCCATCCGGGCGAGGCAGCAGGAGTTCGGCGGCGGCGACGTCTTCCAGATCAGCGTCCACCCCGGCTCGCGTCCCTTGTGCGCGCCATACCAGGGCGGCCTCTACACATGGGGGCACGGGTCCGGCACGGTCTACGACGGGGACGGCAAGGCTTATGAGTACGACTCGATCTACAGCACCAGCTACGGCGAGGCCGCGGGGATCTTCGGGATCAACTGCGGACATCACCCGATCCCGTTCATCAGCGGCTACAGCTTCCCACAGGACAAGCTGGGGCAGACACCCGAGGAGAACACGAAAGAGTACGAGGAGAGCCAGAAGCAGCGGCAGTATGAGCGTAACATTCGGGCGGCAAAACGTGAGCTCGCGATGGCGGAGGCATCCGGAGACAAGGAACGGACCCAGGAGCTGCAGCATAAGGTCAGCCAGGAACAGGCCAAGATCCGCAGCTTTATTAAACAGACAGGACGCGCCCGGCGATATGACCGGGAGCAGATCGCGTCGAAGGTCATGCCAGGACTGCCGCCGCAGAGCCTGAAACCAGCGGCACCGGCGCCAGCGACACCTGCCCCGAAGACCTTTGAGACCGGGAAGCAAGCGACCGCGTTCTTCGGCGCGCGTCCTGAACGGTCTCTCCGGCGTGAAAACCACGAGGAGTATGACCGGCAGCGGGCCGCGTATGAGCAGAGCATGTACGGCTCGTGGGTGAACAATCTCAGCGGAGAGCAGACGACCGCGATCGGAAATTATTCTGGCGATGCATATTCCGGAATCAATGGCCTGCTGCGGCGCGAGATGACAGAGCGGATGGTCGAGGCATGGGACCGGACAGAGAACATGGGGATCCGGCAGATGATCGGAAACATAGACAGCGCGCTCGAGTCCTTCGAGCTGACCGAGCCCATCCGAGTCTTCCGGACCTGCGACAAGGACGTCCTCGAGGCTCTGAAGCTGGAATCCGGCGCCACCTTCCGGGACGATGGCTTCGTGTCCACCAGTGTGCTAAGTAAGAAAGTAGCCAGCGGGAACATCGTCATGCAGATTGACGTCCCGGCCGGCACCGGCCACGGCGCCTGGATCAACCCTCTCTCGGGAGCGGAGGACGAGGAGTACGAGTTCCTCCTTCCCCGCGGTGCGGAGTTCCGGATCAATGGCGTCCGGCAATCCGGCGAGGACACGATCGTCGAGATGGAATACCTCGGAAGCAGGAAGGGCGAGATCGAATACGCCACGAAGGAAGAAGTGGTTGACAGATGGAAGAGGCTCGGAATCTATGACGAAGACAGGGCAAAGCAAATCTGACGAGCTCACACGCGAGCAGGTCAAACAGATGTTGAAGGGCGACCGGTTCGAATGGATACCCGGAGATCTTGAAAAGATAGAACAGGAGGACAGCGATGGAATGTAAGCACCCGGAGGCGTTCGTCTCCATCAAAAACGGCCAGCGCGTCTGCGGACTGTGCGGGGCGGTCGTCCCGGCACCTGCAGCGGCTGAACCTGCAGAGAAGAAGCCGGCCGCGAAGGCCGAGCCGAAGAAGGGAGGAAAGACCAATGCCCGAAAATGAGATGGAAAAGAAGGACCGGGAGGCATGGGAGGTCAGTGACATGATCCGAAGCGCCGGCGGCATCGTTGAAACAGCTCTCCGAGCTGAAGACGAGGCATCCCGGAAAGCGCTGCGTGATGCAGCGAAGACGATTCTGCAGCAGGCGATCGCCAGACTGGATGAGAGCGTCGGCGCGTCCGATGCAGATGAAGAAGACGAATGATCAGGCACCCTGACGGGGTGCTTTTTTCATGCAAACAATCGCGGAGTGAAGTCACGCGGTAAAAGACACAGCGCGGCCGCATCGGGCCGGAAAAGGAGATGGAAAAATGGCACTTTTCAAAAGAGCAGATCTTAAAGCAAAAGGACTCACGGACGAGCAGATCGAGTGGGTCATGACCGAAGCCGGGAGGTCCCTGGCGGCGAACTACGTCACCAAAAGCGACAGCGAGGCAGCCGTAGAGGCGGCCAAAGCAGCGCAGGAGGAGCAGGATCCGACAAAGTCGGAGGCCTATCTGCAGCTTGCGGCGAAGACCGCGAAGCTGGAGGCGTTTCAGGGCACGGAGTTTGCAGGCGTCAAGGCGCCGTACAAGGACATGATCTGGGGACAGCTGGACCACAGCGAAGGACACAAGCCCTACGCGGAACAGCTGACTGCAGTCAAGGAGACAATGCCGGATCTGTTCACAGCAGAACAGGAAAAAGAAGAACCGCCGCAGAAGCCGCAGTTCGGCGCGCCTACGGAGGGCAGTGTCCCAAAGGGCAACAACGCGCCTAGCTTCGGAGATTTCTGGGGGTTCGGTAAAGCATAAGGAGGAAAATTATGCCTTTTACACCCAGCGCAATTAACTATGCAGTCCAGTACGGCCGCGAACTCGCAAACGAGTATCCGTATCTTTCTTACTTCGGCGACATCTGGGGCAGCCAGAACAGCCGGAGATTCAGACCCATCAACGCGAACAGCATCATGATTCCGTCCATGACGGTCGCAGGCGCTCATGCGGTCGATCGTAACAACATGAACGGTCAGTTCTCCCGGAAGTTCAACCTGGCCTGGGAGCCGAAGGTCATGACGATGTACAGAGAGTGGGACACCATCCTCGATGAGATGGATATTGTTGAGACCAACGAGGTCGCAACAATCGCGAACATCACCAGAACATTCAACGAGTTCCAGAAGATCCCGGAGATGGACGCCTACATGGCGAAGCAGCTCGGCAGCTTCGCGACTGCAGCCTCCACGGCTGACAGCACCGCCCTCACCGCGGCGAACATCCTCAGCAAGTGGGACGACTATCTGGAGGCTATGACGAACGCCCGCGTCAACCGTGACAGAGTGATCTGCTATGTGACGCCCGCGACCTACAAGCTCCTGAAGCAGGCGGCCGGCATCACGCGCTTCCTGGAAGTCGCGAACGGCATCCAGGCGGTCGACAGGAACATCGCGAAGCTGGACGGCGTCCGCATCGTCGAGGTCCCGAGCGATCTCATGCAGAGCGCGTACGACTTCACCGACGGCTTCGTCGCGACGGAGGCGGCAAAGCAGATCAACCTGATCATGGTGGATCCGCTGGCGGTCATCGCTCCGGTCGTGTACGAGGTCTCCATGATCTCCCCGCCTTCCGCAGCGACCAAGGGCAAGAACGTCTACTATGAGAGCTATTACTATGATGTCTTCAACCTCACACAGAGGACCGCAGGCATCAGGGCGAACATCGCCGCTTAATAAGAAGGAGGCAGCCGATGGCGCTCGTCACACTTGAATATTACCAGGACACCTTCCTGGGTGAGTCGATCGCCGAGGATGACTTCCCGCGGTATGAGCTTAGGGCCGAGGAGCTGATCCTCGGCCTGATCAATAAGACGGAGGAAGAGGCAGAAGCCCTCGAAGAAGACCTGCCTGCGTGGCTCACGGCAATCCGGAAGGCCATTTGCGCACAGATCGAGTACTTCCTCGAGTACGGAATCGGCGTCGCGGTCTACGGCAAGGAAGCAGGCGGCGGCTTTACCGTTGGGAAAGTGTCCGTGAACAACGGCAGCGGCTCGGCGGCGGCAGCTGGAGCGCGGTCCATGATCGCGCCGGCAGTCTACACCTACCTCGAGCGGACGGGGCTCCTGAATCCGGCGGTGCCGGTCGCGGGAATGCCTCCGCAGTATTGGGGGTGGTTCCTATGAGTCTCGCACCTATCCCGGCACGGATGCTGCACGACAAGGTCGTTTTTTCCGTCGTAACTGGCATGGACCGGTACCAGCGGAAAACCTACGCCGAATACACCGTGAACAACGTCCACCTGCAGTCATCCAACGAGGTCCGCAAAGGACCTAACGATACGGAGGTACAGCTGCGCGGGATCCTTTTCGTCGATGCCCGCCGCTCGCTCCCGGTCCTCGATCTCTACGCACTGCAGCAGCAGTCGCTTAAGGCGGGGGACACGATGCGGGCGAAGGTGTACGACGCATCCGGAAACGAGACCGGGGATTATGCGGTCCTCATCATTGACGACCTTCCGGATGTCCCGGCAACGCGGCGGCATCATTGGGAACTGGAGCTGGTATGAGCGTAATCGTAAAGACAGATAAAGCCAAATGGATAGACGCCATCAACCAGGCTACGGGCAAGGCCGCGTACGCGCTGGCGGAGCAGATGCTCGCAGACAGTGAGAAGTTCGTTCCGCATAGCGCAGGATCCTCGCAGTCTGCCGGGAACCTTCGGGAATCCGGCAAGGTCGTGCAGGGTGAGACAAGCGGCCGGTTCTATCTGGTATGGGACACGGTTTATGCGCTCTATCAGTGGTTCGGTGTCAGGGCGGACGGCTCTCATCGAGTGCAGCACTACACGACGCCTGGGACCGGCACGCAGTGGGTCGAGAAGGCCAAGGCGCAGTTATCCGACAGGTGGCAGAAGATCGCGCAGAAGGAGTTTACAGATGGATTATAACCAGTTTTTGTACAGTCCGATTGACAAGCTGATTCAGCGGGTCACGGACCTTGCGGAAACGCTTGACCCGTACGCTCCAATCGTGTATGGATCCGATCCGCCGGAGAACGGCATCTGCCTGATCCAGAACGCCGGATACCCGGAAGAGACGCACCTGGATAAGGGCTACATCTTCCGCCTGCCGGTGCTGCTGAACGGGAAGCACTCCGATCAGTTCACGGTCCTTGGGACTCTGACGTCGATCCACGAGCTGCTGACCAAGAAACTAAACTATGCAGACGTGAGCGACGATCAGATCCAGGTGATCAACATCGAGACTACTTCCCTCCCGGCCATCATCGGGCGGGAGCAGAACAATCAGTGGATCTGCGGATCGTCGTTTGTAATCAGCTTTTATTGGAGGTAAGACATGGGAATCACAAAGACAGATTTCCTCGCGGCGAGCATCCCGGAGATTTCTCCGATTTACAGCTACACCGCAGAAATTGACACGACACCCGAAGGGCAGTCCAGGACCTGGGCTAAGCTGTGCGCCGGCTTCGAGAACCTCACAGAGGCGCTCAACGAGCAGGTGCAGCAGTATTTCTTCCTTTGCGGGAACGGCTTCGCCGCGAACTACGTCACCGGAATGGCGCCCACCATGACGCTGTCCGGGCGCAGGGTCCTTGGCGATGCCGCGCAAGAGTACATCTTCGGCAAAAAGTACGGGCTCATGGCAGAGAGGGAGACCAACTTCCGCCTGACCAGAACGAGCGCGGACGGAACCGACACTGCTATTGTCAGCGCACACGTCACACTGTGCAACATGACCGACATCAGCGGAGCAACGACGGAGGGCAGCGCCTGCAGCGTAGAAGTACGCTTCGATGGCGAGCCGTTCGTCGGCGATGCCTGGGAATAATAATAAATGGCGGAGGGGCCTTTGCTCCTCCGCTTATTTTTTCATTGGGGGTAAACACATGTACAAGATCAAGAGAAGCAGACACATCGTAGAGAACCTGCAGATTGAAGACGGCGGCAAGGTCCTTGATCTGGCCGTGGACATCATCATTGACGACATCATGAAGCAATACATCGACCTCGGGAGCCGTCTGGCTAAGCTGCAGGGGATGATCGACGCGGGAGAGAAGAGCGAGGATCTGTATGCCGAATATGGCAAGACCATCGTCGCGTACTTCGAGCTGTTTTTTGGTACGGAACAGACCGCAAGGATCCTGAACTTCTACAACAACCGATACAGCGAGATGCTCCTGGATGTCACGCCGTTCCTGCAGGATGTCGTCGTTCCCGCGATCATTAAGGCGCAGGAGGACACAAAGAACAAGTACAAGGCGATGGCCAAGAGAAGGTACAGATGAGACCGCACGAGCGTCTCCCCGAGTCGGTAACGTACAAGGGGAAACGGTACCGGCTGGATATGTCATATGTCGCCTTTTTTACCGTTTCCGCGCTGATGCAGGACAAATCCGTGCTGGACTATGTGAAGGTGGACGGCGCGCTGGACATCCTTGTGAGGGGAAGACATCCAGTGGATCCCGAGCTTTTGTCTGCGATCTATGACCTCATCAAGGAGGATCGGCCACGATCTGGATCCGATCAGAAACTGATGGACATAGAACAGGATTGGAGCTATATCTGTGCGGCTTTCCAGCAGGCATACGGGATCGACTTGTACAAAGACCGGAAGATGCACATCATCCGCTTCCGATCGCTCCTGCAGGCACTGCCAAAGGACACCCGGATGTCTGAGATCATCGGAATCCGCGCGGCGGAGATCCCGGCGCCCACAAAGTACAACCGGGAACGGATCGCAGAGCTGACGCGTCTCAAGGCTCAATATGCGCTGAGGGGCGGTGAGGACTCGCTGCAGGACGGCTTCGCAAAGTTGTTTGCATTATTGAAAGCGAGGGCAAAAAATGCCTGATGTTGGAAGTGTAAAATACAAGGTCGAGCTAGACGACAGCCAGCTCGATCAGGACATATCGAAAACTGAATCCGACATATCCTCCAAACTTGGCTCCATCAGCAGCACCCTGAACAAGCAGTTTGGTTACCAGATATTCAAAGACGTAGGTGGAGCAGTCGTAGAGGCTGGGAAGGCGATGGTCGGCTTCGCAGCAGACTCCGTACAGACCGGGGTGACCTTCGACAAGAGCATGGCGCAGGTCGCAGCCACAATGGGGCTGACCGTTGACGAGATTGGAGAGCTGCGCGACTTCGCACAGGAGATGGGCGCGTCCACAGCGTTCTCCGCGTCACAGGCAGCGGATGCGCTGAATTACATGGCTCTCGCCGGGTACGACGCAGAGACAGCCATGAGCATGATGCCGAACGTCCTCAATCTCGCGGCAGCAGGCGACATCGATCTCGCCAGAGCTTCCGACATGGTAACGGATGCAAGCTCCGCACTCGGACTGTCCTTGGAAGAGACGAGCGTCATGGTCGACCAGATGGCCAAGGCCTCGTCCAAGTCGAACACGAGCGTAGCTCAGCTTGGAGACGCGATCCTCACCGTTGGTGGTACCGCTAAGAATATGGCCGGTGGGACGACAGAGCTGTCCACAGCGCTCGGCATCATGGCCGACAGCGGCATCAAGGGAGCGGAAGCAGGAACCCACATGAGGAACATCCTGCTCGCGCTGAATCCTACGACGAAAGATGCGAAAGAGGCATTCGAGGAGTTAGGAATCAATGCCTACGACGCGGAAGGCAACCTTCGGCCACTTAACGATACGTTCTCTGAGATGGCCGTTCGCTTGGCAGATTTCGACTCGCAGGGAAGGACAGATATACTGTCCAAGATGTTCAACAAGACTGACCTGTCTGCTGTAGATGCGTTGCTCACAGCAGCGACCTACGACATGGACGGCCTTAAAGAGGCAGTTGGTCAGCTTGGCATCAACTGGGAGAATGTCCGCGTCATTACGAAAGACTGGGGTCTTTCAGCCGAAGAAGGAATGGAGCACATCGTCAGAACTACTGAGAACTGGATTCTCAGCGGTTCAACGATGGAGCAAACACTTGGCCTGCTGAGAGAATCCTACGGCATGACACAGGAGGACGCAGTCGCCCTATTTGAGACTGTTTCCGCAGAGCTCGACAAGCAAGGAAACCGTTGGACGGAGCTGTCCGGGTACATCGACGACGCAGCCGGTTCTGCACAGAAAATGGCCGACACGCAGCTCGATAACCTCGCAGGCGACATTACACTGATGCAGTCTGCTCTTGAGGGTGTCAAGATCGCTATCAGCGATTCTCTTACACCTACACTGAGGGAGTTCGTCCAGTTCGGTGGTGACGCACTCGGACAGCTCGCGGAAGCCTTCAAAGAGGGAGGCCTCAGCGGAGCGGTCGATGCCTTCGGCCAGATACTCAGCGACGGCATCGCGCTCATCGTAAGCAAGGCACCAGACCTCGTAAAGGCCGGGATGCAGCTCATTGAGTCCCTCGGAGGAGGACTCCTCGACAACCTGCCTGTCATTCTGGACGCAGCGCTTGAGGTTTTACTCACCCTTGTAGATGGGCTCATCGACAACATTCCGAAGCTCCTAGACGCAGCCATCAAGCTCATCACAGGGCTCGCCAAGTTCATTGCAGACAACGCAGACACAATTACCGAGAAGGGCGTCGAGCTCATTGCAGCTCTGGTCAAAGGGCTTATACTCGCAGTCCCGGACATCATAAGGGCTATCCCGACGCTCATCAGAGCGATTTGGGAAACCTTCACAAACTTCAACTGGCTCAGCCTCGGCGTAGACATCATCAGAGGTATTGCACGAGGAATCGCAGGAGCAGCAGGAGAGATTGCAAACGCAGCGAGAGAGGCAGCGAGCAACGCACTGAACGCGGCGAAGAGCTTTCTTGGTATCCACAGCCCTTCAAAACGAGCAGCAGAGGAGATTGGTGAGCCGTACTCAGAAGGTGTCGCGGAAGGTATTGACAGCGGCATGGACGAGATAGACAAGAGCGTCGAGCTGATGGGCAGGACGCTTACGGCAGACGTAGCCCTCCCGGACGTGAGCGGATGGGCAGGAAGCCTCGGAGCAGCATTCAACGCGAGCAGCAGCACAGCCATCACGGTCGTGTCTGAACTCGACGGCAGAGAGATTGCCAGAGGCACGGCATGGTACATGAACGAGCAGCTCGCATGGGAGGCAAGATAATGACACCGACGCAGGCGACAACAATGACCGTCAACGGTACGGACATTTTCACCTATAACGCACTCATCGAGAAGTTCTCTGTGAGCGGCACCGAGATTAAGAACGAGACGTACCAAGGGGTGAACAGAACCAACTACAATCTGCTCAATTCTCTCTTCTACATGAAGACGATCACGATCTCAATCTTCCTCAGTGCGGATACCCGGAGAAACCTTACTCTGGCGAAGAGCAGACTGGATAGTCTCATGTGGGGAAAAGTCGAGCTAGGTCTCCCAGACGGATTCTATTACACAGCCACACTGCAATCGACAGGGGAGCTTGCCATCTTAGGCATTGACGACAACTCCGTTATTGCACTCTGTGAGTACACGTTCACCGGGATGCAGCACGATGCGCTCGTCACGAGCACCGGAAACACCATCGACTGCCAGTCTACAATACCGTACACCGATTGCAGACTGACCTGTACGGCATCACAGGCCTATAGCAGCATCACAATCGGTACGGTCACGATCACCGGTGTTGCAAGCGGAGACGTGCTTGTCGTAGACGGCATCAACGGCAGGATACTCCAGAACGGAGCACCGTGCGCAGGAAACATGAGATTCCGACGTTTTCCGAGCCTTACACCGGGGTCGAACACCATCAACTGCCCGGAGGAGCTTACCATCGAATATTACCCCACATACATCTAAGGAGAGGCGATGCTTACTCTTTACCACAACGGGCAGCAGTTGCCCATACAGGACACAGAATACTACGTCCGGGAGCTCGCGAGCGGCCTAGACGAAGTAATCTTCAACCTGTCTATATATGACCCGATTTACGCTGCCTTGCAGGAAGAGGAGCAGATCACTGACCGGGGAGGACAGCGATACCTCGTAAAGCAGATAGACGCAGGAGCGAACAGCGCGAAAGTAATCTGTCAGATAGACCTTGACGCTTGGAAAGCCGATATGTACGAGGAGTACACGAACGGATCCGCGACGGTCTACAGCACGATAGACGGCATCAAGCCGACAGGGTGGACGGTACTTGATAGAGCCGGCATCAACATCCGCAGGACGATAAAAGGAGCATACACTCCTCTACAGATATGCGAGGTGTGTCGTGACACGTACAAAGTATACCTCCGTTGGGATACCCTAGCGAGAACCTGCACCATCTTCCCTATGTCTCTTAGAGCTCCGGCAGGCTCCTTTGCTACGAGGGAGCTGAACCTCAAGGAAATCAACTACAAAGGCAAGTCCACGGACTTCATCACGAGACTGTACGCGTTCGGAGCAAAGGATGATGCAGGAAAACCGATGTCACTGATGAATCAGCGTATCGGTGGACAAGTATATCCATACAAATATGTGGATAACTTTTCCTACTCCAACAAGATTATATGCGGATATTGGATAGACGAGCGGTACACAGACCCGGCAAGCCTCTATGATGATGCAGTCGCCAAGCTTGCTGTGATGGCACAGCCTTCCCGGTCGTACTCTTGCAGCGTCGTAGACCTACAGGCGACAAACCCGGAAGTCTACAACAATCTGGATTTCAGCCTGTTCACGACAGTCACGCTGATAGATGACATCAAGGAAACGGCAGTCAACTACCAAGTTGTCGAGCGACACGCTTACCCTTATCACCCGGAGCTGAACGAGATCATGCTCGACAGCGCTCCTGCCCGAATAACATCTCAGATAGTTAGAATCGCGGACAGTATCGAAAATCCATCGAGCGCTTTTCAGCAGATACTCGACATTCGAGCGCAGCAGGCCACAAACTGGCTCCTCTCTGGAGACGGCTATGTCGTAGCAGTACAGGACGAAGACGGCTCTTGGAAAGAACTCCTCTTCCTCGATACACCAGACATCTCAACAGCGCAGAAGGTGCTGAGGATTAACGAGAACGGCATTGGCTTCTCGACGACAGGAGCAAACGGTCCATATACTAACGCATGGACGATAGACGGACAGCTTGTCGCAGATTTCATCACGACCGGGACACTTACCGCCAACGTGATGCGAGCAGGAACCATCCGCGATCTTGCCGGGAAAAACTGGTGGAACCTCGACACAGGTGAAATTCAGATAAGTGCCGAAGCAGTTGTCGATACCTCCGAGTTTGTCACGCAAGCCCAATTTACAGCCGCCGCAGACCGTATTGCGTCAGAGGTTGTGGAGCAAGTTGGGTCTGGCATCTTTTACAACGTAGTCCCGACAGACAACGGCAACGGAACGGTCACACTGCAAGCCCATGTGTACCTTAACAGGAACGATGCTACACAGACATTTAGTCAGTACTTCTTCCAGTGGTATAAGAAAACCGAGGACAGCAAGGACTTCATTGGGTACGGCTATGAAATCACCGTAACAAAGACCGAATATGGTTACGGTGGTGAGGTAGAGGGGACTTTCCTCATGTTAGAGGACAGATACCCTGTCAACAGTCAAGGTAGATGGGTATTCACACAAAACGGCAGTTATTTCACTCTTGCCACGTCACAGGGGGAATTGCTGTTTGCTCAAGGGCATCCGATGGTGCTGTCAGAAGCGCAGACCTCTGGAAATGTATACCCCGTGTTTGGGTACGATTATTACGAATAGGAGACAGTCATGGCAGATGTATATGTAAACGCACTAACCACAATCAGCACTGAACCGACCACAACGGACAGCTTGGTTGCGGTCAACAGGAACACCAACGAGGGCAAAATAATTGATTACAATTTACTTGCTGATGCTATCCTCAACAAGATTGCAAGCAAGCAGTTTTCAAGTCTGGACACAACAAGCAAGCTGTTGGTTGGGGCAATCAACGAACTGGATTCAGACATTGCCTCACAGGCGGCTGAAATTAGTTCGTTAAATAGCAGTTTAACGCCTATTTCTTATACAGGATATTCCATTGTTGGGTATAGTTCCACCGACCCTACTCTGAGCTATGTATATATAGTCGGGAAGATATGTATATACTCTCTGGCGTTTAAGGGCGGCACATCTGAAACAACACCCGGACATACAGAGACATTTGTGACAGGGATGCCGAAACCATTGCATGATTCCTATGGTAATGGAATGTCATTTAATGGTAACATAACACAAAATTTTAGGTACAGAGTCACATCAAGCGGTGATACAGGAATTATTACAAATTATTATTCTGGTGTGCGCGTTTATGTGGGTAACCCCGTAATAATGACTGGTGCATATATTATCGCCTAATAGCATGGCATGATAGAAGCACTGCGACTTTTCGTCAAAGACGGAATTGGCGAAACTGCTAGATAAAAAACTAATCTGCGATTGCCACCCATACACCTTCTGGCGGACGATATTCGCTTTGGTTTGCAATTAGCCAAAACGAAAACTCGGTTGCGCTGATTGCGTTGACTCTATAAAAATAAGTACGGTATCCATTACCGCCTGCAGTCTGCATAATAACCCGCGGAACATTGCTGAACGGAGTTGGAAATGTGACCGTTATAACATCTGACATATAATTACCGCCCGCGCTTGCTGTTCCTGTTGTTGCGGCAGGCATTAATCCTGTTTGTATTCTGCTATTTAACGAACTAAATGAGTTCCAATTTTAAGAGGTAAATAATGAGATTTGCCCAAGAAATTTCTATATTCAATCCATATGCGATTGCAGACGCTCTCATTGATATGGGTACCACAATCACCCAGACCGCTGAGGAGATACGCCTAGAAGCGGCGGCAACGTATGCCACGCAGACAGGACTGCAAACGCTGTCCTCAAGGGTTAGCCAGACGGCAACGGCAATCAGCTTCACACTGTCCAAAAACGGAGACAGGACGGCACAACTGTCCATGTCCTACACTAAAGAGGACGGCAGTGTGATACAGTTAGCCGCTCAGAGCGTACAGTTTACTGGACTTGTGACGTTCACGGACTTGTCTGGCACTGGTACCACAATCAACGGCGGGAACATCACAACAGGCACACTGAGCGGTGACCGCATCAACGGCGGCACCATTACAGGCTCAACAATCAGCGGCGGCACTCTGATTGCACAGGGGACTGCGGCAGGGGATGTTGTAATCGGCAATGGACAGGTACACGTACCATATTTACGATTTGTCAAGGACGGCAACGACATCGGTGGCATACTAACTGACTTCACATGGGATGATAACCCGAGCGGCAAACGCCTGTGGACAGGTCACGGGCTTCATGTCACAGCAGAGGAAGATGAGTGGTTTACCTGTGACACATCTGCAAGGTTTACAGGAAACGTGTATAACTCCTCTGGATATGTTCAATTTGTTTCTGACCGCCGCAAGAAAAATGATATTGAGGTTCTGAAAGACGGATACAACACCATCATGAACCTTGTGCCTGTGTCATTCCGATTGAAAGAACACCCAGAGACAAAACACCATGGATTCATTGCCCAGATGGTACAGGAAATTGTCAAAGATGACTGGGGCATTGTTGGAGAAATGCCAGAGGGAGACAGTACAACGCTTACACTGTCATACACAGAACTGATTGCAGACCTTGTTGGAGCAGTCCAGACGCTAGACAAACGTATTAATCAGTTTGACTGCCTTGACACATTAGGCGAGATTGTCGAACTGGTACACAAGCAGAATGAGCGCATTGCAAAACTGGAGGCACAACATGGATAAACCGATTACACTGACACAGAGAGAATTTAAGGACAAAATAGTCCAAGCCATAAACGAGTCTGGACTTCCTGCTTTTATCATTTCCCCTGTCCTCAGACAGGCACTTGATAAGGTGGAAGAGATAGAAGAACAGCAGTATCTTGCCGACAAAAAGGCATATGAAGAAAGAGAGGAAAACAATGGGGAAATTACTGAAACTTGCTGACGGTAGTGATTACACTGCTACAATCTCAAGCACCATCACGGACTTGCATATCCCTGTGGATAAGTACAAGGATGTGGACAGCCTCAAGGCAAAGCTTACACCGACCAACCTTGCAAGCGTTGTCTTTGACGGCAGAGTATACAAAGACCTTGCCCTTGTGGATGATAGTGCAAGCAGAGAAAGCGGCAAGCTGAATGCCCACATCGTTCTGGAGTTGGGCATTGAGGACAGGATTGAGGCAGAGAAACAGGCGGCTGTGGATGCCTACACCATGCAACTGATTGAGGAGGGACTGCTGTGAGGATTTTGGTAGAATCATTACGGAGACTGTACAAGGCGGGAAAGCTGACCATTGAACAGATACAGGAACGGCTGAACAAGGGGACAATCACCCAAGAAGAATATGAGTATATCATCGGGGACTAATTAGTCCCCTTTTTGTTTGGAGGGTAAACCCTTGGATATTACTACAATCATAGTTGCCTGTCTCTCCCTGTTTGGTACGTTGGTCGGTTCTGTCACAGGTGTCATGACCGCAAACAAGCTGACCACATACCGAATCGAACAGCTTGAAAAAAAGGTAGACAAGCACAACAGCATCATTGAGAGGGTTGCCCTTCTGGAACAGGACAATACCACACAATGGAAACGTATTGACGCCTTGAGGGCAGACCTTGAGGCAATGAAAAAAGACGTATATGGAGGTTTAGGAAGATGAATGGAGAATTTTGGCGTGCGGCACTTATCCGCGCAGTGAGGACTGCGGCACAGACTGCCATTGCAAGCATCGGCACCACGGCAGTCATATATGAAGTTGATTGGGTCACGGTACTGGGTACAACAGCCCTTGCAACGCTCCTGTCATTTCTGACCTCCGTTGCAACAGGCCTTCCGGAGGTAGAGTGATGGTACGCATCGCGCAGGCCTCGAAGGATGAGAGGAGCCGGTACACCGGAGGACAAGCCGGTAACCAGAGCGGCAGCGAGCTAAATATACGAGAATGGTACAGCAGGCCGTGGGATACCGTCTTACGACCGAAAACACCAGAGCTCGCACAGAGTGTCGTGAGTGTGTCGCTGAGGCTCGTGAAATGTACGCTGATAGGTTACGACCAGAATCAGCGAACAACACTGTACGACCAGTGCCAGAGGATCGGATGGGACATCAACCGGCTGAACGAGATACAGCCGTGCGAGTGCGATTGCAGCAGCCTTATTGCAGTCATCCTGCGGTTCTGCGGCATCAGCATCCCGAAGACGGTCTACACCGGGAATCTTACGAGCTATGTTCTGGCTACAGGCAAGTTTATCTGCCTCAGAGACCCGAAGTACCTCACCGGGGACGCGTACATCAAGGCAGGAGACATCTTGCTGAACACAGCACACCATGTTGCGGTCGCTGTTGACACCGGAGCGAAGGCACTCAGCTCGACATTCACACCGTACGCAGCAGTTGTCGACGTGAGTTCTTTCCTTAATGTAAGGGAGGGCCCCGGTACGTGGTACCCGGTCTTCAAGGTGAGCGGCACAGATTTCAGATTGCCCAATGGACTCGTAGTTGCTATCATAGAGGAGGTAGACGGATGGGGAAGGCTCTCAAACTTGGATGGTTGGGTGTCGCTGTCGTACTTGCAGCGGTAGCATTTTTTCTCAAGCGAGCGATCTACGACTACTACAGGAACGTACAGCCGTAGCGGAGACACAATTTCCTACAATTTCAAATTGTACCCCAATACAATTAGATTGCGTACGATTTAACGGTATGCGTTTTCCCTGTAATTACAGCATTTTGTCTTAAAAAATTTTGTGGAACAAGTAACCACTGAGGTCACAAAAGTGTCTGAGTGTCCGAAACTGTGCAAATTTACATCAGCGCAGAATTTTTGAATAACTCCACACAATTCAATAGACTATAATAGTTCATACAATTTCACACAATATCCAGGTACCCGGTCATACAATTCAATTTTGTACGATTTAACGTTGTGCGAAATCCCTGTAATTCTAGGCTTTTGTCCCAAAATTTTTTGTGGAACAAGTGACCACCCCCATCATGAATCTGTCTGAGTGTCCAAAACTGTCCGTTTTTTGGTCAGCGTAAAATAAGCAGATAACTACAGACAATTTACGGGTCAAAATTCTGTCCTAACCGGCAGCAGAAGAGCAGCTTGCAACACGGCTTGCAACACGAAGGCTCACGGGTCAGCTAAAATCAACGTGTTTCGGACGAGGATTCGGGTTCGATTCCCGCTGCCTGCAGTTGAAGAAATCCCAGTGTTTTCAAGGTCTACAGACTTTGAGCACTGGGATTTTTGTCGTCTACACGACACGTTCTGACGCAGGAGCGACAAGGCGTGTCAGTCGCTTGCAACATGATTTTGCAACACGGCCTCGCCGTTCACATCTTGCAACACGTTACCAAACACATCATTAATTTTCTCCTCCATCACCTTCTGTTCGGAATCCAGAGTATGACGGTACACGCGGTTCATCGTGTAGGACGTTGCCCATCCTCCCCGGGACATGATGTAAGCATCCGGGATGCCGGCAGCGTGAGCGATAGACACGAAGGCATGACGCAGGTCGTGGAAGCGGAAGGTCGGGATGTCGTTCGCCTCAAGGAGCGCATGGAAGCGTTTAGAGATCGTCCCGACAGAGAGCCGGGTGACGTAGCCCTGTTTCCGGATCAAGTCCGCAAGGAATGCCGGGAGAAGGATATGCCTGTTCGACTCGTCTGTCTTCGGATAATCCTTGATGGTCTGCCTGCCCTTCACGTCGACGACAGCAGCCCGGTGGACGTAGAGGACATTATCATCCCCAAGGTCTTTGATAGACGCAGCCACGATCTCACCGCGACGCATAGGTGCAAGCGCAGCGAGCAGTACCGGCACCTCCATGTTCGTACCTTTTATAATTTGATAAAGGCGCTTCATCACCTCGGCATCCGGGATGTTCATCTCTGGCCGGGAGAGCTTCGGCAGCGTCGGAGCGTGAGGCTCGTATCCGTTGTAGTTTAATACCGCATTAACAAGGTAGAAACAGTTCCGCACCGTTTTAGCGGACAAATCCTCGGCCAGAACATTGACTGCTCGCTGAAGGGCTTTAGTGTCTATTTCGTACAGCCTCATTTTAAGCAGCTCCGGGTAGTACGCAGCCAGAGACGACCGGATCGTGGTGTATCCCCGGATAGTGGACGGAGAGAGCACCGGTGTCTTTATCTTGATGTAATCGTTGATGGCCTTCTTCAGAATTAAAGAAGAAGTTTTCTCCCGGGAGAGCGTTGTGGAGAATTTCAGAGCCTCGAGCTGCGCGAGCTCCTTGGTCTCAGCCAAGAAGGACTTGTACATCCGCTTCCCTTTTTCGTTGTACCCAACAAAGACCTGTGCTCTCCACATCCCGGAGGGGAGCTGAGTAGGCATCTTACACCTCCCTCCTAATTTCAACTACCTTCCCGGCAATGGTGACCGGGAGCTTCATTATTTCCTCATTCGTAAAGACCATCGGGTCGTACGCAGGATTCAGCGAGACAAGCGTAACCCCGGAGGTCGTCTTCTTGAGCTTCTTACAGCAGCCGTCGCAGCCGTTCACGATGGCAATTACCACATCCCCGGTCTCAGCATCATTCTGCTGCTTCACGACCACAACATCCCCATCCATTATAAAAGGAGACATCGAGTCGCCTTTGATTTTGAGAGCGAAGAACTCACCGGTAGCCGCGAGCTTCCGAGAGATTTCTTCCTGCCCGATTATGTTCTCGACAGCAGAGATCGGTATGCCGGCAGCAACGCGGCCTAGCAGAGGAATCATCACTCCGTTAGACGCAGGAGGCATCTCCGCAGCTTCTCCCATTAGGAAGGAAGGAGTAACTCCCAGATAATCAGCAATCATCGACAGCCTTTTCGCGGAGGGAGTAGACCCTCGCTTCTGAGTGTTGTTCACATATCCGTTTCCAAGACCAAGCGTAGTTTCGAGCTTCATCACAGTTATTCCGCGATCCTTGCAGAGAGCGCGAACCCTATCAGCAAATCCTTCCATCATAACCCTCCTTAAAAAATTTTTGAAATTTGTCTAAAAATTGCTTTTCATTTAGAAAAAAAGCGAGTATGATTATGATTGTAAGTTAGATTTAATTCTAACTTACGGGTAGGGTACCATATTCGATTCTAAATTTCAAGAGGAGGCAGGAGCCATGACAAAGACATACAGAGTGAAGATCACAACAGCAGCAGGAACACAGAGCAGCATCATCACAGCTCGCAGCGCAGACAGCGCAGACAAGAAGGCCTACGGCATGATGCTCAAGGCAAAGGGCAGCAGATACATCGTTTACAGAATCGCAGCATAAGGAGGTAACGAGATGGGAACATACAGAGAGCTTGTTGAGAAGGACAGAGCCGAATGGATTGGACAGAAGGTTTGGTTTGAAGGAGAGCAGTACACAGTAGTCGATGTCGATTATAACGGAGCGCTTCTGATTGACAAGAAAGCACGATTCACAGACACGACAGCAGTCAGCAGATTCCAGATTGAAAGGAGATGACGACATGACAAACGAAAGAGCGATGCAGCACAGGATCATCGACAGTTGGCTCGACACTTGCTTCAACAAGAGGCATCAGACATTCGAAGAAGTTCTGGCAGGAGCCGAACGGCTTTACGAGGCCGGTGTGATGAGCCGGGCAGCTTACCGGATAGCGATCTACAGACTTACAGTCGAAACGCTCCACTAAGGAGCGTCTACCGAGGGACAGCCTCCCGGTACTGATGAGACAGGCTTCATATTGAAAGGAGAATAACGATGGTGGACTTCAGAGAGTACAGACAGGCAGTTAAGGAAAAGGTTTTAGAAATCAATACATTCGATAGATGCGGCAGCTTCCCTTGGAAGGCAAAGGTTCTGAAGAACGAGATTCGCCTCGCGAACAGCTACCTCGACGAGGGTACACACTTCACAATCAAGTTCGTCGGCGACGAGGCCGAGCCGCTTACATGGGGCATCTTCGGATACAACACACTCGGCGAGCGCTTCACGATCCGCTGCATCGGTGAGAGCAGATGGGACGATGGCGATACAGAGGCCTGCATCAGAATGGCAATCGACGATGCAAACAAGCACTTCAATTACTGCTACTAAGAAGGAGGAGAGACATGAGAGCAATCACATTCGAGACGACGAGGATTTACGACAACGGCATCTGCGGCGAAAAGCCGCTGAGATGCCAGTGGAGACAGGACAACGGAAGCCGGTGGTCAATCTGGACAGAATCATGGATCAACGGACAGTGGGTGAAAATCGACACAGGCTATCCACTGGAAAATGTTCTTGGAGCGGTCAACCGGTTCCGCAAAGACCCGGAGCAGTACATCATCAAGTTTGAGCTTATCTAAGGAGGAAGAGAGATGAAGAGAACAATCTACCAGAACAAGCGTGACGAAGACAAGTACCTCGAGGTGGTGAGGTACAGCAGCGGTAACTACTACGCAGTCCAGTTCATGAAGTGGGGCAGCATCGTGAACAAGCTTGGCAGCAGGACAGGACGCAGATTCCGGTGGACGAAGAGGAGCCTCGAGGCGCTCCTCGAGGACTACAGAGCGGTCGAGCCGTTCGAGATCAGACTGGTACACAAAGGAAGAATCTGGCAGCACGAAGCATAGGAGGAATGAGATGGCAAAGGGACTTACATACGAGGAGCTGATGGAATACGCGAAGCAGCACTACAACAAGGGAGGCGACAGCGTCTACGAATGTTGGGACGAACGCACCTACAACGAGTACGTCGAGATGTTCGGGGCAATCACGAAGCGCAAAGCTCTGGCGATGTTCCGAATCGACTACGAGGTAACGAGAGATCGGATGGGATGGTAAGGAGGAGAGAGATGGAGTTCACAAGAGAAGATATCGAGAAGGTTTACGACGAGCTTGACAGGAGGATGGAAATCGACATCAGAGATGAAGCCATCCCGTGGAACGGAGATAGCATCCGAGAAGAGAGAGCATCCCGGTTACAGGGAGTATACGGAACAATCATGGCGCTCGCCCCGGATAAGAATTGGCAGGAAGTCGTAAGGTGGTTCGGTGAGATTGAGGAAGAGAGATACGGAGGTATGAGATGAGAAGAACAGCAATCGTATTTGACGCAGCGAGAGAGGGATACGGGATTGACCAGATTCGCAATCCCATGACGGTAAAGGAGCTGAGAGAGATTCTCGATGATTGTGAGGACGACGATCTCGTAATACTGTCCCACGACAACGGATACACATACGGCTCGCCGAGGTACCCGGCATACTACTGCGAAGGCAGCGACGGAGAGTGGGGAGAGATTTGAGGAGGAAGCATGAGAGCAGAGTTCGTAGAGGTCAGATATTGGGACGGCAAAATCAATGACGTGTGCGTCACAGCGTTCACGAGAGCGGAGGCTCTGGACAAGATAGAGGAGCTCGTCAAGAACAAGGGATACATCATGAACATCGAACAGTTCAGCGTACCGGTAGGAGGAGAGAAATGAGAGCAGGAGACAGAGACGACTGGTTCGAGCTTTGGTTCGAGGACAAGAGAAGCATCGAAGAAACGATGATTCGGAACATGATAGCAGACATCGAGGCCGGGTACGATCCGACCGGGAACATCATCAAGATGGAGCGCGACGAGATACAGCAGTACAGGAAGGAGGTAGATGATCAGATAGAGCGGTTCAAGGAGATGGAAGACGCAGCCGTCAACCGGTGGTGCTATTACGACATGAAGAAGAGAGGAGCAATCGCATGAACAAGTACAAAGTCTATTACAGGCCGAAGAAGGACAATAACTACAGGGAGGCAGAGATCGCAGCCCCATCCAAGAAGCAGGCAGCTCAGCAAGTACACGAGGCATTCGAGGACTACGGAATGCCGGTCAAGATAGTTTACATTGAGGAGGTAGAAGCATGACAGACAAGATTACAACAACAGATTTAGCAGACTTCGGCTACAGGGAGCTTGGCCTGCTTAGAGAGATCATCGAAGCTATGGAAGACCACGGCCTCCCGGAAGACTTCGAGAACTGCGGAGTCACTCCGATGTTCAATACTCACAGCGGAGAGGTCTTCCTCACAAACGACGAGTACCAAGTAGCGATGGAACGCGGAGGCCGGTTGGAGAGTTGGTACACACTCAGCTACACAGGCCACGAAGGATTCCTCGACGATCTCTACGAGGATTTCGAGCGAGGTGAAATCTTCTACCGAGACCTCGACGAGCTTGCTGAGATTCTGGAGCGTAACCACGAGTACGACAAGGCCGAGTACGTTAGGGAGGTAATCGAGCAGGAAAGCGCAGGATAATTTTTTTACCCTATAGATAGAAAAATGTCTAATTTAATTGTTTACATTTCGAGTTCTGTATAATACAATGAACTAGACATTTTTCTAAGGAGGACAAGAAATAATGATTCTAGCAGAGAACATATTAGCGTATTGCGAGATCAACGGCATCAGCAGACAGGAGTTCGAGATACGCTGCGGCCTCAGCAACGGACTCGTCTACAAGTGGGAAAGAGGAATTGCAAAGAATCCCACATACTCGACGCTTACAAAGATTGAGAGAGCTACCCGGATACCTGTTAGCCGTTGGATGAAAAAAGGAGGGATATATGCAAAGAGAAAAACCTAAGCCGCTCATCACACGCAGGATCGCAGCCGGTATGGCGATGGAAGGTAAGCGACCGGCAGAGATGGCGAAGCTACTGCGAATCTCGACCCGGACATGGGAGCGGTGGGTGCGAGACCCAACACACTACCTTACACCAGTACGGCTCGCGATGATAGCAACGATCTTGAAGACGACAGCAGCAACACTTATTACGGAGGAATGAAATGGACAGGATACTTGAGACAATCGGAGTTCTGATGTTCTTAATCGGAGCTTCATCAATGGACAGCGCTTCACTGCTTATACCGGCAGTTCTTGTGGTCGCCGGGTTAGGGTTGCTCCTTTTTGCAACATGGGCGTGGAATTACAGAATTTGAGGCCGAAGGCGCTACCAACACCATCGACCTCGCACAAGGATTTAGATGCTGTGATTATATCACAGGGAAAGAAGGAATGAAATGGCAAGACAGTTACTTAACCTCAACACCGAAGTTATCAGAGAGCAGCTTGAGAAGGCAGGACTCACAATGACAGATTTCTCCAAGCTTATGTGCAAGGGAGAAGGCTACGTCGCGAAGGCGGTTAGGCTCGGCAAGATGTACGACACGCAGATGAGACAGGCAGAGGAGCTGCTTGGACTGGAAGAGGGTTCGCTCGAGCTGAAGGAAGAGAAGAAGGAGCCGGTACAGCTACAGCTCGTCCCGGTTGAAGAAGACACCACGATACAGCTCATCAAAGCAATCGAGCGGCAGAACAATCTGATAGCAGCGCTCTACAAGGTAGTTAAGGCAATACAGGAGGGAAACAATGGAAACGCTCAGACAGCTTAGCAGAGAATACGCACTCCTCATGGAGCTTGCAGGAGACCCGGAGGATGAAGAGGCATTCGAGACGACGCTCGAGTCCCTCACATTCGAGATTGACGCGAAGGCCGACAGCTACGCAGACGTGATCGCGGCTATTACGTCCAGAGCGTCCGCGTGTAAGGCAGAGGCAGACAGGCTCGCTACCAGAGCCAAAACGTACGAGAACTCTGTAAAAAGGCTCAAGAATCGCCTCATGGAAGTGATGGTGCAGATGGACAGGAAGAAAATCGAGACTGACCTGCACACGTTCACCATCCAGAAGAACGGTGGCAAGAGGCCGCTCGAGATAGACGAGGAGAATGTACCAGACAGTTACAAGCGAGTGATACTCGAGACCGACAAAGAGCTTATACGGAAATGCCTCGACAAAGGACAGGAACTCGATTTCGCCCGGTACGGAGAGACCGGAACACACTTGAGGATCAGATAAAGGAGGATGGAGATGGAACAGAAGATTTACGCAGCGATCTGCGCAACGATGAAGGACATCGGAGCGGTCGGCAAGAACGATGTGAACACTTTCGACAAGTACAAGTTCAGAGGGATTGACGCGGTTATGAACGCGCTGAGCCCGGCAATGACAAAGAACGGAATCTTCGTAGTACCTTCGGTGCTGAACTGCGAACGCGAGGAGCGCATCAGCGGCGATGGCAAGAAGAACATGATGTACACGGTTCTGACAGTCCAGTACTCGTTCTACGCGGAGGACGGAAGCCATGTCGATGCGGTGGTCGTCGGGGAGGCGATGGACAGGAGCGACAAGAGTACGAACAAGGCCATGTCGGCAGCATTCAAGTACGCCTGCTTCCAGACGTTCTGCATCCCCACGGAGGAGCTTATGGAGGACGCAGACAAGGATAGCCCGGAAATCGGCCAGAAGGCGCGAGAAGGCGCTCCGAAGGTTGAGACGAAGGATTCCGCACCTAAGACCCAAAAGTCGCAGGAGACCGCCGCAGCGAGCTCTGAGCAGTATATTAACGACACGCAGCGAGCTGTACTCGAGAATCTCTGCAAGAAGAGGAAGCTCGACCCGGCAGCGGTGTTCAACGGTTGGCCTTACCTCACGCAGGAGCAGTACGGTATCGCCTGCAATAAGCTCAAAGGAGGAGCAGCGTGATTGATCTGACCGGGAAGGTGGTCTCTCTTGTGAGGGACTACCGCTCCCGGAAGCCGATACTCACGCTAGAGCTTAACGAGGAACCGGAAAGCCTCATCGACTACGGAGACGCAGAGCTGTGCATCAAGATATCCAAGAAGAAGGAGCACAGGAGCCTCGACAGTAACGCATACTTCCACGTCCTCTGCGACAAGCTGAGACGCAGGAACAGAGTGTCGATGGCACGGATGAAGAACATCCTCATAGGCCGGTACGGACAGATTGACTACCTTCCAGACGGAACACAGGTAGTTATCAAGACGAACATCCCGGTAGAGCAGATGCTCGAACAGGAGACACTGCACACGCAAGCCTGCGGAGTGGACGTACAGGATGGCAAAGAGATCATCTACTACAGGGTGTACAGAGGGAGTCACACGTACAACACGCAGGAGATGCACGAGCTCATCGAGGGAACGATCATCGAGTGCAAGGAGCTTGGCATCGAGACAGCTACACCAGACGAGATAGCAAGAATGGAGGCATTATGGGCGAGAAGACACGGTCGCAGATAGGCCGGTCGAACAGGGACAGAGGAGCAGCGGCAGAGAGACAGGTACGCGATCTGTTCCGGGCATTAGGATTCGACGCGGTGAGACGAGGACACGTCTTCGACCACGAGAGCGATGTTGTTGGAGTCCCCGGAATACACATCGAGGTGAAGTACCAGAAAAAACCGGCTCTGTGGAGTTGGATTTACCAGTCGAAGGCCGAGGCCGCGACGAAGAACGACGGACAGCCGGTGGTGTGGTTTAGAAAGCCCGGAGAGAACTGGCACGTAATCGTAACCGGGAAGCTGTTCATGGAGATGTACCTAGCGTGGTACCGGGAACAGACAGCGGATATTGGAGGAACAGAGGATGAATGATAGTTTCGTATTCTACGCGAGCTTCTACGAGGCAATCAGCGAGCTTGACCCGGAGGATCAGTTGGCCTGCTACAACGCTATCACCAGATACGCGCTGTTCGGAGAGGAGCCTCAGAGCGGTGGCATCGTCAAAGCAGTCTTCAAGCTAGTGAAGCCAAACATAGATGCAAACCAGAAGAAGCGCGAAGCAGGACGCAAGGGTGGAGAAGCAAAAGCGAAGCAAGACGAAAGCACAGCGGAAGCAGAAAGCAAGCAAAGTGGAAGCAAACGTGAAGCAAAACGAAGCATAGCGGAAGCAAACGTGAAGCAAAACGAAGCACCATGCGAAAAAGTGCCAAGCAATGAAGATGAAGATGAAGATGAAGATGAAGATAAAAAGAAAAGAGTAGAAAAGAAAAGTCGCTTCGCTCCTCCCTCCCTAGAGGAGGTAACCGAATACTGCCGGGAGAGAAACAACAGCGTGGATCCGCAGCAGTTTATTGACTTCTACAGCTCGAAGGGATGGAAGGTTGGCAATCAACCGATGAAGGACTGGAAAGCTTGCGTACGGACGTGGGAACGACGCGAGGCTACGCGAGCCGGCACGCGAGGGAAGCCGAATCCATTCAACCAGATGATGCATACGGACTATGACATGAAGGCGATAGAGGAGGCGATCTTGGCATGAACACGATTATTGCAGACGACGTTCCGTACCGCTGCTACCTGTGTGGCTGTTATGGCCCTCAGCAGGTACACCATATGCTCCACGGCATCCATCGGAAGAACGCTGACCACTATGGCCTTACCGTACACCTTTGTCCGAAATGCCACCGTGATCTGCACGACAACAGGACGAACGACCTGTTCCTCGAAAAAGAAGCGCAGAGAGCATTCGAGCATCAGTACAGCCACGAGGACTTCATCAAGGTCTTCGGGAAAAACTGGCTATGAACGACGGAGCAGTGAAGGTGCCGTGCAAGGACTGCACGGACAGGAATGCATATTGCCATTCTTCTTGCGAGCGGTACGAGGCGTTCTGCAAGGAGATGGACAAGCGGAAAAAAGCAAAGGAGCTCGAGATCATACTGGATGATGTCCAATACACAGGGCAGCGCAGGATGATGAAGGCACATAACATACTTAAACAGTTCCAGAGGAGGTTACCATGAACACAGTCATTTTGATGGGCAGATTAACGAGAGACCCGGATGTTAGATACACACAGGGAGAGACAGCAACTTGCATCGCCCGGTACACGATTGCCGTGGACAGACGGAAGAAAGACGCAGGAGCAGACTTCATCAGTTGCGTGGCGTTCGGCAAGGGAGGAGAGTTCGCAGAGAAGTACCTCCACAAGGGAACGAAGATCACCCTCAGAGGACACATCCAGACCGGCAGCTACACGAACAAGGATGGACAGAAGGTGTACACGACAGACGTGGTTGTGGACGAGCAGGAGTTCGCAGAGAGCAAAGGACAGCAGCAGGATAGCACCGGATACCTTCCCCCGGACAGCGACTTCATGAAGATACCGGACAGTATTGACGAGGAGCTGCCGTTCTCATGAGGACTTTTGAGCAGATAGACGCGGAGCGGCATCACTTCAGACGGTGGAAAACAAAGCACGTCAAAGCGGTACACACAGCGAGCGGATGCCGGTTCGCATACGATACAGACAAGATAGACGACGAAGACTTTGAGGAGGAGTTGGAGACGTACAGGAGGGAACATCATGGAAAGACTACTGGTTGCAATTGAGCCGGGAGCATTTGTCCCGGAGAGAGCACACCGGGAGGACGCAGGCATCGACCTGCGCTCCCCGGTCGAGTGCAGCGTCATTAAGGGAAACCCGGCTATCATCGACACCGGGGTACACGTAGCGATCCCGGAGGGGTACGTCGGATTCCTCAAGAGCAAGAGCGGCCTAAACGTGAAGCACGGTATCCGCTGTGAGGGAGTTATAGACGCAGGATACACTGGAGCGATTGTCGCGAAGCTCTACAACGACAGCAATACACCGTACCACGTAAGCAAGGGAGACAAGATTACGCAGCTCGTTATACTGCCTATTGCGACACCGGAGATCGAGGTGGTCACGATGATACGCGGAGGCGAGCGAGGCGACAACGGATTCGGGAGTACGGGAAGATAAGGAGAAAAAAGATGAGAACACGGAAAGATAAAAAGCTGTATAACCAAGCACGTTACTTCTCTATTGAAGAGCTTGTTTCTTACACAAGCTTAGGAAGAGAGACAGCAAGAAGAATCGGTACTGAGTCTGGGGCTGCAATCAAAATCGGGAGACGTGTCATTTACGACAGGGCAAAAATAGATGCATACCTAGAGTCAATAAGCACAGGGAGGTAATTATGTGCATATTCGATGGAGATTGCGAACACTGCCCTTACCCGGATTGCGTAGCGACAGAGATGCAGGCTGCAAAGTTCTACAACAGAGAGGAGCAGTCCTGCAAGAAGCGGTACGGCAGAGAACTCGTAAAACAGGTCTTGAAGAGGGAACAGAAGAATGAATTGTATTTACTGCAAAAGCAGTACAAGAGTGATCGACTCAAGAAACATTGATGGCACGATCATCAGATACAGAGAATGCACCGGCTGCGGAAGAGATTTCTACACGCAGGAGGTATCCGTAGATTATGACTACGGCAGAAAGCTGAAGAACAAGAAAATTCACGAGGTTAAGGAGGAACAGGATGAACATACTAGGTGAACGGATGAAGACACGAAAGCAGCAGCTCGAGCTGACATACAAGCAGCTTAGCAAGATGCTGTATTTGTCACCCGGAGCAATCCAATCATGGATGTTAGGGGAAACGCTTCCCCGGGTAGAGATGATACCGGAGATATGCAAAGCCCTTAAATGCACACCGAACTATCTTTTCGGATTTACGGAGGCGATAAATGGCTGACATGATCTACAGAAAAGATGCGATAAAGAAAATCGCAGAACATCTTGGCATACCTGCTGAGAACTGGATGAAAATTGCAGAAGAGTGGATGAAAGATGTGCCCTCAGCACAGCCAGAAATCATTAACTGCCGTGAATGTCAACATTGGAAACAGGGCGAACTAGTAGACAAATGTGGATTGTTGGACTGTTATGCAGATGCGGATTGCTATTGCGCTTGGGCAGTGCGAGAGAGGAGACAGGAATGAGAATAGGATGGCACACAGAAAATCCACCGGACGGTAAAGAAGATTATCTGGTTCAATATGAATCCGGCAACATGGACGTTGCACATTGGACTAACGCTAATCCATTTTGGACAGACCATACTACAGATTGGCATTGGGTGGGGACAGCACAATTTGCTAAGGTTGTTGCGTGGTATCCGTTGCCGGAACCATTTGAAGGGAGACAGGAATGATAGTAGTCAATGAACGGTGGGTAATCCTTGTAGACGAGTACAACTACATCGTAGCTCCGAATAAGCCGATTAAGGACAGCAAGACCGGAGCAGACAAGTACAAAGCCAAGGCATACTGCAGAAGCCTCTCAGACGCGCTAGAACGCGTTCTTGAGGAGGAGGTGAGGATTTCCCTAGCCGATGGCGAAAAGTCGCTTGGCGACGCTGTGAGCACGGTTAGAACCGTATGTGAGGAGATGCGGTCGACCTTCAACAGGATTTTGGAGGACGATCTCAAGTGAGGGAGAGCGAGATGAAGATGGAACCGGTTGATTATATGTTCAGCATCAACGGAATCAGAACGGATATATCGAGGAAGTACATGGAGATCGAGGAGCTGCGCAGTACAGCAATCAGCACCGGAGCGAAGATCAGCGGAGAGAGAGTACAGTCGAGCGGAAACGGAGACAAGACGTCCGGGATCATTGCGAGGATAGTTGACGCAGAGAAGGAGCTCCGCGAGATGGAGGAGACGTACTGTTCTGTTCTCGCAGCGATGCAGGAGGTAATCAACGAGGTTGACGACGACGATCTGAGGCTCGTGCTCACTTTTCGGATGATAGGCAGGATGAGCGGCTCACGTTCTACGGAGGAGCTTCGCATCCGCACCGGGAGAATCATACAGGAGCGGCAGGAACGGAGAATGTACCGAGAGGGAAGGCGAGCACTGAACGATATGCGGTACAACGCAGCATTCCTGCACCTCAAGGAGATTCTGGACAAATACATCAAAAAGCACCGAAAAGTTGTCCTCACATGACCGCCGATTACCGGCGATGACCGCGAATGTCCGAATCGAATATGTTATAGTGTATCATCCGATGTTCCACCATTATAACCCCTTAAGCCCCGAGGTACTTTGTTGCCCCGGGGTGATTTGTTTGGAGAGACAATGAGAGCTGTTTTCGACTTCGACGACACGATCTGCTACCACAAGGACAGAGAGCGCAGCGTAGACGCAGCGAGACCTATTGAGCTGACGGTAGACAAGATGCGGAGGATGAAAGAAGACGGTTGGGAGATTGTTATCTACACGGCACGAGGCCAGAAGTCATGCGGAGGAGATTTGGCGAAGATAGAAGCCAAGTACCGCAGCGTGATAGAGGACTGGCTCGCCCGGTACAAAGTACCTTGCGACGAGCTTTTGTTCGGGAAGCCTCTCGGAGACATTTACGTGGACGACAAAGGGGTAGGACTTGACAAGTTCGGGAGCATGACAATGAAGCTCCTCAAAGGGAACAGCGGTAGCTCGGTTTACAGATGCGGAGAGCACGTACTGAAAACCTGTCCAAACGCGTACGAGCAGGCATCTTGGTACGAACAAGCAGAAACCCTCGGTGTGAATGTTCCGTATGTTTATTCTGTCGTTTTACATACGCTTGATATGTCTTGGATACGAGGACACAGCGCGTCGGACGAGTTCAGCGCAGAGGACGCGATAAGGGTGCTCGGAATCGTGAAGAAGTTTTCCGCAATCAAAGCACCGAAGTTCAACGTCGAGGCGCTGATAGCAAGAGCACAGGAGCATCTTGGCGACAGGATAGAGAAGTTCGACGGCCTGTTCCAGTATCTCAGAGACAACATGGAGACATACGAAGTGTGTTCCTCGTTCTGCCACGGAGACCTGTCTCTGTCGAACATCATCATCGACAACAGAAAATCATACCTCATCGACCCGATAGTGAGACCGGAGTATTCGAGCTATCTGATGGACTTGGCGAAGCTGAAGTTCAGTGTGGAAGGCGGCGAAGAGTTCCTGCACAGGAAGACCGCCAGATACGAAGAGGCTGCACAGGTACTTAACCGGGAGTTGGAAGAGGAAGGCATCAAGAGAGACGTAGAAGCGCTACAGGCGATCTACTGGATACGGCTGCTGAAGTACACGGAGCCGGGGAGACAGGGAGAGGTCATCACGAAAGCAGCGCAGCTACAGCACAGGGTAGCATGGTTATAGGATTTACATCGGTCGTAGGCGATCTATTACACGCAGGCCACGCACTCATGTTGGATGAGTGCAAGCGGCACTGCGATTTTTTATACGTTGGGCTTATCGGAGACCCGACGAAGGACAGACCGGAGAAGCACAAGCCGGTACAGTCAGTGTTCGAGAGGTACTGCCAGTTGGTTTCGCACCGGGCAGTGGACGAGGTGGTTCCCCTTGAGGGAGAAGCAGACCTCGACCTCGCACTGCGGTCACTTCCCATCGACATACGGTTCGTAGGGGAAGATTACAAGGGGAAGGATTTCACCGGGCTGAGAACGTGCCAAGAGCTCGGCATAGAAATCTATTACAACAAGAGGGCTCACGGGCTTAGCTCGTCGGAGCTCAGAGAGAGGGTGGAACATGGAGCCGTTTGTAGTAGCGATACCGTCGTATCACAGAGCTGACAGGCAGGATACACTCCAGTACCTCCGTGAAGTCGGTTTTTCTGTCCAACGTGTGTTCCTGGTCGTTCAGACGGAGGAAGACTGGGCTGCATACCAGAAGTACAAGGAATGGGCTACAACTGTGTATATTTCGGCATCCGGGATAGCACAGGCCAGAAACAACATCCTCGATTACCTCAGCGGCAGGCCGATACTCATGATGGACGACGACATCTCCCAGATCAGCAGGCTGACGGAGAACGGCCTCGAGAGGGTGGATGACTTCGAGGAGACGTTCCAAAAGCTCTTCGACCGGGGAAGCACGTTGTTCGGCATCTACCCGGTACACAACGACTTCTTCATGAGCAGGACGGTCAGCACGAAGGTCACGGTGAATACCGTGCTCGGATTCCCGGCAGACAACAAGCTGAGATTCGACAGCAGCCTGCTCGCCAAAGAAGACATAGACCTCTGTGCGAGGATCCTCGACAGAGGAGGCAACGTCATTCGGTACAATTACCTAGCACCGAAGGCAAAACACCGGACGAACAGCGGTGGATGCCACGACACTTGGAAAACAAAAGCGAATGAAGCTGCAGCAAGGCGGCTCGCGATGACATACCCGAAGGTGATTGCCAGACATCCGAGCAAGCCAGACGAAGTGAGGGTGATTATTAAGGACAGGAAGGTGAAAGCATGAACACGGAGATCATGAAGCTCGAGGACATCAACCCTGCGCCGTACAATCCCAGAGTACCGATGAAGGATGGGGACACACAGTACGAAGCACTGAAGAAGTCCATCGGAAGATTCGGACTGGTAGAGCCGCTTGTGGTAAACAAGGCGACCGGAACACTGGTCGGAGGACATCAGCGGCTATCAGCACTGAAGGCAAGCGGAGCAACGGAGGCAGAAGTCGTAATCGTAGACTTGCCGCTCGAGAAGGAGAAGCTCCTCAACATCGCGCTGAACAAGGTGGAAGGAATCTGGGACTTCGAGAAGCTTGACGATCTGTTCCGAGAGCTTGACCCGGAAGACATTCCCTTCACAGGTTTCTCAATGGACGAGATCGGGAACCTGTACGACGATGAGCCGCTCGACATCGAGTACGAGGAGCAGGACATCAGCTTCGGTGATGATGCAGAAGAGAAGTTCACCGTCTACCTTTCCTTCCCGACAAAGGAAGATGCAGAAGAGTGGATGGCCGACAGAGGGATAGAGGGAGAGTTCTCCAACAAGCGAGCACTCACCGTAACGATGAAGGGGTCGAGATATGGTACAGAACATTGAGATAGGCAGGCTGCACGAAGCAGCATACAATCCGAGGATTGAGCTTGAGCCGGGGATGCCAGAGTACACAAAGCTCCAGAGAGGCATCGAGGAGTTTGGATTGGTAGAGCCGGTGGTGTGGAACGAGGAAACCGGGAACGTAGTTGGAGGACATCAGCGGCTGCGTGTGCTGAGAGACCTTGGATGGACAGAAGTGCCGTGTGAGGTTGTGCACCTCAGCCTCGAGGACGAGAAGGTGCTCAACATTGCCCTCAACAAGATTAAAGGCGAGTGGGACTACGAGAAGCTCGACGAGATTCTGAACGGCTATGAAGTCGACGAGGCGACGCTCAGCGGCTTCACGGCAGACGAGCTCGCACTGTCTTTGGCGAAGGTAGATGACATCGAGGATGACCTCCCGGAGTTTGAACCGGCAGGCGACGACGAGCTGTTAGGCTCGTATGTCATTCAGCTTCAGTTCGCGAGCAACGATCTTGCCAGAGATTGGGCAGAGAGGGAAGGCTTCCCGGGACAAATTAAGCCCGGAAGCAGCACGACAGTCATCCGAATGGACTAGGAAACAATTTCCTACAATTTCCGATTACCACTAACTACGATTCAATTTTGTGCGATTTAGTTTTGTGCGTTTTCCCTGTAAATAAAGGATTTTGTTCCCAGTGATTTCTTAGGGGAAACGACCATCGAGGTCATGAAAATCCGAGAATGTCCAAAACTGTCCATTTTCGGTCAGCGCAGAATAGTTGCACAATTTACGACAATTTATGGAACTAAAAAAGAATTATTGCTCCCCGAGATGGACGATGGAGATACCAGACTGCTCCATGCCAATGACTTTTGACACCTACAGCAAGTGCGCGTACAACTGCCAGTACTGTTTCAGCTACTTCCAGAAGAGTCATTCGATGACCGGGTATCTCGACGGCATGGTACGTTGTGTAGACCCGGAGAAGGTTAAGTCGCTCTTCACCAAGGCGCTCTCCAACGACGTAGAACACGCGAGCAAGAGCGAGCTGCAGTTCTTTCCCTACATCCAGAGCAGACGCATCATGCAATGGGGAGGACTGGCAGATGAGTTTGACGAGTATGAGCGCAGAGCAGGCATCACACTGGAGCTGTTGCAGTTCTTCGACAGCATCGACTATCCGCTGAGCTTCAGCACGAAAGCAGCATGGTGGACGAAGGACGACAGGTACATGAGCCTGTTCAGAAAACACGCACACAACTGGCACGTAAAAATCTCCATAATCTGTCTTGATCCTGTCAAGGCGAAGGTGGTAGAGAAGGGCGTACCGTCTCCACAGGAGCGGCTGAGTGCTCTCCGAAGGCTCGCAGATATCGGGATTCATTGCACACTCAGATTGAGACCGTTCATCATCGGAGTTTCCAATGACTGGAAGGAGCTTATAAACGAGGCGAAGAAGGCCGGTTGCGACAGCGTGACGACAGAGTTCTTCTGTATGGAGAGCAGAGCGTCCGAAGATCTGAAGTCCAGATACGCAGAGATGAGCAAGGTCGCCGGGTACGACATCCACAAGTTCTACATGGCGAACAGTAAGCAGCAAGGATACAAGCGGCTTAACCGGTCGCTGAAGGCTCCAATCATCAAGGAGATGCGAGAGCACACACACTCGCTCGGGATGCGATTCCATGTTTCAGACGCGTTCTGCCGGGAGTGCAACGACGCGATGAACTGCTGTGGAGTTCCCCCGGAATGGAACGTCAGCAGCGCAGGCCACATCGGAAACGCGATACTGATTGCCAGAGAAAAAGGCGAAGTGCGATTCAGTGACATCGCACCGGATATTGAGAAGTTCTTCGGGAGCTTTAGATGGGCAGACGCAATTGGATACAACACCGGGAGCAACAGAGCTCGTGCTCTGAACTACGCTACCACGATGGCAGAGTTCATCCGTAACAACTGGAACAACGTCAAAGGCGGCGACAGTCCTGCAAGGATGTACGGAGGAATATTACAGCCGGTAGGCCGAGACGAGAACGGTGATGTCATCTACAAGTACATGGGTAAAGCATGAATTCATGGGATAGACAGCCGAAGGAGACCGCATACGCATACGAGGCTTTTACAGCGTACCTCGACCTACGGTCAAACATCAAGGTAGCGGAGCGGCTCGGACGGTCTAAGGATTCGGTCAACAAACACTCACAGCGTTACAACTGGCCTCAGCGATTGCGAGACTATGATGCGTACATGAGGCGCGTAGCGGACGAATCGAAGAAAAAAGAGATCGAAGAGATGAACCGGAGGCAGGTGCAACAGGGAATGCTGATGCAGAAGGTTGCAACAGACCGGTTGCAGGAGATTGTCAAGTCGGACGAATCTATTTCGGTCAAACTGCTCGTATCCATGATTATGAGGGGAGCAGAGATGGAACGGAGAGCACGTCTATACGGAGTTGCAGACGAGGCCGAGGAGAACGGTGGCAAGAGCACAAACGGAGTGCTCGAGTCGATACTGGAGATGGAACGCGATGGAATGGAGTGAAAAACAGCGGAAGACAATCATGGCTCCGTTCACACACACCATCGACTGGTTGGAAGGAACACCGCGATCTGGCAAGACGACAGCAGGCATAGCGAGATTCACACGGCACCTCATCAAGAGCCGGGACACGAATCACCTAGTCGTCGCATACAGCGCAGAACAGGCATACAGACTGATTATCGACGGAGATGGATACGGCCTCCTGCATAACTTTGCAGGAGTAGTGAGACCGTCGCACGATGATGAGGGAGCACACCTTGTTATAACCCTCCCGGAGAGCCGGTACGGAAGCGACAACATCCGCAAGGTGTACTGGAAGGGAGGCGGCAAGGCAGATAACCACAAGGCTATCACCGGTATGTCCCTCGGAAGCGTTTACTTCTGCGAGATAAACCTCCTGCACATGACCATGATACAGGAGTGCTTGCGAAGAACATACGCAGCAAAAGACCGGTGGCACATCGCCGACTGCAATCCCCCAAGTCCACAAGACCCGGTGCTCAAGGAAGTGCTCGAGATACAGGACTGCAGCTTCACGCACTGGACTTGCGCAGACAATCCGATACTTACCCCGGAGAGACTTGACGAGATCAAGACAGCCTGCTCGAAAAGCCCCTTCCTTTGGAAGCGAGACTGGCTCGGAGAGAGGACGATACCACAGGGTGTCATCTACTGGATGTTCAACGTGGACAAGCACATCCTCAAGGACATCCCGAAGCAGGTCGCGAAGATAGAGATGTACTTCGCAGGAGACGGTGGAGCAACGGACGCAACGAGCATCGGATGTTACGTCGTAGGAATGCTACAGGACAGGCAGTACGCCCTGTACCGCGTAGGGAACTGGTACTACGACGGAGGCCAGATGGCGATGAGCGATCAAGCCCGGCACATCGTCGGGGAGTTCATGCCGGCTATGCGGCAGAAAACCGGGATGCGCGAGAGCGGCATCATGATAGACCCGGCCTGCAAGGCACTGAGACTCGAGATAGACAAGCTCGGCTGCGTTACGACGAAGGCAGATAACAACGGGCATGACATCAAGGGGAGCAGCAAGGGCATCAAGGTCGGAATTGAGGAGCTACAGAGCGGCATCACAGACGGACGGTTCTACATGGTCGACGATCCGCTTTACGGAGTAGAAGCAGCAATCAAGGAGATAGGCCTGTACTGCGTAGACGACAACGGAAACCCGGTCGACGCGTACAACCATGCCTGTGATGAGATGAGATACGGGCATAACTATTTCGCCAAGAACTACGGGTACTGGTAATGGCTATTTTTGAGAGGATAAGAAAAATCATGCAGGATACGTTGCAGAGGATTGGCACAGCGTCGGGTGTATCGAAAGAGTTCAAGGACATCTTCGAGATTACAGGAGTACCGGCATACAGGGAGTTCTACAACATCAGCATTCTTCCATGGAAGTACCTGTACAAAGGCTTCTACAAGCCGTGGCACTTCATCCCGGCACCTACGATTGCAGACCCGAACAATCACAGGAACATGGCCTACCTCAGCCTCGCCAAGGCCGTCTGCGCAGAGATCGCAGGAATGGTCTGGACAGACCAGTGCGAAGTGGATGTCTCGATGGAGGGAAATCAGAGCGAGGAAGACCCTCTGGACGAGTTCGTGAACATGGTGCTGAAGAAGAACAACTTCAACACAGCGATGATCGAGGCAATCGAGAAGGCAGCAGCCCTCGGAGGCGAAGCACTCAAGGTCTGGTACGAGGTACGCAGAGATGCGGAAGGAAACGAGGTACCCGACAGCGGCAGGATTCGCATCGGCTTCGCAATGGCAGACCAGTTTGTGCCGGTCTCTTGGGATAACGCAGGAGTGAACGAGGGTATCTTCGTTACGAGGACAGCGCGAGGAGGATACTACTACACGCTTCTGGAATATCAGCTCTGGGACGGACTTACCTACGTCATCCGCAACGAGCTGTACCGGGCAGACAAAGCACAGGCATCCGGAGAAGCGCAGGACATCCTCGGGTACAGGTATCCGCTTGACGCACTTTACCCGCACCTCGACGAGGAGACCCGGATAGAGACGGAGTACAGCCTGTTCAGCTACTTCCGAACACCGGTCGCCAACAACGTAGACGACAACAGCCCTCTCGGAGTTAGCATCTACGGAAATGCTCTTGAGACGCTTCACGCGATCGACATTTGCTTCGACAGCTTCGTCCGGGAGTTTAGGCTCGGCAAGAAGAGAATCATCGTACCGGCCAGAATGATCCGCAACGTCACAGACCCGGTCTCCGGGAAGCAGGTACGTTACTTCGACGCAACGGACGAGACGTACGAAGCACTGAGCACGGATGACCCGGACAGCTTGAAGATACAGGACAACAGCGTCGAGCTGCGTGTAGAAGAGCACGTCGCAGCGATGAACGCTTTCCTCAACATCTTCTGCCTTCAGACTGGACTGAGCGCAGGAACATTTTCATTCGATGCTCACGACGGGCTGAAGACCGCAACGGAAGTCGTCAGCGAGAACAGCAAGACGTACAAGACCGTCAAAAATTTCCAAGGCCAGATTACGCCGGCAATCGAGCACATCGTACACGCGATCATCACAGTGGCTTCCCTGTACGACATGAAGTACGAAGGACGAAGTGTAGCAGAGCTTGCGGCAGGCGGCTACGATGTCACCGTGACGCTCGACGACGGAATCACGCAGGACAGGCAGACGAACATCAACGAGGGCATCACGCTCGTAGGAGCAGGCCTCATGAGCAAGTACAAATTCCTCACAGACCCGAAGTACGGCCAGAACCTCACCGATGAGGATGCTAAGGCCGAGTTACAGAGGATAGCGCAGGAGAGTACAGTCACGATGCCGCAGCTAGACGTGCAGGATTTCAATGGCATTGAATAACCGCCATTTTTGGGATTCCTTCCTTAAGACCTCCTAGCGGAAAGCTGATTAAAGGCGCGTCACAAGCGCCGGGAGGTTTTCTACAGACATGGCACAGCTTACACCGAAGGACATACTCGAAATATCGGAGCCGGTAGAAGCGGTTTACCAGAGATGCGTGGACGAGCTTCTCATCAACATTGCGAAGCATTTCCGCAAGCCCGGAAACGAGCGTACACGCTATTGGGAAATCAAGAAGCTCAGCGAGCTTGGTGCACTCACGGAGGAATCTGTGAAGATCATCGCCAAGAACACCGGGATGCTACCGGAGGAGATACAGAAGGCGTTTCTAGAGGTGAGCGAGAAGGCCTGTCTCGACATTGACCCTCAGCTCAGAGGAGCAGCGGAGAAGGGTATACTGCAAGACCCGGGGACGACACCATCAACGTCTCCGTTGATGCGGAGTATGGTGCAGGCGTATTCAGAGCAGGCTATCGACAAGATGAACCTCACGAATACCACGATGCTCGAGAGTACGCGGCAAGCGTACGTGAACGCTGTCGAGAAGGTTGTGAGCGAAGAACAACTGGCTGAGTCACAGCGTATTCTTGAATCGCAAAGCCTGTCTGTTACGACACATCAAGAAACGAGAGTCCGAGCAATACGGAAGGCTGTTGAGCAGATGAGCAACGCAGGCCTCACGGGATTTATTGACCGGGCAGGACACAAGTGGCAGCCAGACGCGTACGCAGCGATGGTCGTAAGGACTACGAGCCACAATGCAGCGATACAGGCGATACGGAACCGGCAGCAGGAGTTTGGAGGAGGAGACCTCTTCCAGATTTCCAGTCACACCGGAGCGAGGCCGCTGTGCGCACCGTACCAAGGGTACTTCTACACTTGGGGCAACGGTAGCGGAGAGTTTGTAGACGGAGCAGGACACACGCAGCACTACGAGTCCATCTACAGAACGAGCTACGGACAAGCGGCAGGCATCTTTGGCATTAACTGCGGACACCATCCGATACCGATTATTCCGAGGTACAGCTATCCGCATGACAGAATCGAACAGACCCCGGAAGAGAATGCGAAAGAGTACGAGGAGAGCCAGATACAGCGGCAGTACGAGCGGAACATCCGTAAGGCGAAGCGAGACGAAGAGATCGCGAAGGTGACCGGGGACAGCGAAGCAGTGAAGGCCGCGTCAAAGAAGGTACGAGATGAGCAGGCGAAGATGCGCAGCTTCATCAAGGAGACCGGGAGAGCGAGACGCTACGACCGGGAACGTATATAAGGAGGCAGATATGGAATGCAATCACCCGGAGGCTTACGTCTCCATCATGGGAAGATACCGTGTCTGTAACCTGTGCGGAGCCAAGCTCCCTCTGGTACAGGCAGCAGAAAAGAAGCCGGTGAAGACCGAGCCGAAGAAGGGAGCAAAAGCCAATGCCAGAAAATAATGAAAAAGATAGAGAGGCGTGGGAGGTCAGTGACATGATCCGAAGCGCCGGCGGCATCGTCGAGACCGCACTGAGAGCGGAGGACGAAGCAAGCCGAAAAGCACTGCGAGACGCAGCGAAGACGATCTTGCAGCAGGCAATCGCCCGAATGGACGAGAGCGTCGGAGCAAGCGACGCAGATGAAGACGATGAATGAGCACCTAACAAGGTGCTTTTTTCATACCCAAAAATACGCGAGCACCGGTCGTTACGGGGTGCAATTCGCTAATCGTCAATAGCGTAAAAGGAGGACGTAAAATGGCATTTTCGAGAAAGTTTTTACTGGACAATGGAGTACCGGAGGACAAGATAGACGCAATCCTCGCAGAGCGAAACAGGACGCTGTCAGACTACATTCCGAAGGCAGACGTACAGGCTCAGATCGACGAGGCGCTTAAGAACGCTAAGCCGCAGGAAGTCGACGTTAAGACCACACCGGAGTATCTGGCTCTTGCCGGGGAGAACGCGAAGCTGAAAGCCTTCCAAGGGGATGACTTCTCTTCTGTCAAAGCTCCGTACCGGGACATTGTGTGGGAAAAGCTCGACCATGCTGAGAAGCATACACCGTACACAGAACAGATCGCAGAGCTTGCAAAGACTATGCCAGACCTGTTCGTAACACCAACAGAAGAACCTCAGAAACCTAGCTTCGGAGCAGCTCCACAGGGAGCAGCGCCTACAGGCCAGAAGGGTGAATCCTTCGGAGATATCTGGGGGTTCGGCAAAAAATAGGAGGACTAAATTATGCCTTTCGTACAGCAGTCTATTAACTACGCAGTTCAGTACGGCAGAGAGCTCGCAAACGCTTATCCGTACCTTTCCTACTTCGGCGAAATCTGGGGCTCCCAGAACAGCCAGAGATTCAGACCCATCAACGCGAACAGCATCATGATCCCTTCCATGGAGGTCTCCGGTGCGAAGGCCGTCGACAGAGACAATCTGAACGGTGTCTTCACCAGAAACTTCAACCTCTCTTGGGAGCCGAAGGTCATGTCCATGTATCGCGAGTGGAGCACCATCCTCGACGAGATGGACATCGTTGAGACCAACGAGGTCGCAACAATCGCGAACATCACAAGAACATTCAACGAGTTCCAGAAGATCCCGGAGATGGATGCCTACATGGCTTCCAAGCTCGGCGCGTTCGCGACAGCCGCAACCACAGTGGATACCACTGCCCTCACGGCAGCGAACATCCTCTCCAAGTGGGATGACTATCTTGAGGCAATGACCAACGCTCGCGTCAACCGCGACAGAGTTATCTGCTACGTCACACCGGCAACATACAAGCTCCTCAAGCAGGCAGCAGGAATCACCAGATTCCTTGAGGTCTCCAACGGCATCCAGAATGTCGACCGCAACATCGCCAAGCTTGATGGAGTCGTCATCAAGGAAGTTCCGAGCGATCTCATGCAGAGCGCGTACAACTTCGCAGATGGATTCGTTGCTACCGCAGCCGCGAAGCAGATCAACATGATCATGGTCGACCCTCTCGCAGTCATCGCCCCGGTTGTGTACGAGGTCTCCATGATCTCCGCTCCGAGCGCCGCTACCAAGGGCAAGAACGTGTACTACGAGAGCTACTACTACGATGTCTTCAACCTCACACAGAGGACAGCAGGCATCAGAGCGAACATCGCTGCGTAAACGAGGAGGTAAGCCGTGGCACTGGTAACCTTAGAGTATTACACAAACACATACATCGGGGAGCCGGTTGCCACGGCTGACTTTCCGAGATTCGACGCAAGGGCTGAGGACTTAGTCCTCGGCCTTATCAATATTACCGAAGAGGGATTCGAGGAGCTTTCTGCCGCTAACCAGACGGCAGTACAGAAGGCTATCTGTGCGCAGATAGAATACTTCCAAGAGTACGGAATAGGAGTTGCGAGCTTCGGCAAGGAGGCCGGTGGCGGCTTTACAGTCGGCAAGGTCTCTGTCAACGAGGGAAGCAGCAGCGGAGGCATCGGAGCACGATCCATGATCTGCCCGGCAGTCTACGTGTACCTTGAACGGACAGGGCTTCTCAACCCTTCGGTATCTACGGCACCGGAGCCGTGGCCTTACGTCTGGGGGTGGTTCTGATGGCACTAGCACCGATTCCTGCCCGGATGCTGCACGACACAGCAGTCTTCCATGTTGTGACAGGTATGGACAGGTACCAGAAGAAAACCTACGAAGACTACACCGTAAGCCATGTACATCTCCAGTCCTCGAATGAGACCCGGAAGACAGGTACAGACGAGGAGGTGCTGCTCAGAGGGATTCTGTTCGTAGACGCGAGGAAGAGCACACCGGTGCTCGACCTGTATGCGCTACAGAACAGCTCGCTCGCAGCAGGAGACACCATGAGAGTCACCGTATACGACGCAAGCGGTACGGAGACAGGAGAGTACGCTGTGCTTGCTGTTGACGATCTTCCAGACGTTCCTGCGACACGGAGACATCACTGGGAGCTTGGACTGGTATGAGCGTAATCGTAAAGACAGACAGACAAAAGTGGATAGACGCGATCAACAACGCGAAGGAGACAGCAGCATACGCTCTTGCAGAGCAGATGCTCGCAGACAGCGAGAGTTTCGTTCCGCACAGCGGAGGATCCTCTCAGTCGGCAGGAAACCTGCGTGAATCTGGAACGGTTGTCAAAGGTGAGAGCGGCAGATTCTACTTGGTTTGGGACACGGTTTATGCCTTGTACCAGTGGTTCGGGGTACGTGCTGACGGTTCCCACAAGGTACACCATTACACGACACCGGGAACAGGTACACAGTGGGTCGATAAGGCGAAAGCCAGATACTCCGACCGGTGGAGAGACATTGCTCAGAAGAAGTTTACGGAGGGATTGAAGTGAACGTGTTCGACACACTCATGGAGGCCGTCGCGACGATGGCAGAGGAAACAGCGCCATACGCGTCGATTGTGTTTGGCTCCGATCCACCGGAGAACGGAATCTGCATGATGCGGAACGCAGGATACCCGGACGAGACGCATCTCAACAAGGGATTCATGTTTCGGATGCCGGTACTGCTCAACGGGAAGCACAGCGAGCAGCAAACAGTGCTGAACGCACTGGAAGCAATACATACGACGCTTACAAAAGCGACGGATTACTCAGAGCTCAACAACGACGAGATTCAAGTCGTGAACATTGAAACGACAGCTTTTCCATCCATTATCGGGAGGGAGCAGAACAATCAGTGGATTTGCGGATCGTCGTTTGAGATCAGCTTTTATTGGAGGTAAGAAATGCCTACAGCAGCAGACATCAAGAACTACACAAAGCCCGAAGTCGCTCCGCTGTATTCCTACAGCGCAGAGATCGACACTACGCCTAGCGCAACGACACCGACATGGGCTACGGTGTGTGCAGGCTTCGAGAACATCACCGAGGCGCTGAACGAGACGGTGCAGCAGTACTTCTTCCTTTGCGGAGAAGGATTTGCGGCCAACTACGTCACCGGCATCGCCCCGACGATCACTCTCAGCGGTCGCAGAATTTACGGCGACGCAGCGCAGGACTACATCTTCGGAAAGAAGTACGACCTCCTCGCAGCGAGGGATACACACTTCCGCATGAAGAGGACTGACGCAGCCGGTGAAACGGAGACTGTCATCAGCGCGAACGTCACACTGTGCAACATGACAGACATCAGCGGAGCAGCCAACGAAGGCAGCGCCTGCTCGGTCGAAGTCCGGTTCAACGGAGCACCGTTCCAAGGGGATGCTTGGGCTTTATGACGTAACGCGGAGGGGTACAAGCTCCTCCGCTTTTCTTTTTAACTACGTCATTTTTATTTTTAATTACGTCATTTCGAAGGAAATGAGTAAGGAGGGAATATGTACAAGATCAAGAGAAGCAGGCACATCGCTGAGAGCCTTCAGATAGAGGACGGAGATAAGTTACTTGACCTTACAGTGGACATCGTAATCGACGACATCATGAAGAAGTACATTGATCTTGGAAGCCGGTTGGCAAAGCTACAGGAGATGGTTGACGCAGGAGAAAAGACTGACGACTTGTACGCCGAGTACGGCAGAACTGTCGTTGCGTACTTCGAGCTTTTCTTCGGTACAGAACAGACCGCGAAGATCATGGAGCTGTACAGCGGCAGATACAGCGAGATGCTCGTCGACATCACACCGTTCTTACAGGACGTTGTAGTCCCGGAAATCATCAAGGCACAGGAAGAGACGAAGAACAAGTACAGAGCACTGGCGAAGAGAAGGTACAGATGAAACCTTACGAGCGGCTTCCAGAGACAGTGACGTACAACGGAAAAAGATACCGCCTTGATATGTCTTACGTCGCGTTTTTTGCTGTCTCAGAACTGATGCAGGACAAATCCCTACTGGATTACGTGAAAGTGTCTGGCGCTCTCGAAATACTTGTTAAAGGCAGGCATCCGGTAGACCCGGGACTGCTTACAGCGATCTACGACCTCATCAAGGAGGAGAGACCGCGCACCGGAACAGACCAAAAGCTGATGGACATCGGACAGGACTGGCACTACATCTGCGCAGCCTTTCAGCAGGCCTACGGAATCAATCTGTACAGAGACCGGAAGATGCACATACTGCGGTTCCGGGCATTGCTACAGGCACTACCGAAGGATACCCGGATGTCAGAGATCGTCGGAATACGAGCAGCGAAGATTCCTGCTCCGACGAAGTACAACAGGGAACAAATAGCCGAGCTAACACGGCTCAAGGCTCAGTACGCGCTGAGGGGCAGCGAGGAATCATTACAAGACGGCTTCGCCAAGCTGTTTGCATTACTTGAAGCGAGGGCAAAAAATGTCTGACGTTGGAAGCGTAAAATACCAAGTCGAGCTAGACGACAGTCATCTCGACCAAAACATATCGAAAACTGAATCCGACATATCCTCCAAACTTGGTTCCATCAGCAGCACACTGAACAAGCAGTTTGGTTACCAGATATTCAAGGACGTTGGCGGTGCTGTCGTAGAGGCCGGGAAGGCAATGGTCGGCTTCGCAGCAGACTCAGTACAGACCGGGCAGACCTTCGACAAGAGCATGGCACAGGTCGCCGCCACAATGGGGCTGACCGTCGACGAGATTGGAGAGCTGCGCGACTTCGCACAGGAGATGGGCGCGTCCACAGCGTTCTCCGCGTCACAGGCAGCGGATGCGCTGAATTACATGGCTCTCGCCGGGTACGACGCAGAGACAGCCATGA